>Ga0334890_1000226_pt1 | contig 108591 bp, 84 predicted proteins | sample GraSluR1_MG_3_FD_207220 | JGI IMG/M metagenome (GOLD analysis project Ga0334890, IMG submission 207220) | Sludge microbial communities from methane-producing bioreactor in Wageningen University, Netherlands - Granular Sludge_31_08-R1 | ecosystem: Engineered > Bioreactor > Anaerobic >... | reverse complement strand
CGTATCCCTCCAAATGTCGATTGTGAGCCTCCTAGCCCAATCGGCAGGATACGCCGCTTCTTTTTTCTCGTCTACACTCCATACACCACTTTTGAGTATAACTCAGGCCAGGCCACCTGTACCCAGCTTTCCATCAAATACGGGGAGACGGTGAATTTCTACAATGCAGGCTCCTCCACTCTGGCGAAGCGCATAGCAACAAAAACAGGGTGCCCCATAATGGCGGGAGAGGATGGATCCTCTTCCTGGTGGCCAGTCCTCTACGTGGGAAGAAGGGCCGACAAAGATGATGAGGGTTCTTTTACATGGAAACTGCGTGATGAGTTGGCGGAGGCCCTGAATACGGTGGATTTATCGGAGGTTTCGCTCTACGCTCCTGTCGCCCAGGAGGAAGAAGAGCGGGGGTACTGGTGGCTGAATGCCAACCCCAAAATCTGGAGTTTTTCTGATATGGCTGTGGGGAAGGTGGAATCTTACTCCCTTTACAATGACAATGGAAACAAGCGCAGGGTTTTTCAGAATTTCCTGGATGCGAGAGCCGGCGATATGATTATCGGGTATGAATCCACCCCGGTGAAAAAGATTGTGGCTCTTGGTAAGATCAGCGCAGAGCAAGATGGAGAAAAGATTTATTTTGAGAAGGTTGAGGGGCTTGTTTCTCCTGTGGACTATGCCACGTTGAAAAGCTGTCCGGAGCTGGAACGCATGGAGTATTTCAACAATCCCCAGGGAAGCCTGTTTGCTCTCACCAGAGGAGAGTACGATTTCATCGTGGACGTGATACGTGAAGAAAATCCCATACCCCTTGAGGAGAATGCCCACAGCTACGACAAGAAGGACTTTTTAAATGAGGTCTACATGAGTGAAAGCGGTTATGACATGCTCGTGGCTCTGCTGAGGAATAAAAAGAACGTCATCCTTCAGGGCGCCCCCGGGGTAGGGAAAACCTTCGCTGCCAAAAGATTGGCGTACTCCATGATGGGCAAAAAGGATGAAAGCCGTATCGAGTTCGTGCAATTTCATCAGAATTATTCTTATGAAGATTTTGTGATGGGATATAAGCCTGTGGATCATGGGTTTGATCTGAAAACCGGTATTTTCTATCGTTTTTGTCAAAAGGCCGCCAATCAGCCGGAGAAAGAGCATTTCTTCATCATTGATGAGATCAATCGCGGTAACATGAGTAAAATCTTTGGGGAGCTTCTCATGCTTATTGAGAGGGACTACCGGGGGACCAAGGCGACCCTTGCATACGATGGCCGCTCCTTCGGAGTACCGAAGAACCTCTATATCATCGGTATGATGAACACCGCAGACCGCAGCCTTGCCATGATTGACTATGCCCTCCGACGCCGTTTCAGCTTTGTTGCCATGGATCCAGGATTTGATTCCGATGGATTTTGCAGATATCAGGATGGGCTCCATGATGAAACCTTTGATGATCTGATCTCTCGCATAAAGGAGTTAAACCGGGAGATCTCCCGGGATGCGTCCCTGGGAAAGGGTTTCTGCATTGGGCATAGCTATTTCTGTGGAAGGGATTCCTGCTCGAATATCTGCCTGGAGGAATGGATGCAATCTGTGGTGGAGTACGACATTCTTCCCATGCTGGGTGAATACTGGTTTGATGACAGTGCAAAGCTTCAGGAATGGGAGAACAGGTTGCGTGGCCTATTCCAATGATGAAAAACAAAAATATTTTAATAAAAAACATATATTACATGCTCTCCTATGCTTTTACCTCCCTCAAGCAATCGAACTTTGAGAGCCTAGCCACCGAAGAGTTTGATAACATACACAATCTCTTCGGGGCAATTCTTGCCAGAGGGTTGGGGCAGCAGCTCAAGCAGGGGCTGTATCGAGAATATTTGAGTAAAAAAGAAGATTTGACGGTCATGCGTGGCAAGATTGACATGTGTGGCACCCTTCGGAGCAGGACCGCCCGGAAGCAGGTTTTGGCCTGTGAGTATGACGAGCTATCCGAAGACAATATTTTTAACCAGGTTCTCAAAACAACCGCCATGCTTCTTGTGCGCCATGCGGAGGTTGACAGGGAGCACAGGAACGATTTGAGAAAAAAAATGCTCTATTTCTCTCATGTGGGTACGCTGGATCCTGCCGCAGTACCGTGGTCGTCTCTTCGATTCCAGCGCAATAATCAGACGTACCGCCTGCTCCTTGGCATTTGCCAGCTCATGCTGCAAGGCATGCTGCTGACCACGGATGCGGGAGAATACAGACTGGCGTCATTTCTTGATGAACAGAGGATGAGCCGGCTCTATGAAAAATTTATTCTGGAATACTACGCCAAAAAGTTCCCCAGGCTACATGTGAGGGCCTCACAAATACCGTGGGCCCTGGATGATGGTATGGGGACGATGCTACCTGTTATGCAGAGCGATATTACGTTATCCCATGGCGCCAAGGTCCTTATTATTGATGCGAAGTATTATGCACACACCACCCAGGTTCGGCATAACGTGCATACAGTGCACTCGAATAACCTGTATCAGATTTTCACCTACGTGAAAAATAAGGATGCGGAGCTGAAAGACCGGCCTCATAAAGTATCTGGTATGCTCCTCTATGCCCGGACAGATGAAGCCCTTCAGCCTGATAGCACCTATCAGATGAGCGGGAATAGAATCAGTTTGAAAACCCTTGATCTGCATTGCGCCTTCGCGGAAATTACTGCCCAGCTTGATGTGATTGTGGAAGAGCACTTTGGTATCACCGGATAAGCCGGTGTAGGCTGGGGTAAGAATGCACACCGGAGGTTTCGTTAAAAATAGATGCCAAGTCGGTAAAGCATGGGCAAAGCGTCGGGAAAGAGTTTCAAAACCTGTCGGGAAAAGCCTTCTGCTGATATCCGTGACATGAACAAAAATCCCCTCGGCATGACGAAACGTCACGCCGAGGGGATTTTGGGTTTGCAAAAAACAGGTCTTACAAAAAGCATCGTGCGGGGTTGTTGCTGAAGAGCTTTAGCGGGGACTCCGCCTGCCATCATGTTCGGAGTTGCCCAGGAGTCCCTGCCCAGGAATAAGCCTCTAGTGGGTCATCTAGTGCTTATACCCCCCGCCCTCGCTTTCCGTGAGGGAGACCGTTACGGGGTTTTTGGCGAAGTAGTCCAGGCAGCGCTGCAGATCTTCCAGGAAAAGATTCCCCAGATCGAGGCTGAAGCCATGCCGCACCAAAATGCGCATCACCACCAGATCCTCCCGATGGGGGGGCATGGAGTAGGCCGCCACCTGCCACCCCCGGCTGCGGAGGCGATCTGAGAGATCGTAGAGGGTGAATCCCGGGGTGGTTCCCTCCTTCAGGCTCCAGCTCAGGGCGGGGATTCCCCCGGTGCCGTCGTAGATAACTTCAAAGGGGCCCATGGCGCCAATCTTCTCCGAAAGCTTTCGGGCGGTGTCGTAGCAGGCCTGGTGGATCCGGCGGTATCCCTCCCGGCCCAGGCGGAGGAAGTTGTAGTACTGTGCCACGATCTGCCCCCCGGGACGGGAGAAGTTGAGAGCGAAGCAGGGCATGTTGCCCCCCAGATAATTCACCCAGAAAATGAGATCCTCATCAAGATCCTCTTTGCTCCGCCAGATCACCCAGCCCACCCCCAGAGGGGCGAGGCCGAACTTGTGTCCCGAGCTGTTGATGGATTTTACCCGGGGGAGCCGGAAATCCCACTCCAGATCCGGATCCACGAAGGGGGCCAGGAACCCCCCGCTGGCGGCGTCCACATGAATAGGGATGTCGAGCCCCTTCTCCTTTTGGAGCTTGTCCAGGGCGTCGCTGATTTCCTTAACGGGCTCATACTGGCAGGTGAAGGTTACCCCCAGGGTGGGAACCACCCCGATGGTGTTCTCGTCGCAGCGTTTGAGCACCTCCTCGGGGCTCATGAGAAGCCGCCCCTTCTCCATGGGGATCTCCCGCAACTCCACATCCCAGTAGCGGGCGAACTTGTGCCAGCAGACCTGTACGGGGCCGGTGATGAGGTTGGGCTTATCCGTGGGTTTTCCCTCGGCGGCCCGCTTTTTACGCCAGCGCCATTTCAGGGCCATACCTCCCAGCATGGCGGCTTCACTCGATCCTGTGGTGGAGCAGCCCAGGGTCTCCTCCGCCTCCGGGGCGTTCCAGAGATCCGCCAGCATGTGAACGCAGCGGGATTCCAGTTCGGCGGTCTGGGGGTATTCGTCCTTGTCGATCATGTTCTTATCCACGCACTCGTCCATGAGTTTGTGAACCTCAGGATCCACCCAGGTCTGGCAGAAGGTGGCCAGATTTTGCCGGGAGTTCCCGTCCAGCATAAGCTCATCGTGCACTAACTGGTAGACGTTGCGAGGGTCTCTCTGATCCTCGGGAAAATGAAACCGAGGGACCGGAGCCTCCGCATCGTTGGCGGCATAACGGTCATCGAAGAGGCCATTTTCGGGAGTTCTCTTTATATGTAACGGCATGCAAATTCCTCCTTGTGGGTAATGTTTTGTGGCTCAAGAATGATTTTATAGAGCTTTTGTAGAGCTAGCGAATCCCTGGTGATTCTCAGGATGCCATATCCTGTTTCCATCCGGGCTTCTTCAAGGCGTTGATTATCAAGGGCATGGCTACAAAGATCACAAGGCCCCCCGCCACCAAACCCACATAGAGCACGGGATTTCCCACGGGAAGGTTGGTGGGAGGGAAGAAGCCCACCAGGAGAGAGAAGAGTACCCCCGCCAGACCGAGCCCCGCCACGGCGCACATCCCCGGAACGCCCCCGGGAATTTTGTAGGATCGGGGGAGATCCGGCCGGGTGATGCGAAGCTTGATGGCGGTGGAGTACATGAGGATATACATCACCAGGTAGAGGGTGGCGGTCATGGCGGAGAGAACGAAGAAGGCCACGCTGACGTTGGTCATAACAAAGTAGAGTCCTGCCAGCAGACTCACTACCACCGCCTGGATGAGCAAAATGGTGCTCTGCACACCCTTTTTGTTTACCCTGGCCATCATCGGGGGGAGTTCTCCCTGCCGGGCAGTTTCAAGAAGTCCCCGGCTGGGGCCGCTGATCCAGGACATGACGCCTCCGATGGCTCCAAAGGCCAGTAGCAACCCTATCACGGGGGTAAGGAATCCAAGATGAAATTTCCCCAGAAGCAGATGGAAAGCCTGCATGAGACCCGCCGTGAGGCTGATCTCCTTGGCAGGGATCACCGCCGCCACCGCCAGGGAGCCGAGCAAAAAGAGAAGGAAAATAATGCCTGCGGCGAGGAACATGCTGGCGGGGTACTCCTTGCCGGGATTCTTCATCTCGTTGGCGTGCACCGCCTGAACCTCTACCCCCGCAAAGAGCAGAATGATCCCCGCAAGAAAGGCCACGCTTCCCAGACCGGTAATGTGAGGGAAGAATCGAGCATGGGCATGGGTTGCCTCGGAGGTTGCGAGAAATTCCAGGGGGTTTCCCTGGAGCACCCAGAGCCCACCCAGAGCGATAATGAGGAGTCCCGGCAACACCGTGCCCAGGAGAACCCCGTACTTCGTCACCGATCGGGCCAGATCTGCCCCCGCCAGGGTGATGAAGGTGGCTCCCCAATAGCATGCCAGAATGATGGTACCCGTATAGACTCCGTTATCCGCAAGATCCGGTTTCATGAAGAGATACGCCAGGGCGCTGGCGGCAAAGGCCAGTACCGTGGGGTACCACACCACGTTTTGGATCCACTGAAGCCAGATGGCGGTGAATCCCCAGCGGGAGCCGAAGGCTTCCTTTACCCAGGTGTAGACGCCACCCCCCTTGCCGCTGAAGGCTCCTCCCAGTTCTGCTGCCACAAGAGAGGCGGGGATCAGAAACATGATGGTGGCGAAGAGGATGTAGAAAATCATGGAGAGGCCTTCCTTGGCCATCATGGGAAGACCACGAAGACTTACTACCGCTGCCACAGTCATCATACAGATAGTGAACACGGACATAGTTTTGCGAGATTGCATGAGTTCATCTCCTTCGGTGTGGTTTGCGTAGCTGCTGTGTGTTCTCTCGGGGGCTCTGGGAAGTGTCCTCGGAATACCTCCGGGCATGCCTGGAGCCATGACAATCCTCCTTTCCTGGCCATGGCTCGATAAAAAATTTCGAACTATTGGTGGCTGTTGTACTCCTTTGCCTGTAGCCTGTCAAGGGCAGCTCCCGCAAGTGTTTCGTGGTTGTGTTGGCCATGGTGTTAGGTTCGCGTGTGAGATCCACGAAAAAGCCCCCCTTGGGGAAGAGGGGCTTTTTTCGTATCTGATTTCTGGGGTTGTCGCAGGTAACATAGATCCTCATATCAGTTGTGGGCGGATTCACGATCTTCCGTCACAACCGACCACGATGTACGGCTGAATCTGGAATGGTTTTGGAGCTACTCGAAAATCGTGCCACATGAAAAACCATCGTTCGAGAGGATACACATAATATCCGTCTTGCAGATGATCCGAAGTGTCGTAGGGATCTGCGAATATGAGGATATCGTCTCCTATGCCGGGGGTTCCGTTGTCGTGATACCCTATGATCACCTGCCAGTGTCCGCCCCAGTCGGCCCACTCCACCAGGACGGGGCGTCCCGCTTCAAGATGGCCCCAGAGCCAGCGGACAAAAAAAGAATCCCGGGCATCTACATGTTCGGAGGCATGGTCGCTGTTTTCCGCTGTGTAGAGCGACATGGGGGAAAAGCGTCCCCGCAGATTTCCCCTCTCCGGAGAAGGACGAAATTCGTCTTCCTCGGGGATCAGATCTTCCGCGCTCCATGAATCTCTGTAACTCGATTCCAGCACTTCAATTTTGGGGACGCTACGGAAAAAAGCATCCATCTGTCCTACCGACGTTCCGAAATCGGCGGGCTTTTTTGTTGAACCTGGCTTTGCACCGGGGTCGCCCCTATCGGTATGCGAGCGCATTCCCAGCGCAATATCCCACTCTGTGTAGTCGCGAACCCCGAAATGCCAGAGAACCATCAGCGCCGATGCAGGACCGCAGGACCACTCGGAAGTTTGCTGATACGTTTCAAAATTTTTAAGGAGTATCAGCCCATCCTTCGGTTCCATAGTAAAAAAATTGGGGTTCCTGTACACAAGCGAATCAGGGTTATCTCCCGAACCTTGTACGCTGTTCGCCCCCCCGTTTGCATCAATGTCTACCGAGGCGGGGATACTCCCCGGCCGGAGCATCCCCGTAGCTGGAAGCGCTGAAAAAGCAATGGGCAACAGAAGAGCAAGATGGAGTAATAACAGTAATACCCTCGAAAAGTATTGCCTCATTCTCGAATCTCCAGGGTTTTCTGGAAGAGTTCGCCCCGTTTCAGGTTGCGGCGGCAACAACAGCAGATGCCGCGACCAAGACACCGGCGCCGATAAGAATGCCGCCGCAGATCCCATCGTTATCTTCAACACCTCTCTCGCAATTGTCCCTTCATGAGCCCACATGGATGTTTTTTCAGTACTCCCGCTTTGCCACTCTTGGCAAGGCTCAGGCTGCCGCCCCAAGGAGGCTCATGAATACACTCGCGATGATTTCAAGAAGCTGACCCCCTCCGACGACAGCCTCAAGCTCTTCGTCCGTCATCTCGGGGTTCCGCTCGAAGATCACCTTCTGTATCTCCTCAGGTGAAAAGTCGTACCCAAGCTCTTCCTTTACGTACTGCGAGATCTTTTCCTTCGTGCCTAGCTCCTTCAGCTTCTCCTGTAACGTGGTATCCTTTTCCAATCGCCCGTAGAATGCTGCTGCGGATTCCATCGACATCTTCAACACCTCCCCATTTATTTTCTCTATTCTACAAAAAGAAGAGTTTTTTCAGGGCCTGCTTTCAAAAAATGTTGCAAACCACGTATTCCCAAGGCTTTGTGGAGACAGCTATAAGGTGTGCTTATACCTTGTGCCGTGGTGTTTGTGACGTTTGAAGACAGACCCTGGAAAAATGACAAAAATTTCTCCGTTAGTCAGCAAAGCTTGTGGGGATCTCTCCGTGGATCAGGCTGCGGCTACTCCCACAGCAAGCCCCACGATGAAGACCGGACCCGCAAGAAGAATGAGCAGGGCTCCGCCGATCACGCCACCCCCGACAACGGCTTCCAGCTCTTCTTCTGTCATCTCCGGGTTTTTTTCGAAGACCACCTTTTGCATCTCCTCCAGGGTGAACTCGTACCCCAGTTCACCCTTTACGTAGGGCTCGATGTTATCCTTTGTATTCAACTCCTTAAGTTTTTCCTGAAGCTGTACATCTGTTTCCACGCGTTCGTAAAACGCCCTCGCCGATTCTATCGACATTTTTTGCACCTCCCGGTGTTTACTATATTATTGCCGCTTAAGCGGCGGCTCCCGCAGCGGCAGCCCCTATGATAATGCCGGTGCCAATCCCGAGCGCCCCCAGGAACACTCCCAATCCTACTGTATCCTGGGTGTTCATCCCCCCGACCACGGCTTCCAGCTCCTCGTCGCTCATCTCCGGATTTCTTTCGAAAATCACCTTTTGTATCTCCTCCAGGGTAAAATCGTACCCGAGTTCACCCTTCACGAACTGCGAGATGTTCTCCTTCGTATTCAGCTCCTTCAGTTTTTCCTGCAACTCGACATCCTTCTCCACTCTCTCGTAGAACGCTACTGCGGATTCCATGGACATCCTCAACACCTTCCTTTACACAAGCCGTTCCACCTGTCTCCGATCGCTCTCAGATTCAGGCTGCCGCGACAGCGGAGACAAGGAAGCCCGAAACGAGCATACCTAAACCGAAAATCGTTGTTAACGTAATGACGGCTCCTCCCACGATGGTCTCCAGCTCCTCGTCCGTGATCTCGGGATGCCGCTCAAAGATCACCTTCTGCATCTCCTCGAGGGTGAAATCGTACCCCAGTTCACCCTTCACGTACTGCGACACATTCTCCTTCGTATTTAGCTCCTTCAGTTTTTCCTGCAACTCGACATCCTTCTCCACTCGCTCGTAGAACGCTACTGCGGACTCCATGGACATCCCTAAGCACCTCCCTTAGATTCCTTCTCCCCTTCCTTCCCTGCGGAACGGGGGGTAAGGTGTTCTCTGTTTTTTTCGAATTTTGCTTCGATTCCAGGCAAAGTATACTCCTTCACACTATGTGAAAGTCAATACCCCAGCTGTATTGTAATCTCCATATTGATCTGTTCTCCAGGTTTGCATAAATCTTTCTTTTTTTCTTTGCCCTTCACCTTTCGAGAGATGCCGCCATTCTGCTATACTCTTAACTAAATGACGCAATTTTACGGGATGAGCCCTTTTTTCGTTATGTTGCTTGGAGAGCCTGGGGTTGTTGCCATGCGCTGGGCAGGAGGGACATCGCAAGAGAGAGGATGATGGAATATGTTCGGTGGTTATGATGTGGTACGGAATGAACGATGCGGGAGAATGCGGCTTGCTTTTTTTCTTGTGATTTCTCTTCTTCTGCTTTTCTGTGATTCCGGTACGGCTGTGGCTGCCCCTTCGGGAAAGCTGTTTGCGAAGGCTGAGGATGCCTCTCTCTGGGAAAAGGGGCGGCAAATTTTGCAGGAGTTTCAGGAGTATTATGCCACTGTCACGCTGACCCCTGCGCCGACATCGGAGCCTACGGCTGCGCCGACACCGGAGCCCACGGCCACGCCGACACCGGAGCCTACGGCTGCGCCGACACCGGAGCCTACGGCTGCGCCGACACCGGAGCCTACGGCTGCGCCGACACCGGAGCCCACGGCCACGCCGACACCGGAGCCTACGGCTACCCCTACTCCGGAACCCACCCCCGTTCCGATCACTCCCACGCCAGCGGTGCCTGATCTTTCGGTAGAGCTTGAGGGGTTTGCAGAAAAGGTGCAGCCCGGGGAAGTGCTTCAGATCGCTGCCCACGCCTCGGGAGGGGTTCCCCCCTACCGCTATGCCTGGAGCGAAAACCTTCGGGCCACCGGAGCCACCGCGCGATACGAGGCGGAAGCTCCCGGCGTTGCTCTGCTTTCGCTTACGGTGCTCGACAGCCGGGGAAAAACGGCGGAAATCCGTAAAAGCCTCACGGTGACCCCCCTAGAGGTGCGGATAGAGCTTCTGGGAGTCTTTGCCCCCCAGGGAACCCCCCGGAAGACGGAGCCGCGAGAGATTCTGGCGGGGGATCGGGTGCATCTCAAAGGGATGACAAGCCGCCGCTATCCCGGAATGCAGTACCGATGGAAGGCCGAGGAGGGGGTGCTCTTCGAAGGGCGCACCCTTGGGGAGACGGTGGTTCTCTACCGTAATGATGAGGGGAGCGCCGTTATCTCTCTGGAGATCCTCTCGCCCAAGGGGAGCCTTTTAGGGGAGGGAAGCTACCTGTTTCACGTGAAACAACCCCGGGATCCCGCCCGGGCTCAGGAACTCTACCAGCAGTTTCAGGAGGCCTGGAAGAATCGGGAGTATTCCCGGGCCCTCCCTCTGATCCTTGAGGCGGAGAAATTGCATCCGGAGGATTCCTCCATTCAGGAAGCCCGAAAGAAGGTGGAGCAGTATCAGGAGGGGCAGAAGCGGGCTCTGGAGCTTCGCAGCGAGGCGGAGGAGCAGGTTCGGGAGGGGAAGCTTGAAGAGGCTCTGGCATCCTATCGGGAGAGCCTGAACTATGCGGAGGACCCCGAAACCCGACGGCGGCTGGAGGCTCTGCGGGAGTATCTCCCCCGGTATCACAAGGCCCAGGAACTCTGGCAGCAGGGGGCCAAACTTCAGGAACACCACTACTATAGGGAGGCTCTGGAGAGATACCGGGAAGGTTTGAAGTACCATCGCGATTCCCGAATAGAAGAACATGTGCAGGTTTTGGAGCAGTATCTCCGCAAGGGAGAGGAGACGGAGCGCCAGAACAAAGAGCGTGCCCATCAACTCTGGAAGGAGGGTGCGGCGCTTCAAGAGGAAAAACGCTACCAGGAGGCCCTAGAAAAGTTCCGTCAGGGACTGGAGTATGATCCAGATCCCCAGATGGAGGAGCATGCGGCGAAGCTGGGGGCCTATCTCCGCAAGAGCGAAGAGCCCTCCCGACCGTCTCCTGATGCTACCCCTTCGCCGGAGCCGAGCAGGAGCCCCCGCCCCTCTCCCGATCCCGAGCCTTCGGAGAGCCCTCGGCCGCTCCCTACCCTGCCACCCCTTCCGGCTCCTACAGAAAGCCCCCTGGGATGCGGCCTGGAATGGCAGGAAGTTCGCTGCTTCAGCCTGATCTTTCAGGTTCCCCAGGATTGGATTTCGGACGACCAGCGGTGGTACACCGGGGATGCAGAAAACCCCTCCGCGATGGTGGGGGTAACCCGGGAGACTTTGGAGGAATGGCACTCCCTTCAGGGTTTTCTCAACCCCCAGGAGAGCTGTACCGTTTCCGTGGCGGGGTATGCGGTAACGTTTCACATTTCGAGCAGCGAAGATCCTTCGGGGGAGCCCACGCTTTTTGCCACGGGAGCCCTGGAAGACCCCGCTTCGAAGGAGCATGTCTTTCAGATCGGGTACAGCTTCTCCGCGGGGAGTGCGTCCGACTGTGTGGCGGAGTATTTTCTGGGATCCTTCCGGTTTGAATAGCTGCCGGTCTGCATAGCTGCAATGATCCGCCATGAGAGGGGGAAAGTGCGCCATGGAAAATCTGCGTAGGCTTTTCCGGGTTTTTTGGTAGGGATGATTCTTGCGGTGGGGATGGTCCTTTTGATGGAGGTGCTTCGGGGGCTTCGTTTTGTATGTTTTTCCTCCGTGGAATCCTGGGGTTTCTTTTCCTTTAATAAGAGACAGCAGCCCGGTCCCCTCTGTTTAGGATAAGGCTGCTGTCTGATGAGTGGTGGAAATTTGTGGAGGTGCTCTTAGAATCCGTAGGAGGTTAGGATAGCGTCGTAGGTGCCGTTTTGTTTGATCTCTGCCAGCCCCTTGTTGAAACTTTCAACAATGGTCTGGTGTTCGGGATTGGCGAGGCCGCATCCCACATAAAGCTTTTCGCTTGTAAGGCTTCCCGACGTAAACGCAATCTGCTCAAGAAGCTCCGGAGCTTCTCGCGAAAGAGTGGCTCGGGCGACAATTTCGTCCTCCAGAGTGATGTCGATTCTCCCCGCCAGAAGTTTACGAACGTTTGTTATAAGGTCGTCCACTTCCTCTGTGCGGAACTTTGGGTCTGCAAGAAACGCCTCGGGGTAGCCATACCCCCGGACAATGCCCACCGTAAGCCCCTCAAGGCTTTCGAGACCTGTATATTCAAAGGAGTTGCCTTTGGGCTTAATGAAGCGAATGTTGTTCTCTGCGTAGGGTTCGCTGAAGAGGACAGTGCTCTTCCGCTCTTCGTTCATCCAGAATGTGGGGCTGAAGTCGTAGGTTCCCTTCTTGACTCCGTCCTCGGCACGAGCCCAGGGGACGAAAACGGTTTCGATGGCGTATCCCTGGCTCTCGAAGGCTGCCCGGGCGATCTCAAAGGAAAAGCCTTGCTTCGGGTGAGCGGGGTCTGTAAAGGGAGGGAAGTCATTGGCTGCTCCCGTCAGAGTCTTTGCAAAGCACGGGGTAGCCAGAAAAAGGCACAGAAGCATCACTCCGTAAATCGAAATTTTTTTCATGTTAATCCTCTCTTTCTCTCGCGGAAAATGTTCCACGAATAACCATGCTGATCCCCTCTGTTTTGGGGAAAACGGCCTTATGTTGCTATGATTCCTACGCTTTCTGTCGAGATTCTTCGGCCCTGTTTCATTCTCACTCAGGTTTTTGCAATAACGCACCCCACCCCCTTGAAGATTCCTCAAAACCATTCCCTAAATGCAGACACTTTTCGGGCTGCCTTTACAAAGATCGCTTTTTCCGGGTGCCTTGATAGCTTGTGCCATCTTTAGAACAATGCTGAGGATTCCGAAATTTTGGAGAGAAGTATACAACAAAGTGAAATAGGGATCAAGGAGAGTTGCGTGTGTTGCGCAAACTTTCTCAAAATATAAAAATTGCAAGATCTCGAAAACCCGAAAGAGCGTGTCTTATAGCGGAGATGAAAAATACGAAGCTCGGAGAGTTCTGGCATGGTGCCGAGGCTTTTTGGTAAAGGAGCCTGATCTCCCAGATATGGGCGAAGGCGCTTTTTTGCGAGCATAAGGAGCTTTTGAGGAGAGATCCCTTGTTGAAGAGTTTCGAAAGTTCCCCTACAATCAGCGTGTTTTGAAAACTTCTTTGGAGTGAACGTCTCCTTGGAGATTGTAGGCTCGTTACCATATTTTTTCATGAAGAAAACTGGAGGAATACATTGTGAAGGTTCTTTTGGAAGGATACCGCAACTTTTGCACCACCGCAGACCGGGAGCTTTACGCATCTCTCGCCTCGGGGCAGAGCCCCCATACTCTGGTAATCAGCTGCTCCGACAGCCGTATCGTTCCGGAGGAGATCTTCGGAGCCAGGCCAGGGGAGCTTTTTGTGCTCCGAAACGTGGGGAACCGCTGCCCCCAGGAAGATTTCGGCGCGGCCTGTGCCGTAACCTATGCGGTGGCGCATCTTCACGTGCGTAACGCCATTGTGCTTGCCCATGCGGACTGCGGGGCCGTGAAGGCCGCCAGCCATCCCGAACATCTTCACGAAGAAGCCCTCAAGGGGTGGCTTGGGGAGGAATCCTGCGAGGGGGATTGCCTTGAGGAATCGGTAAAAAACTGGGGGCTCCGGCAGCTGCACCGGCTTAACTCCATGGAAGCGGTGCGGGATGCCCTTGCCCGGGGGGAGCTTACTACGGGGCTCTTCTACTTCGATATCGCCACCCTGAGGCTGGATTACTTTGATGGGGTTGATTGGAAGATCGGGGTAGAGGAGCTACAGGTATAGGTCCAGAAGAGAGCTTCAGGCGTTTGTTCCAGCCCGACTTTTTTGACGTGGTCCGCCTCACATAAAGGTCTTCTTGGAACAAATCTGTATACATCTATTTTGTGAAGAAAGGGAAAGCTCCCGGTTCTATGATGCCATCATCCTCGAAAAGGCGGATCACTTTCTCATGATGCATCGCCGGGAGGAGTTCAACCAGGCCCAGGAAGAGGCTATCCGCAGGCTTTCGGAAAAGTAAGAGCCAAACTCTGGGATTTCAAAAAGAGGCCCCCCGGAAGAAGAACCCTCCGAATACCGGCTATCGGTTCGGTTTGCTGCACGCCCTTCTGTGGGCTTCCGGGGGGCTCAATCAGGGGAAGAGGCCGGGGTTACCGTTACCCCGAATACTGCACCTTGCCGTTCACCAGCACCGCCCGAACCCTTACCCCGGGAAATTCCTCGGGCTCCAAGGTGCTGAGATCCTTATCCAACACGGTAATGTCTCCCCGGTATCCCTGGCGGAGGTACCCCTTTACATGGTTTCTTCCCGTAAGGCGAGCTGGGTTACTGGTGTACATTCGCAGGGCTTCCTCCAGAGAGATTTTTTCTCCCCAGTTCCATCCTTCCCGGGGATAGCCCTCGGTATTCTGTCGTACCATGGCCCCCCGAATTCCCAGAAGAGGGTTGATGGGCTCTACCGGGCAGTCGCTGGAGCCTGCCAACAGAACCCCCGCATCTATCATGCTCCGGAAGGGGAAGCACCAGTCTTTTCGTTTTTCTCCGAGACGTGCCGGGGCCATATGCACATCGCTCACCAGCTGATGGGGCTGCACGTCTCCCGCGATGCCCAGCTCTGCCAGCTGTTGCACCTGATCCGGCCGGCAGACCTGCACGTGGCTCGCCTTTACCGGGTAGGGCCAGGAAATGCCTTCTTCTCTGGTTGCCCGAACGCAGCGGATGAGCTGGTCTATGGCGGCGTCTCCGATGGCGTGAATCTGGGGTTGAAGAGAGCCTTCTCCCATCTCTCGAAGAAGTTCCGTAAGTTTTTCATCCGAATAGAGCAGGGTTCCCTTACCGGGACGATCCGCATAGGGTTCGGTGAGGGCGGCGGTGCCTCCCCCCAGGGATCCATCAAGATAGAGCTTGCACCCTCCGTAACGCACCCAGAAGTTGCCGAAGCCGCTGGTAACGGGGATGTTGGGCATATCGTCGTAGTATCCCACGATCCGAAGAGGAAGATCTCCCCGGCGGTGCAGAACTTCGTAGTACCCCAGTTCATCCCCCAGGCCGATGCTTCTCCCTCCGATAACGTGTACCTCCCCTATGCCCGCCTCCAGAAATTCCCGAAAAAGCTGCTGAAAGGCCTGATCCATCCGGGGATCTTTTCGAAGAGCCCGAGCGAGAGCCTCCGTAACAGGGCGGGCCTCGTCTTCCTGCAGAATGCCCCGGGAGTACCCCTCTTTGGGAATACTTCCGACTCCTTCCAGGGCTTCCCCTTGGGCAAGGGCCTGGGAGTTGGCCACGTGAATGTGGGTGCATATCCGCACCAGCAGCACTGGATTCGGGATATTCAGAGCGTCCAGATCCTTCCGCTCGGGCAATACCGGGTTTTTCCAGTTCTGTTCGTTCAACAGCACCCCGTAGATCCACTGTTCCGGATCACAGCTCCGGGCCTCCTCCCGGATTATTTCCAGCACCTCTTCCCGAGAAGCCGCCTGAGAGCAATCCACTCCCAGACGATGCCGGGCCGCCGAAGCCATATGTACGTGGCTGTCTGCAAAGGCAGGAAGAATGGTGCCTCCCCCGGCGTCGAAAGAAGAGGCGTGGGCAAACTCCGGAAGGTTGCGAAGCTCCTCCTCCCGACCTATCCGAAAAATCATATTTTTCTGCAGAAGCAGAGCGTATCCCAGGGGGAGAAAGGATTCCCCGTCGAAGATGCGGCCGTTATGAAGATAGAGCATGGTCACAAAAAGAACCTCCTTGATATCGAAGACGAGATTTGTCGGTACGTATTTTACACGATTTTGCCTTTCAGATACTCCTCCATGGCCTGATCCGCGATTTTGGATTGTGCACCGTCTCTACCATGGGTTTGACGCGCCTTATTTCTACTGAATAAGATCCATATCCGCAATATCCATGATCAGGTGCCCGATGTACAATTCCAGCCGGGTTTTCGGATCCGAGAGATCCTTGTGGAGAATTTCCGAAATTCTTTTAAGGCGGTAGATCAGGGTTTGGCGATGAATCACGAGGATATCTGCTGTTTCCTTCTGGTTTCCCTTTTCCAGATATACTCTTAGGGTCCTGCAAAGATCTCCTCCATATTTTGCATCGTACTCAAAGAGGGGGCGTACGGTTTCCTCCACGTAATCCCGGAGAACGTTCTTGTTCTTTATGTGGCAGAGAAGTTTGTAGAGCCCCAGATCTTCGTAGCGCACTACCTGGGTGCTCGACGAAAGAGACTGCCCGATCTCCAGGGCGAGAACCGCCTGGTAATAGCTATCCTTGAACTCCTGCCAGTTTGTCGTGGCCTTTCCTATGCCCACATAAAAAGCGCTGTTTCCCATGCCTCCATTGAGGGTATTGCCCACATTCCGGAAAAAGGAATCTTCCTCCTCCTTGGAGCATTCGCTGAAATACAGGAGTACCACCTGGTTGCCCCGAATCCGGCTGTGCATGTTCTTGGGGGCGAAGGGGTGGGAGACGATAAGTTCCCGTATCTTCTGGAGCATGTGAAGGGAGCGCTCCTTTTCTTCCTCAAGATATCGAGAGCAATCTACCACGGCGACCTTGCAGGAAGAGAAGATCTCAAGCCCCACCATGCCTGATCGAGCCAGGATCTCGTTGTAGGAATAAAAGTTCCCGTCCAGAAGATCGTCGAAAAACTCTTCCAGGATACCGGATCTCCAGCTTTCGAGGGCAAGAGAGGGAACGGACGCAGAAAAACCCATACCTCCCACGGAATCCTTGGTGAGAAAGTCCAGGATAGCCTTGGTTACCTTGCCGAAGGTTATTTTTGGTTTAAGATGGATGATGGGAAAGTCCAGTTCGTCGGCCTGTTCGATCATTTCCGGGGGAATGGTTTTGATGTAGTATCCCGGCTGAATGGCGATGCCCGCCAGGTTTTTCTCGTCCAACCTTTTTATCAGGTCCACTACAAGGGGAGATTTTTCTGTAAGCCCGTATCCCGTAGAGATGAGGAGTTCTCCCGGCTGAAGCTGCTCCAGGGAATCAAGAATTTCCATCATATTAACCCATGTAACCTCCCGGTCCATCCCCTTTTTTCCCGCCACTATTTCAGACCCCAGAAAGACCTCGAGCCCGAAAAGATGAAAGAGCTTCATTCTACTCCCCCCTTGCATTGTGAAAGCACAACATCGTTTCAGAACGACGATATTTTCATACATGTCCTATTATACAACATGTATAGATGAAGGCAGGCAATTTCATATATTCCGACCAATTGCGCATATCTCCTGGTAGCAGAATAATGGTCGAAACTACCTTTCGAGGGGAGGAAAGATGCAATGAGCGAAGAAAAGAGTTCCAAAAAGACGAGGTTCCAAATGCCTCACGTGTATGTGCTTCTCAGCGTTATTCTGATTATAGTGGCCCTTTGTACCTACGCGATTCCTGCGGGAATTTTCGATCGTGTTCAGGATCCAGGTACGGGAAGAATGGTGGTAGATCCTACGTCATTCCATACCGTAGAGAAGAGCCCTGTGAACCTCTTCAAGCTGGCGGTGGCCATACCCAAGGGGATGGCGGCCTCCGTAAGCATCATGATGCTGGTGATTCTTGTGGTGGCGGCCTTCGAAATCGTGACGAAGACCGGAGCCTTCGATTCGGGGATAACCCACATGATGAAGCGATCCCAAGGAAAGGAGAGTTTCATCGTGGCGGTGATCACGGTGATGTTCGCCAGTATCGGGGCTTTCCTGGGTTGGGCCGAGGGAACCCTTGTCTTTGTTCCCCTTGGCGTCTCACTTGCTCGGGCCATGGGATACGATGCCCTTATGGGAGCGGGTATGGTGCTTCTCGGAACCGCCGCAGGGTTTACCTCGGGGGTGCTCAACATTTACACCACCGGTATCGCCCAAGCCATTGCAGGGCTTCCGCTCTTCTCGGCCATGGGTTTCCGAATGATAGGCTTCTGCCTCTTCACCCTGGCCACCATCCTCTTCCTCATCTCCTACGGAAAAAAGATCAAGAACAACCCTTCCGCAAGTCTCATCTACGAACTCGAAATGAGTGCCGCTAAGAGCGAGGACCAAGCGAAAGATCTCGTGTTCACCGGAAGGCATCGACTGATCATGCTTACGGTGCTCATAGGGTTTATCACCGTGGTGATAGGAACCACCAAGCTCGGATGGTATCTCAACGAGATAACCGCAGTGTTCATCTTGGTGGGGATAGTCTCGGGCTTTATTGGCAAGATGTCTCCCAATGATATGGCCCTGAACTTTGCCCAAGGTGCCAAAAGCATCATCCCCGCTGCCCTCACCATCGGTATCGCCCGGTCCGTTCTCGTGGTGATGGAAGAAGGAAAAATCCTGGATACGGTGGTTCACGGGTTGGCCTCCACCCTTCACGGGCTTCCTACGGTGGGGATCGCTCTGGGGATTTTCCTTATCGTAAGTGCTCTAAACTTCTTCATTATTTCCGCCAGTGGCAAGGCGGTTACCATGATGCCCGTCCTGGCTCCTCTGGCGGATATCCTCGGCATCAACCGGCAGGTGGTGGTTATCGCCTTCCAGTACGGAGACGGATTTACCAACTGGTTCTGGCCTACTTCGGCCATTACTATGGCGGGGTTGGCCATGGCGGGGGGTATCCCCTGGGAAAAGTGGGCTCGCTGGTCCTTCCGGCTCATCCTTGTGTGGATGTTTACCGCGGCGGTTCTCGTTACCGTAGCTCAGGTGATGGGAGTGGGCCCCTTCTAGGTCCTTGAAACGAGAGAGAGGCGAAGGAACGGCCACAAGGGGGGCTTGTGTAGATGCCCCCCTTCTTCTTGGAAAGGAAGAGCACAATGAAGATAGAGAAAATTTTCGTCAACGGAGATTTCTACACCATGGATTGGAAAAACCCCCGGGCCGAAGCTGTGGGGGTTATGAGGGGCAGAGTTGAGGCGGTGGGATCCAGGGATTATGTGACATCCCTCGCACCGACAAATGTGCCAGAAATTGATCTTCAGGGGAAGGTTGTTTTTCCGGGATTCATCGATGCCCATGTTCACTTTATGCAGACCGGGCTGGATCGCACCGCAGTCTACTTGAACAAGGCGAAAAACCTGAAAGAGTTCTTCCGTCTCCTTCGCGAAAAGGCTCGAACAACCCCCCGGGAGGGATGGGTTCGGGGATACGGGTATGACGAAACGAAGCTCGAAGAAAACCGGGTTCCCTCTCTGGAGGAACTTGATGCGGCATGTCCGGAGAACCCCCTCTTTCTCAGCCGGGTGGATGCCCACTCCTGCCTGATCAATTCCGTAGCCCTGAACATGCTGGATCTCGATCCAAGCCTCGAAGGGCTCGACCGAAAAGAGGGACGTGTTATCGGAAGGCTTCGGGCCAAGGCGAATTCCGCCGCGCGAACACAGATTCTCAACCGCCTTCTCGGGGAAAAGGAGAAAAAGCAGGCCCTTTTCGAAGCCTCTGAAGAGGCCCTGGCGGTAGGCGTAACCACGGTGCATGCCCTGGAAGGGGGGAGCCTCTTCGGAGAAAGGGATTTCGACATTCTTCTGGGGGCCATGCCGGAGCTTCCTATCCGGATTCTTCCGTATCACCAGATTATGGATGTGGAGAGGGTCGCCGGCATGGGGTTCAAGAGGATCGGAGGATGTATTACCGTGGACGGATCCATCGGCTCTCGAACCGCGGCGCTGCTCTCTCCCTACGAGGATCAGAAGGACTGCACAGGATGCCTCTATCTCGAAACGGAGGAACTCGAAGCCTTTGTTCTGGAAGCCCACCGCCGGGGAATGCAGATTGCCATGCACACCATCGGGGATGCCGCCATCGAGCAGCTTCTTCGGGCTTATGAAAAAGCCCTGGAACAATATCCCCGGAAGGATCACCGGCATCGGTTCGAACACTTCAGCATCCCCACGGATGACCAGGTTCGAAGAGCCGCAGCCTTGGGCTGTGCCATATGTGTTCAGCCGAGTTTCGACTTTTTCACCCGAAACATGATGCCTATCAGGCTGGGGAAAAAGCGCTTTGAACGATCCTATCCTCTTCGAACCCTCCTGGAGGCAGGGCTTCTGGTGGCGGGGGGATCCGACAGCAGCATAACCCCTCTGAACCCCATGCTGGGAGTCTACGGAGCCAAAACCCATACCCATCCCTTTCAGAGGCTTGAGGTGTACGAAGCGGTGAAGCTCTTCACCCTCAACGCCGCCGCCATAGGTTTTGAAGAACATCTGAAAGGCTCCATCGAGGTGGGGAAGTATGCGGATTTCGCAGTGATGTCCGAAGACCCCTTCACCGCCGAGCCGGAGGCGATACGTGACATGACTGTGGCCATGACCATTCTGGGGGGCGACGTGGCCTATGCTAAATCCTGAGAAAAAAGCGACTTCCATGGTGAAAGATGCTGCATCTATGCTGAAAACCGCCCAGAACTGCCTGGATGAAGAATCTCTTGTGGCCCTGACCTCCCGGCTGGTCTCCATACCGAGCTACCATGGTCTTGAAAACCCGGAAGAGAAGATTTCCTTGTATCTTCGGGACTTTCTCGCCGAAGAGGGGCTTGAGACGGAGCGGAGGCGAACTCCCGAGGGGCGATTTAACGTTCTCGCCCACTACGGAAAGGGCGGATCCTTCGAAAAGACCCTCATGCTCAACGGCCACACGGATACGGTGGACGTGGCGAACATGACCATTGCTCCCTTTTCGGGGGAGGTGCGGGAAGGCCGTGTCTTCGGTCGGGGATCCGTGGATATGAAGGGGGCCCTGGCGGCCATGATCCACGCGGTGCTGGCGGTGAAAAAGGCAGGAATTCCCCTGGAGGGGGAGGTGCTCTTCGCGGGGGTGGCGGACGAGGAGTTCTGGAACGCAGGCACCCGGGATATTGTGGAAAGGGGCCCCAAAACACGGTACGCCATCGTGGGGGAGCCCACAGAGCTGAAAATCTTTCACGGCCATCGCGCTCTGGAGTGGATCGAAATCGCCGTCAAAGGCCGCTACGCCCATGGAGGAACTCCGGAAAAAGGGGTGAACGCCATTGAAAAGGCGGGGCTCCTTATCCGGGCTCTTTCGGAGGAGCTTCTTCCCCGCATCCGGAAACGACTCCATCCCATTACCGGCCCTTCCACGCTCAATCTGGGGCAGATTCTCGGTGGAACCCAGCCGAGTACCGTGGCGGGGGAGTGCATTCTCCGGCTGGATCGCCGCTGGATACCCGGAGAATCCACAGAATCCGTGCTCCAAGAGCTGGAGGAGCTGGGAGAGAAAATTCACGATCTCCACAGAGACTTCACAATGGAGGTCTCCAACATGAGGGATATGGAGAAAAACCCTCTGGGGCAGCCCCCTCTCATAACACCCCCGGATTCCCCCCTGGTCGGAACTCTGGAAGAGGCCCTTCTTGGGATGGGGAAAGTGCCGCAAAAGGGCTATTTTCCTGGTTGGACAGATGCGGGACTTCTTAGCTCCGTCGGGGGCATGGAGACGGTGGTCTTCGGCCCCGGGGATCTCGGCTTCGCCCACACCGAACGGGAGTTTTGCCCGGTGGATCAGATTATCGCAAGCTCCCGAGCCTACATCGCGGCGATTCTCGAAATCTGCTCCTGATGGGTTGGTGACGTGAAGCCGCATGCAGTTGGCGAAATTTTCTCTGTTTTGTCAGGTCCCACGGAAAAACGGGGTCAGAAATACTTCAGAAAGACTGCGGGCTACTGCTGAAATTACCCAGAAAGAAAAGCCTTGGTATCCTTCCTTAAGGAGAAGGGACCAGGGCTTTCGTTTTTGAAGATGTATCAGGATTTTCTGCTTTTTTGTTTCAAATACTCCTCCATGGCCTGTGCCACGATTTTGGATTGTGCCACTGCCTCTACCACGGTTTTTGCTCCGGTGACCACATCCCCGGAGGCGAAAATTCCCTCTTGGGTGGTGTGTCCCTGAGAGTCTGTGACAAGAAGCCCCTTTATTCCCGTTTCCAAGCCGTTCGTATTATCCGGAATGGTGGCGCAGGGATCCTGGCTGATGGCGATAATCACGGTATTGCAGGAGAACAGGGCGGTTTCATCCGTATCATGATACTGTCCCGGAGCGGTTTCCTCCTCTACGGTTTTAACGTACCGGACCCCCTCCCCGCTGATTTCCAGAGGCCGGGCTCTATAGAGAAATTCTACTCCGTCGATGAGGGCATACTCCACTTCCACGTTCCGAGCGGGGATGTACTGTTTATCCTTGCGATAGAGCACTGTCACCTCCTGAGCACCCCTTCGAAGGCATGAGCGGGCAACATCCATGGCGGTATTGCCCGCTCCGATGACGCATACCCGTTCTCCCAGATGGTACACTTCGGGATTTCGCAGATAGTCCAGGGCGTAATGCACGTGTCCTAGGCTTTCGCCCTTGATGTCCAGTCGATGGGGGTTCCATACTCCCGTACCGATAAAAAGAGCTTCGAAACCGTCCCGGCAAAAATCCTCCAGGGTGATACGTTTTCCGATAAGTGTATTGGGGCGTATGGTGACTCCCATGCGGAGAAGGTGCTCGCCGAGACGGTCCAGTATGGTTTTGGGAAGTCGGAAATCCGGAATGCCGTAACGGAGCACCCCCCCGATCTTGTCCTTGGATTCGTAGATGGTAATGTCGTACCCTCGGAGGGCAAGAAGAAAGGCGATGGTAATGCCCGCGGGGCCAGCTCCGATAACCCCCACCTTCTGGGGAATTCTTTTTTCCGGAAGCAGGTCCATGAACCGGAGATAGTAATCGGAAATATAATGCTCCATGGAGCTTATGCGGACGGGCTTGTTCTTGTATCCCAAAATACAATGGCCTTCGCAAAAGTGTTCATGAGGGCAGACGAGGGAACAGACCACCGAAAGAGGATTGTTTCGGAAGAGCATCTCCCCGGCTTTTCGGATGTTCCCTTCGAGAAGCATGGAGATCATCTCCGGAATGGGAGTGCCCACGGGGCATCCCTTGACGCATTGGGGATTGACGCACTGAAGACATCGTTTCGATTCTTGAATGATTTGGGTTCCCATGAAAAGCACTCCTTGTGTTTTTGGTGCGATCCGCATGCGAGAAAGTATAGTAATTCCTTTGCGTGAGAATGTAAACTCCCGTGGTTTTTTTGTTTGAATAGCAAAACACCTTCGGTTTTCTCTCCTTTTTTTGATGACGTCGAGATGTGCTGAAAGTGTTTTTTGATAGCTCTGTTTTTGTGAAAATTCAGGAACCACTGCCTCTTTTGGAGAGTATGGTACGCAGAGAGAAAAAGTTTATATTACAGAGATTCAGCCCTGGTAGCATGACCGTGCTTCCCAGCCATCGAGATGCGGTAAGCCTTTCTCCCAAAACAATCTGAGTGATAAGCAGTCCCGAGATGGGAAGCAACAGGGAAGAGGGAACGATGCTTCCCGCAGGTTTTTTATCAGCAACCGTCCATCTTAAACCTGTCCTCGTGGGCAAGGTCTGAAGTCCTGTTTTTTTAATCTTCCAGGAGAACCCCTTGTACTTTTACCGAAATCCAGGGGACCTTTGATTTGAAGAACCGAGCTTTTTCATACGCCCAAGTAATATCGGGGCTTGCAACCTCTTGCAGGGGATATTTTCTGCCGAGATGACGGTAGGTCTCTATTCCCAGCCTGTGATAGGGAAGAAATTCGTATTCCCGTATTTTTTCGAGACCCTTTGCAAAGTGTGCCAATTGCGACAAGGTTTCCTCGGAATCGTTGATTCCGGGAATCAGCGGTGTTCGAAGCACCAGATCGAAAGTGTGGGAGGAGGCCGCCGCTTTTTTGATGTTTTCGAGAATGCGTTCGTTCGGCACTCCTGTGAGGCGACGATGTTCCTCCGAATCGGGGTGCTTCAGATCCACGTAGAGAAGATTTATCCAGGGCAGCAAGGATTCTATCTTTTCCCAGGTATCGAAAAAGCAGGTCTCGAAGGCGCGATGAATGCCCCGATTTGCGCATTCCTCAAAAATTGCCTTTGCGAATGCAGCCTGTTCCAAGGGTTCTCCTCCGCTCAACGTAACGCCTCCGCTGGAGTGGAAATAAAAAATCTCATCTTTTGAAATTTCCCGAAGAACCTCTGAGACACTCATGCAAGAACCGTATTCTTTGATAGCTCCGGAAGGACAGGCACGGAGGCAGGCAAAACAGGCTTCACATTTGTCTTTGTCTGTAACGACATGGGATTGATCTTCGGAAAAGCTCAAAGCTCCGTTGGGGCAGGCTTGCAGACAGGCCCCGCAGCGGGAGCACTTCTCCCTTACGTATCCCCTTTCCGGTAAGGGGTGCTGGGATTCTGGGGTGGAACACCAGATGCAACGAAGAGGACAGCCCTTGAGAAAAACTACGGTTCGAAGTCCCTCTCCATCGTGAATGGAGGTTCTTTCGATCCGTAGCACCATGCCGGACTCCTCTCGTTCGGAATGTTTGTTGGTATGGAGGTTCATCCTTATCCTTCCTCTCGATCTCGAAGCCACCAAAAAAACTTGATCATTTATGAACGTGCATTCTGAACGTGGTGATGGAAAAGCAAGGCCCTCTGAAAACTCCGGAGAGGGCCTTGCGGATGTACCGAAGTCGGCTCAGCAGGATATTTTGGAGGATGTAGCGGTCTGCACCGTTCGGGCTATGATTTCATCCTGTACATCCTTGCCCAGCTCTACGAAGAAGGCGGTATATCCAGCTACCCGTACCAGAAGGCCCTTGTGGCTCTCTGGGTTTTTCTGGGCTTCCAGAAGTTTGGCCTGATCCACCACGTTGAACTGGACATGATACACTCCCAGGCTGCAAAGGCTTTTCAGCAACGCCATAAGTTGCGTGATGCCGTTTTCCGTCTGCAGCATCTCGGGATCGATCTTCATGTTGAGCAGCGTTCCCTGAACGAACCGGTCGTGGGGGATGTTTGCCACCGATTTCAGCACCGCACTGGGGCCGTTGTAATCCGTTCCTCCGTTGGGGCTCACCCCGTCCGCCAGGGGTTTCCAGGCCCGACGCCCCGAGGGGAGGGCCCCCACCTCAAGGCCGAAGGGCGTGTTCCCCGAAACGGGAAGAATTCCCGGGGTCATGGTGCCGAACTTGCTCTGATAGCTTTCGATCTCATCCGCTATGAAGGTGAAGAGATCTGCCGCGAGGTCATCCGCTCTGGCATCGTCGTTACCGTATTTGGGGGCCTCCGCACAGAGCCTCAGAACATCTTCGTGCCCTTCGAAATCACGGTCCAGAGCCTCAAGCAGCTTTTCCATGGAAAGCTGCTTTGTTTCGTATACGAGATGCCGCACCGCCGCGGCGCTGTTGATGAGATCCGCCACGCCGATGCAGATGATGCCGTTTCCCGTGTTGTACTTGGCTCCTCCCCAGGCGTAGTCCTTGGCGTTTTCAATACACTCCTCGAAACTCAGGGAGAGGGCGGGAACGGGGCGATCAAGGCAGATATCGTCGATGATGTGGCTTGCCTTGACGGTGACCTTGATAATGTGTCGAAGCTGTTCTTTCAGGGCGTTCTCGAAATCTTCCCAGGAGGTGAAACTCCGGGGATCTCCCGTTTTGGCTCCCACCTGACTGCTGTTTTTCCGGCATTTACCGTCCAGGAAAATGTATTCCACCACGCTACCGAGGTTGATATCCGCAAGGGCAGAGTAGGCCCGGAGTTTCCCTGCAAGATTGGTTTCTACGCAGCCTCCGGGATTCCAGTTCAAAGCCTCTCGCAGGGGGATGCCCTTGTTCATGAGCATCCGAATGCCCACTTCGTCGTTATGGAAAGCGGGAAAGCCCGTGCCGAGACTGATAAGCTCCACGATCTTCCGAAGAAACGAATTGGGATTCTTGGCCATGTTGTAACGCACCGAAAGAGAAGGCTGGTAGAGCTGGGTGTTTATGGTGGCCTGAAGAATCATGTAGGAAAGATCGTTTACCGCATCCACCCCCCGGGAATCCACTCCTCCCGCACAAAGGTTCTGGAACATGGGATATCCCGAGGCGTATTCCGCGGATTTTGCATCCTGGAAAAGGCACTGTTCGGAGAATTTTATCCAAAGGCAGTCCAAAAGTTCCTGCGCTTTTTCCGGGGTAATGCGCCCTTCCTCCAGATCTTTTTTGTAGAAGGGATAGAGATACTGGTCGAAACGCCCCGGATTGTAGGCCGCCGCATTCTGCTCCATGAAAATGGCGATCTGGTAGAAGTAGAAGGATTGCAATGCCTCCGAAAAGGTCCGGGCGGGCTTTGCCGGAACTCTTTGGCATATAGCGGCGATCTGGAGAAGCTCCTCTCTCCGCAGGTGGTCCTTTTCGTCCGAGGCGAGGCGCTGGGCCTCCAGGGCATAGCGCTCTCCGAGTATTTTCAGCCCTTCCGCCACAATAAGCAGGGAGTCGAGATAGACCTCCTTGGCATACTCTCCGGGTCTGCTGGTATCTAGGGTGTTTTTTCGGGTTTGTATTTTTTCGATCAATCCCTCTGCACCGTGATTGATAAACCACTCGTATCCCGCGGTAACTTCACCCCAGCCCCGAACGGCTTTCTTGTCGATGTAGAGTGCTCCGTTATCCCGAAGAGCCGCCACATCCTCGGGAATTTGGGCAAGCCATGCCTCGTAACTGGAGCGGCCTTTCCAGTAGGGACGGATAACCTCTTCGAAAGTTCGGCGATCCTCCGGAAGAAGGTGAAATTTATCGTAGGCCCGGGTGTTGATGGTATCCAGCTCTTTGTTCAGTACGGACCAGCAGGTTTCCGGAGAGAGAATCCCCCCCCGAATTTTGCTTCCTGCATTTCCGACGATACGTTCGCTCTCCCAGATTGTGACGGTTTTTTCTCTGCATTGCCTTCGAAAGGCTTTGGCTTTCCGAAGAACCAGGGGCTCTCCCTCGGTTTCGAGAAAGCTCTCGGTAAGGATTCTTGCATTTTCAAGATCAATCTCCGGGTAGGTGTTGAGTACCTTGGATTTGAGTTTTTCGAGGCGCTCTCTGTGCTGAAGCTGTACGCTGTTTCCCATAATATTCCCTCCTCCCGGTCTTTTCTCAGAAATTTTGTAGCTTTCGGGTTGTGAATTTAGGCGGTTTGTGCAACAACCTCTATATGGTGTGCGATTAAAAGCATGGCGAGCCGCCTTGTTTCCAGACGCATTTTCCGCCGAGGAAGGTGTAAAGAATACGAAGATCCCGAAGCTTTTCCGGCGGTGTATCGAAGGGATTTTCCTCCAGAATAGTAAAATCTGCTTTAAAGGAGGAGTGTATCTTTCCGAGTTCTCCTTCCCGTTCTAGGGCAATCCAAGGATTGATGATGTACATCCGTAATGCTTCATCAAGAGTGAGTTTGTCTCGTCCCGGGAAATAGGGCAGGGGTGAACCGTGATCGCCCATGCGGTTGACTGCGGCCCAGATTCCGACCCAGGGATTGATGTCTTCCACAGGGCCGTCGCTGGAACCGGTCAAAAGGATCCCCTCGTCGATGAATTTCCGATAGGGATAGATAAAGGGCATACGCACATCCCCCAGTCTTTTCGGAGCGGTGTACTGATTGCGATAGGCCTGGGTGGGCTGAACATCTACGATAATTCCAAGTTCCCGTATTTTCGGCATCAGGTGAGCCGGGCAGTAGCTGACGTGATTCAGGCGATAGGGCTTGAAGGGATGCCCCTTTTCCCGCACCACCCTTTCGATGTTTCGTAGAGCCTGCTCTACGGCACGATCACCGATGACATGAATCTGAACCTGGATATTTCGTTCCTGTGCAGCAATCAGGTGTTCGTACAGCTCTTCGTCGCTATGATTAAGCTTCCCAATATTTCCTTCGTCATCGCTGAATGACGAGGAGAGAGCTGCCGTACGGCCTCCGATATTGCCGTCACAGAAGAGTTTGAAGCCCCCGAAGCGAAGCAAGGATGACCCGAAATCGCTTCGGAAGGAGTAGTTGGGCAGAGCGTCATGGTAACTCGTTACCCGAAGCGGCAGAAGATCGCTTTCCTCCAAAGCCTGAAAAGCCCAGAGATCCTCCGCCAGAGCGTAGGAAGGAGCATCGCAGATGTGAACTGCGGTGACTCCGAAAGAGGAAAGCTCCGTACACGTTTTTACAATGCCTTCCCGAATTTTTTCCGGAGTTTCGTAGAGCTTTGCTATTTCCGCGATGATCGGTCCTGCGGTTCCTTCGATGAGGATGCCCGTGGGTATTCCCTGGCTGTTCCGGAGAACATCCGGATTCGAGCTGTCCCAGAGGCCGGATTGCTGGAGTCCTGCCGTGTTTGCCACATGTCTGTGCCCACAGTAGCGGCTTACGAGAAGCGGGTTGTCCAGGTTCAGCCCGTCGAGAACTTCCCGGGAGAGATCACCCTCTTCGGACCAGATTTCTTCGTTATAGTTGATCGCCCGTATCCAGGTATTCCTCGAAATATGCCGGGATTCTTCCCGGATCTTCTGCAGGGTCGCCTCCAGGGACGTAACATCTTTGAGGTTGATGTAGATGTTTTGTTTGGCCTGAGCCGTCAGGTGGATATGGCTGTCGCTTAATCCAGGAAGGACAAGGCCGTCTCGGGCATCAAGAACCTCGGCCTTATGAGGCGAAGTTCTTTCTTCGATTTCCCGAAAGCTTCCGACGGCCTGGAATATTCCGTTTCTCACGAGGAAGGCCTCGGCGAAGGGAGCGTTTTTTTCTCCTGTCCAGATATGTCCGCGAACGATGAGATCCTTTTCCATGTTCCTTCTACCTCTCTGTTTCTGTTTTTAATGCATCAGGAAGCGAACGAGCCCCGTGCTTAATCCGGGAATGAACGTGAGAAGCAGCAAATCGAAGATCAGGACCACGATCATGGGCATAACACTCTTGCTTATCTCGGAAATTTTTTCTCCCGAAACGGCAGAGGCCACGAACAGATTGACTCCGTAGGGAGGCGTCACGAATCCGATGGCCAGAGCTACGGTCATGAAGAGACCGAAATGGATGGGGTCTACCCCTATTTGCTTGATCACCGGCAGGAAGATCGGAGTCAGAATAATCATGGACGAGATGTTATCCACAAAGCAACCTACACAGAGAAGCATGGCGTTGATCAGGAGAAGAATCACCACAGGAGATCCGGATACCGAAATAACCCAGTTTCCGACCTTCAGAGGTATCTGCTCCATGGTCAGGAAGGTGGCAAAGGAAATGGACAAACCCAGGATGAAGGATGTGGCGCCGTTGATAACGAGAGTGTCCAGGAAGGCCGCCCGGGTTTTTTCGTAATCCAGTTCCTTGTAAACGAATTTTCCGATGAAAAGAGCGTACACCACTCCCACCACGGCGGCTTCGGTGGGAGTGAAGATGCCTCCGTAGATGCCTCCGAGAATGATGCCGGGAACCAGCAGGGCCCAGAAAGCCTCTCGAAAGCTTTTCCAAAGATGCCCAAGGCTGAAGGGCACGTCTGATTTAGGCAAATTGGCTTTCTTTGCCATGAAGTAAGAGACAAGCATCAGGGAAAAACCGATGAGGATTCCCGGTATTATTCCGGCGATGAAAAGCTCCCCGATGGAGCTTCCCGATATGACGCAATAAATGACGAAGGGAATCGACGGAGGGATGATAACGCCTATGGACCCTGCGGCGGCCGTCAAGGCTGCAGCGAAGGGGCCGGAGTAGGACCTCTCCTTCATAGAGGGAATCATGAAGGAGCCGATGGCGGAAACGGTCGCCGGTCCTGATCCTGAGATGGCGGCGAAAAACATGCAGGAAACCACGGTTACCATGGCAAGCCCTCCCACCATGAAGTTCACCAGGCTCTCTGCAAAGCCTACAAGGCGTTTTGAAATGCCCCCGTATCCCATAAGAGATCCCGCAAGCATGAAAAAGGGAATGGCGAGAAGGGGAAAGGAGTCGAGTCCCGTAAAACAAGTCTGCGCCATCATAGTGAGGGGAATCGGGCTTGTCAGGGCGAGGGTGATGGCCGTAGACAGGCCGAGGGCGATTCCGATGGGAATGCTTAATGCTAATGAAAGAGCTAACAGGCCAAAGAGAAGAGCGATATCCATGATTTAGGCCTCCTCCGTTTTCAGTTGCTGAACGATATCTTTTGCTTCCATGAGCAATCTCAGAAACATGAGAAAACATCCGAAGGGAATTGCCGCATAGACGAAAGTCATGGGAATTTCCAGAGCTGCGGAGGTTTGTCCGCTTCTGGCAAGAACTTTGATTACCTGAACTCCCTTGATTCCGAGGAAAACGGAAAAGCCTCCCCAGAGAATAAGCACGAGAAGCTCTATGTACAGCTTTGCCCTAGCATGTATCAGGTCTTTCAGTATTTCGATACGAATATGTTTTTTGTATCGTACCGCAAGGCTTGTACCCGTCCATGTATACCAAATGAAGAGATAGCGCGCTAGCTCTTCGCTCCATGAAAGAGATTGTCCAAAGACATACCTCATAATAACTTGAATGAAAATGAGGAAAACGGAAAAGGCCAAAACCAGTAACAGAATGTTCTCCTCTAATTTGTTGAAAAATCCTTTCATGGAGTTCCTCCTTGTCTTCCATAAGATTTTTCCGTATTCCCGAGGGGGTTCGAAAAATGCCGAAGATGAAAGGGATTTTGGAAAAATCATGTTTTCGCAGTTTGTGGAAAAACGGGATCGGAAATCCCCTGCCCTGGCTAGGGAGGGTTGGGGAGGTGGGTTTTTCAGGGCCGGGGATTTCCTGATACCACGCTGTTAGCTACATGGATCTCTTCATTTTGGAAAAGCTGGAATTATACTTGCGATCGTCCGCATGCGTTTCAGCACGGCCGAAACGCACAATACGGATAAGCGTTTCCCGAAATTCGTGTTTTGTGTGTTACTGATTTGCCTTCTTGGCCATCTCGACCATATCGTCTCCGATGCGGTCCTTGAAATCGTCATAGATGGGAAGAGTGATTTCAATAAAAGCCCGTTTTTGTTCCGGAGTTAGTTCGTTGATTAAGAGTCCCTTCTCCTTCATCTCGCCCAACATACTCTTTTCTTCCGCTTCATTGATGGCCCGTTCCCTGTTCTGATAGAGGATGCCCCCTTCGAGTACGGCTTCCTGAATGTTTTTGGGAAGTCCCTGGAACCAGCCTTCGTTGATTACCAGAGGCACCACCGAGAAAAGATGTCCCGTAAGAGAGTAGTATTTCTGAACTTCATAGAACTTTGCGGAATAGACCAGATTGATGGGGTTTTCCTGGGCATCTACAACTCTCTGGGCCAAGGCCGTATACAGCTCGGAAAAGCTCATGGGGGTGGGATTTGCTCCCATTTTTTTGAATGTGGCAACATGGATGGGGTTCTCCATGCAGCGAAGCTTCAGCCCCTTCAGATCTTCCGGTTTGGTGATGGGAGCATTGTTGTTCGTGATATGGCGATATCCGTTTACTCCGTAACCGATAATCCTTAGCCCCTGGGCGAGAAGAGCCTCTTTCAAAACTGCGCCGAGTTCTCCGTCGATAGCGGTGTAGGCGGTTTCCTGGTCTTTGAAGAGAAAGGGAAGATCAAAGACACCGAATTTATTCTCAAAAGAAGCGAGAATGGCCGTTCCGATGATGCCCCCTTCGATGGTGAAGAGCTGCATGCCCTCGGTGATTTGACGATCTCCTCCCAGGGCGGAATTGAGATAAAGAGAAACATCAAGTTCGTTATTGGTGCTTTTTTCGAGAAAATCCTTCATCTCTACCAGGGCTATGGAGGAGGGATGCGTATCGCTGCCGACAGAAGCTATTTTCATCCGGTATTTAGGGCTTGCAAGAACTGACGACGAGAAAACGAGAACTGTTGCCATACACAAAAGCGCGGTTACGAGTTGAGTGGTTTTTTTCATTGTTAAATTTCATCTCCTTTTTGTTGGGTTTTTTATGTAAAAAGCATCCCCGAGGGAGCCTTGTTTTTCAATCTGTTACATGTTTTTTCAGCGAATCAGGAAAGATTCGTTACATTACATCGTCAGTTCTCGGCCTTTGCCAAGTTCAACTGCCTTGGTGTATATGTGATAGGCCGCGACGACATCGAGAACCGCATAGCCCACGGTTTTCATGACGGTGATATCCTCGTCGGTCTGGCGGCCGAGAATCTTGCCGTCCAGAACCTCTCCAAGCTCTCCTAGAATAGTATTCGAGGAATATTTTTTTTCCTTTATGGGAATCAAAAAATCACCGGCCTCCGCAAGAACTGCCTCCCGGTTATCCACGAAAACCCTACTTTTTATGAGAAGATCTAGATCCAATTCTCGTCTGTCGGGGGTGTATGAACCGACACCATTGACATGGGTTCCCCCTTTAACCTTTTTGCCGCAGAAGACAGGAGTTTTCGAGGTAGTTACCGTGGTAATAACGTCAGCTTGGTCAATAGCCTCGTCGGGAGAAGAGGCTCCGCGAAGAAGAGTATGGTGTTTTTCCGCTAAAGGCTTGCATTTATCGATGAAGCTTTCGACGAACTCTTTTTTCATGTCGAAGATCCGGACTTCCCGAAGTTTGCGGACCGTCAGCATGGCTTCCAATTGGCTCTGAGCCTGTCCACCCGTGCCGAAAAGTGCCCCCACCTCGGAATTTTTACGGGCAAGGATGTCCGTAGCGGCTCCGGAAATAGCCCCGGTCCGTATTTTCGTTAATTCCGTTCCGTCCATCATGGCGCAAACCTGTCCCGTTTCGGGAGAAAGAAGCAGAACCTGGGCGGTCACCATGGGCAAACCCTTAGCGGGATTATTCATAAAGGTCGAAACTATTTTGATGCCCACATGATTAATTTCGCCCTTGACGTAGGCTGGCATAAACTGAGATTTGTCGTCATTGCTGAGCGAAAAAGAAAGGCGCACGGGAACCTCGGTTTGTTCCCGGGAATGACAGAGAAAAGCCTCTTTGTTAGAGGCCACGGCATCTTTCATGGGAAAAACGTCGTTGATATCTTGGGCATTTAAAATTAGCATTATTTCAGTTCCTCCGGAATGAGTGATTGTGAGCGATTTGTTTAGAAATTTTGAACGATGGATTCTACAACTTTTCTCAGTTGGTTCTCAAGGGACTTTTTGGTGTAATAACCCAAATGAGGTGTGGAGACGACATTCTCCAGCTTCGAAAGATCGTAGCTCTGGGGGGGTTCGGAATAATAGACATCCAGAGCGGCCCCGGCAAGCCTCTTTTCCTTGAGTAGCTCGTACAACGCACCATAATCAACGACCTGGGCGCGAGAGGTATTGACAAAGAAAGCTCCTGCCTTCATGGATGATAGTAACTCTCTTGAAATGAGTTTTTCCGTGGTTTTGGTGTGTGTCAAATGACAAGAGACGATATCTGAAGATGCAAAAAGAGTAGGAAGATCCACATACTCTACGCCGTACCGGTCCTTCAGATCCTGGTTGGGAACGAGGTCCGTGGCGATCACTTTTCCTCCCAGAAGCGAAATTTTTTCCGCTACCAACCTGCCGATGGCTCCCGTACCCACAATGCCGAAGGTAGATCCGCATATCTCGCCGCCGAGGAGCCCCTGCATATCCCAGCACTCTTTTTTCATTCTGCGATCTGCTTCGCTGATACCTCTCAGGAGGCTGAATGTGAGCCCAAGCGTGTATTCAGCCACCGCATTGCTGCCGTATTCGCCTATGCCAAGAAGTTTAATATTTCTGGAAATGCAAAAACGCTCATCTGCGTAATTTCGATAGCCGATTCCCATAAATTGAATTAGCTTTAAATTCTTGAATCTCGCGATAAGCTCGTTGCTGAGCTGATGGATGGAAAGAACGATGATATCCGCATCGGAAGCCCTTTCATAAAGCTCTTCATCCTGAACGGGGATGTCGTCGTAGGCCGTGACTTCTCCCATTTTTCGAAGGGGATCAATGATCTCAATTCGATCCTCAAAATCCTTGTAAACATTCTGATCAATAAAAACAATTTTCATTTCCAATTCCTCGCTTAACATGGGTTTTCAAAATCAAAAGGCTTTTTCCCTCTGATGAGGATAGGCAGGGACTTTTTTGGTATGTCCTTGGTAATGCCAGATGGGCGACAAAAAAGAAAGTCCTTTTCGCTGGACAATTTTCTGGAAAAGGTGTTAAACTGAGGCGATTTTTGGCATTACCAAGAGCTATCCAAAGAGCTACTACAGCAATTCTACCAGTTTTTAGTTATTAGGCAAGTGTTTTTGTGAAACCTTGATCCGCAGGTTGAACTTCCGGAGTGCCTCCGAAAAGCAAATACCTCGTTTTTGAAGAATCTTGCCTGGAAAAGCGGAAAGAAGGTGGCAACGTGTCAACGGCTACAAGTTCCTCGAAGAAATGATCCGCGAGTCGTCTTTAAAAACGGGTTGCCGGTAACGGGATAATCTGGGAGGGACGCCGCCTGCGTCCTCACATGCCAGATTTGACAATAACTCCATTAGTAAATACGAAATATTGTCGACTTTTAAGATTAAACAAAAAAATTCTTGAGATTTTGAGGGGTGTTGGGGTTGGAGAAAAAACGAGAGGCCGTGGTGCGGGAGATCTTCAGCATTATCAGGGAAGGGAATCTTTTTGACGGCAATAAGTTACCTCCGGAGCGGGAACTTGCGGCACGTTTCGGTGTGAGTCGTGTCATTTTGCGTGAGGCCATAGTGGCTCTGGAAACACTCGGTGTTCTCGAAACGAAAAAACGCCTCGGTATCTTCGTTCGAGAACCGGAGTTGGGGCAAGTTTCGGAAAGCCTGCGTCTTATGCCCTTTTGGCCAGAAAAATTTGTTCCTCATTTCCTGGAAGTGCGTCTTATTATCGATGTGAATGCTGCGGAATTGGCTGCCTTGAGGCGAACGGATCTTCAATTAGGTGAAATGAAGAAATGTCTTGATATCCTTAAAAGTATATGTATAAGGACAAAAGAGGACATGCGTATGCATGCTCATTATGAGTACCTTTTTCATACCTTGGTTATCGAAGCGGCCCAGAATCCCATTCTTAGCAAGATATGGGAAGGTCTGGCTTCGCTGGTGGAGAAAAACAACGAACTTCTTCATGAAGAGCTTACGCAGGACGAGGAGTGGGCTCCCTTGCTGGCCTCCCAGCATGAGGCCATTCTTGACGCAATAGAAAGAAAAAATCCTGTAGTGGCAGCCTGTGGCATGAGAAATCATCTTTTAGAGGTCAGGAATCGTTACTCTGCTTGAGATAAAGAGACCCGACTTTCACAGGAGATTTTTGGCTCCTCGCTATTTTGTTTGGGTACCCTCTGCTCTGCAAGGGGTACCCGAGTTCAAGCCGACTAGCTACCAGGTAATAGGCCGTAATGGAATTGCAAAGCGTTTGGTATCCTCGCGCCTTGGTTGCAGCAGCTTTGAAGAGGCTGTCGTGGATGGCGAGTTCTGAAGGAGGTCTTCGGTACTCCTCAAGGGCGGGGGGTGCTTTAACCCGAGGGATCTCCTTGTCCCTCCATGTGAAGAGTGCTGTCTCGTCATAGAGTTCAGTACAACCTAGATTCCCAGCTATACATAACGAGAGAGAGGGGCAGGGTGTAATAAACCCTGTAACAAAGGTTTCTGTGAAAGCATTTTCATTGAAAGTTGCGATAAAAACCACTTTTTTCCAGCATGTCATATCCCCTTCGAAGAAATCTCGCTCCAAGTTCAAGGTCCCTGGAAGCATGGTAAACGTACTCCGTCAGGGCGAAGCCCGTGACGGGAAAGGTTCCTTCCAAAAGATCCAGGAGATTTTCCAGGGTTTCCGGAGAAATGCCTCCGGGGGCGGGGGTAAGCAGGCCAGGAACGTGCCCGGGTTCGAGCACGTCGAGATCGAGATGGATATACACATGTCTGTATCCCATGGAGAGGAGCGTTTCCCGAAGGCTTTCGGGGTTTCGGGAGAGGCTTTCCGAGTCGAGCCTCCGAATGTTGTTGTCCCGAATGAACTGCTCTTCCGGAGGGTCCAGATCGCGGACTCCCGCGAAGAGAATCTGTTCCGGTCGAAGGCGGGAAAAACAGAGCGAGAGAAGCGCCACATCCCCTTCTCCCAGGGCGGTGCGGAGGGGCATGCCGTGAAAGAGCTTGCTCGGAGAGGTTCGAGGCGTATTGAGATCTCCATGGGCGTCGAGCCAGAGCAGGGCCATATCGCCCTTGTGGTGGAGGTTCCGCTCGGTAATGGCAAGCATGTCCGCATCGCATCCTCCCCCAAGGGTAAGGAGTTTTTCTTCCCCCAGATCTTCGAGGTTGCGGCGCATCTCTTTCTGATGCTTCAGAATGCTTTCGTAACCTAAAATATCGTTCTGTACGGAAAGCTTTTCTTCCTCTGTAACGCGAACGAAGGTGAAGTCTATTCCTTTAAGGGCATCGCGAAGTTTTACGGCTCCTCCGAGAAGGGTATTTTGGGGGGATGCCCCCTGCCAGAGGGGAAAGAAAAAATTTCTGGAAGCCATGGAGACACGTCCTTTCAGCACGGTTTGAAATGCCTAGAGTTCCTGCGGGGGAGAGAAAAGGGAGGAACGGCATTTGTTCTCATTTTCATGAAGGAACTTTTTTTACATCGGGGGAGAGGGAAATTCTCCTTTCCGAGAAGAATGGCGCCGTTCTTCCGCAGGCGTGAAAGTACCGTGGCATCTCTCGGGGGTTTGAAGTCCCTTCGCCCGAGAGTGCCGCTGGTGGGGCGTATCCCCCTCGGCATCGAAGGAGTCTTTCATGGTCATGGGAACCCCGTGAAGAGGTTCGAGAGCAATGCCTTGAGATAACAGGCTGTCTGCCCTTCGGGCTTTTTTCCGGGCGGATTCCTCGGACAGCTCTACCACCGCGTTGAGTTTTGGATTGATCTCGTGAATGCGGCGGAGGAATGCCTCCACCACTTCGATGGAGGATACCTCTTTTTTGCGAATTGCCGCGGCGATTTCCCTTACGGACATGGCCAAGATGTTTTTCATGAAATTCCCCTCGCAACTTTGAACCGATAGCACCGGTTTCTTTCTACTTCTTCGAGTAATGTATGCTTCCATCCACCATGGTGTATTGGGGCTTTACCTCCTTGAGTTTTTCCGGGGCCTCTTTAAAAATGTTACGGTCGAGAAGGACAAGATCCGCCTTGTACCCCGGTTCGATGCGCCCCAGCTCGTGCTCCTGGCCCATAAGTTTCGGAGGGTTCACCGTAAAGAGGGCCAGAGATTCCTCCAGGGTCAGTTTCTGATCCGGATGCTGCCCCCCTGCGGGGTATCCCGCATCGTCCGTGCGGTTTACCGCCCCCCAGATCCCCCGCCAGGGGTTGGGGCTTTCCACGGGGGTATCGCTGGATCCCCCCAGCAGAAGCCCCGCCTCCAGAAGATCTCTCCACCGATAGCCCCAGGGCTTGCGCTCCTCGTCGAGATGACTCTCCACCAAGGCGATATCGCTGGGAAGAAAGACCGGTTGGATATCGCAGGCTACCCCCAGCCGAACCATGCGTTCTATCTGGTCATCCCGGCAGATCTGCACGTGCACCGCCCGGTGGGGGAGGGTGCAGCCTCCGGGAGATGCCTCCAGGGCGTTCAAAAACTGATCCAGCGTGGCATCTCCGATGGCATGAACCTGGCACTGCACGTTCCGCCGATTCGCCTCGGTGATCTGCTGCTGCACGTACTCTTCAGTATAGTTCAAAATCCCCAAGGCGTCTTCAGTACCCGCATAGGGGCGGGAGAGGGCGGCGGTGCGGCCTCCGAAGGAGCCGTCGAGAATCATCTTGTACCCCCCGTACCGCACCCAGGAGCTGCCGGATCCTGTAACAAGGCCATCTTCCCGGAACTGATCCGTAAAGGAGACGATCCGCAGAGGAAGGGCCTTTTCTGCTTCCAATTTTTGAAAGAACTCCAGGCTTTCGGGCATCCCTAAAGAGGTAAGGCCGCAGGTATGTACCCCCGTGAGGCCGTAGGAGGAGAATTCTTCAAAAACTTCTTCAAGATATTCCCGCTCCCGCTCCTGAAAGACCGGGTTGGCGTGCATGGCCTCCAGCAGAGGGGTGCTCGCATTTTCCAGCAGTATGCCGTTTCCTTCGGGAGAAAGCCCCCCCCGGCGCAGCCCCTGGCTATTCGCCACGTGTACGTGTACGCATACCCGGCGAAGGAGAATGGGGTTGGGGAGGTTCAGAGCGTCGAGATCCTCTTTATTGGGAAGTCGGTTATCCTTCCAGGGGGTGTTATCGAAACGCACCCCGTAGATCCACTCCTCGGGGGCCAGCTTTTTGGCGTACTCCCGGATCTTCTCCAGCATCTCCTGGCGAGATGCGACATCATCCAGCGGAAGGGCGGATTTCTGCCGGGCGCAGGTCATTATATGCACATGGGTATCCGTGAACCCCGGCACTACGCTCTCTCCGTGGAGTTCCAGCCGGGTAGCCCGGGAGGCTCCGGGATGAGCTGCCATCTCCTGGGGAGTGCCGAGAGCGGCAATACGATCCCCCTCCACAAGAATATCCAGTTCCTTCGGGGAACCGCTTCCAGTCCACACGCTTCCTCCGGTAATGAGAAACCACGTCATAGATATGCGCTCCTTTCGCAGGTTCTTCTCCGGAGCAGAGGGTGACAGAGAGGGGAGCTTCGGAGAAAGATGCTTACACAGTATACATTTCAGCATCTCCCATGGTAGCGCAAAAAAGCAAAAGAATCTACATGGAAAAAGGAATTCCCAAAACCAAGAAATCCTGTTTACATGAAAAAGTTTGACCATCCCTCTTCGTGTATGTATATTCGAAACCCTATGTGCCATAATGGTTCTTCCCTCCCCTTGGGGAGTGTGAAAGTAGAATGAGCAACACGATCCCTTCACGAGGTGTTCCGATGACAACACATGCGGATATAGTGCTCACCTTTATTGCCCAGCATGCCCTGCTGGCGTATGTGGTGATTTTCATGATCTCCCTGTCGGAATCCCTGGCTATAGTTGGGCTGCTGGTTCCGGGGACGGTGATCATGTTTGGTGTCGGCACGGTGGTGGCTACGGGAAAATTGAGCCTGCTTCCCGTCCTTGTGATGGCCATGACAGGTGCGATTATCGGGGACGGTATCAGCTACTGGCTGGGGCATCATTACAGAGACAGGCTGATGGATGTCTGGCCCTTTTCCCGCTATCCCGGAATACTGAAAAAGGGGGAGGCGTTTTTTCTTCGGCAGGGGGGCAAAAGCGTTCTGCTTGGCCGTTTCGTGGGGCCGGTCCGCCCGGTAATACCCGTGGTGGCGGGCATGCTGGGTATGTGCCCCCTGCGTTTCAGCGTGGTCAACATTCTTTCCGCCATCGGCTGGGCCTTGGCGTATATCCTCCCTGGGGTCTTTTTTGGAACCTCCCTGGGGGTGATCAGGATGGTCAGCACAAGACTGGCGATCCTTGCTCTCATTATGGTGGCCAGCATCTGCGGCCTCATATGGCTATCCCGCAAGATGCTCTCTCTGTTCGAGCGTAAAGGACCGCTATGGTTGGCCATGTTGCAGCGGTGGGCAACTACGGAACTTCCAGATCCAGGGAGAGTGCCGGGGTTTTGTAAACGCATTTTTGCGAGCCTGATTTGCGGCAAACATGGAGGAGAGCTGCTGTTTGCCTTTTTGGCACTGCTGCTTTTTGCCGCCACATGGGGCTTGTTAGGTCTATTGCAGGAAGTATTGGCAAAAGATCCGTTAATTGCTGCCAACCAGGGGGTATACCACTTTCTTCAATCCCTTCGAACCGTGTGGTCGGATAGTATCTTTGTGGTGATCAGCGAACTGGGAGATCCTTTTGTTAACATCACCCTATTTTGTACGGTGCTGTTCATTCTGCTTGTTAAAGGATGCCACCGTGCGGCCATGTTCTGGGTTTTGGCGGTACTCGGAGGACTGCTGGCGGTTCAATTGTTCACAGGGGCCACTTCTTTGCCCTCTCCCGCGACTGTTTATGGTGAGGCCTCGGCCCATGGCTTTTCCCGGGGCCATACCATCATGGGGGTGGTGCTTTATGGTTTTCTCGCCATCCTGATAGCTAGAGAGGTTGCTACGGTGTGGCGGTGGGGATTGGTTTCCGGGGTGGTGCTCATTACCTTTATCATGGGATTTTCCCGGCTCTATCTGGGTACACACTGGCTTTCCGATGTTTTGGGGGGGTATTGCATCGGTGCGAGCTGGGTGGCTATTGTGAGGATTGCCTACCTTAAAAAGGCGGATAAAGCCGTTCCCAAGCGTCTGTTGAGTGGAACCGTTCTGGGCATCCTTCTCCTTGCGGGCGGATGGCATGTGACACAACAATATGAGGAGGATGTGTCCTTGTATGCTCCCCACCATAAAATGCAGACCATGGCCTTTGCGGCATGGATGACCGAGGGGTGGCGCAATCTCCCCGCCTATCGCATCGACCTGGGAGGGGAGAGAGAACAGCCCCTCACTCTTCAGTGGGCGGGACCGACCCAGGAGCTGACGCAATATCTTTTGTCCAAAGAGTGGCAAGCATCCTCGTCATGGGGTTTGAAAGACCTTCTAAAAATGTTTTCTTCGAGTACGCCGATCGGAGAATTGCCGGTATTGCCTCGTATGCACAAGGGCCGAATCGATGTGGTGCGTCTTGTTCTGCCCGTAGATGAAGAACATCGGTGGGTACTGAGACTTTGGCCCACAAACCTAAGGACATCGGAAAAGAGTCTTCCCATCTTTGAGGGGACCATAGAGGTGCAAAACCGACGACAGCTTGGGGATATCATTTTTCTGGCTAAAGATTCCGGAAAGTATGACGTACCTTTGAAGGGGCTGGAGGAAGTGCTCCACGGGCGATTTGCGGTGAAGCTGGTGAACCGCCAGGGGGATGGGGTTGTTCCGGAGAAAGAGAGCCGAAAAGTAGAGTGGCATGGAGGCGTGCTGCTCATATGCGAGAAGGAAGCCGTGCTGTAGAGCGGCGGGGGCTTGGGGCACCTGCCGCCGGGGGAGTTCCGTAAAGAGCCCTCCTTCTACCAGTCTGAGTGAAAAAGTTTCGGGGGCGTCATTATGGAAGGGGTAGAAAGGAAGAAGGGGGAGAGACATGAGTAATCTTCACAAAGATATTTCCGACTCGGACTATCGGCACCTTCTTGCGGAGGTGAAGGAGAGGGTTCGTTCTGCGCAGTATGCAGCACTGAAGGCGGTTAATACCGAGCTGGTGGGGCTGTACTGGGATATCGGGCGGATGATCGTGGAGCGGCAAGCTGAAGAAGCTTGGGGGAAGGCAGTTGTCCAACAATTGGCTGGAGATTTGAGGAGGGAATTCCCTGGAGTGACTGGTTTTTCAGCGTCTAATCTTTGGCGAATGAAAGCTTTTTTCGAGACATATCAGGGGGAACAATTTCTCGCACCACTGGTGCGAGAAATTGGTTGGAGCCATAACGTGGTTATCATGGAGAAATGTTCCGATCCTTTGGAACGTGAATTCTACACACGCATGACCCGTAAGTTCGGATGGACTAAAAACGTGCTCATACACCAGATCGCCAACCAGAGCTATGAAAAATCCCTGCTGGGGCAGACCAATTTCGACCAGGCCCTAACGCCGGAGCTGCGTGCTCAGGCCAAGCTGGCGGTGAAGGATGAATATACCTTCGACTTCCTGGAACTTGGGGAGGAGCACGGGGAGCGTGAGCTGGAACGGGCACTCATTGCGAAAATCCAGGATTTCCTGCGGGCCATGGGGGGTATGTTCGCCTTCATGGGTAGCCAGTACCGTCTGGAGGTGGAGGGAGAAGAATTCTTTATTGATCTGCTGCTCTTTCACCGGCGGTTGCGTTGTCTGGTGGCGGTGGAGTTGAAAATCGGCACATTCAAACCGGAATTTGTGGGGAAGATGCAATTTTACCTCACCGCCCTGGATCGGCAGATCCGGCAGGAAGACGAAAACCCTTCCATCGGCATTATTCTCTGCAAGGAGAAAAACCGTACCATCGTGGAATATGCTCTACAGGGAGCCACCAGGCCCATGGGGGTGGCGACCTACGAAATTACCCGAACACTCCCCAGGGAGTTACAGGGGCAACTCCCCCAGCCGGAGGAGATTGCAGCCTTGTTGGAGGGGTTTGAAGAATGAGTGTGTCTCCTCACAAATGCCCCTCGCCTACACCACCTGCCGCCGGGCGAGTTCCGTAAAGAGCCCTCCCTTGGCGAAAAGCTCCTGATAGCTTCCCTCTTCTACCACCTCTCCCTGCTGCATCACCAGAATGCGATCCGCTTTCATCACCGTGGAGAGGCGATGGGCTACCACGATGCGGGTGGCTTCGATGTTTTCCAGGCTCTTGCTCACCAGCTCCTGGGTACGGTTGTCCAGAGCGCTGGTGGCCTCGTCGAAGAGGAGTACCTTGGGGTTTCCCGCCAGGGCCCGGGCGATGAGAAGCCGCTGTTTCTGCCCTCCCGAGATGGTATTGGCCCCCTCGGTGATCACTGTATGCACTCCCATGGGCATGTCCTTGAGATCCTCCCTCATCCCCGCCTTGGCAAGGGCCTCCTCCACCTGGGCCATGGAGAGCGGGCGGGAGCAGCGCACGTTAGAGGCGATATCCCCCGGTAAAAGCCCCCCTCCCTGAAGCACCACCCCGATCTGTTCCCGGAGTTTTTTCAAATCCAAATCCCCCAGATCTTTACTGTCGAAGAAGACCCCTCCGGATTCGGGGCGGTCGAAGCCGAGAAGCAGGCGGATGAGGGTGGATTTTCCCGCTCCTGAGGGGCCTACCACCGCGAGAAACTCCCCGGGTTTTGCCGAAAAGCTGAGGTTGCGCAGCACTGGGGGGCCGTCGCTTCGGTAGCGGAAGGTTACCCGGTCGAGGTCGATGCGCCCGGTGATGCTACCGGGATCGCTCTTGCGTTCTCCCGTCTCTGGTTCTGTCTCCAGAAGTGGCTGCAGGTTTTCCAGAAGGGGGAGCACGTTCAGGGCGGTGGTGGTGGAGCTTATCACCTGGAGAAAGGAGCCCTGAAGGGCGGCGAAGGCTGTCCAGAAGGCCATGAAAAGCCCTGTGTCGTAGGAGCCGTCGGAAGCGCTCCAGCGGATGAGGGCGTAGAGAATCGCCATAGAGGTTATACCCGAGAAGAAGGCCGTGGCGGTATTCAGCCCGTTTTCCAGAGCCCTGGCACGGGTGGAGGCGGTTCGCTGGCTTCCGAAGAGGTTTGCCCAGCGGGAGAAGGATCGCTCCTCTGCTCCGGCGATGCGGATCTTGGCGATTCCTGTGAGAATCTGGAAGGTAAGACTGGAGAGACGGTTCTGAAGGGTGGCCATGCGCCGCTGGTAGCGGAGCTGCAGCAGATTGACCCCCACCATGAGAACCCCCTGAATTGCCAGGCACCCCAAGCCGGTAAGGGCAAGTTTCCAGTCGTACCAGAAAGACTGTCCCAGATAGAAGAGAACGAAGATGCTCTCTACCAGGAGCGTTTTTACCGCCATAGAGGCCACGTTCCGGAGCATATAAAGCCCCAGTGCCCGGCTGGCGAGTTCTCCCGAGGTTGTTTTGCGGAAAAAGTCCACCGGAAGCCGGAGAATACGGTCCCAGATTCCCACAGAGACTGCGTGATCCAGCACACACTCGCTGCGCAGAAAGGCCACACCCTGGGCAAAGCGTAGCAGTGCGGAGGAGACCCCGAGAGAGACGAGTATGGCGAAGAGCTGGAGCATCCGCCCCCGTTCCGCATGAGGGATAACTTCACTGAAGATAATGCCGTTTATTTCGGGAGGAATAAGTCCCAGAAGGGCGAGAGCAATTCCTACGAGAAAGGCGAAAAAGAGATCTTTCCTCGATCCTCCCAGGCCGAAACGCAGAAGGTCCATCCCCTTGAGAGCTTTTCCGGGGAGAGGCCTGTAGAAATGGTATGCCTCAGAATCCAGCGAAGCTGCAACGCTTGCTGTAACGGCGACGCTCCCCTTTTCCTCCACCATGCGATATCCCCCTCGTCCTGTCGGGAGGAGAGCCAGGGGAACCCCCTCGCGGAAGGCAAGAAGAGATGCTCCGTCGGATTGCCACCAGGGGCCCGAAAGCGTAACCTGGCGGATGCGCAGGTTTGCGCTCCTTGCGATGTCGGGAACGCTCTCCTCACGAACTCCTTCGAGTGGAGGTGAGAGATGGGTTCCCAGACTCGCCGCTATGGTGGCACAGGCAGATCGTACGGGGGTCTCCTCCTGCGATACTGCTGCTCTTCGGAACTTTCCCGCCAGCGCCGAGGCCAGAGCCTCTAATCCCGAGGCCAGGGAGCGGCTTCGGGAGCGTTGCATCTGCCGCAGATCTCCCAAATCATCTGCAGCCCGTAGCCGGGCGTTCATCGCCAGGGAGGAAAAGAGAATTTCACAGAAGCCGTCGAAGGCGGCCACAAAATCTCCCCGGAGGAGTAGCTCCTCTGTGGGGGTTGCCGAAAGAGAACACTCCTGAAGAGGCACAATCCAGCAGCTTGAGGGGAGGGCGAAAAAGCCCGTCTCAGGAGAAAGATCTTCGGTGCCCACAAAGAGAGCCCGCCCCTCTTGGAGCCTCCCCCAGAGAAGGGTTGTGGCTCCTGCGGGCTGATCCGGTGCAAGCGCTCCTCCCCCTGGCGGAATGGTCTGCCGGATTCGGGGGAGGGGGATAATATCCTTTACGATCCCGCGGCCCAGCCCCTCCAGAAAGGTGTCGACGAGTGCCGCAGGCTCCGAAAGCCCGACCTCCCTGGCCTCCTCCAGCAGACTCTTCCGCGATGTCCGAAGAACCCTGGTTCCGGGAATGCCGCTTGCCAGAAGCCCCATAGAAGTTCCGAAGAACCCTGTCTCCACACCGAAGAGGGCCTGATCTCTCTGAAGGGTAAAGAGATAGTCCCGCCCTCCGGTCTGCTCGGCTCCCTTGCGGGAGGCGACGTATACGTGCACTTCACCCTCCAGAATGCACCAAATCTCTTCCGGGTTATCCAGAAAGAAGGGCGTTTTGCCGGTGATATGGAGAATCTCTCCCTTGGAGAGAAGTCTTTCGAAAAGGGGAATCATGCGAGGCTCCTTTGTAGAGGCGATTCATGAATCGCCCTTACTCCTTGAGGCACAGAGGGGACGCAGAAACCGAGGCTATCGTTAGTTTTCGATAAGGTCTGCATAGCGTCCTCCTAGGGCAATCAGTTCTTCATGGGTTCCCCGCTCCAGCACCTTACCGTGATGGAGCACAATAATTTCGTCGCAGTCCCTGATGGTGGAGAGGCGGTGTGCCACGATAAGGCAGGTACACCCCCGGCGGCGGAGAGCCCTGTCGATGGCCTCCTCCGTGGGAGGGTCCAGGGCGCTGGTGGCTTCATCCAGCACCAAAAGTGAGGGCCTCCGCACCAGCGCCCGGGCGATCTCCAGGCGTTGCCGCTGCCCTCCGCTGAAGTTCCGTCCGTTTTCTTCAATCTGCGCATCGTACCCGCCGTTACGTTCCACGATATCGCGATGAATTGCCGCATCCCGGCATGCCGTCACCATCTGCTCCATGGGGAGGGTCTCATCCCAGAGGCTTAGATTCTCCCGTACCGTCCCCTCGTAAAGGGATATCTCCTGATCCACGAAGGCGAAGGAGGTGATGAGCTGCTCCCGGGGAATTTCCTGCAGAGGGCGGCCATCCAGAAGCACCTCCCCGGACCAGGGGGTAAAGAGACCGCAGACAAGCCGGGCCACGGTGGATTTTCCCGAGCCGGAGCTTCCCACAAGGGCCACCCGGGAGCCCGGTACAAGGGTGAGAGAGAAGTTTTCGATGAGGGGCTCTCCCAGAGGGGAGTAGCCGAAGGAGACCTCCCGAAGCTCAAGGCGCCCCGAAAGGCGTACCTGCTGCCGTCCCGCCATCCCCCCTTCCTCCAGCACGGGGCGTTCTTTTTCCGGAGCGTAGCGCAACACATCGTCCAGGCGGTTGATGTTCCCCTTGGCGGCTTCGAAGGAGCCCCAGAGGCGCACCAGGTCGGACATGGGGGCCAGGGTCTGCTGCATCAGGGTCTGAAGGGCCAGAAGCATACCCATGGTGAGCGCCCCGTTCATCACCCGGAATCCTCCCAGACAGAGCACCGAAGCGGTCGCCAGGGATGTGAGCAGGGGCATTACCGGGTCCATGCGGGCGGAAAAGAGCCCTAGAGAGGTTCGGGCGTCCGCCACCTTGGCGAGATGTCCCGCCAGCCGGGCGAACTGATCGTCCTCTCCCCCGAAGGATTTGATGGTTTCGATCACGTTAAGCCCTCCCAGGGCGGTGCCGGCGAAGCGTCCCATCTCTCCTATGAGCTTTTCGTTCAGATCCGAGCGTTTGCGCTTTACCGAAAGGAGCATCCCCAGGCTGAGTACTCCCGCTCCGAGAGCTATCAGGGCCAGAGGGGGGTCGTAGAGGGTGATCATGACGCCGTAGAAGACCACAAGGAGGCACTGCAGCACCGTGGAAGCGAGTTCCCGTGAAAGAAGCTGCGCCACCTGGTCGTTCAGCTGCACCCGGTTGCCGATCTCTCCGGCGTAGCGCTGTAGGAAAAACGTATAGGGGAGCTTGAGAAGGTGTGTCATAAAGCGGGCGGAGTCCCGAAGAGCCATGGCGATCTCCTGTCGGAGCAGGGTGGCCCCCTGGAGCCAGGTGAGAACCCCCGTCACCAGGGCCATGGCTCCCATAAGAGTGAGAAGGGGGCGGAACCATTCAATGCGTCCCTCCACCAGAAGGCGATCCACGAAGATCTGCTGGAAGGAGGATTTGAGAATCCCCGGCACCACCAGGCCGAGCCCTGCAAGCACCGCAAAGGCCACCGCCCACTTGGCCCCGTAGAGGCGCTGCTTTAATGCCCCCCAGGGGTTTCGGGGTTTCCCCTGAGGCTGATACTCCGGCCCGGGAGTTATGGAGAGAGCCACCCCGGTGAAGGAGCGGTCCAGAGTTTCCCGATCCACCACCCGGGGCCCCGAGGCGGGGTCGTTAAGGTAGACCTTGTCCTCCTTGATCCCCTCCAGCACGAGAAAGTGGTTAAAGTTCCAGAAGAGAATGATGGGGAGCGGGAGATCCCCCAGCCGATCCGGCTCCTTGCGGTACCCCTTGGCGATCATGCCGTGCCGCCGGGCAGCCTTGAGGACGTTGACCGCCTTGCTGCCGTCCCGGCTGATGCCGCACTCCTCCCGGAGCGTCTCCAGAGGAAGGTGGACGCCGTAGTATCCCAGCACGATTCCCAGGGATGCGGCGCCGCACTCGGTGGCCTCCATTTGTATCAGCGTGGGGGTGGCTATGCGCTTATTTTTCCAGAGGGTTTGTGTTGCGGGCTTATCGGTCATGAGACTCTTCCGGAGAGATATCTTCCCCCACCCCCAAGAAGAATTTCTTGAGGAAGGGGAGTACCAGCGTTACCGGAGCCTGACGCCGTACCACCACGGTGATCCCTGCCAGAGTGCCGCTCTGAAGCTTCAGAGGAGGGCCGTCTCCGGAGGACCAGGCGTAGCCGCTCTCGGTCTTTATCGAAGGGCGTAGTGCCACAGTGAGTGTTATGGGGGCTCCTCCCTGAGAGAGGCTCTGGGCAAGCTGATCGTTCCCGAGAATCCGCATCATCCCCTTGAGAGAGGCGGGAAAGCGAGATACTCTGGTGACATGCCCCAGAAGAACCCCGAACTCCTCCTGCTTTACCACCGAGGGGGATACCTGAGCCTCCATCCCGGAGAGGAGCTTCTTGCCGTGCTGGGGCTGCACGAAGGCGTGCACGTAGAGGGGCTGCCCCTCATCTCCGGACTTTTCTATCGAAAGAAGGGCCTCTCCGGATTGGATCACCTGGCCGGGGGTCTTGAAAATCTCCAGTATCCGTCCCGTGGCAGGGCTGAGGATGAGGCTTTCCAGCTCCAACCGATCCCGAAGGGCCCGAAGCTGCTCCCGGGCTGCCAGAAGGCGCATTTTAATGTCGATCTTCTCCCGCTCCAGCTGGGTGGTGGAGTCTGCGGCGGTCATGGGAAGCCGGGCCAGCTCCTCCCGGTGGGAGAGCATCTCCTGAAGCGCTGCGTTGTATCTATCCTTTATCTCCAGGTACTGGCTTCGGGTAATATACTTTTTCTGATAGAGCGCATCGTACTGCTGAAGCTGTTCCTCCAGAGATGCCGCGCGCTCCCGGGCTACCTCCAGGGAGGCATTGAGAGCCCTGCGGCGCCGGGAAAGATATTCAGATTCCAGGTTTTTTTTCCCCTCTCCCATCTCCTGTCCCATCTCCTGCTCAATCTCAAGAATGCCGAGCTTTCCCTCAAGCTCCCGTATCTGGTTTTGCAGATCCGGCTGGGCCAGCCGGGCGATAACCTGCCCCTCTTCGATCTGATCATCAATATCCACCAGGATGATCTCAAGCCGTCCCGTCCCCGGCGAAGGCGCCTCCTCCAGCGCCCCCTCGCGCAGAAGAATCCCCTGCCCCGTCACCTTGGTGGCCACGGTGCCGTAAAAGCCCCAGAGAATAAGGGAGACCAGAAGCAGCAGGGTGGCGAGCAGGGCGAACCACGAGGCGGGAGGGACCACCCGGAAGAGGAGGTCAAGCTGCTCCGGGGAAGAGAGGCGATCCAGAGTTGACTGGCGAAAGATCTGTTTTTTCATGGTAGAAAAAACTCCTTTGATGAAGATGATGGCTATCATGTCTACGGGAAACCGATTCAGTGCTATAGTAGAACAGAAAAGACGGAATGAACAGAAGGAACATAAGGAACAGGATAGATTGTACCCCGAATATGCACATTTTTGTGGAGGAGAGAAAAAATGAAAGCCCTGTCCCCTTCCCGTACCCTTGTACTCATACTCATGTCCATGCTGTGTGTGGTTGTTCCTGTACGTTCCTTCGGAAATTCCCCGGAGCCGCCGGTTCTCTCGGAAGAGGCCTATCTGGTTCTTGTGCTGGAGCATAACGAAGATCTGGGGGCTTTTCGCAAAGAGGTGGAGGCCAAGCTCTACGCCCTCCAGGCTGATCTGGCCCCCCAGCGTCCCTCTCTGGGGATCACCGCCGACGTGAGCCGCTGGCTTGATCAGGAGCGCGGCGACCGCTATGCGGATCTTGCCCTCACCCAGCGTATCGATCTGGGAGGGCGCTATCCTCTGCAGGAGAAAGATCTTTTGCTGGGGCTTCGGGTTATGGAGAGCCGTTACGCCAATGCGGTAAACGACACCCTTGCCAAGGGGATCGCCGCCTACCGTCAGACCGTCATGGCCAAGCATATCTGGGATATGCGCACCGAAGTGCTGGAGCATCGCCAGCAATCCCTTGAGGTGACCCGGGAAAAGTTTACCAAAGAGCTGGTGCCTCTTCTCGACCTTCTCCGGGCACAATCTCAGGTGGATGAGGGAGAAGCTTTTCTTCTTCAGGCCCGGCAGAGTTACGAACAAAACCTTATCGAAATGCGGGCTTTAGCGGGGCAGAGGGTGGTGCTGCCTTGTATGGATATCCCCACCAGCCCCCCGGAACATCTTCCGGCGCATTTCGAAGGAGCCTGGGAGCAGCGTCCCGATGTTAGAACGCTGTCCCTTCTGCGAGAGCAGGCTTCGGTGCAGCACGCTCTGGCGGCCCGGGGGCTTGCTCCCTTTGTGGACATCTCTCTGGGGTGGCGGTTGGGGGAGGATTATCGCTCCCCTTATGCGGAGGATCATCAGGGAGAGTTGCTCGCCCGGGCGGTGCTCTCCATTCCTTTGGGGGATGGAGGCAAGACCCGCAACAACACCCAGGCCGCCGCGCTCCTGGCAGAGAAAATAGATCGGGAGCTGCAGGCTAAGAGGGATACGGTGGAAAAGGAAATTGCTCTGGTGCGGGAACGCTGGAGCCGTGGGCTGGAGCTGGAGCAGGTGCGTCGCCGTCAGATGCAGCGATCCGCCCAGGAAGTAGAGATCGCGGAAATGCTCTACCGGGAGGGGCTCGCCTCCCAGCTGGATCTTTTGAGTGCCCAGGAGAGGGATCAGCAGAGCCGGGCGGATCACCTTGCCACGATACAGGAACTCTGGCTGACCCTCGCCGAGGCGGATCGTGTGATGGGACGGTACCGCGGAAGTTTTTCGGGCTTCCGGGAGTAGAAGTTTCGGCGGGCTCAGGCTGTTGCTGTTCCTGGGGCAATGGCGAAGACGCCAACGTTTTTTCACTATGCCGCTGCTGCCGCCAGTCCTGCGAGGGTGCCAAACATCCCTATAGCAACGCCCCCTAATCCTATGGCGATGCCCCCCAAAACCATCTCTGCCGTACCGAGTTCTCCCCCTATCACGGCCTCCATCTCTTCGTCGGTTATCTCGGGATTCCGTTCGAAAACCACCTTCTGCATCTCTTCCAGGGAAAAGTCGTATCCCAACTCCTCTCGTACGTATAGGCCGATAGCCTCGCGGGTCTGAAGTTTCTGTATGCGGGTCATTACCTTCTCATCGCTTTCCAGTCTTTCGTAAAAGGCTACTGCGGATTCCATAGACATGGTAATGCTCTCCTTCCTCTTTATTGATTTTCAACGATGAATATCTATATTTTTTCCCCAAGTAACACTCCCGCGGAATAGAAACGCCAGAGAGCTGCAGGGGTTATTTTCGGGATGACCTCCGGAGCTTTCACAAGATTTCCCAGCTCCGTCTCCTCCAGCATTCGGAGTACCTCGGGAAGAAGCTCCGGCAATCCCGGACCGTTGTGCCAGAATCCGGTCTTTCGGGTATGCAGGCGCACCCTTTCGGGAACCTCCGGAAAGAGCTGCCGCAGGGGGTATTTGAGCATCCCCTGGGCGTACAGAAAATCCAGCTTAAACCGAGAGACCAGATCCACCATGCCTTCGGTTAGAAAAGGAGCCCGCCCTTCCATGCCAAAATGTTTTGTCAGCCGGTGATCGTAGTGGAGAAGATAGCGCAGACTGCGGTTTCGGAGCCCCTGGTGGCGTATTGCCTCCCAGGTGGCGCAATCCGCCGCGAAAAACCGCACTCCCGGATGTTGTGCCACCTCTTCCCGGGTAACCCCCAGGGCCTTGCAGGCTCCTCCGTCGTTCAGGGTGACCCAGCTTTCGGTGCGGGTAAAGCTCCGTCTTGTAAGACGCAGCTCCAGAGGGCCGAAGGGGGGGGATTCCTGATGCAGCTTCTCCCAGGCTTCCGCCTTTTGGGGATCCCGGAGGGCGAGCTTTTTCATGGCCAAAGGGAAGTGCCAGGGATAGCCGCAGAAGAGTTCGTCTCCCCCCTGACCGCTGTAGACTGTGCTGATCCCCTCTCTTTTCATGGCCTGCAAAAGCCGGAACTGCGGAAGAGGCCCCAGAGGGATGTGCAGAGGGATCTCCAGGATTCGGAGCATCTCTTTCAGCTCTTCCAGAGAGACATCCTGCTCTGCTTTCAGAACAAACGGCACGGTCTCCAAAGCTTCCGCGGCTCTCAGGGCGAGATCCCTATCCGGGGTCTCTGCGGTGGCGTAGAGAAAGCAGCGGGGGGTTCCTATCCTGGCCCAGGCGGCGGCAATAGCAGTGGAATCCAGCCCTCCGCTTAGGCAGAGCCCCGCATTATGGGGGATCTCCCCCATGCTTCGGATGATCTCCTGGCGAAGCAGCGGAAGGGCCTCCTCTCCAAGCTCCTCCCGGGGCTCCGGAAGATTCTGGCGGAGTGTTACAGAAGCTCGGCTTCCCGAGATCTGCAGATCATGCCCCGGGGGGACTTCAAAAACTCCCTCGAAGAACGTTTGCCCTTCCGGAAAGACTACTGTCCCGGTGGCGAGAAAATCCACCAGAGCTTCTTTGCGCCATCTCTTGTGAAGGAGTTTTGTGGCGAAAAGCTCTCCGTAGGTTTGTGCCACCAGAACCCCCTCTTCAAAAGGGGCATAGAGGATAGGGGTGGTGCCCAGAAGCTCTTGGGGGATCCGGGTTTCCTGGTTTCGGAAAACCCGAACCCCCTCCCAATTTTTTTCAAGAGGGGACATGGTCACTCTCCTCGGGCTTTTTCCCTGTCCCCCCCAAGGTCTGGTTAAGATGGATGCGGGCTACCCGGGAGGCCACGATTTCATCCATAAAATCCGTAAGCTCCATCCCGGTCTCTGCAAGAATTTCGAGCAGCGAAGCCTTCCAGGGGAGTTTCTCCCCCCGGAGGTGCTCTTTAAGAAGCTGACGAAAGGGGGTGCTGCTGGTTTTTCTGCTTTCCTCCAGATAGAGTTCCCGCTGTTCTTCCAGAATTCTCTCTCGCCGGGCGGTTTTGTCTTTCCACGCTTTGTATTTGCCCTGGAGCTTCATCTCCTCCAACAGGGCTCCGGTGTTCTTTTCGTGGATCCGTCCCTGCATGAACCAGCGGTGCAGCAAGTGGAGCGTTGCCTCCTCTTCAAGGAGCTTTTGAAAGGAGGTTTCATCCAGATCATTTTCCTCCATCCAGCTCTGAAGGGCCTCATGGCTTTTCAGGCCGAATCGGCGGCGGAGACGTTGCTCCTCCAGGGTGAGAAGTTCCTTTGGGGGGGTTATCTTCCAGAGAGTCCCCAGCAGAAGAGCAAGCCGGCGGTTTAATCCCTGTCGGTTCAGCTCCTCCGCATCGGGATGGCTGAAGGTGGCACTGTCCGCCAGAGCCCACTGCCGCAGAGTGCCCTGGGAAGAGGGTACCGAGCGATCCCGACTATTGAGGGACTTGAAGAGGCTGGAGATGTTCCGTTCTCTGGAGAGGAGGGCTTCTTCGGAGACACCTTTGCCCGCTTTGCCTTTTCCGTTCTCTTTTCCCGAGTTCCCCAGCTCTTCCAGACGTTTCACCAGAGCCAGAGCGTCCTCTCGAACGGGGTTTGATGCCTGGGGGAGCCAGGCTGTAAAGGACGCGCGATCTTCTTCGCTGATTCCCTGAGAAAAGGCCTCTTCGAAGAGGGTCTCCCAGCTACGGTGCCGCCAGAAGAGCTTTTCTGCAATTTTCGTAAGAATTCCCGATTTTTCCTGAGAGAGCACCCCCGCTTTGGAAGCTTCATCCAGAACATCCCGCATGAGCACCAGGGGGAGCGAAAGCTGCCGGCAACCTTCAGGGGTCTGTTCCCAATCTCCCAGCACTTCATCATCCCGCTCCAGCTCTCCCGAGGCCACCCGGCGGTAGATGCTTCCTACCCCCTCCATGCCGTGAGGAGCCAGCTCCGCAGCCCGATGGGCCCCCACCGAAGCGGCTCCCGCCACGGGGATTCCCAGGTTGAGGGTATGGATAATCTCCTTGTGCCAGGTGGGAAGATCCCGGTGGGGGAGTTCGCAATCCAACAGTCCCACCGCCTGGGGTTGCAGCTCCCGTACATGCCGGAGCATGTCTCCCTGTACTGCGGGAGGAAGCAGGGTGATATGGCTGCCGGAAAGATCAATTCCCTCCAGGGAGGGGCCGCCGAAGAGTAGAACTACCATGAGAAATGCTCCTTTCGATGGAGAGGGCTTCCTTCTCCCAGAGTTTTTTGAATGGATCGGATCCCCCGATCTCCCGGCCGGTAGTAGGGGAAGATGTATCCTTCTGCTCCGGGGATTATCACCTTCGCGGTCTGTACGGGATCCTCCTTCTTCGAGAGCTGGAAGACCAGCACCCTATCCAGCCCCACTGCTTGCAGGGCTTCCAGGCAAGAGTGTACATCCTCCTCGAAGGTAGCCTTAGGGGCATCCACCAGGGATGCCAAATCCAGCTCTTCCTCCACCCCCCGATGCATGATCTCCAGGGAGGTCCGGGCATCTCCCCGGAGAGAGCGGCGGAACTCCTTGGAGGGGACGATATCCCGAACCCCCGAAAGAAAGACGCATCGTCCCTGAACCGCCTCGGTGATGGCACGGATCATGGCGGTCTCCTGCTCCAGAGCGCTTCCCATGCCGTGGGCGGTGCTTGCGAGAGAGACAGGCTCTTTTATGTCCATGAGATAACAGTTCCAGGTGGGAATCCCCACATCGGTGCCGTTATCTGCCAGAAGGATCTCAATCCCCGTCCTTCGAATGCGCTCCAGAAGCTCCTGAACCCTGGGAAAGGGGATGGAGTCCAGCTTCGCCACTCGAAAGACCGGAGCAGGCTGTCCCTTGGCTCGTCCCGCCAGAGTGGCGCAGGTAACGGAATCCCGCTCAATTACCTCCAGCAGAGCCTGGGAGATGGCCTCCAGAAAGTGAACCCCGCAGGCAAGGCCGTTGGAGCTGCACTGAAAGAGGAGCCCCTCGGAGAGATTCATCAACCGGAACTCCTCCCCCCCCGGAGAGAGGTGTACCAGCTCCAGAGGAAGGGGGATCTCCTCCTGATGCACCAGATCCCACCCGAGAGTCCAGGGAATTTCCAGATCCTCATGAAAGAAGGAGTGTGGTGTGAGGGCCAGCCCCTCCAGGGAGATCATGGGGTAGCTCTTGGAAAGCTCACGCCAGGTGCTCCGGAAGGACTCCAGAGGGGCGGAGGTGCCGTACCAGCGTTCCAGCGACTCCCCCGCTGCGGAAAGGCGTGCGGCGGTGGGGGTGAACCCCTTGCCGTGGGCGGCGGTATAGCTGTCGATGCTCGGCCGGAGCACGTTAAAGACCGGGATGCCGATGCGATCAAGCTGGGTGATCTCAGAAATGCGGGTCACTCCGGTTTCTTTAAGGAAGGGCTCGAAACGCTTCCAAGCCTCTTCGGCGCTCACGGGATGAGCCGAAGTGCCTTCCTGATCAGAAATTTTGGAGAGCCGAAGCTCCTCTCCCCGAAAGAGAACCGGGGAGGTCTGTTGTGCTGTGGTGTTGCCCGAAGCCTGTAGCATGGAACCACATCCTTTCTTCCCTATGTCTCGGATAGTAATCTGTTTTGTGGAAAAAACAGAGCGTTTTGAAAAATCCTCTCTGCAGGACAAGTATAAAGCTTTACACAGTGTGAAGGTCAAGAAAGAATGTCGCTATTTCCCCATAGCAATGGTTGATTGTAGAATCAGTATACCTGATTATTGTGCGAAAGAGCCGAAAGCCTCATCAAAGAAATCGAAAACCACCTGGCTCATGATGCTTCGGTTCTCGGTGATACAGTGATTTGAAGCTCCTTCATCTCCCATCAGGAAGAAGCTCCGTTTAGCTTCCATGCATACCTCTATCTATTCGTCTATCCACAGCGTTTTCGCTCTACCATGATGGCGAAAAGGAGTGCAAGGCGGGGGCTGTAATCCGTCTATTAAAACGCTTTCATGCAACCCTTGTCCGGGGGCTTCTTTCGGGATCCTTCAGAGCGTTTTGCGAAGTGCGGTCCAGGAGAAGGGAATCATTGTGCATGGGGTGCACAAAGGAAGGTCTCCCGGAGCTTTTCCCAGCCCAGGGAGACCTTTTGTTTATCTATCCTGCTGCCACCACTGCGGCGAAGAAACCTGCAATGATGATGCTCCCGATGACCATTCCCTGATAGCCGCTGAGCCCCCCTACTACGGCTTCCATCTCCTCATCGCTGAGTTCGGGATTTCGCTCGAAAATAACCTGCTGCATCTCCTCTTTGGTGAAGGAGTATCCCAGTTCATCTTTCACCAGGGCCTCCACTTCGGGAGGGGAGAGCTTGCTGATGCGTTCCATCAAGGCGCTGTCGTTCTCCAGATGGTCGTAAAAGGCTATGGCGGATTCTTGAGACATGCCTATCCCCTCTTTTTGTGGGGTTTATAAAATCTTTCTGCGCTCCCGCTATGCCGCTCCCACGGCGGCGAAGGCCACGCTTACGGTGACAATACCCATGGTGCCTGCTACGCCAACTCCCACAAGAACAGCACTCACCGCAACTCCTGCCAATGCGATGGTGGCTGATTCTGCGAGAGAGCCCCCTCCCACCACCATCTCCAGCTCTTCATCGGTCAATTCCGGATGGCGTTCAAAAACGACCTGCTGCATCTCTTCGGCGGTGAAATCAAAACCCCACTCCTGCTGCACCAGGTTTTTAACCTCGAAAGGGGTCATATCCTTGATGCGATCCACCAACTCCTCTTCGCTCTCAAGCTTTTCGTAAAAGGCTACTGCGGATTCTCGTGACATATCCATCCCTTCTCTCTGTGAAGATTTGTGAAGATCTGCTCCTATGCTGCGGCTCCCGCTGCGGCGGCGACGAGAATGACGCCGTTGAGAACATCGTTGACGGTAAGATCTCTTCCTCCCACCACGGCTTCCAGCTCCTCGTCGCTCATCTCGGGGTGGCGCTCGAAAATCACCTTTTGTATCTCCTCCCGGGTGAAGTCGTAGCCCAGTTCGTCCCTAACATAGGCCTCTACCTTCTCCTGGGCGCCAAGCTCCTTGATGCGCTCCGCTAGTGCGTTGTCACTCTCCAGACGTTCGTAAAAGGCTACGGCGGATTCTAATGACATGATATCTACCTCCTTGGGTATGCGCTTATGCCTGGTGGCTTTCCGGGCATAGTGGAGGCCCATGGGCCTTGAAAATAACGCTCTGAGGAGAAGCATAGCCCTTGACACAGTGAGAGAGTCAAGGGGCAATGCGAGGGGTGAGAGAGCAGAATAAAACAGAGCAGAACGAAAGAGAAGCATGATGCTGACTCAATATTGCACGGAACTGTCTTTTGTGCAATACTTTAGCTGTGAAAAACGTGTAAAAAATTCCTTGACTCTTCCACTGTGTGAGAGTGTAAACTTGCCTCGCGTGAAAACATGCACCCGAAGGAGGGGAAAAGATGTACTCTTTAGACACCATACTGTACTCCTTTGGCCTTGATCCCAACTGGGTTCAAGAGGCTTTGGAAAAGGGGAGGATTGACGAGGTTCTGGCTTTGTTGCACAAAGAGGATTCTCGCCTCGCTCTTCGGCGGATGGAGCTTGAAGATCTTCAGGAGAGCCTCATGGCCTGGGCGGAGAATAAAGGTTCTCTCGGCAGTGATGAGGAGCTTTCCGATGAAGATATGGAGCTTCTCAGTGCCGCAGGGGAGGAGAGAAGGATGGATCCGTGAATACCGAGGGCTTTGTGACCAGGGATGAGGCCGTGAGCTTTGGGGATCCCCTTCCGACGCTGCTTCTCATCGGCCACTTTTCCCGGCTCACCGGCCTTTCCTGCCGTATGCTCCGGTTTTATGCGGAGCAGCATGTTCTGGTGCCCGCCTACACGGATCCCGCAACGGGGTACCGGCATTATCTGGCTTCTCAGCTTGAAGAGGCCCGGTTTTTGCTACGTCTCCGAAGAGCGGATTTTTCCGTGGAGGATATCCGCAGCGTCATGGGGGGAGAGCTTCCGAAGGAGGAAAACCTCTGTGATCTTGCAGAAGAACAGCGAAAGGGGCTGAAGGGAAAGATCCGGGCTCTTGAAGATTCCCTTCGAGAGCTGGAATCTCTGGAAAAGGAATGGGGATCCCCTCGATACGGATTTTTGCAGGTGAAGCCTCTTTCAGTACATAGTATATCCTTTCGGGGAGAGCGGGAGCGCCTTTGGGAGCTTGCCCGGAGCGCGGCGGAGAGGCTTATGGAAGCCTCCCCAGAAGCATTGCGGGGGGTTCCCTTTCTTTGTACCTACAGCCTTGAAAAAGGCCCCGGCGAGGCGGTACTGCACCTTCCCGGCGAAGGGGTCTGTCCGTATGTCCTTTCCGGGGGGAGTATGGCTGTGGTGCTGCATCGGGGGAGCTGTGCGGAGCTTCCGGAAACCCTGAAGGGCCTTCTTCAGTGGGTAGAATGTCAGGGGCAGATTCCCCAGGGAACCGTACGGGAGTGCTATCTTCCTCCCGGTGCGGAGGGAAGTCCCTTTGGCCATGTGGAGATCTCTCTCCCCCTGGTGGAAAAAGAGTCCTGAAAAATCGAAAGACAAACAACCGGGGAAGTTCCTTTAGGAAGGTGAGGTGGGAGGAAGGTTTTGGTTATATGCTTTTTTGTGCGTGTGAGAGGGAAAAAGTTCTTGTCATGCTCCTTCGTATCAGAAAGCCCCGGATTCTTTTGTAAGGCTTGTATAAAACCATCAACCCTTACACGTGTATATCCTTCTCGCTGTCTGTGCCCCCTGATTTGGGGGCATTCCGTGCTACATGAACCTTTTCGAGGAGGTATCTTATGATGATGGGCAAAAAAAGAACTCTTTTCACCCTTTCTTTGGCTCTTCTCTGCCTTTGTGTTCTCTCCTTTTCCGCCTTCGGGGCGGATCCCAAGTACACCAAAAGTTCCACCTTCGGTCCCAAAATTACCGATGGCGTTACCGAGGAGTTTCTCTCCATGATTCGGGAGGATCCGGATATTGCCAAGGGCAAACCTCTCCGCCTGGGGGGGGTGGTTACGGTGGAGGACCTGAAGGCTCTTGCTCCTCTTGCGGATATCCTCACGGGGCTTGAAATTTCCTCCCCTAAGGAACTTGCAGATCTTTCCCCTCTGGCGGCACTTTCCGGGCTTACCTTCCTCAAGCTGGAGAGCCTCAGAGATGTCACTACTCTGGATCCTCTGAAAGCCCTCACCGCCATGAAAAAGCTCGAAATAAAGCAGGTGGAGTATCCGGATCTTGCGTTTCTGGCTCCCATGACCCAGCTTGAAGAGCTGTCCTTTTTCATGCAGCCCAAGGGTTTGGAAGATCTCTCTCCCCTCAGCGGCAAGCCCTCCCTCAGGGTTCTTCGGCTCTACGGAACCTCCGTAACGGATATCTCCGTGCTGGCGGAGCTGACGGCGCTGGAGGAGCTGAGTCTTTACATGGTGAGAACCGGGGATCTCTCCCCCATCCAGGGGCTGACGAAGCTTACAACCCTCAGTCTCTACGGGGTAGCCGCCAAGGATATGAGCCCCGTGGGGAACCTGACGGAGCTTAAGGATCTCTGGATTTATGCCACCAAGTTTGAGGACTACTCCCCCCTGGCAAAACTTACGAAGATGGAATCTCTCCGGGCGGGGATCTCCAAGCTCGATACGCTGGAGTGCGTGGTTCATATGCCGAATCTCAAGGTGGTGAAGCTGCTTCGGGAGGATATCACCGATGTCTCCCCCCTGGCCCAGTGCCCCAAGCTTCAGGAGATCGTTCTTGAAGGCATCACGGGCCCGGTGGATCTCAGCCATTTTGCGGGGCTGGAGAAGCTCGAAATTCTGAATGTTGACGGCACCACCGTGAAAAACCCCGAGGCCATCACGGGGATGCCCAAGCTTCGCACCCTGAGCCTTCAGAAGACCGAGGGAATACCGGATTTCTCCATGTTCAAGGATCTTCCCAAGCTTCAGTACATCTACGCCAAGGTGGATCAGTTCCCGGAGGAGCAGATCGAACCCTACGGTGCGAAGGCCAAAATTCAGAAATAGGAAAGTGGCGCTGTAGCGCCTCATGTGCGGTTTTTCAGGCACCCCTGCAGAGGGTTTTGCCCCCCTGGGGGTGCCTGTTTTCGTGACATGTGTCTGAGTGTACGATAGTACGAGAGCCTGCCCTTTTGTTGCAAAAGCACCTTCCGGGAGAGAATATCTTTTATCCCCGAGGTTGCGAGGAGAAAAGAAGAATAAGGAGGTTATTGCCATGTTACGAAGAAAAAAGAAGGTTGTACCGTTCATGTGGCTGTTCCTGCTCGCTGCGCTGCTGCTGCCGACGGGGTTCCTGGAGGCGGAGGAGGGGGCTGCTCCCCCCGGAACCACGGATCCCTTCGAAAAGGCCCCCTTTCTTTTGCTGGACGAAGAAGCGGTGATCATGACGCAGTATGAGGGTGTCGTCTATAACGACGTTTTTTTGCCTAATGTGGTGCAGCACGAAAACGGCACCCGTACCTGGTCCGAGAGGCTGGACGACGCAAAGACCACCTGGTCGTCGAGTCCGCCGCTTCTGGACGGCAAAATCGGTGATGTTGCGGTGCTGCTACGAAACAACAGAAACGAGGCCTTTCTGGCACAAGCCTGGGAGAGAAACTGGTTAACCATATCGCTGGTGCCGATGGATCAGAACGGGTACAAAGCCGAAACTGCCCGGCATACGATAGGAAACAGGTCTTTCCTGGATTCCCGAATCGTTGCCGCTGCGGGAGACCTCAACGGCGACAGGGCCACGGAGCTTGTGATTGGTTACCGCTGGGCGGGTTCTAACTACATGCCGCAATTCGTCGTAGCCTCCGTGGCAGACTTTAAGAATCCCGTGGAATTCGAGGACTACAGCCTGCCTCGGGTGCATGCGCAGTCCGGTCTCCGTATCGCCACCGGGGATGTGGACGGGGACGCCAGGGACGAGATCGCCGCCATGTACGTATCCGAGGCGGGAAAGTATGTGGTGGCTCTCCTCAAGGCGGAGACGAATCTGAGGCTTCGTCTCCTTGGCATGCACACCCTTGATATCGCACCGTACAATGGCAGATACTATCCCCCGGATCAGTTCGACATTGCTTTTGCCGACTGGGAGGGGGACGGAAGGAAGAAGATCTTCTGTGTTACGGGGCACACCGGAGACGGGTCCGGAAGGCACGTCCGCCTGCTGAGCGTCACCATTCAGGACGGCAGGGCTACCTTTACCACAGAATCCAGACACTCCCACCGGTTCACCGGGGACGAAGGGCCCATACTGGCGGCGGCGGGGGATCTCAACGGAAACGGCAAGGACGAGCTTCTTTTTACCAATCGATTTCGAATGCCAATCGCCGGCTCCGAGCGTACGGAACTCGTGGCGGTGTATAGGAAAAATGACGGCTCCTCCGGGGTGGCTCAAGTCACGTGGGAAACCAGCAGAGGACCCATCTATAGCCCCATCTCCCATCTGAAGACGGGACGTTTCATGGGCTCCCTCCACCCCTCAGCCCAGGGGAGGAACAGATCCCACGCCCTTGTGGTGCTCCACAAGACGGAGGTCTTTGCCCCCGACGGCTACTTTGCCCATCTCATCCGGCTCGAGGGTGAGATCCTGAAAGAAGTTTCCGTCCCGGTTCAACTCAGCAGGTTCTGGGTAGAGCCAGCTCATCTCCTTATAGGCGACCTCGACCGCGACAGCATGGTGCTCGGGTATCCTACGCACATTACCCTGGAGAATCATGTTACCCCCCTTCTCTTTGTGAACGAACCGCCCAAGCACATTGATGCGGACAGCTCCGGAAGGGTAACGAACAGCACCCGCCAGGACGAACTCTACGTTCAGTATGCTCAAAGCGAATCCGAGTCACAAGAGACCATGAACATCTTCGAGAGCGAGAGCACCATGGGAGGCTCCGTGAGCGTGGAGCAAAAGGGAGGGGTGGATCTCGTGGTGGTGAAAGCCGAAGCGAAGGTAACCGCCACCGTGGGGGGATCCACGAGAGAGCTGCGTTCGGAGATTGATAGTGTATATAGGTCGAGATCCAGCGGTTTTACCGGAAAGACCACAAGGGACGATGTCCTCCTCTATCTCTCCAACCGGGTTCATCTCTGGCGTTACCCGATTCTCGGCTGGATGAACGAACCCGAAGGAGGGGGCGCTCAAGTACCCACCTACTACCAGATATCCATCCCGGAATCCGAAGCGAACATGAAATTCCTTTCCGGGCTGAACGTGGATTGGTATCACCCGGCCCACATGAACGGTAATGTGCTCTCCTATGCTTCGAGAAGAGCCCAGATAGGCGACTTTGCCGAAGAAAGACGCCTCTCGGACAGCCTGGAGTTAGGGGTTGGAGGCGGCACCGCCTTTCAGAGAGGTATTTCATGGAAGGATGCCTTTACGAGGGAGAGCCTGAAATCGGTGGCGGTTAGCATGAACCTCGATGTGGAGGTGCAGGTCAGTGGTAGTGCCCAGGTGGATATTTTCGAAGTCGGGGGGAGTACCACCGCCTCCTTCCACATGGATGAGCGGACAGCCCAGACGAACATAGCAAGAACCTCCGTGGAGAAGGAGAGGGCCTTCACTGTCAATATTCCGGCCTTCTCCGCACCCTTGGGCTATCAGATCACCCCGCTGATGTACAGAACCTCCGGGGGGGTGCTCAAAACCTCCCACGTGGTGGACCTGCTCAACAACCGCTCCCTCTGGGAGAGCTACTACTCCGGGGCCCCGGATCCGGCGCTCAATCTTCCCCGCCTCTGGCGGTATGTAGAGGGGAGTGACTGGACGTGGGCGGCGGAAGATCCCCTGCATCCGGACGCCCGGAAGATACGGGGCATCTTCTTCCGAAACTCCCGCGGCGCAGACCTGGGGAAGAGCATCCCCCTGGGTGAGACCGTCACCATGGCCCTTCGGGTCCACAATTTCAGCCTTGTCCCCTCTCCGGAGGTGGAGGTTCTCTTTGAGGCGGTGAGCTACGACGGAAGCCGCACCATTACCCTCGGGACTGCCCGAACCCCCCGGATCGATCAATGGGGTTCTGAAAACCCCAACTGGAAGTGGGTAACCCTGGCATGGAACACCGCGGGAATGATCGAGGGGAACTACAAGATACGTGTCACGGTGAACCCCGAAGGCGCCGTTGCAGAGCTTCCTCTGCGCGCCCTGGGGGAGGCCTACGATAACAACCAGGGGTGGTACGATGTCTTTGTGGGCAGGCCCCGGAGTGCCTTCGCCGAGCAGCTTACCGCTGACGGTCTGCTCCTTGAAGATGCGAACACGAACCTCATGGCTCTCACCCTTGAGCTGGAAAACACCCCTGCAGATGGGCGTGTCTTTGCACTCGGCGAAACCGTTCTGCTTCGTGGAACGGTTCGTAACGAAGGGGAGCTGCCGGTGGGAAACATTTCGCTCTTTTTCTACGATGGTAACCCCGACAGAGGAGGGGAGCCCTTCGCTAACCGGATCATTTCGGGAATTCTGCCGGGAGGGGAATACTCCCTGCTACTGAGCTACTCCTTCGAAACTCCGGGATCCCGTAGCGTCTTCATGCGGGTGGTCCCCAAGGTGGGAGATCCTCCGGAGGATAACACCGTGAGCGTGGCCGTACCGGTAGAGGGTGGCCACACTGGGAGAGGGGGATGTACCGCCGCAAATGCGGGGGGCTGGAGCGGATTGATGCTTCTGGGGCTGGTACCGTTGGCGCTCCGGAGGAGAAAGCGGTAATCCTTGGCGCAGCCCTCGGGGAGAAAAAGAGATTTTCTAACTAAAGGATTTGTTCCATGGAAGGCTCTGTGCTGCCCGTCCTCAATGCTGCAGGCACGGACGGTGCAGAGCCGCTTTGTTGCTGCTTTTTTTGAAAACTTTACAGTTCTTCTTGATGTATATGCCAGGGAGTGCTACTGTTATGCTGCCAAGTGTAAATCTTTTCGAGAAACCAGGCGAAGATGCTTAGAGCGGTTTTCGTTGACATGTGGCACTCTATGAACTCCCGGAGCCGGAGCTTGTGTATCCGGAGGCAGCGACCATAGCGGTCGGCGAGCGCTCCTTTTGCGTCGCGGAGCCCCCCTGGCGGCAGGCGGGCGTGCCGGCAAGCTGTAGTTGCGCGTCTGGATGGCACATCTGCGGCGACGGGCCGTAGTAGCAAAGCAAGGGGGCAGTTCGACCACTTTCGGAGCGGGGACACACAAGTGGAGGCTCCGTGAAACAGCACGTGACACATTATTTGTGAAACCGCTCTAAAGAAAGGCGGTGCTTTCCCATGGCGAGAAAAGACTTCGGAAAGGGCAAAAAGGGCGAAAAAGACAGAAAACTCCCCCTTTTTTTTCTTTGCACTGGACTTTTCACAGCCTTCTTTTTTCTTCCTGTTTCTCCCGCACGTGCCCATACGACCTATACCTTTGCGGTATATCCCACCAACGATCCCGCAAAGGTGCACGCCGCCTTCCGCCCTCTGGCAGATTTTGTAGCCGCTGAAACGGGGTGGACTCTCCGGGTGGTAGTGACCCGGAACTATGAGGAGATGGAACAGCGTCTTCAGGACGGTTCTGTGGACTTTGCCATGGTGAGCCCCGCCGCGTATGTTCGTTTCGTCTCCCATGTTTGCTACGTGGCCACCTATGCGGAGTGGAGCGAGACGTTACAGGTTTTCTCTCCCTACTATCATGCGGTGGTGATTGCCCTGAAAGAGGGTTCTGTGGCGACGCTTCAAGAGCTGGAGGGAAAAAACTTCGGCTTCACCGACAGAGAATCCACCTCGGGGCATCGGGTCCCCCGGCGAATGCTGCTCCAAGAGGGGATAGAGCCGGAGAAATTTTTCAAAAATGTCTTCTACCTCGGCAGGCACGATGCGGTGATTGAATCCCTCCTGGCTGGTTCCATTCAGGGGGGAGCGGTATCGGACGGCACACTGCATACGGCGATCTCGCAATATGGGGATCTTTTCCGAGTTCTTGCCCTTTCGGATCCCATTCCACTGGATCCTGTGGTGGCTTCTCCCGGTGTGCCGGAGGAAGATGCAGCGCTTCTACGAGAGGTGCTTCTCTCCCTTCCGCCGGACTCCTCTGCCATGGAGGGGATACGGGAGATCCTCGGATGGCCCGGAGCGGGGTTTGTGCTGCTTAATACGAATTTCTACGACTCTCTTCGGGAGGCCCTGGAGCCGGAGATCCCCCAGGAGGATCAGGAGAGATGAGGCTCTACTGGAAGATCCTTCTTCTTGCTCTGCTTCCGTTGCTTCTTGCGCTGGGGTTCGGATTTTTCCGGCTTGAGGAGCTTCTGCGTTTTCATAAGAAAATCCACGAGAAGGAGCAGGATCTCAAGCTGGCTCTCCTCGCCTCCCGCATAGAGGCGCATCAGCAGCAGAACCGAGCCTATGTCGCCATTCTTGCGGGAGCACCGGATGCTGTCCGGGCGGTGGAGGCGGGGGATACGGGGTTTCTCCTGCAGTGGGGGAAGCTTTTCTTACATCCTCTTCGCATCTCCAGAGTCTTTTTTACCGATCTGGAGGGTACCATCCTCGCCAGGGCCCACGATCCCTACCATTTCGGAGATTCCCTGGCGGGGCATCCTGCTCTCCTGGAGACTCTTTCGCAGGGGCAGGCCCGGGGGATCTACGAGCTTGAGGGGGATTTGGTAGTCCTCTGTGCGGCGCCGGTGATGCTCTATGGCGAGATTCCCGTGGGAATGGCGCTGGTAGCTACGGAGCTAACCGAGCCCTTTCTCGCCTTTCTTGCCGAGGGGACCGGCCTGGGGCTGGTGTTACAGGTGGAAGGCTTTCCTCTTCTTACCGCAGCTCTTTCAGGAGAGGCTCGCAATTCCGTCTCTCTCCTTCCAAAAATCACTGTGGGAAATGTCCAGGTGGAAGAGGCCCGGGCTTTTTTCGAGGAGGACACTCTCGGCTCGGATCTTCTGCTCTTCCAGAGGCGGCTCATGCCCGGAATGCTTGTACTCTCTCTTTTTCTCGTGCTGGGGCTCTTTCTGCTTCTGCGCCGCTATCTCCGCCCCTTTTCCCTGCTGGTGGAGGATGTGACGCTCCTCTCGGGAGGTCAGGAGGATTTCCTCAGGCTTCGAAACAAGCTGACGGAGAATCATCAGTATGTCAATCATGAGGCTTCGGTTATAGCCGGTGCCCTCTCCAGACTTATGGGGCGCATTCAGGAGACCATCACCCTGCTGGAATGGACCTCCCGAACGGATCCTCTCACCCAGATCAGTAACCGTTTGCATCTGGATGCTCTTCTCGAATCCTGTCTTGTGGAGGCCAGGAGGAAAAACGAACCTCTTTCGGTGGCCATCTTTGACCTGGATCACTTTAAGCAGGTAAACGACGATTTTGGCCATCAGGCGGGGGACGGGGTGCTTCAGCGCACCGCGGAGATTCTCAAGCTTCTTGTCCCCTCGGGATTTGTGGGGCGTTGGGGAGGGGAGGAGTTCCTCGCTATTCTTCCGGGGCTTGGGGGTAATGAGGCCATAGCCTTCGGAGAGCGGGTTCGGATAGCTTTGGAGAAAGAGCGCTTCTCAGTGGATCGGCAGATTACCATCAGCGCGGGGGTAGCGACAATGGCTCCCGGCGATACCCCGGACTCCCTGGTGGGGCGGGCGGATAAAGCCCTCTACCAGGCGAAGGCCACGGGGCGGAACAAGGTGGTTTTTCGGGAGGATTGAGAGGCCTGAAGGGAATTTTTCGTAGCTCTTTTTTGCCCTTTTCCATCCTGTTTCTGTCCCCTTTTTAGAGTGTCTGTTGCGCACCAAAGATCCCGGAAGAGAAGAGTCGCACGAAAATCGAGCTTGACAAGGACGAAAAGCTCACTATAATAACCTCCAACAAATTCCGAGCTTTTCCGAGAAATGTTCGCCCCCCAGGGGCCGTTCTCTGGAAAGGCCGTATCGGCGAGGAATCAGGGTGCCCGAGCCCAAACTTTTCGACAGAGAGGAACGCCCATCGGCTGCAAGGCGTTCTCGAAGAGGGGTGCGGAGCCTAAAACCTGAGGAGCCTACGGAGAAAGAGGGGCTTTGAGAGTACCCTTGGAGTAGCCGTACGGAGGGCCCCCGTCACAGGGCCAGCAAGAGGGATATTCCGGAGCACTGCTCGGAAGATCCAAATTGGGTGGTACCGCGGACTTCGCCAGTTCGTCCCAGTAGGGATGGACTGGCGTTTTTTGTATGCTCTTCTAAAAAGTTTTTCAAAAAGAAAGAGAGGGAAACGTTATGGCAAATGTAACCTGTGTAGTTTGTGAGGGTACGCTTTCGGTGGCGTCGGACGTATTGGAGGGGGAGCTGCTTCTCTGCCCCGACTGCGGTACCGAACTTGAGGTGGTGGAGCTCTCTCCCCTGCGGGTGGCGGAGGCTCCGGAAGTTCAGGAGGATTGGGGAGAATAGCCGTGGCTCTAAGAATGCTCTATACCCGCCTTCGGGCGGAGGAGAAGCTTCTTGCCCAGGGGGCCCAGCGGCGGGGAATACCCCTTTCGCTGCACCATCTGGGGGAAGATTTCTGGGGAGGCGGCGCCGGGGAGGAGACCTTCGCTCCCGGGGATCTGCTGCTCCTGCGCTGTATCGCCCACGGAGAGAACGAACTTCTGGCCTCGCACTTGGCCTACCGGGGGTGGCGTACCGTGAATTCGTGGAATGTTATCTCCTGCTGCGGCTCCAAGGGGGAGACCTCCATGCTTCTGGATGCTGTGGATATCCCTCAGCCCGCCTTTCGGTTTGCCTTTTCTGCCGAGGGGGCTCTCAAGGCTGCGGAGGATCTTGGTTACCCTGTGGTGTTCAAGCCCATGAGCGGAAGCTGGGGACGTCTTCTTGCCAAGGTGGATTCTCCGGAGATGGCGGAGGCGGTGGTTGAGCACAAGATGCAGCTCGGAGGACAGCACCGGCATCTCTACGTGCAGCAGTACGTGGAGAAAGAGGGGTTCGACGTGCGGGCCTTTGTCATCGGCGGGGAGCCTCGCTGCGCCATCCGGCGGTACAGCGAACACTGGATCACCAACACTGCCCGGGGGGGACGAGCGGAGAATCAACCCCTGGAGAGAGATCTAGAGCATCTTCTGCGCCGGGTGCATGAGGCGGTGGGGGGAGAGTTTCTGGCGGTGGACTGTTTTGCCACCTCTTCGGGGTGGATGGTGAACGAGATCAACGACGGGGGAGAGTTCCGAAACTCCATCGACATCACCGGGGTGGATATTCCCGGGGAGCTGTTGGAGCATTGTGTCTCTCTTGAGGGCTCTCTCGAAAAGGATACCGCTTCGGATGCCCCAAGAGGCATAAAGCGAGCAAAAGGCATAAAGCGACTTCCCCGAGAAGCCGCTACTGTTGTCGCATACCGGGCCGAAGAGAAGGAGTGTACCCCGCAGTAGAAGGGAAAGCTCCATATTTTCTCAAAAACGCACGTTTCGGCCCGCTTCCAAAGTAAGGAAGGCGGGTTTTTTTGTACCCATAAGGTGGGAAGAAAGGATGAATAGTATGCAGCATGTGGTGATTTGGGGTGGAGCAGGGATGACGGGAGGGGAGCTACTTCGTATCGCTGCGGGCCATCCTGGCATGACCATCGCCGGGGTGGTCTCCCGGAGCCATGCGGGGCGGCCTCTCTGGCACGTGCACCCTCATCTGCGTTCCGCCTACGGGGATCAGCGCTTTATCTCCCCTGAAGAGGCTCGGGAGATGGAGACGGATCTCGCCTTTCTCGCTCTCCCTCACGGGGCCTCTCTGGAGATTATCCCCTTCTACGCAGAGCAGAATATCCCTCTGGTGGATCTCTCGGCGGATCTGCGGCTTCGTTCCCCCGAAAGCTATCTCCGGTGGTATGGCAAGGAACATCCTCTCCCGGAGCTTCTGGCAGGATCGGTCTACGGTCTTCCGGAGCTGCATCGGGAGGAGATCTCTCGAAGCCGTCTTGTCTCCGGGGTGGGGTGCAACGCCACCGCCGCCATTTTAGGGCTCTATCCCCTGGCTCGGGGAGGGGTGGTGGAGGATGTGGATATGGAGATGCGGGTGGGTTCCAGTGAGGGAGGGGCCTCGCCCTCCCAGGGGAGCCATCACCCCTACCGGCGGGGGGTGCTTCGGGTAGTCTCCTTCTTTGAGCATCGTCATCTGGGGGAAGTGCTCCAGGAGACCGGTCTGGAGCCCTCTCGAACCCGTATGACCCTTACGGCGGTAGAGATGGTGCGAGGGGTGCAGATGTTCGCCCGGGTTCGGCTCAGCCAGAAGATGAAGGAGGCGGAGATCTGGAAGCTCTACCGTTCCTGCTGGAAGGAAGAGCCCTTTATCGATCTCTCCCCCTCCCGGCCGGCGCATCTGCGCTTTCCGGATCCCCGGATGGTGATGGGGAGTAACCGGGTGCAGATCGGTTTTGCCCTGGCGGAAGATGGCCGCTCCCTCTTGGTGGGAAGCGCTCTGGATAACCTTCTTAAGGGAGCTGCGGGAACGGCGGTACAGGCGGCAAATCTTATGTTTGACCTTCCAGAAACATCGGGGCTTGGGATGATGCCGGTCTATCCGGCATAACAAGATAGGATACAACGAGAAGAGCGAGGAGGTTTACGAGTATGCGTGGAGTAGTGAAGATCGGCGGTGCTGCGGGAAACTGTGCGGTTCCCCTCATGGAAGAGGTGGCGGAGCGGGTGAGTTTGGGAGAAGAGTGGGTGGTGGTGCACGGCGCCAGTGCCCGGATGAACCAGCTCTGTGAAAATGCGGGGATTACCCCCCGGCACGTGATGAGCCCCGGAGGATATCGGAGCCGTTTTGTGGGAGTGGCGGAACAGGCTCTCTTTGAGGCAGCGGCCTCCCGGAACTCCGTGGAGCTTCTGGAACTCTTGAGTGAGCAGGGGGGGCGGGGGTGCCCGGTCTTTCCTTCGGCACAGCGATCCGTTCAGGCATGCCGCAAGGACTCTCTGCGGATTCTGGAGGAGGGGCGCTCCAGGGTGCTTCGGGGAAATTACAGCGGTCGTATCTCCCAGGTCTATACGGAAGCGGTGGAAGAAATTCTTGGCTGCGGCGGCATCCCTCTTCTTCCTCCTCTGGGGTACGACCAGGAGAGCGGCCTCTCCCTTAACGTGGATGGGGATCGGCTCGCCGCAGCGGTGGCGGAAGCTCTGGGAGCCTCGGTGCTGGTAATCGCCAGTAATGTGCCGGGGCTTCTGGAGGATCCCTCCCGGGAGGAGAGCCTCATCTGTCGGGGAAGCCTGGAGAACTGGGAGCCCTTGGAGGCTTGCGCCCAGGGGAACATGAAGCGTAAGCTCCTGGCCTGTCGGGAGGCTCTGGAGGGGGGCGTTCCCCGGACTATTCTCTGCGACAGCCGCAGGGAAAGGCCTTTGGAATATGCTCTACAGGGAGGAGGGACCCATCTATGGAGCCGGCATTCTATGGCACTCGCGGGATAGAGGCAGTTCGGGGAGAGGGAGAATATCTCTGGGATGCAGAGGGGAGGCGCTATCTTGACTTTATGGCGGGGCACGGAGCGGCCCTCTTCGGACACGCCCATCCCCGGTTGATCCGGGCCCTTGAAGGGGCTTCCCGCAACTTCTGGACCATCGGGGGGAGTCTCCAGGCTCCAAGCCGCCGGATCTTTATGGAAAAGCTGGAGGAGCGCTTTCCCGGATATACATCCTTCCTCTGCAACAGCGGTGCGGAGGCCATAGAGGGGGCTCTTAAGCTGCTGTTGGTCCTTCGGCCGGAGCGCCCCCGGATTCTTGCCCTGCGCCGGAGCTTTCACGGCCGTACCCTGGGGGCGCTCTCCCTTACCTTCAACCCCCGGTACCGCCGCCCCTGGCAGAGGGCTCTTCTTCCGGTGGAACATCTGGAGCCCCAGGAACTTCTGGATGCTCTGGATGACCGGGTGGCAGGGGTTTTTGTGGAACTTATTCAGGGAGAGGGGGGGCTGGATATGCTTACCCCGGAGTATTGCCGCACCCTGCGTCAGCGCTGCTCCGAAGTGGGGGCGCTTCTTGGGGTGGACGAAATCCAGACAGGCTGGGGGCGTTGCGGAGCCCTCTCTCTGGCTCAGGAGTGGGGGATGGAGGCGGATATCCTCTGTTTTGCCAAGGGTGTGGCCGGGGGGCTTCCCGCAGGCATTACCCTCTGGAAGAAGGAGCTTGGGGGCTTTCCTCCCCGGGGGCATGGCTCCACCTACGGAGGCAATCCTCTGGTGGCTGCGGTGGCCCTGGAAGTTCTGGCACTGCTTGAGGAGGAGCTTTTAGAGCAATTGCCGGAGAAGGAGACCTTTTTTCGAAGGGCTTTGGAAAACCTTGCCTCTCCTTTGATAAAAAGCCTCCGGGGAAAGGGGCTTCTTCAGGGGGTGGAGCTTACCATCCCTGCGGGGTCGGTGGTGAAGGAGCTTCAGGAGGAGGGCGTGCTCTCCCTGGTGTCGGGTACGCATGTGGTGCGCTTTCTCCCCCCTCTGGTGGCAGGGAAGGAATCCTTTTCTCTGGCGGCGGAAACCCTGGAGCAGGTGCTCCGGCGGCAAGCGGGGGGATAGGGGATGCTCGAAGAGAGCCTTTATGAGAGAGCTTCGAAGATCCCCGGAGGAGCCCCGCGGTTGGAAGAACTGCAAAGAACGGGGGAAGAGGAGCGCTCCCAGGCGGAGGCCCTTCTCATGGCCTCGGTGGATATGAGGAGCGAAAGCTTTGAAGAGGAGTCCTTCAGCCTCTTTTTGGAAGAACATCTTCCCCTCTTCGGCTGGGAACGAATTTGGCGGGACGAGATGGGAAACTGTCTCGCCTCTCGAGGAGAGGGGGAGAAGGAACTCCTCCTTCTAGGGCATCTCGATACCGTGCCGGGAGGCCCTCCCTGCGAGGTAACGGGGGAGACCCTTTTCGGCCGGGGGAGCGTGGACGCCAAGGGTCCCCTCTGTGCCTTTGCCGTGGCGGGGGGAAGGGTTTCCCTTCCTGAAGGGTGGCGGATTACCCTGGCGGGGGTGGTAGGGGAGGAGGTGGATTCCCGGGGGATGCGGCATCTCATGAAGAGCCGCATGGGGAAGGCTGCTCCCGCAGGATGTCTCGTGGGAGAACCTTCGGGGCTCTCGGGAATCACCCTGGGCTATCGGGGGCGCTGCCTTCTTCGGCTGTGGGATGAAGATACGGGAGCCCATCGAAGTGGCGATTCCGGACCCCAGACCCGGGTACTTCGGGGGGCGGGGGCGGTGCTGGATTGGGTGGAGGCCCGGGACATCCCAGAAAAATCGGTGATCCATCGCCCCTCGGGAGCGGTGCTCTCCATGAAAGGTGAAGAGGGAGAGGGACGTTTCGGAGAAGTTTTTCTCGATGTACGGCTTCCTCTCGGGGCGGACCCGGCGGAGTGGGGAGCCGCCATGTTGGAGGTGGGAACATCCCGGGGGGTTTCCGGAGAAATCCTGGAAACTCTGGGAGCGCATATGACCACAAAAGCGGATCCCCTGGTGCGGGCTCTCCGGGTGGCACTACGGCAGCAGGGGCATGAGCCGAAGCTCCTCGCCAAGGGAGGCACCGCAGATCTCAACCACGCCGCCGCCTGGAACTGCCCCCTGGTAGCCTACGGCCCCGGAGACAGCCGGTTGGATCACACTGCGGAAGAACATATATCCCTGGAGGAGTATGCCCGAAGTGTTCTGCTTCTTGAGGAGGGGCTAACCCGGTTTATGGGTTCCAAAGGTGACGGGGGGTAAAAAAGCGGTTCCCTTAGAAGTAAAGGGAACCGCTCCATGGTGGAAGCATGAGAGCCCTGAAGGCATGAAGAACCTGATGGTTCACTAGAAATATTTGTTTACCAGCTCCTGATAGGAACCATCTTCCTTCATCTCGTCCAGCACCTTCTGCATGGCTTCGAGAAGAGCGGGATCCGTATCTTTGTGGAAGGCGTAGTAGAGGGAACTCTCGCTCATGGTCCAGACGGACTCGTAATCATCGGGGTTAAACCCCGCCGCAGCGAGCTGGATCTTGGCGGCCTGTTCTCCGTAGATCCAGATGTCAATGCGCCCGGCGTTGAGCTTCTTGATGTTCGGTTCGTTGTCCGAGGCCCGGTCGATATTCTTGATGCCGAAAGACTGGGCAAGCTGATCCCCCGTATCCTCCCGAATGACTCCCGCCATCAGGTTCACGAGATCCTCAGGAGCGTTTACCTGGAAATCGCGCTTCTTGAGGGCGATGGCGTTGAAGGTGTTGGTGTAGATCGGCCCCATCCAGGCGAACATGTTCTCCCGTTCCTCCGTACGGTTGGTGGAGAAGAGACAGGTGTTGGGCTTCTTCTGGGCCTCATTGTAACCCCGGGCCCAGGGAACCACCTGAATATCCTTCACGGTGGTGGAAGCTCCCATTCTCTCGAAGATAGCTCCCAGAATATCTACCGCAAGCCCCGTGGGAGCCCCATCGGCTCCAGTCATGTTGTACGGAGGATACTCCTCGGTCATATAGGTAATATCATCGACCCCCAATGCCCACGCTCCCGCAGAGACAAGACAAAAAACTACCACCAACAACACTTTGAGCAACTTCACGTTTGTTCCCTCCTTGGTAAACTCTTTGTACAGCACCCTTGGGGAGAATATCCCCACCCCCACCGCACACACACAGAAAGCATTATTCTGATTCTTCGATAGTATCAGATATCTCTAGAAGGTCAATCATCTCCATGCTCATATCCTATGAAAATAATTCCCTACGGTGGAAAGTTCCCGTTCCGATGTTTCCCCTGGCTTTCATCAAGCAGTTCGTTAACAAGGCCGAAGATCCTCCTGATGTCTCCGGAAAGGCGTGTTCCGCTGCAGCGTCGCAGGGTGTCTCTCCTCTGAAAGGCGTGGAGAACCGCATCAATCTCTTCCAACGGTGTTACAAGATTGTGCCTCAGACTTCGTAGAAAGATCATCCCCACCGTAAAGACAGCGATGGCCATGAAGACGATTCCCCAGGCTCCGGCTTTACCAAACTGCCGGGCCTGATGATCTGCCTTGATCATGGCTCCTCGATTGATAGTGCTCAAGCGAGTGATGGCGTACACTGTTTTTTCTGCAGCTTCGGGACTTCCTTGAAAGGCTTTTGGGTAGAACATCCGGATCGTTTCGAGGGCCCGGGGCTCCTCCTCTTCGGTAATATTACTCTCCGCTCTTTCGAGGGCCTCGGTAAAGCTGCGGTGCAGGGCTTCTGTTTCTCCCCTCTCATCTTTTGCAAGAACGAGATACCCCAGCATCTCTTCGCAGGCGTGAAGAGACCGTTCGTTGCGTTCGATAATGCGCTCAATAGCGGGAGCCATACGTATGAAGATCCAGATGGAGCCGAAAGCCATCAAAAGATTAAGGAGTATCAGGATCCAGGCTCCCAGAAGAATAGTTCGGGTATGTCGCATGAGTTATACCCCTTTAACGAGTTTGGAGATGCCCTCTTCGCTGGAGACGATAATGAGATTGTCCTCCGCTCGGAGCAGTTCCTCCGGTGTGGGGGGGATGATTTTTCCCCGGGCTCCCCGACGCACCCCAACTACCACGACACCGAACTTTTTAGGAAGTCCGAGTTCTACAAGGTTTTTTCCCGCCATAAAGGGTTGTGTAGCAATTTCTGTAAGAAGGAGATCATCACCGAGACTTGTCTCCACAATCACGTTCTTGTAAAGGAGGCGGTTCGCGAAGCGCTTTCCGAACTCCTGTTCGGGGTTAATAATCTGATGAGCCCCCACTAACTGTAAAATGCGGCGGTGCATGGCGTCGTTTGCCCGGGCGATGACCAGAGGCGAGCCCATCTGGCGCAGCATGGCGGTACAGATGATGGAAGCTTCCCTTGAATCCTCCCCTATGGCACAGACCGAGGAATCCCGTTTTCCCGGTTCAAGCTTTGCCAGCTCCTCCTCGTCGGTGGCATCCATGGCTATCGCCTCGGTGACGAAGGTGGCTGCCTCCTCCACCAGATGTTTTCGTTTATCCACCGCAAGAACTTCTACATCCTTTTCCGAGAGCGTCCGGGCGAGGGACATGCCGAACTGTCCGAGTCCGATGATCAGAATCTGTTGGGGCATCTCTATGCAACTCCTTTGTTCGATCTCTTCTGTATCCGAAAGGCGTTCCCGCAAGGTTTAAGGAGAAGAGAGAGGATTATGTTAACGATATTTTTGCATCAGCACAGGAAGATGCCGAGGAGGGCTGTTCTTCCTGAAGCAGCATAAAAAGCGTCATGGGGCCGATACGCCCCGCAAACATGGCGAGAATAATAATGATTTTGCCGATCTCATCCAAAAGAGGTGTAGCTCCTGTGCTAAGTCCCACGGTAGCCAGGGCCGAGGTGGTTTCGAAGATAAGATCTCGGGAAAAAATATTCTGTGTGGTCTCAAGCATCATAACCACGACAATCCAGAGAATGGCTCCTGAAAAAAGGATGGTGATTGCTCGGAAGATCGTGCCTCCCCGGATTCGCCGGTTCTGTACAATAACACTTTCTTCCCCCGCAATATTGGCCCGGAAGGTTAGGGCAAGAACCCCCAGGGTGGTGGTTTTGATCCCCCCGGCAGTTCCTCCGGGGCTTCCTCCGATGAACATAAAGAGGATCGCCACGAGGAATGTAGGGCCTCCGATTTGTGTAATGTCTACCGAATTAAAACCCGCAGTGCGCAGTGTTGCGGATTGAAACCAGGCATTATGGAGCTTATTTCCCCAGGAGAGACCTTCCAGGATGCCGTTCCATTCGAAGGCGAGAAAAAAGAGGGTTCCCGAAAAAAGAAGTGCCAGGGTGGTAACCAGAGCGATACGCGCCTGGAGGGGAATGGCTTTTCCCCGGAGCCATCGGGGGATGATAATGCTTGTAGCAGGAGCGAGACCTCCGAAGATAATCAGTGCTCCCACCACATGCAGGATGAAGAAGTTCTCGTTGTATGCAATGAGGCTGTCGCTCTGGAGAGCAAAGCCGGCGTTGCAGAAGGCAGAGACTGCCGTAAAGATCCCTCGCCAGAGAGCCTGAAAAAAGGGTTCTCCCCGCAGTAGAAAGGCGGTGGATAAAAGAACGGCCCCTGTTCCCTCGGCGGCAAATGTAAATTTTAGAATAGTTGCCAGGGAGTGCAGTAGGCTCTCATGATCGGTATCGGTCATGGCGGAGAGAAGGCGTTCCTGTTTCAGGCTCAACCGGCGGCCCATGGCGTGAAGTGCCACGGTGGTAATACTCATGATCCCCAGTCCCCCGAGCTGGATAAGCAGAAGAATGGCGCACTGTCCGAAAAAGGTGAAATCCTGGGGCGTGTTGAGCACGATGAGCCCGGTGACGCAGACGGCACTTACGGAGGTGAAGGCCGCATCTACAAGATGAATGGGGTTTTCCCGGGCGGCTCCGGGGAGGAGAAGAAGCAGGGTACCCCCACCACACAGGCCAAAAAATGTAACAAGAAGGATGCGGGCGGGGTGGTTCAGAAGAAAATCCCACCAGGGTTCCTTGTTTTCGAGAAGCCCCCGGTTTCGGGGGAGCGAGATCAGAGAGGCGGCACTGAAAAAAAGCCCCATGGCGGGGAGGCTCTCCGGAAAGGAGAAGAGAAGAAGAGCCCCAGCGGGAAAGAGAAGGCCTCCAAGAGCCAGAAGAATGTGCCTTTTGGATTTTTGGGACACCCCCCAGAGAAGAAAAAGGGTTTGAGCGATTGCGAGAGAGAGCGCCAGCACGTAGGGGGAGAGGGGAGATGAGGCGGTGCCGAGAAGAAGGTTCCACCCAAGAAGAACCGGTACCATCAGGGAGCCCCACCAGACCCGCTGAAATTGCCGATCCCTCTGATGGCGGCGGTAAAAGGCCCTTTTCCGAACGGAAAAATCCACAAGAAAGAAGCCCGCTCCGATAAGGAGCACCGTGGCGGCAAGAGCGATGAAGGGATTGGAGATCACGTAGGGGAGTGCGGCTCCGTAGCTTGCTCCCAGGGCAAGAGCCCCCAGAAGCTTCCCCGTACGAGGTCTGCGGAGAAGCGTAAGGGCACACAAAAAGCAGGCTATGCCGGCGGAGAGGGCGAGGATCGGTTGCCAGAGCGCCCCCAGGGGGTCCTTTTCGATACACAAAAAGAGAAAAGGCAAGGGGGAAAGAGCCATAAGGGCCCCCTCAATCCCGGTGTGTGCTGTGCCGTTGGAAGGAGAGTAGTTCATAATATGATGAGGCTACTTTTTCCCCAACCGGGTGAGAGCTTCCTTTGATCTCTCGTGTCCTTTGGCGGCGGCCTTTCGGTACCAGGATACGGCGGTATCCAGGTTTTTGGTTACGCCGATGCCGAATTCATAGGTTCTTGCAAGATTAAACATGGCAGAGCTGTTTTCCTGTTCTGCCGCTTTCCGGTACCAGGAGACGGCCTTCTTGAGATCTTTGGGCACTCCTTCTCCGAGTTCGTAGAGGCGCCCTAAAGCGTTTTGTGCCGAATCATACCCCTGATTTCCTGCCTTTTGGTACCAGCGGGCTGCCTCGGCAGAATTGGGAGCTACTCCCATCCCCTTTTCGTACATGCGTCCCAGCCGATACTCCCCTCGGGGATACCCCTGTTCCGCAGCCTTGCGGTACCAGTAGACGGCCCCTTCGTAGTTCACCGATGTCTCTCGTCCTATCTCATAATAGTATCCCAGATTAGTCTGTCCTGCCGCCGAGCCTGATTGGGCCCCCCTGGTGTACCATTCGAAAGCGAGCTTTAGGTTTTTGGAAACCCCGAGACCTCTTTCATAGAAATACCCCACATTTGTCTGGGCATCCCCGTGTCCCAGATTCGCCGCCTTGCGGTACCACTCTGCCGCCTGGGTGTAGTCTTTCGGCTTGCCGTTTCGGCCGTAGTGAAAGTCCCCCCCCATTTTGTACATCTCCTGAGCAGACATGACGAGAGAGGGAGCGCCGGTAGGGGTGGGCGGTTTGGGGGAGGAGGGCTGCTGCTGCCCCAGGGTGAGATAGTCCTCCCGGTAGGAGGCAAATTTTGCGGGGTCGATGCCGTGCAGCGTCCCCCGGGCGTAGCTACTCCCCTTCTCGGCGGCCTCCTTGAGAAGGGCGAAGGCTTTCCCGGGATTTTTTCCGATCCCCCAGCCGTGGTAGTAGCACTCTCCCAGCCGTGCGGTGGCCTCCACATGCCCAGTCTGGCTGGCATCCTGCCAATGCCGTACCGCTTGAGCGCGGTCGCCTCTCTGAAAAGCCTGGAGCCCCAGAGAAAAGCTTTTGGAAGGATCCACCGGCACCGGGGTGGCGGTGGGGGGGAGTGCGGGAGCCGCTGGTTTCGGCGTTGGAGCCGCCGGCTTTGGTGTGACTGTCGGAGCTGCCGGAGGTGCTGTCGGAGCAATTGTCGGAGGAAGGGCTTCCGGGCTGGCCTCGGCAATCCCCTTTCTCTGGAGGGTGGTGGTGATCTGGTTTCCCAGATCTCCCAGGGCGTAGTAAAGCCCCTCCACCCCCTGTTTGCTGCTCACTTCGAAGGCCTCGATAACCAGCCCGCGCTGTACATCCACCAGCCGGGCGGTGAGAAAGAGAATGCTTCCCATGGCATTCAGAGAGCCCAGCACCACATAATCTGCTCCCGCAACCTTGCCGATCTCGATGGCGGTGCTTTCGTCCACCAGGGCAGAGTATTGGAGTTCGTGCTCCTTCGCTAGGTTTTTGAACTGGGTGCGCTCCACCACGAAGACTCGAGAATTGCGGACCACCACATTCTGCACCCGTTCCGAGGCGGCGATACCGAGGTCTTTATCGAGATCCTTGCCGTTTACCTGAAACTCCAGAAAGGCGATACGAATCTCTTCAGCATGCGATGATGAAGGGAGAGAGAGGAGGAACAATGAGAAAACGAAGAGAAGGCAGAGGAGAAAAGGTCTCCTTATGGTAGTTCTTTCAGGGTTTTCTTGGGAGGGAAGAGGGAAAGCCCGCATGTCCAAAAGGGTTTTGCCTCCCCGTTTTTGCAGATTCTGCATGAAATACCACCCCGTTCTGTATTAAAGTTTGAGGAAAAGCACCTTCGGGATTGAAAAGCCTTTGTGGTCGAAACGAGAGGTGCCCCGGAGAGAGTGTGTTTTCCCAAATTCAGAGATCTGTGGATTCTCGGATATCTTCCGAAATTATACAGGAAAATCTGCTTTTCTTCAGGTTCCCCTTCGTCGCCTCTCTCCCCGGTATTCTTTTCTTTACAGAGAGCAGATCGCATAAAAAAGCCCCCGAAGAGACCCGCAACGAGGGCTCTTCGGGGGTGGGTGGTGTGAGATGCGGCGAATTTTAAAAGAAGAAGTGGTTTACCCCGATAAGAATCAGGGCTCCGAAGAGGGGGATCAAAGCGGTGGCGGGGGTCCAGGTTTTGAGGCTGGTCTTTACATCCATGCCTGAGAAGTTGGTGACCACCCAGAAGTAGCTGTCGTTGGGATAGGAGATGAACATGGCGGTGGTGCAGACCGCCAGGGCCGCCATGAGAGGATCCAGCCCCAGAGTGCCGAGCATGGGGGCTAGAATGGAGCCGCTGGTGATCATGGCCACCGTGCCGGATCCCTGGGGGATACGGATCATGGCTCCCATGAGCAGGGGGACGAGGATGGCGGGGATGTGAAGGCTGAGGATGTACTCCGCCATGATAGTGCCGATGCCGGTAACGCGGATAACGTTCCCCAGAGCACCCCCGGCGCCGGTAACGAGAAGAATGAGTCCCGCATCCGCCATGGCGCTCTGCATGATCTTGAGGCACTCTTCCCGGGGACGGCTGTTGTTAAGGCCGTAGACGCTGAGAAGCACCCCGATGAAGACCGCCACGATGGGATGCCCGAAGAGGTGTACCACGGACATGGCGGTGCACTCCGGGGCTCCCAGGGCATTGCAGATGGTGTTCAGCAGAATGAGAACGATGGGGATAACGATGGGGGCGAAGGACATCCCTGTGCCGGGAAGATTGGCGGAGTCCAGGGTGTCGAGAAAGACCGAGTCATCGATGGGGTTCCCCTGGCTGTACTGCTCCATGATATGCTGAACCTTCTTGGTGGCCTCCTCGCTCATGCCTGTATAGTCCGGCTCAAGAATAAGTTCCGGATATTTGTTCCCCACGTAGCGGAAGTAGAGCACGGAGAGAAGAAAGAGGGGGATGGAGAGGAGAATGCCCCCGAGGATCATGAGCCCCAGGTCCACATTAAAGAATCCCGCCACCGCAAGAGGCCCCGGAGTGGGAGGAACGAGGAAGTGGGTGATGTAGAGCCCCATACCGAGGATGCCTCCCAGCCCCACCATGGACTTCCGAGTGATCCGGGAAAATTCCTTGGCCAACTGGGAGAGAATGACGAAGCCGGAGTCGCAGAAGACCGGCACGGAGACGAAGAGCCCCGTAAGACCCACCACCACGTCCGCACGCTTGATTCCTACCAGCCGGAGAATGGCCACCGCCATCTTCTTGGCTCCGCCGCTTTCTTCCATGAGTTTGCCCATGATGCAGCCGAAGCCGATGATGATCCCGATGCTCCCGAGGGTGCCGCCGAAGCCCCCCGTTACGGCCTTAAGAGTTTCCTCAATAGAAAGTTTCGAAAGAAGCCCCATGATCACCGAGGTGATGATAAGAGCGGGAAAAGCGTGAATTTTAGTCCGGATAATGAGGAAGAGAAGAAAAAGAATACCTACTCCCAGAGCGATACATGACATCATAAGGTTCTGCCCCCTTTGATAAACGAATGTAATAATTTCCCCCTGCTGGGGAGGGAGAGTCCTTTCGGAGATCTCCCGGTTTTACGGTGTTATCCGCAGTTTTTAAAAATCTCTTAAATTACCGGCCCGAGACAGTAGATGTCGAGGGAGCGGGTGTATTTGATGGCCTCTCCCTTGGTGCGTTCTCCGTTGGCTACCCGGAGGAGCTTTTCCAGGGTCTCCTCTCCCACATCTTTCAGAGATTTTTCCCCGGTTACCATGGTTCCTGCGTTGATGTCCATGTCGTTGATCATGTGGTTGAAGGTGTTGGGATTGCCACAGATCTTGATCACCGGCACCAGGGGAAAGCCCTGAGGGGCTCCCCGGCCGGTGGAGAAGCAGATGATGCTTGCTCCTGCAATGGCCATGGCGGTGAGTACCTCGATCTCCCGTCCCGGAGTGTCCTTGATCCAGAGTCCTTTACAGGAGGGAATTCCCGTGTAGGAAAGTACTCCCTCGATGGTCTTGGTACCGGATTTGACGATGGCCCCCAGGGATTTTTCCTCGATGGTGGAGAGTCCCCCCTCGATATTCCCCGGAGTGGGCTGCCCTTTGCGCATATCCACCCCCACCGCCTTGGCACGGTCTTCCATTTCGTTTACAATGCGGGCGATATCAGCGGCTACTTCAGGAGTTCGTGCCCGACGCTGCAGGATGTGCTCTGCTCCGATAAACTCCGTGGTTTCCCCAAAAACCACGGTGCTTCCGTTTTCCACGAGCCGATCCGTAACGTATCCGATCACCGGGTTTGAAGCCACTCCCGAGGTTGTATCCGAGGCACCGCACTTGATGCCCATGGTAAGGCTGCTGATGTCTACTTCTTTCCGGAGAATTCCGGAAATCTCCAGGGAGAGCTTCTGAGCAAGGTCCGTACCTTGCTGGATGGCCTTGCTCATGCCTCCCACTTCTTGAATGTTTACCCGCTCCACGGGTTTTCCCGTCTTGCGGAGTTCCGCCTCCAGCCGATCCGTATCGACCCCCTCGCACCCCAGGCTGACGATGAGCACCGCCCCGGCGTTGGGGTTTTTCCCTATACCGATAAGAGCCTCCGTAACCCGTTCCAGATCCGGAGGGGTCTGACAGCACCCCTGATGATGCAGTATTGCCTGGGTTCCCTCTACCTGCCGGGCGATATCCTCCGCCACTTCGTTGGCGCAGACCACCGAGGGGAGAATCGCCACATGGTTCCGTACCCCTACACTGCCGTCGGGGCGTACATATCCGTAGTATTGCATCGTTCCTTTTCGCCCCTTTCTACTTCTTCCAGTCGCCCCGTCCCCGGGCGCTCTCCACGTTATGCACGTGCACGTACTCTCCCGGAGTGATATCCTTTGAGGCCATGCCGATGGCTTCGCCGTACTTCATTACCCGTTCCCCCTTGGCAATGGGGGCGATGGCGATCTTATGGCCGAAGGGAATGTCCTCTCCCACGGTGTGGGATGTAACAGCTCCCTCGGGATTCGTCACCTCCACCCGCATTCCTCGGGAGGCTCCGGAGCCAAATACCGTGGCTACGTTATCCTTTTCGTGATTCTGCAACCCCTTGCTCGTTTCCTGAATCATCCTCAAACCTCCTTTCTTTTCCGGTTCAGATCTGTGAATCTCCTACGATAACTGCCACGCCGTCGGGAATTACCGTTACCGAGGCGTCTGCCCCCTTTATGTGAAAGGCCAGATCCAGAGCTTCCTGCACGGTTCGGGCGGGAAGGAACCCCATCTTTCGAAGTATTTCCGGATCCAGCTCGCTTACCATAATGATCTGATGCTCCAGCATGATTTTGGCGAAGATCTGATTACACCACTGCTCGGAGATGGTCTCCTCATCCGAGAGGGAGAGAAGGTAGTCCATCATCCTGCGGGGGGATCCCATGAGCATGAGGCGCTCGAAATTCTCCCCTCCCATCCCCTCGGCACAGGCCGCCACGGCGATGATAACTCCTCCGGGATTGGCGCATTCTTTGGCGGTGGCGATGGATTTGGGGGCCTGATAGAGGTTCTGATCCAGGGGGTAGCCCCCGTTGGAGGTGATCACGATATCCCCCATCACCGGGGCGGTGCCGCAGAGTTCCCAAACCTTGCGACACCCCTCCATATGGGCTTCTTCAACATCCCCCGCCACGGCGTGGATGATCTTCTTCTCCTCGTCCTGGAGTACGTTCAGAATGAAGTCCACCCCCGCCGCCCGGGCGGCGTAGATCATATCTTCGTGGATGGGATTGCCCTTGAGAACCCCTGTCTTTGCCAGGGGGTGCGCGATGGCTCGGGCGGAGTGGTTGGCGTTCACCGTCTCCCGGGAGGAGATTCCCGGAAGAATGCTCTTGCGCCCCCCGGAGAACCCCGCAAAGAAGTGGGGCTCGATGAATCCCTCGCAGACCAGGAGATCCGCCTCCATCGCCAGGCGGTTGATGCTACAGGGGCACCCCGAGGGGAGCTGCCCGATGGGTATCATTTCGTGGGTGCGTTCCACGTTATGCACTACGATTTGTTCCTTTTCGGCCACTTCCTTGCCGAAGCGCTGGAGAATCTCCTCCCGGGTGGTCTCCCGATGCAACCCCGTGGCGATGAGAATGGTGATATCCGCCTCGGGATTGCCCGCACGGATTTCCTTGAGAAGAATGGGGAGGGTGATGTGGCTCGGCACCGCCCGGGTATGGTCGCTGGTGATCAGGGTAACCTTGACCTTTCCCGCCGCAAGATCGCGCAGCCTGGGGGCCCCCAGGGGGTTTTTCAGGGCATCCAGCACCATCTCCTGTTCGGTCTGCTGCCGGGGGGGCATCTTTTTGGGCACCAGAAGGGCCTTGAGGTTTTTTTGCGGTACTTCAAGCTCCAGAGTGCTTTTATGATAGGGGAAAGAGACGGAAAGCGTCATGCGGAACAGCCCCTTTCGTGCAGAGATTTTCCGAGAGGACCGTTCTTTTCTTCCTGCATCCGGCTTTCCAGAACCGCATTGGCGGTCTCTCGGGTATTTTTTAAGTGGTAGAGCATCTTTTCCTCCGCCAGATCCGGCTCGCCGTCCACGATGGCCTCCACGATTCTACGGTGGCACTCAATGGTCATCTCCACCTGACCTGGCCAGGTAAGGGCATCGTGGCTGTAACCGAAGAGGGCCTCCCGAATGGTCTGGAGCATCTGTACCAGCGCCCGGTTATGGGTAGCCTCGGCGATGGTGAGGTGGAGCCGGAAATCCCAATCCAGAAAGGCTTCGGGATCGTCCCGATACAAAAGCCCCTCTTCAAAAACCTGCTGGATTTGTTCTCGATCCTTCTCGGTCCCCCGGATCGCCGCAAGGCGTACCGTCTGAGATTCGAGAATCTCCCGGGCCTCCATGGACTCCCGGATGGAAAACTTGCGTTCCATGCAGGAGTAGCGGTACTGGTCCGCCGGAGCTAAAAGAGAAGGTTCCTTGAGAAAACAGCCTTCTCCCACGCGAATTTCCACAAACCCCATGTACTGAAGGGCCTTCATGGCCTCCCGCACCGAGGAGCGGCTCACGCTGAACATCTGGGCAAGAGCCCGTTCCGAGGGGAGCTTTTCCCCCGGCAGAAGCTCTCCCGCGGTGATTTTCTGCTGAATTTCCTCGATAATGGTTTCGGGAACCGAGTTTTTTACAATTTTTTCGAACATTCTTGCCACCTGTGGCCTTTCTCGAACGGAAATGTTCGCTACAAGAAAACGGAGTCTCTGGTAAGAGGTCCGACCACCTGATATCCTACCGATTCTTCTGGCTCTTGTCAACTACAGATGGAGGAGGCGGTGCCGTATGTGTGGTGTCATGGTTACAACAGGGACGTAACAGATGTTGTTTCCCCGGCATTCATAATGGATCGTTCAAGACGTTGGAGGGGTGTCATGGTAGAATAAATTTCTATTTTTTTGCGGATTCTATGAGAGTGTATTGGAGAGTGTTTTCTATACTGCGAGGTGGCGTGAGAATGATAGGTTTTTTTCGAAAGAGTTTGTTGCGCAAAATGCTTGTCTTCATAGGCGGAAGCACGGTGCTTCTCTTCGTGCTTATCTTTGGATTTCTCTACTGGCGAGTGCGTCTTGATACGGAGCAAAATGCGGTGAAGCTCATGGAGGAGCTTGCGGGGAATTTCGCGGGGGAGATGCGCCTGGAGATCGAAGAGCCCCTGGCGGTGGCGAAAACCCTGGGGGATGCCCTCGGGGGGTTGTGGAAAGAGAATGTCCGGGATCGGAGGGCCTATAACGCCCTTCTCAGGGGAGTTCTGGAGGAGCATCCCTCCTATCTAGGGGTCTGGACTCTCTGGGAGCCCAACGCCCTGGATGGCAAGGATGATGCTTTCAAAAACGCCCCGGAGCACGACGCCACAGGGCGTTTTATTCCCTACTGGTATCGCAGCAACGGCTCCGTGGGGTACGATATTCTCGTGGATTACGAGGACTACTACGGAGCTTCCCGAGCCAGAGAGAGTGTGGTGGAGCCCTTTCCCTACGAGATTGAAGGAAAAACGGTACTTCTTACCACCATCACCTCTCCCATCTTTTCCCCCCAGGGAAGCTTTCTCGGAGTGGCGGGGGTGGATATCGCTTTAGCTACCTTCGGGGAGAGCATTAAGAGCGTGCAGCCCTACGAAGGATCCCAGGCCTTTCTCTTTGCCAATCAGGGAACCCTTGTGGCTGCAACGAGCCAGGAGATGATGCGTACCATAGAAAAAGGTACCGCTCTTACTCTGGATGATTTGCAGGGAACAGAAGAGAAGGGAACATGGAAGGATTCGCTGCGGAAGGGTTCTTTTCTCTCCGCCGTCCTGGATTCTGGAGCGGGGATGGAAGAGAAGAGCCTTCTTGTGATGGCTCCCCTTCGCCTGGGAAACACCGAGACTCCCTGGGGGCTCATGATCTTCTCCCCGCTTCGGGAGGTCTTGGCAGAGGCCCGGAAACTGGGGATGGTCATGTTGTTTTCTGGGGTGGGAGGCATTCTTCTCCTTCTACTCGTTCTCATGTGGAGTGCCCGGCGTATTGTCCGCCCCATACGCTATCTGGCGGATGAATACTACCCTCGCTTGGGAAGGCTGGACTTTGCCACCCATCAGGAGGATCAGTGGCTCCTCGCCTATGAGGACGAGATCGGAAGGATGGTCTCTGCCAGCAGAGACATGCGTGAGGAAGTGGGGCGTATGGTGCGGCTGGTGCAGGAAAAGACCCGAGAGTTTGCGGGGAGCGCCGAAAGCCTTTCCGCCCTTTCGCAACAGGGCATGGCGGTGATGCAGGAAGTTCGAGGGCAGGTGGAACAGGTCTCCCGGCTTTCGGAGAGCAATGCCGCCGCTCTGGAGCAGACCAACGCAGGGGTGGAAGAGGTCTCCAGCAGTGCTTCCTCCAGTGCTCAAGCGGCTTCTGAAGGAGCCGAAGCGGCGGGGCAGACTCGTGAGCGGAGCGCCCATGCTCTGGAAGCCATGAGTGCGGTGGCCACAAAGATCGGCCAGGTGGGAGACACCTCCCGGGGAGTTACGGAGAGCATGAAAGCTCTTCATTCCTCGGTGAAGCAGATAGCTGGTTTTGTGAGTACCATCACGGGAATTGCGGATCAGACAAATCTGCTGGCCCTGAACGCCGCTATTGAGGCCGCCCGGGCAGGAGAGGCGGGACGAGGCTTTGCGGTGGTGGCGGAGGAGGTGCGCAAACTTGCAGAGGAGAGCAACAAGGCTGCTCGAGAGGTGGAGCGGATTATCTCCTCTCTTCAGGAGGGGGCGAAAAAGGCCGTCACGGATATGGATCGTACGGATACAGTCATTGCGGAGACGGTGCAGCTTTACCGTGCCACTCAGGGTGGGCTTGGAGAGGCTCTGGAGGGGATGCGCCTCGTGGATGAAGCCATTCAGAATATCGCTGCCTCGGCACAGGAACAGGCCGCTTCGAGCCAGGAGATGGCCTCCTCCGTAGACAGTGTTACCAAGGCTACCGTAGAAGTGGTGGGGAGTATGGAGAATATCCGGGGGGCCACCGAAGAGACCTCCCGATCCTCCGAAGGCGTAGCGGAAGAGGCGGGACGCATGAATAAGGGTATTCAGGAACTCCGGGATCTTCTCGAAACTTTTGTGGTGGACCAGGAGAGATCCTCGCAAACGTCGAGAGCTTTAAAAGGTCGCAACGCCTAAATTAGGTAGAGAATATTCTTTTGTCCCGCGTTCTTTAGTGTGCTATGCTTGTGCAGGCCCTCGGTTTTATCCTTGAGGGCCTGCACATTTTTGGTCTTCCAAGGAGATGAAAAATTTCATGAACACGCCCACGAGCGCTCCGGAAAATTCCCAGAAAGCCCTCCAGGAATACGGAAGGCGTATCTGCCAGGCCATGAACTTCATTGAGGCGCATCTGGAGGAGAACCCCTCTCTGGAGGAGATTGCCCGGGCGGCCTCCTTTTCGAAGTTCCACTTTCACCGTATCTTTAAGGGGATCACCGGGGAGAGCGTGGGGGAGTTTGCCCGGCGGTTACGGCTGGAGAAGGCCGCCTGTTTTCTCCGCTTCTCTCCCCGAGCTTCCATTACCGATGTGGCCTATCGTTGGGGGTTTTCCAGCTCTCAGAACTTTGCCCGGGCCTTTCGAAAGCACTTCGGCTGCTCTCCCTCGGAGTTCCGGAGCCAGGAGAGCAAGATGGGAACCTCCCCGGGCAACGAGGGAAACGGCTTTCGAGAAGAAGAGAGTTATTCTGGTTGGTACCATATCTCAGTTCCCGAAAGGAGCAAAATCATGGCGATGAATGTGGATGTAAAGGAGATGCCCGCCTACCTGGTGGCGTATGTACGTAATGTGGGGCCCTACGGCCCGGAGGGGTGCGGCGCCGCTTTTCAGAAGCTTATGGCATGGGCGGCCCCTCGGGGGTTTAGCGGAAAGGGCTCCATCTTTTTCGGCCTCTGTCTGGATGATCCCGATATCACCCCTGCGGAGAAGTGCCGTTACGATGCCTGTGTAGCGGTTCCCCAGGGAACTTCGGTAGAGGGGGATGTTCTTCTCCAGACCATTCCCGGAGGGCTCTATGGGGTCTATCGGAAGACCGTCGGAAGCGGGGGCTACACCGAGGCATGGAGCGAGCTTATCCACGACTGGCTTCCCCAGAGCGGTTACGAGCCCGATGCCCGCCCCTTCTACGAACGCTACGTCATGGAGGACGACTCCATGAGCTGCGAGGATATGCCGGTGGAGTTCTGCGCCGCTCTGGCTCCGCTCTTGTAGAAGGTCTATCCGAAGAATACTGCCGGAGGCTGCGGGGGAGGGTCCTTAAGGACCCTCCCCCGTTCTCGTTTCTTCGGGATGACGAAAGGGAGGCTTTAGGGGATAATCCTTTTCAGGTAAGCGTTGGAGATCATGTCCATGTTTTCGAGAGAGAGGTGATTTGATGCGAGAGAATGAGCGCTATTCCCCACCGGCGGTGATAATGAAGAATGTTTCTGTGGCGTATGGAGATCGGGAGGCTCTGCATGGTTTTAGCCTTGAGGTCTCTTCGGGAGAGAGGGTTTTGCTCAGTGGTCCTTCGGGCTGCGGAAAATCCACGGTGCTGCGCTGCGTGCTCGGCCTTGCGATCCCCAGGGAGGGGGCTGTGGTGCTCTGGGGGGAGCCTCTGAACCCCCGTAACGTCTGGAGGCTCCGGCAGCACCTGGCGTATGTCCCCCAGGAGCCGGATCTTGGAAGGGGGACGGTGCGGCAGGTTCTTGAAGCCCCCTTTGCCTTTCGTGCCAACGAAAAGCTGCGGGAAAACCTGGAGAAGATCCCTCATTTGTTGGAGCGCTTCGACCTCCCCGAACATCTTCTCGAGAAAGAGGCCGCCACCCTTTCGGGAGGGGAAAAACAGCGGGTGGCATTGATGGCGGCCATCCTTCTGGAGCGTTCCCTGGTGCTTCTGGACGAAGCTTCCTCAGCTCTGGATCAGGATAATAAGCAAAAGGTGGCAGCCTGGTTCCGGGAAGCTTCAGGACTTACGGTGCTGGCAGTCTCCCACGATAGAGAGTGGGAGGCGTTTGCTACCCGTACGGTTCTTCTCGCTCCCTTGCAGAAGGAGGCGGCGTCATGAACGAGATCATTCATCTTACTCCCTGGCAGTTAGCGGGGGCCTATCTCCTTCTGCTTATCCCTCTGGGAATTTTTCTCTTTCAGAAGATCCCCATGATCAAGCCCATGGGGGTGGCGGTGGTTCGCATGAGCGTGCAGCTCCTCTTTGTGGGGCTCTATCTGCAGGTGGTCTTTCGGCTGAACAACCCCTGGATCAATTTTGCCTGGGTAATCCTTATGGTGGGGGTGGCGGATCTTTCCATTCTTCGGGGGTGCGGTTTGCGGCTTTCCCGCTTTCTCCTCCCGGTCTTTTTTGCCCTGGCCATGGGGACCCTTCTGCCGGTTTTTGCCTTTATGGGGGCCATCCTTCAGAAGATAGGTTCTCTGGATGCCCAGTATCTCATCCCCCTCTCGGGTATGGTGCTCGGTAACTGCCTTCGGGCGGATATCATCGGCCTGAAAAACTTTTACCAATCCCTGAAGAGGGACGAGAAAATCTATCATCAGAGCCTCGCCCAGGGGGCTACCCTCCGGGAGGCTCTGGATCCCTACGTAAGAGAGGCTCTTCAGGCAGCCCTTCTTCCTACCACGGCTTCCATGGCTACCATCGGCCTGGTCTCCCTGCCGGGGATGATGACCGGGGTGATTCTGGCGGGGGTGGATCCTCTCACCGCCATCGCCTACCAGATCGCCATCATGATCGCCATCTTCTGCGGTACCACCCTTACGGTCTTTCTGGCTATCAGGCTTACTGTCTGGAAGAGCTTTGATCCCTACGGTCTTCTCGATAAAAGTATTTTTTCTGCAAAACAATAAGTTCACTTTGCGTAATTCCTTGACAATTTCTCAGGGCTTTAGTATAAAGACCTGATATTTCATCGCTGTATACCATGGTTTCAGGCGCTCATGAGCAGAGGGGCCGGAAAATTTTTCGGCGAGATAACGAGGAGGTCAGGTCAGTTGAGCATTCAGTTGGGTATTCTTGTCGCGTACATTTTTCTTCTTTTCGCAGTTTCTTTCAAGGCCTTGAAAATGCAGCAGCAGGGGGAGGCCAAGGGAGCCATGGCCTATCTTCTGGCGGGGCGGAATCTTCCTCCGGTGTTGGTGGCAGCCATGCTGGCGGGGCTTGCCATCGGGGGAGCTTCTACGGTGGGAGTGGCCCAGAATGCCTATACCAGGGGACTTTCCGCAGGGTGGTATAACGCCGCCTGGGGTACCGCGGGTATTGTGGTGGGTATCGTGGCGGCGGGGTATTTCCGCCGTATGAACGTGCGTACCGTGCCGGAGATGATGGGGCGCATGTTCGGCCCCGGAGCCCGAGTACTTGGGGCGTTGGCACAGCTACTCATCCAGATGGTGATCACCTCTCTCCAGTATGTGGCGGGGGGAGCTGTGCTCACGGCACTGCTGCCGGAGATCTTCACCTTTCAGACCGGTATGGTTGCTACGGCGGTGATCTTCATCGGGGTTACCCTCGTGGGGGGCTATCTCGCAGGGGGGCTTGCCAACGTAATTAACGTTGTCGTGATATATGTAGGGATCGGGGCGGCTCTTTTCAGCGCCACCCATGCCTTTGGAGGAATGGAGACGATTCTTGCCAATCTTCCTCCCTCGGATATCTGGATGAGCTGGACCTCCGGCATGGGGATTGCCGTGGTGGCCGCCTGGATGGTGGTTATGATAACTCAGGCCTTTTCGGTGCAGGCCATCAATCAGATTGCCTTTGCCGCCAGGGATGAGCATTCCGCCCGTTGGGGGTTCATTATCGGAGGCGTTATCATTCTCCCCGTGGGTTTTCTCTGCGCCCTCTTCGGGGTTATTGCGGCGGCTCAGTTTCCGGGGCTGGAGAACTCTGCCATGGCCCTGCCGAAGCTTGTAACCCATGTGAGCCCCATGGTGGGTGGCCTTTTCCTCGCAGGGCTTTGGGCGGCAGATATCTCCACCGCCGTGGGGCTTCTTCTGGGAAGCGCTACTCTGGCACTGGAAGATATCCTTAAGCCTCTGCTTCATAAGGGGCGGGATATGGATCCCAAGCTGGAGATCCTCTACTCCCGGATCTGCGTTCTTCTGGTGAGCGTCCTTACCTTTTTCCTGGCCCTTACGGTGGTGGGTATTCTGCAGTCTCTTACCTCTGCTCTGGCGGTGACCGCCTCCTTTACCCTGCTTATTCTGGCAAACCTCTTTCTGCCGAAGCTCTGTAAAAAGATCTGCGGTTTCTGGACCATTCTGGTCTCCCTTCTCGTGTGGGGAGCCTGGAGCCTCTTCCCCCAGATTCACGTGGTCTCTCACGTGGTCTACCTGATATGGCCCGCATGCCTGGTCACCTTTATCGTCACCTCCCTTCTGGGGAAGGAGCCCGCAGGGTCGATTTACGAACAATAAGCTCCCGGAAGGGACTGCAGGAGTGTAGACGAGTATATCCAGCGGTGGAAATCCGTTTTTTCTTCTTACATTTAAGGAGGCAAATTTTTTATGCATACTGTAACCTATGACGCCCTCTTTTGGCATACCACGGAGATTCTGGAGAAAGGGCTTGGCTATCCCCGGCCCCAGGCGGAAATTACTGCCTGGGTGCTGGTGGAGGCGGATGCTCGGGGAGTGCCCTCTCACGGGGTGGCCCGGTTGCAGTTTTACCGGCAGAACGTGAAGGGGGGGTTTGCCTTTCCTGAAGCGGAGCCCGAAGTGGTGCACGAGACGCCGGTCTCTCTCGTTATTGATGGTCACTCCGGGGTGGGGGCTCATATCGCCAAATTTGCCATGGATGCCTGCCTTCGCAAGGCCCATGCCACGGGAACCTGCTCCTGTGTGGTGCGAAACTCCAATCACTACGGCATGGCGGGGCTCTGGGCAGAGCGGGCAGCTCAGGAGAACTGTCTCGGCATGGCCATGACGAACACCCGAAAGTGCTGCATCGTCACCTTCGGGAAGGAGCGTCTTCTGGGGACCAACCCCATTGCGGTGGCTCTCCCCGGTCAGGGGGAGGAGATCTTCCTTCTCGACATGGCCACTCCCGTGGTGGCTCACGGCAAGGTGGAGGTCTACGATCGCCGAAAGAAGCCCATGCCTCTGGGGTGGGCGGTGGATGAAAATGGAAAGACCACCGACGACGCTTCTCATCTGGAAGAGCTGTTCAAGGAAGAATCTCCCTGGGGGGGGCATCTCTTCCTCGGCGGTGAGGGGGAGACTCTGGGGGGGCACAAGGGGTACGGCCTGGGGCTCATGGTGGATCTCTTCTGCTCTGCCCTCTCCCTGGGGCGTTGGAGTCCCCAGACATTTCAAGAGCCCGGCACGGGGAGCGGTATCACCCATTACTTTGCCGCCACGAACCTGGATATTTACGGAGATGAAGGAGCTATCCGTAAAGAGGTCTCCCGGATTCTTCAGGAGGTACGCTCCAGCGCCAAAGCGGAGGGGCAGGAACGCATCTATATCCACGGGGAGAAGGAGCAGGAGTCCCGATCCCGGGCTTTGGAGCAGGGCATCTCTCTGGATGAGGTCACCTGGAAGATCCTCGGGGAGTACGCCCGGGAGTTCGGGGTGGAGCCTTTGAAGGAGTAGCACTATTTTTCATGGAAAAAACCTTGGCAAAACGCCGTTCTTCTTCGAAAATCGGGGAAAACGGCGTTTTGCCGTAGTTTTTAGCGTTTTTCCACGCTTGAGAGAGCGGAGAAAGGAGCCATGCTATGCGAAGCTACGATCTTCCTTACGGCAAGGGATTGCAAACGCTGGAGCTACCGGAGTGGTGCGAACTCCTCGGTGTGCTGGATCTTCCTCCCCAGGAGGAGATCTCCGAAGAGGCGGTTATCCGAAAAGCCCTGGAGCACCCCCTGGGAACCCCTCGTCTCCGGGAGATGGTATCTCCCGGAGAGTCCGTCTGTGTGGTGGTTTCAGACATCACCCGGGCCTGGCAGCGCATGGGGGTCTATCTTCCCTACCTGGTGGAGGAGCTTCGGGCGGGGGGGATCCGGGAAAAAGATATCCACTTTCTCTGTGCCACGGGAACGCACCGGGCCCAGACAGAAGAGGAGCACCGCTTCATTCTCGGTTCCGAGCTGGGGGATCGCTTTACCCTGATAGATCATGACTGTCGGGATGAATCTTCCCTGGTGGATCTCGGCACCACCAGCTTCGGCACCCCCGTACGGATCCACCGGTTGGCCCTGGAGTGCGACCGTCTGATTCTTACGGGGGTGGTGGCCTATCACGTCATGGCGGGATGGGGGGGAGGGCGTAAATCTCTGCTGCCGGGGATCGCCGGGTATGAGAGCATTCAGGCCAATCACGCTTTGGCGCTGCATCCCGAAAAGGGAAAGGGGCGAAATCCTCTGGCAAGATGCGGCAACTTTGACAATAATCCGGTGCATCTCGACATGGTAGAGGGGTGTGCCCTGGCAAAGCCGGATTTCCTCTTCAATGTTGTTATGGGGTCTCAGGGGATTGCCGCCGCGGTGAGCGGTCATTGGATAGAGGCCTACGAGGAGGGGGTGCGTCTGGTGGATGCTCTGGACGGCGTGCCCATCTCGCAGAAAGCCGATCTCGTTATCGCCAGCGCCGGAGGGTATCCCAAGGATCTGCTCTTCTATCAGGCTTCCAAGGCCATTTTCAACGCCTCCGAGGCGGTGCGGGATGGGGGGGTGCTGCTGGTTCTGGCGGAGTGTGCCGAGGGACTGGGAAGCCAGGAGTTTCTGCATATGCTCACCGCCTATCCCCATGCGACCGAGCGGGAAAATGCTCTGCGGGAACACTTTTCCATAGCCCGCTACGTGGGGTATCTTTTGCGGGAGTACACCTCCCGATGCAGGGTGATTCTCGTCTCCTCTCTCAATCCCCAAGGGGTGGAGGGGGCGGGGATTACCGTCATCCCCTCTCTTGAAAAAGCTCTCGACCTTGCTCGCCCCCTTCTTCCCCCAAAGGCCAGCACCTATGTTATTCCCTTCGGAGGATCTCTCTTTCCTAAACATATCGGGATGGAGTAAACGTATTTCCCCGGCTCTCTACGAAATTTTTTATGGCGTGGAGAAAGGACAAAGTGGTAAGATAAAACCAATGTCGGATCTTTTCGGAGCTTCCCTGATGCACCCTTATCCCGCACGCAAGGAGGAGAGCGGAGATGGAGGAAACCACGAAAAAACTGAAGGATACGGCGGTTTTTCAAGAACCCACGGTTTCCGAAGGGCCGAATCCATCCCGAATGATCTGCCTCGGCGCTTCTGCGGGCGGCTTGGAGGCTTTGGAGCGCTTCTTTCGGAGTGTCCCCGAGGAGGCCCGGGATATCTTTGTTATCGTCCAGCACCTTTCTCCGGATCACAAAAGCATTATGACGGAGCTACTCCGCCGCTACACCCTTCTTCCGGCGGTGGTGGTGGATGAGGGGATGATCCCCGAGCCGGGACGGATCCATCTTATCCCCCCCGGAAAGGACATGATCCTTCGGGAGGGAGTCTTCCGGCTTCAGCAGCGTTCCCCCCGGGATCCTCATTTTCCCATTAACGGCTTTCTCCAGAGCATGGCTCGGGATTGGAAGGGGCCATTTGTTAGTGTGATCCTTTCGGGCACCGGCAGCGATGGCTCCCTGGGGATCCAGGCAGTGCATGCTGCGGGAGGGTTGGTGCTCGCCCAGGATGTGGGGAGCGCCCGCTTCGACGGTATGCCCCGAAATGCTGAACTCACCAGGGTGGTCGATTTTATCGGTACCCCGGAACAGATCGTGTCGGTGCTCTATGAAGAGGTGCGGGAATCTGGCGAAGCTCCTGGGGCGTGTGTAGAGATGTTCGCGGCCTCAAAGGGCTCTCACCCCCCAATCTCTCCCAGGGATCGGATTTTTCAGAAGATAAGCGACGTGTTCAACGTGGACTTCTCGCAATACAAAGACGCCACCATTCTTCGGCGCCTGGAGCGTCGCATGGCGCTTCGGGATGTTGCTGATATGGAGGATTATGCGGAGATTCTTGAAGCCGAGGAGGAGGAGCTGGATCACCTTTACCGGGATCTTCTCATTGACGTGACCTCCTTCTTTCGCGATGCTGAGGCCTTCTCCTACCTTGGGGAGCAGGTGCTTTCGGAGATGCTCCAGAGCCATCCGGAGGAGCAGGAATTTCGGGTCTGGGTGGTGGCCTGCGCCAGCGGCGAGGAGCCCTACTCTATCGCCATCATGCTTCAGGAGATCCTTGGCCTGTACAATTTACGGCGGATCGTACGAATCTTTGCCACGGACATTCATCAAAAATCCCTTCGGAGTGCCAGCAATGGCATCTACAGCGAGGAAAAACTCAAAAATCTCTCTCCGGAGCTTCGGGAAAAGTATTTTCTCCGCAAAGAGAATGGCCTCTGGGCTGTCCGTCCCTTCGTTCGAAGGACCATTACCTTTGCTCCTCACAACATTCTCGCAGATCCCCCCTTTTTACACATGAACCTTATCTCCTGCCGGAATATGCTGATCTACCTGGAAAAGTCCGCCCAGCTTGAGGTGCTTACCCGTTTTGCCGCGGCCCTGGAGCTGCAGGGTGTCCTCTTTCTTGGCAAGAGTGAAAGTATCCCCGAGGAGCTTCGTGATTTTGCACCCCTTGAGAGCCGGCTGAAGATCTATCAGAAGCAGGGTTCCTTTGCCACACGTTCGCTTCACGCTCTTCTTCCAGAGTACAAGGGCTTTGCGGGGAAGAAATCTCCCGAGAGGGGGAGAGATTCCCTGGGGGTTCTTTTTCCCATTCTGCTGGATCGCTGTATGCCCCCGGGATTTCTGGTGGATTCCCGGGGCAATCTTCTCTACACCTTCGGAGGGGCGGGGAAGTACCTGCGTCTTCAGGGGCCTGTGAGCACCGAGATCAGTAGTCTTCTGCAGGGAAATTTGCGTATCCCCGTCTCCACAGCTCTTGAACGGGCAAAGAAAAAAAACGATGCGGTACTCTTCTCTAATGTGGCGGACCCCTTCGGAGCCACCTCCTCGGATGTTCTCGAGATCCTGGCGGAGCCTCTGAAGGTGGATGAGGAGACCTCCTTCCAAGGGCGTACCTTTTACTTTATCCGCATCACTCCGGTGAAAAAATATTTTGTGGAGTCCGGGAATACTCCGAGGGATTCCGCGGGAGAAATTCTGGAAGAGCACTCCCGGATCCGTATTGAGGCGCTGGAGCACGATCTTATGGAGGCTCGGGAGAATCTCCAGACCATGATCGAAGAGCTAGAGACCGCTAACGAGGAGCTTCAGGCAACGAATGAAGAGCTTCTGGCTTCCAACGAGGAGCTGCAGAGCAGCAACGAAGAACTCCAGTCGGTGAACGAGGAGATGCACAGCCTCAATGCGGAGTATCAAGAGAAAAACGAGCAGCTTCTGGAGGTGAATACGGATCTCCAGAATCTCATGGAGTGCACGGATATCGGCACCATCTTTCTGGATAGGAAGCTCCAGATCCGGCGGTACACCCCTTCGATCAACCGAGTTTTTTACCTTCGCGATCAGGATCTGGGGCGCCCCATTGAAGAAGTTCGTAGCCTTGTGGAGGAGGATGCCTCTCTTCTGGATTCTCTCCATAAAGTGCTTCGGGAGGGGGTTACGGAGGAACGAGAGATCCGCACCCGCCAGGGGCTGGATATGCTGCAGCGTCTGCACCCCTATCGGGATGTCCAAGGCGCTATTAGTGGTGTGGTGCTTACTTTTGTGGATGTTTCCGGAATGAAGGCAAGCGAGAGAGAGCGTTTTCGTTCTGATGCCACGCGTCGGGGGGTGCTGGATTCCCTCGATGCCCATATGGCGGTGCTCGATCGCGAGGGGAATATCGTGGCCATCAACCGCAAGTGGGAGCAGTTCGCCCAGGGGAACGGTGCCCGGGATTTTGGGACCCTTTCGGTGGGGGCCAACTATTTCGGCGCCTGTGCCTGCTCCCCCGACGAGAGCGGCTATGACGATGCCCAGAGGGCCATCCATGGGATTCGCTCCGTTCTGGGGGGGCGGGCGGAGCTTTTCGAAATGGAGTATCCCTGCCACTCCCCCCAGGAGAAGCGATGGTTTCTCATGCGGGTGCTCCCCCTGCAGCTCCCCGAGGGAGGGGCGGTGGTCTCCCATGTGAACATCACCGTGAAAAGAGAGGCTCTCCGTGCTCTTCAGGAGAGCCAGTTCCGCCTGCAGCATGTTCTCAACAGCATTGATGCCCTCATTTTTGTGAGCCATCTTGAGACCTTTGAAATTCTGATGATCAACGATTTCGGGGTGCGCCTCTTTGGGGATGCGGTGGGGAAAAAGTGCTGGGAGGTCTTCAAAAAGGATTGTGACGCCCCCTGCAAAAAGTGCGTCAAGGGGATCTTCGAGGATGCCGCAAAAGAGCCTGGAAGCGGCGAGATCCGGCGGTGGCAGGAGTTCAACTCCCTTACGGGGCGCTGGTTCGAATGCCGCAGCACCGTCATACCATGGACGGACCCTCCTGCGGTGCGTCTCGAAATCTCTGTGGATATCACAGAGAACAAAAAGGTTGAGGAACAGCTCCGGCTCCATCGGGATCAGCTCGATCGCCTTGTGCAGGAGCAGACCGAGGAGCTTCGGGAGAAGAACGAAGCCCTTGAGAGGCAGGGTGTTCTTGCTCAGGAGATGGCGGTGCGAGCCCAGGAGGCGAGCGAGAGTAAAAGTGCCTTTCTCGCCAACATGAGCCACGAAATTCGAACCCCCATCAACGCTATCATCGGTTTTGCGGAGCTGCTTCAGGAATCTCCCCTCTCGGAAGAGGCTATGGAATTTGTTCAGATTATCTCCCAGAACGGGGAGGCGTTGCTGCACCTGGTAAACGATGTGCTGGATTTTTCGCGTATTGAGGCCCGAAAGCTGGTGCTTGAAAGCATTGCCTGCAATCTGCGGGATATCATGGAAGATGTTTCGCACTCTCTCGCTCTGGGAGCCCAAAAGAAGGGGGTGGCGTTTGTCTGCTCCGTGGATCCCTCTCTTCCGGAGGTGATCTATGGAGACCCCGCAAGGATTCGCCAGATCCTGCTCAATCTCGGTAACAATGCGGTGAAGTTCACCTCCCGCGGAGAGGTGGTGCTCTCGGCGGAGTTCGAACGCCGAAAGAAAGGTTCCTCGGGAATTCTCTTCGCAGTGCGGGATACCGGAGAGGGGATCTCCAGGGAGAAGCAGGGGCGGCTCTTTCAGAAATTCAGCCAGGTGGATGCCTCCACATCCCGGAATTACGGGGGCTCCGGCTTGGGGCTTGCTATCTCCAAAGGTCTTGTGGAGATGATGGGGGGAGAGATCGGGGTGGAGAGTGTGGAGGGGAAGGGCTCTCTTTTCTGGTTCTTTCTTCCTCTGGCTATGTCCGCCTCGCCTCCCGAGGCTCCTCAGGGGGTGGCCAATCTTCGGGTTCTTCTCGCTCTCTCTGAAGAGAGCGCTGCTAAAGCCCTTCATCGACAGCTTGTCTTCTGGAACATGCGCCCTCTTCGGGTCGCTCCGGAGGAAATCCTCCCCCAACTCAAGAGAGCCCAGGATGAGGGGGACTCCTTTGGGCTTCTCTTCATGGATACCCCCCCGGAAGAGAAAATGGAGGAGAGCCTTTTAGGGCATCCCGAAAAAGAGTTTCTCCTCTCCGGCACGAGGGTGGTGCTTCTCGACCCTCTGGAGAGCAGACAAAAAAAGAATACTCTAAAGGAGCAGTCGAAGGTTTTTGTCCTTTCCAAGCCCTATCGTTATCGCGAGTTGCTCCATGTTGTGATGGCAGGAGGACACGGGCTGTAAATTTTTCAGCACAACGACAGAGCCGCCCCTTCTTCAGGGCGGCTCTGTCACACCTGGATTTATTTGAGCCACTTCTGGGCGAGAGCTTCCAGGTCACCCCGGAGCTTCGCCTGCTCCCATACAAAGTTTGCTACCCGCATGAAGTCGGGGTCATCCTTCTGGATGAGCACCCCCATGAAGCTGAGTCGAGTAAGGGGCTTATCCATAAAGGCACCGTAGAGCCGGGAGTCCTTTCCTGTATAAACCACTGCCTCAAAGGTTTCGGTGATCATGATGTCCCCTTTTCCCTCGGCGATCATTCCCGGGATCTCCGCATTCTGGGGATGCACCTGTACGGCGGCGTTTTTGAAATTTTCATTCACAAATTTCTCGTTGGTCCCTCCGGGGTTCACGATAACGGTACGCTCCGGCACGTCCATGGCCTCCAGGGAGGTGAGCAGCTCCTTATCCTCCTGCCGGATCAACGCCACCTTGCCGTTGGGAGCATAGAAGGGGAGAAATGCCGCTACCGCCACCCGGGCAACCCGCTGGGTGATCCCTCCCACAGCGATATCGTAGTTGCCTTCTTCGTAGTCTTTCATCAGGTTTGCCCAGGTGGTGGGGACAAACTCCACGGTTACGCCCATCTCTGAGGCCAAAAGCTCCGCAAGATCAATGTCGTGCCCTTCGTAGGTGCCTGTCTCCTTGTCCAGCATGGAGAAGGGGCGGTAGTCCCCCGGGGTTCCCACACGCAGAACCTTGGTCTCCATAATTCTGTCAAGGCGCTCCCCCGCCTCTGTTCGTCCCAGCATGCAGGGAGCGAGCAAGAACAGGAGTATTCCTCCTATGCTTACCCAACGTAGCCACGATTTTTGTACTCTCATGATACCGCCTCCTTGTGAAGTTTTGACGTCCTTCCACGATGAAAAGGGGAGAAGGCTGTCTTCGAGACATAATAGCAGCACAAAAACGTTTTGCCAAGATAAAGGAGCATCTTAAGGGTTTTGAAAGGGTTCTGAACTGAAAACACCGCAAACCTCATAGTGCCAGAATTATATCCTTCGAATTTTTGTTGTTTTTTCGATATATTTACCCGGTTTTTTCTCCTTCAGGGATGCTTTTTTGAGTTTTTTGTGCTATACAGAAAGAAGTGAAAGGTTGTATGTGAGGCCCTCTCTTTCGGTTTTCTGCGGTGTGTGAAAGGGGATACACGTTTCCCGAAGGATTGTGGTCTCCCCGTCTTTTTTTGTGGTGTGTGGTGTGTGGCTTATTTTCATGAGTGGGGAACAGGAGGAGCGTGTATGTTCAAAAGTATCGTGGCAAAGCTGGGTGTTCTCGTAGCTCTCAGCATGGTGGTGCTTACGGGGGCTTTGCTCTTTGCAACCTTGAGGGGTTGTCAGAGTTTGTCCGAATCTGTGGAGACCGTGGCAGAGACTATGCTGAACCAGGATATCGAAAACAAGAACACCCGGGATCAACAGTCTGGGGCGGAGTACGGTAAGGCGGTATCGCAGTATCTGGCGTGGATTGCGGCGGCTCCCCTCTGGAATTTTAACGAGGAGTCTCTTTCGGACTACGCTGCGGGGGTACTGGAGGTTCCCAACGTGGCCTATGCGGTGATCTATGATGACGGGGGGTCCGTTGCAGCGGGAAAGAAGAAAGAAGGTCCCAAGATCCGCCCCTTCAGGACGGATATCTCGCACGGAGGGAAGGTTATCGGTACCGTGGAGGTTGGATTGGATACCGCCTATCTGGATCTTTTGGGTCAGGAAAACCTGAAGACCAAGGAAGACCTCATCGCTACTTTCAATAACCAGGCTGCTTCGGTAAGCACTACTATTTTCCGCACCATTCTCTTTATTGCCTTGGGGATCACGGTGCTGGTGCTACTGGTGAATATTTTCGGTCTCTTCCGGGTAGCCTCCCCTCTCCGCAAGATGACCGCCCTGGTGCGGGAACTCGGAGAGGGCGAAGGGGATCTCACAGTGCGAACCGACATCCGTACCAGCGACGAGGTGGGGCGCTTAGGGGCTTCCCTGAACCAATTCATGGAAAAGCTCTCCTGCCTTATCGTGGACGTTCTTGCCATTGCCCGGAAGCTGGGAGGAGATTCGGAAGCTCTTTCCGAGCTTGCCCGGGAATCCATGGGAGCCATTGACCGGGTAAAGTCTTCGGTGGAGCAGATTGTGGAGCTTTCCGAAGTAAACGCCGCAGCGGTGGAGGAGACCAATGCGGGGGTGGAGGAGATGGCTTCTACTTCGCTTACTGTCTCTCAGGCTGCGGATCGTGGGGTTAAGGCCTCTGCGCGAACCTTCCAGTTTACCAACGATGTCTCTACCCAGATGCATGATGTGATCGGCGAGATCGGTTCCGTGAGCGAACTCTCTCAGGAAAACCGCAGAAAGATGTCCTCCCTGGCGGGGGCGGTGGATTCCATCACCGGCTTTGTAGGGGCCATTACGAGCATTGCAGATCAGACCAACCTGCTCGCCCTGAACGCCGCTATTGAGGCTGCCCGGGCGGGTGAAGCGGGGCGGGGTTTCGCAGTGGTGGCGGAAGAAGTCCGCAAGCTCGCGGAGGAGTCCAACACCGCTGCGCGGGAAATTGCCACCCTCATCGAAACCCTCACCTCCTACGCCAAGGAATCCATTCATGCCACCGAGGAGGAGGAGGCTACCCTGCAGAAGGTGGTGGAGAAGGCTAATCATCTCCAGAAGACCCTGCAGTCCAGCATGGAGGAGATCAAGGCGGTGGATGCTGTGATGAACGAAGTCTCTCAGGTTGCCCAGGATCAATCCCACGCAAACACCGAGATGGCGAACGCCATCGACAGTATCGCCCGGGGAACCTCGGAGATCGTGAACAGTCTTGGAGGCATCCAGGCCTCCACCGAGGAGACCCAGCAGGCCTTTGAGGCGGTAACCTCCCAGGCTCACACCCTTCTCGAAGGCATGGAGAAGATGCGGGAGCATCTCAACCAGTTCAAGGTCAGCTCATCCGCCCCTTGTCTGGTGGATGAACGTTAGAGTGGGGTAGCTGGCCACCTTCGAAGACACTGTTTCAAAAAAATGTGTGAATTTGTACGATAAAGGCTCCTCCTTCGGCTGTTATCGAAGGAGGAGCCTTTTCTTTCTGTTTTTCACCCCCTGGGATGTGAAAAGGCTATCCCCTGTTCCAGGAGTATTCCATCTGCCGGGCAGTACGGAGAGCGAGGGCTTCCCCTCCTACACGCTCCACAAGGTGCAGCGCCACATCAATGCCTGCGGAGATACCTGCTGCGGTGATGATCTGTTCTTCCGCTACCCACCGGGCGCCACGGACGAGATCTACTTCGGGAAAAAGCTGTTTTAGATCATCCATGTCCTCCCAGTGGGTTACGGCCCGTCTACCCTTGAGAAGCCCCGCCGCTGCGAGAAGGAAGGCCCCGGTGCATACCGAAACGGTGTAGGTCGCTCTTTGCGACTCCCTGCGTATCCATTCAAGAACCGGGGTTTTTTTCATGACTTCTGAAACGACGCCTCCCGGAATAACTGCAATATCCAGAGGAGGATGATCGTGGAAAGTATGGTGAGGAAGAACCCGCACATTCCCCCGAGCCGCCACGGGGCCGGGCTCTTCCGCTATGAGAAGGGGTCGGAAGAGAAGATCCTCCTGAGGATACTCTCGCTGGTGCATCCGGGCGGCGGTAAAGAAAACCTCGAAGGGGCCTGCAAAATCGAGATTTTCCACCTCGGGGAAAAGATAGATGCCTACAGTGATAGTCATGGTAGCGCTCCTCTCTGTTTTTATTAGAAATCGCATTGAATGCAAAATTGCCTTGTTTCCCGCTTCTATAGAGAATACGCGTTATACTATACATGAGAATGATCTTCCAGGGTTGTTCTTGAGAGAGTTCTGTCCCCAAGGAGAGATCAACGATGATTATTCAAAGATGGCAGGAGGAATTCCCCCTTCGGCTTTACGAGGTAAGCCCCGATGGAAGGGCTACGGTTACTACGCTTATGAACCTCTTTCAGGAGGTCGCAAGCCATCATGCGGAACATCTGGACTGCGGTTTTTCAACCCTCTATCCTCGTAATCTTGGTTGGGTGCTTTCGAAGTTTTACCTTCGTATGGAGCGGTTTCCCCGGTATGGGGAGGTGCTGACCCTGCGAACCTGGCCCCGAGAGAGAAAGCGCATCTTCGCTTTTCGGGATGTGGAGTTTCTGCTGGGCTCCGAAAGCATCGGAAAAGCCACCAGTGCTTGGTGTGTTATTGATCTAGGGGAGCGCAAGGCTCTCCCGGTAGAGAAGGCTCTTGAGCCCTATCCTCTTTGGAAAGAGTCCCTCTTCCCGGCGGATCTCCCTCCCTTGCCCCGGTTGGAAAAACCTTCCTGGGAGTGGAGTACCATCCCCAGAATTACCGAAATCGACATGAATGGTCATGTGAACAATGCGGTCTATTTGGGATGGGCGGTGGAGGCCCTCCCCCGGGAGATCCCCTTTGGACACCTTCCCGGAGAGGTGGAGTTTCTCTTTCGTAAGGAGGTTTCTTTCGGGGAGTCCGTACGTTCCCTGGCTCGGAGGTTGGAGGAAGACCAAACCCTTCACCGGCTGGAGAACTCTCAAGGGGAGGAGGTGGCCCGGGTACGAATCCGCTGGATTCCCCGGGAAAGCTGTTGAACCTATCGTCTGCACTTTCGTCGGAGAGACGGGAGAAACTTTATGTAGCCTTTCTCGCCTCCCTTACCGCCATCCCCCCTTTGGCCACGGATATGTATCTTGCGGCGATTCCCACCATTGCCCGAGAATGGAAGGTTTCGGAAAGCCTTATAAGTCTTTCGCTGGTGCTCTGGTTTGCCACCTTCAGTGTGGGGCTCCTTTTCTGCGGTCCCCTCTCGGATCGGTTTGGCCGAAAGCCCGTACTTCTCGTGGGAATGACCCTTTTTTCTCTGGCTTCTTTCCTCTGTGCTTTGGGAACCCGGGCGGAGCACCTGATACTCTTTCGCGTTCTTCAGGGGCTGGGAGCTTCGGCTCCCTCCGCCATGGGTATGGCTATCTGTCGGGATCGCTACGAAGGAGATCGGCGCAAGCTTATCCTTGCCTATATGGCGATCCTTCTCTCCATAGTTCCCGTGCTCTCCCCCATTTTAGGAGCCCTGTTGCTTCAGTTTACGGGATGGCGGGTGATCTTTATCACCCAGGGAGTGCTGGTGTTACTCTGTCTGGGAGGGGCCTTTTTCTATCGGGAGACCCTGGCCCAGCCCATCCTTCCCGGAATGCGCTCCATGTTCGGCCCCTATCTGCGGATTCTCAAAAATACCCGGTATCTTCTCGCGGTGTTCTCCATGCAGGTTCTCGGGGGACCTTTTTTCGGATACATTGCGGTCTCTTCTCTGGTGTATATAAGTTTCTTCGGTCTCTCCCCGAACCAGTTCAGTCTCTTTTTCGGGGTGAATGCCTTTATCTCCATGCTCGGAGCATTTACCTGCACCCGGCTTCACGGAAAAATTCGAGATCTCTCTCTGCTCACCCTCTGCATTGCGGGAGCTTCCGTGGGAGGAGCGGGGCTTCTGCTGGGAGGGCATTGGCACCCTCTGGGATTTGCGGTGGGGGTGGGAATCTATACCTTTTGCTACGGCATGAGTCGCCCCTTGAGCAACCACATCATTTTGGAGCAGGTGGAGCGGGATATCGGTTCCGCTTCCTCGGTGCTCGTCTTTGTGCAGTACATGGTGGGGGCATGTTGCATGTGGATTGTAACGCTCCCCTGGGAAACACCACCCCGGGCCTTCGGGTTTCTGGCCTTCGCATTCCCCGCGGCAGCGCTGCTCCTCTGGCCCCTGTTACTGCGCAAAATCCGGGTTCCCCGGTAGAGAGGTTTTTTGCAATCTTTGGCGGTATACGCAGGAGCCCGGGGAAACGCCCTGGGCTCCTGGCATATTCCGTCATAAAGAACGATGCTACAGCATTTCGCCGAGGGTGCGTATCAGGGTTCCGCCCGGGGATTCTGCCAGGGTGTTCACCGCCAGAAAGATGCCATCAAGATAGACCGCGCTGGTAAAATCCGAGATGGTGATGCGGATCACCTCGTCCTGACGTCCCAGCATGATCTCGTGTTCCGAAAAGGGACCGGGATAGGGAAAGCGCTGGGAGTGCACCGGGTAGCCCGCAATGCTCCCTCCAAGCACTCCCGGATAGACCTCTTTGCTGCGCACCTCTCCCCGGGGGCCTTCGGGGAGATTCTCGGCGAGCATGGCGGCGGTGCCGCTCGGGGCGTTCGCCATGGAGACGGGGTGGCGATCAGTGATGGAGATGTAAGGATAGAAAGCCCGGGCCTTTTCGAGAAAGTCCATGAGCAGAGAGATTCCCAGGCCGAAGTTGGGGATCACCGCAAAGCGGAGCTGTCCCTCCTCAATCATATGCTCCACCTCAAAGGCGTCATCCGTACTCAGCCCCGTGGTGCCGATCACCGCATCCAGTCCGAGATCCGCATAGATTCGGACGTTGTCCATAAGAATGGAGGCGGAGGTGAAGTCGATCACCACATCGGGAGCGCACTCCTCCAGCCCCTTGGCAAGATCGGTGTAGGCGGTCACCCCCTGGGGCTCTCCCCCCGCAAGAACTCCGAGATCCTGCCCCTCTTCGGCGCAGAACCCCCCCACGAGTTCCATATCCTGCCGTTCCTTCAGCCCTTTCAGAATGGTGCGTCCCACGTTTCCGGAAGCTCCCGACACAAAAACCTTTTTCATGGTCTTTTCGCTCCTTTCATATGGTGCATGATGACATCGAAGTATGTGCAATCTGCGCAGTCATGGTACGGGAAGATCTCTCGAAGAGCAAGAAGGCTGTTCAGGGGTAGAGGTCGGTACTCAGGTATTTGGCCCCCGAGTCGCAGACGAGCATGCCGACGGTATTTCCCCTCTCGGGGCCCCGTAGCAGGTTCAGTGCTGCCGCAAGGTTGGCACCGGAGGAAAATCCCCCGAGAATCCCCTCGAAGTGTGCAAGATCCCTGGCAGCCTGCACCGCCTCACTGTCGGAGACGGTGACGTACTCTTCTACCAGAGCCGGATCCAGAAGGGGAAGATTCCGCGAATAGCCGCACCCCTGAATCTTGTGACGGCCGCTTCCATAGGGTTTTGTCCCCAGCCAGGCCGCCTCTTCCGGCTCTGCCAGATAGCAGCGGATGCCCGGCTTTTCCTGTTTGAGAGCCTTGGCGCACCCCGTAAAGGAACCGCCGGAACCCGCCATGTCGACGAAGGCATCCAGAGAGTGCTCCGACTGCTCCCACATCTCTCTTCCCGTACCCTCTTCGGAGTGTACGTTCGCCTGCAGAAGAAACTGGTTTGTCCGGTACGCCCCGCGTTCCTCCGTTACTTTCTGGGCCATCTGCTCCACCAGATCGAGATCGCCCCCGGAAACGTTCCCTTCGCTCCCCCCCGGAGCCTGATCCACCAGCACCACCTCGGCCCCCAGGGCCTGCATCATCCGTATGCGTTCCCGGGAGTTCCCCCGTGAGATCACCGCCACGAAGGGGTGTCCCGTGATGGCGCAGACCAGGGCGAGCCCCGTGCCGGTATTGCCGCTGGTGAGTTCGACCACCGTCTGCCCGGGTTTCAGAAGCCCCGCCTCCTCGGATTCCCGGATCATGAAGAGGGCGACACGATCCTTCTTGCTGAGCCCAGGGTTGAAGAACTCCAGCTTTGCCAGAATGCGCCCGGAGCATCCGTAATGAGCAGTGAGACGATCGAGAGCCACCAGAGGAGTGTTGCCGATAGTATCAAGGACGCTTGAACAGAGTTTTTGCACGGAGATCCTTCCTTTCTTGAAAAGAGAGAACTATAGAAACATCAAGGATGCCGCCGTATAGACTAAAAGCAGCGCCAGCAGAGTGTTCACTCCTCGTTGAAGCCGGGGATTGTTCAAAAAGTGGTGGAGCCCTGCCCCGAAGAGGGCCCAGAGGGAGCAGGAGAGAATGGCTACCCCTCCGAGAAGAACCCCGGAAAAGAGAATAAGGTCGTAGTGTCCTGCCAGAGGAGAGAGAAAGGTGGCGTAGAGGGTGAGGGCGTAGATCACTCCTTTGGGGTTCAGAAGCTGCAGAAAGGTGGCCTTCCAGAAGCCCAGCACGGGACGCTCTTTTTGGTTTTCTCCATCATAGGTGGCTCGAAAGATCTTCCAGGCCAGCCAGAGGATGTAGGCACCGCCTCCCATACGAAGGGCGGGTTCCAGAGCGGGAAAGGTGCGGAGAAGGGCGGAGGAGATACCGCTCGCCATGAGGAGGATCAGGAAAAATCCCCATCCCACCCCAAGGATGAAGGGGAAGGATTTACGGTAGCCGTAGAGAGTTCCCAAAGATGCGGAGGTGATGTTGTTGGGCCCCGGGGTGAAGGTGGTGATACAGACATAAGAGATCAGTGGCAGGTAATCAATTTCCATAGAAAAAATCCTCCTCTTTGACAAAAGATCTTTTGTGCGCTATACAATACGAACGATTGTCATAGTATACGAGGGGGTTGTTATAGTGTCAAGGATGTGTGTTATATGAAACGCTCTCCCCAGGCCCTGGGAGAAAATCTCCGCACTCTTCGGGAGGATCGGAACCTCAGCCTGCAAAGCCTTGCAGATCTTACAGGAGTGAGCAAGAGCATGCTCTGCCAGATTGAGACGGGGAAGTCTAATCCCACCATAGAGACTCTCTGGAAGATTGCCAACGGCCTGCGCATCTCCTTTACGAGTCTTCTTCGCGGTGCCACCCCCCGGGTGGTGCTCCGGAGCTTTCGGGAAGCGGAGCCGCTTGAGGGAGGAACTGCAGGCTACCGGGCCTATCCGGTGGTGCCCTTTGATCCCGAAGGGGGGTTCGAGATCTACTATGTAGAGGTGGATCCGGGTTGCCTTATGGAATCCGAGCCTCATAACGGCACGGTGGAGGAGCATGTGCTGGTACTTCGGGGGGATCTCTCCATCCGGGTGGCGAGCCAGAGCTATCGGGTCGGTCGGGAGCAGTGCCTCTCTTTTCTGGCCAACGTTCCTCACGCCTACGAAAATAGCGGGGATACCGTGGTTTGTGCCACCATGGTACTCTCCTATCTTTCCTGATGGAGTTCCCCCTCTTCTCTTCGGAGCCCACAGGACTTTTCCACAAAATTTACCTCCACATTCCCTTCTGTTTGCGAAAGTGCCCCTACTGCGCCTTTTACAGCGAAACCGGTTCCTCGGGAGAGGAAAAAGAACGGTACCTGGAGGCCCTGGAAAGAGAGATGATCTGGTGGAAAGATCACCTGGAAAGCCCCTTGAGGGCTGCCACCCTCTACGTGGGAGGAGGCACTCCCTCGTTGCTGGAGCCACAACTCTGGGAAAAACTCTTTGCTGCCCTGGATCGGCATGTTGTTTTTTGCGACTCCCCCGAAATTACCCTGGAGGCAAATCCCGGAAGCCTTCAGGCGGAGCATCTGCAGCTCTGGAAGGAGTGGGGGGTCTCCCGGATCAGCCTGGGAGTGCAGAGCTTTGCTGAGGGGGATCTTCAAAGGCTGGGGCGCCCTCATGATGCCCTTCAGGCGGAGGAGGCGGTACGGCGAGCCCTGGAGATGGGTTTTGATGTAACCCTGGACCTTATTTTCGGCCTTCCCGGTCAGACCCTCCGGAGGTGGCACGCCAACCTTCGGCGGGCGATATCCCTGGGAATATCCCATATCTCCCTCTACCATCTTACCCTGGAGGAGGGGACTCCCTGGGGAGAGAACCCCCCGGAAGACCTCCCCGAAGGGTACCCCTTCTACCGCTGGGCTCAATACTATTTGGGGCGGAAGGGTTTTTCTCAGTACGAAGTGGCGAGCTTTGCCCGTCCCGGCAAAGAGGCCCGGCACAATCTGGCTTACTGGCGTCAGGAGGATGTGCTGGGTCTGGGGGCGGGAGCCTGGGGGTACTGGAAGGGGTTACGCTACGGCCACGTTGCTTCGGTGCAGGCGTATGTCCGGGCCTTCGAAGGATCTCTTTCGGCTCAAACCGATCAAGCGGATCAAGCCTTTGAAGAGAGCCTGAGCTATACGGAGCTTCTCTCTCCGCAAAGGCGGGCTGCGGAGGGGGCGGTGCTGCTCCTGCGAACCCGGTGGGGGATTCCTCTGGGAGCCTTTCGCCGGCGTTTCGGCGATTCCCTTGCCAGGGAGGTGCTTGGAAAGCTGGCCCCCTTTATGCCGGATCTGGTGGAGCACGTGCCGGGGCATCTCCGGCTTACCCCCAAGGGAATGCGGGTGGCCAATCAGATCTGGAGTGAACTGCTGTAAAACCCGTTCTTTTAGAGCACTTTTATACATGATATGTCACGAGACATTTTATGGGAGCCTCCGCTTATGTGTCCCCTCTGCTCCCCGGGTGGTGGAACCGCTCCCTTGCTTTGCTCGGCCCGTTGCCGCAGACTTCCGCCAACCAGCTGCGCAGCTGCGGCTTACCGGCACGTATGCCTGCCGCCAGGAGGGCCTCCGCGACGCAAAGGGAGCGTTCACCGACCACTATGCTCGTTGCCTCCGGACACACAAGCTCCGGCTCTCGCGTTCATCAAGTGCCACATACCAACGAAAACCGCTCTGAAAATTCCCCCCGTGAACAAAAGGATACAAAAATATTCTTTATGTACGAATAGGTTCTCTTTTGAGGGAGCCCCTTGTATGCTTGTGGCGAATAGGCGGCATTTTATAGGCATCATGGGAGCCGTTCTTAAAAGACTGCAGGGAAGATGAGGGGAAGATTCATGACGAAAAAAGAAAGCATCTATCAGGAAGCCCTGGAGCTGCACCGCAAACACCGGGGAAAGCTCACCGTGGAGAGCCGCATCGAGGTCAACACCATGCGGGATCTTGCCCTGGTCTACACCCCCGGCGTGGCGGAACCCTGCCGGGAGATCGAACGAAACCGGGAGGCCCTCTACGACGTCACCACCAAGCATAACATGGTGGCAGTCATCACCGACGGCAGCGCCGTATTGGGGCTTGGGAACATCGGGGCGGACGCCTCCCTCCCCGTGATGGAAGGCAAATGCGTCCTCTTCAAGCGTTTCGCAGACATCGAAGCCTTCCCCATCTGCATCGACTCCCAGGAGGTAGACGTGGTAGTGGAGACCAGCCGTCTCATCGCCACCTCCTTCGGAGGCATCAACCTGGAAGACATCGCCGCCCCCCGGTGCTTTGAAATCGAACGCAAACTCCAAGAAGTTGTGGACATCCCGGTCTTCCACGACGACCAGCACGGCACCGCAGTCATCGCCGTAGCGGGACTCTGGAACGCCCTCAAAATCGTAGGCAAAAAGATCGAAGACTGCAAAATTGTCCTCTCCGGAGCCGGCGCCGCCGGCGTAGCCATCACCAAACTCCTCCTCTCCGTAGGAGCGGGAGAAATCATCCTCTGCGACCGCACCGGAGCCATCTACCAGGGACGGCAGGAACACATGAACTGGATCAAAGAAGAGATCGCCGAATGCACCAACCCCAA
>Ga0334890_1000219_pt1 | contig 111625 bp, 100 predicted proteins | sample GraSluR1_MG_3_FD_207220 | JGI IMG/M metagenome (GOLD analysis project Ga0334890, IMG submission 207220) | Sludge microbial communities from methane-producing bioreactor in Wageningen University, Netherlands - Granular Sludge_31_08-R1 | ecosystem: Engineered > Bioreactor > Anaerobic >... | reverse complement strand
TGGCGCAAAGCGATAAATCCCAGGGGCCTGGGGACCGAGTCCCCAGAAACAAAAAACCCAAAGTGGCTACCGGTCGGTTCGTGACTGTCACGACCTATCGTGTTGCACTTCGCATGTTAATGCGCCGGGGGATTGGGGGGCAAGGCAAGAAGAAAATGCGGTTTTGCGCATCTTCTTGCGTCAAGCGAGAAGCGTGAAGCGTTGCGGCTGGACGCCGCGTGGCTCCCCTCGGCTTCGCTCGGGGCAGGCTTTGCCCGTGACTCATGGCTCGGGGGACCGCCGGAGGCGAGGCCGTCGCTGGTCGCTCGGGCGACGGGACACGGGGCACGGACGACGGGGCACGCATTTACGCTTCTACCCTTCTACGCTCCGACGTGGCGGAAGCGGGCGGGGGTAACGCCTTACGGCGTCACTACGAACGACGAGGGGCGAGGGACGGTCGGTCAGGCGGGGATGGTGAGTTTCTGGTAGAGGAATTCGGGGGCGAAGTCGGCGTGGTTGGGCCAGGTGACGGTGTGGAGTTCGGGGTGGAGCTGGAACGTCTGGAAATAGGCCGGGTCTTGCAAGGGCTCGAAGACCTCGCCTTCGAGTTCGTCTTTGAGGTCAACGTCGCCCTCGGCGCCATCGGCGAAGCGCAGGTGGAGGATGTAGTCGCGGACGTATTGGGCTTCAATCAAGCGTGGTGTCATCTTCGCTACTCCAGTGGTTCAATGTCCAGGAGCGGACGTCTTTCACGAGCCCTGTGCCAATTCTCCAGCAAGTCGTCTTTGTGGAGGTCCAGCCATTCGAGGACAAGGCGGAGCGCCCGTTTGGGAAACCGTCCGTGGACGACGCCCGTCTCGATATCGACGGTGACCTCATATTCGCCGTACGTCGCATGGAAGTGCGGCGGCACATGGTCTCGGTAGAACATACCGATCACAATCCCAAGAAATCGTGATATCTCAGGCATAGAGGTATTCTACCGCAGAGCCCCGATCAGAGCAAGAAGGCGCGTGAAATCGCGCGATACAGTCTGGACGCGTGGGTTAGCGAGATACGAGCGACGGGCGACGGCTACTCGTTCGGGAAGTTGAGGTGGGCGTAGGGGCCGTGGAGTTGACGGGCGGCGGTGTCGTGGGCTCGGGCGGCGTCCTCTTCGTAGGTGAAGAGGCCGAGGGTTTTCTGTTTGCCGTTTTTCTTGATGTAGGCGATCCATTTTTGTCTGCGGGGGTCGTAGGCGACGCCCAGATATTGGGAGGTCGCCGGTCGTGAGCCTTGGCGGGGGGCGCGTTTGCGGCGGTTGGCGTTGTTCTGGGCGGTGGTGCAGTTACGCAGGTTGGGGACGCGGTTGTCGAGCCCATCGTGGTTGGCGTGATCGCAGACGAGGTGGTCGGGGGTGTTCATAATCATGCGGTGCATGAAGATGCGTCGGGATCGGCCGTTGTGCTGGACGGTGCGGACGGCGTAGACGGCGTGGGGGCCGGTCTTGGCGTGCCATCGGAACTGGGCGAGCCAGGGGTAGTACGCCGGATCGACCTTCGCGAAGCGGCCCTGGGTCAGCGGGATCTTGCAGTACGGGCCGTACTGGTCGGTATGGATCGGCAGGGCCGGGGCGGGCCGGGCGTCGGGATCGGGCGGACCGGCGACATCTCGGAAGCAGCCGCAGGTGTCGGTCGGCCGGACGCGGGGCCAGCGGGCCCGTCCGGTGCGGGCGTCGGCCACCGGCGGGTTCCTCAGGCAACACAGGGCCCCCGCCACGTCGCGACAGTACCGGCAGCGGGCGCACCGGCTGGAACCGGGCACATCGTGCATCAGTGCGTCCTTTCGGAGGCCGCCAAACGAGGCGCCTCCATAGAGGGACGGCGCTGCACGTTTTTGATCAAAAAAGCGGGCCGAAAGGGGGACGCGACGCGTCTAAGTCGTTACCAGGGCGGGACTAAAAAAAATCTGTATGTCACGGGCCGCGCGCAGAGAAGTGTTGCACGTTTTTGACTATTCTGCGGGTCCGTCGGCGGTTGGGGCGCGGGCATTTTGGATCCGCGTGTGTCTCAAGTCCATTGACCATGGTGGGGATTGGGGCCCCTTCGAACGTGGCAGGGGCCCCTTTGCCCGGTCTCGAATCGCAGTCAGGGTTTCGGATCGGCCTGTGGAATCCCGTAATCCAGCCGGTGGTCCGGCGGGGCGCCGCCCGGACCTTTGAGGTAGTGGTTCATCCACTGCATCAGCCGGAGAGAGTAATCGTAGCGGGCGGCGGCCCTTCGGTTGCCGTGCCCTTCTCCGGGGTAGAGCACCAGACGCACCGGCGGCGGGTCGTCCTGAAGAGTCAGGTACCGGTAAAGGATGCGCGATTGCGTCGGGTCCACACGCGGATCGGCGTCCCCGTGCAGAATCAGGATCGGGGTCATCGCCTTTCTCACGTAATAGATCGGACTGGCCTCGACGTACATCTGCCAGTTCTCCCAAGGCCAGGTGAGGTAGTGAACCAGATACAACTCCTGCGGAATATCCGATGTGCCAAGCATGGAGATCTTGTCGGAGATGCCCACGTTCATCACCGCTGCTGCGAAGCGCTCGGAGTAGTACGTTGCCCCCCAGGCCGAGGCATAGCCGCCGTACGAGCCGCCCGTGATGCCGACGCAGTCGCGATCAACCAGCCCCCGGGCGATCAGGTGGTCCACGCCGTCGACGAGGTCGTCGAACTCTTCTTTGGCCGGTCGCCTCTGACTGGTCTCGGTGAAGGCTACTCCACGTCCCGTCGAGCCGCGATAGTTCGGGTAGAACGTGAAATAGCCTTCGGCGGCGGCCACGTCGGCCGGCAGGCTGTAGCTGGTCAACCAGCCATTGGAATAGTGGGCTTCGGGACCTCCGTGCACCGCGAGGATCAGTGGATAGCGCCGGCCCTGCTCGTAATCGAGGGGATAAAACAGAATCCCTTCGATCTCCAGGCCATCCCGCGCGGGGTATGTGATGACTTCCCGCCGGGCCAATCGGACGTCGGCCAACCACGGGTTGGAGTCCGTCAGCCGCGTCGACGGACCGTCCTTACCGGACAGCCGATACACCTCACGCGGATGGTTCGGGGCGCTGGCGGTCGTGACGATCTCGCCGCGATCCGAGACGCTCAGCGAGTCCCAGATCGGACCGCCGGCCGGCCTGAGGGTCCTGTGGCCCGAACCATCCGTCCGAATCTCGCCGAGCCGGGCGCCGATGCCTTCATAGCTGACAAACAGGATCGTGGTCTTATCCCGCCAGGCGACGTGCCAGACGTGGCCTTCGAGACCGGGCAGCAGGTGGAGCCAGTCTCCGCCGTCTTTGCCGGCGACCATGAGGCGTCCCTCGCGGGTGTCGTGAAGGCTCTCGGTGGCGATGAAGGCCAGGTGTTCGCCGTCGGGGCTCCAGGCCATGCGTCCGAGTTTTCCAGGATTGTCGATTCGGCCCAGCTCGTTGCCTTGCGGATCGAGAAGGCGGATGCGATTGAACATCAGAACGTCGTCGACCATCTCGCGCGGGGTGACCTTGATGGCCAGACGGTCGCCGGCCGGCGACCACTGGACCTCCTGCACGGACCCATCCAACTCGATCATGATGGGCTCGGCGTCCTCAGTGCCCAACTCGTGGATCCACAGGCGGATCGGTTTGCGGTCCTCCTCGAAGACGATCTGGGTGAAGCCCTTTTCGCGCTCCTTCTCGAGGTCGGCATCGTCGGGCTCAACCGCCAGCAGGGCGACTCGCTTGCCGTCGGGGCTGAGGCTGTAGCCGCGTATGGCCTCTTCCAGCGCGGCCAGCTCGCGCGATTCGCCGCCGTCGCGGGCGATGCCGTAGAGCGTCCGGGCCGCGTCTGGTTGCCGCTTGGCCAGATAGGTGATTTGTCGGCTGTCGGGCGTCCAGCCGATCGCCGAGATATTCACCTGCCCGGTGACGAAGGGGCGCGACCGGCCGTCGGGGTCGATCACGTGCAATTCGGTCCACGCCGGCCCATCGGCCTCGTCGAACAGCTTGCGCTGCACCAGTTGAGTATAAGCGATGTACCGGCCGTCCGGGCTGATCTGGGCCTGCCCAATCTGTTTCAGTTCGGCGATCTGCCTCAAGGTCATTCCATCGGCAATCGCGAGTGCCGGCAGCAGCGTGACGTGCAGCAGGACTATCCGTATCCAACCTGTCTTCATCTCTTGCCTTTCTCAATCACATCCAATGATCGTTACTCATATCGGAACTCGGCGGTGGCCGTGGCGTCGCGATCGGCCGTCAGCCGGACCCAGTGTGCGGCATAGCCGTCGGGAAAGACGTGCGTGAACCGTTCGTTCGGCTGGACCACGAATCGCGCATATTCGACGTAGCGACCGTCGGCCGTGACATCGACCTCGACGGTCACCGTCACGGCTTGCTCGCCGCTGTGGCGGAGCGTCAGCGTCTTTCGGTCGTAGCCGGTCATGAGGTATGGATCACTGCGTTCGCCCGCCTTCACCTTGGATGCATGCCAAGGCCCGCCCGTGCCGGTCGGCTTGCCCAGTTTCCACAGATCGTCGATGTCGCCGAACCACAGACCGACCTCGTGGTCGTCGCTGCGCACGAGATGGTTCCCGGATCGAACGTCGGCCCGGACGCCCGAGATTACGAGCATCCCCCGCCAGGAACAGAAGTCGAAGATGCGCTTGTTGTGCGTGGCCACCGGCTTGAGCGACCGAACGCCTCCCGAATTGATGCGCGGCAGCATGTAGATCGTGCCGGCCGCATTCAACAGCGCGCGCTCGGTGACCAGTTCGCGCACCGTTCGTGCGAATCCAGCCGAAGTGCTCGTGACGGCATCGGCGTGGCCGACCGGCAGGCGAAACCGATTGTCTCCTTCCACGACGAGCACGGAGTTGCCGTCCAGGGTATACTCGGCGCCGCGCGGTGCGGCTCGTTCCTTCAGGTACGTCGCTTGATCCGCATCGTCCACACGGCGCAGCATCATCTCCGGGCCGATCTCATAGACCCCTGCCTCGCCGGCGTTTCCGTTGGCATCGATCCTGGTCGCGAGCATGTGAAGCGTGCCCAGGTTGTCGCCGCGCCCGCGCATGACGGCGACGCTGTGGGCGTCGCCGCGCTCCACCTCGGCCAGCGAGGTGAACATCGCAGGGTCGGTCTGCGCGCCCCGCGAGGGTCCATAGTGGAAATACGCCGTGACACCGTTCGCGCTGCGGTCGGGCGTCGCGCGGATCCACTGGCCCGGTGCATCGGGAGCAAAGACGTGAAACCTGTAGCTGTCGGCCGGGACGGTGACGCGTGCAAGTGCGCGCCAATGGCCGCGACCGTCAGAAGTCTCCAGAGCGAAGGTCACGTCGTGGTTCGCACCGTGCCAGAGATGCAGGACGCGCTGCCGGTAGCCGCTGAAGAGATACGGCGCCGACGGCCGGCCGGCGGCCACGGTGTCATCGCTCCACCAACCACCCCAACCGACGGGACGGCCTTTCGCGTGCAGGTCGTCCCACGTCGCGAACCAGAGGTTCGAGTTCGACTGGCCCACCAGGTCCATGTCTGTGTGCAGGCCGAAGCCGGGCAAGAAGTGCGACTTCGCCGCGTCGTCGCAGGCGAACACGATCCGCCCGTTCCAGTCGGCAAAATCGGCGGTCATCTTCAGATACGAGCCGATCGGCCGCAGTCCGGAGGTGTCGTCGGCGCGGAAGCCGACGGGGAAATCGAACCACCCGCCATGCATGTTGGCCAGCAGTCTCGGAGGCTGGTCGCCTTCGGCGGGCACGACCTGGCGGATGCGGGGCCACTCGGTGTGCCAGCCATGATGGCCGTCGTACGAGGAATCAGACTTGGGCATGCGGAACTCGTGCCAGAGACCTTCGTCGAGCAACATGAGAATGAGCGATCGCCTGTCCCAGCCCATCGCCCATAGCGGACTCTCATCCGACGGCGCGCCGTGGATGCCGCCCGGCCCGGTCACCTCGGTGAACTGGCGGCGGCGGATCAATCGCCACTGTCGGCCGTCCCATTCGGCCAGAGCGCCCGCGTCTTCGGGGCCCGTCGGCGTCGGGTCGATCTGGTATTCGAACGGCTTGAACCGATCGACCGTGCCGGTGGGCCGCTCGCCGTTGTTGGCCACGACGAAGCGGCCGTGTGAGGTGTACGCTCCCTTGGCGTGCCAGCCCGGGACCGCGCGACGAAATAGAAGTGTCGTATCGAGTGTCTTGACGTCCACTTCGTAGATCAGTCCCTCCATGTCGAAGTAGAGCACCTTGTTCTGTGGATCGGTCAGATGGCGGGCCGTGGCGGTGTGCCGGCCGAACATCGCGTCGTAGGGAACGGCGCGGACGTTCCGCAGGCCATCGATGGCGTAGGGGCCGATGAACAACTGATTCGATTCACGGTGGATCATCCGGTTGGCGGGCGTACCGCCGATGCTCTCGGGCCGTACGGCCATGTTCAGTTCGCCGTCGATCTCGTACAGTTTGTCGTCGCTGCCGCTGGGCATGTGGGGCGAGTACGTGATCAGCCACAGCCGGTCCGCCCAGGGCACGACCGCACCGATGCCGCATTCGCCGGCGGAATTGAATACCGCCAGATGCGGATACCGGCCACTGAAACCGATCGGTTGTCCACCGATCACCGGCGCACAGGACAGAAGGCACATCCCGGACAGGAAGCCGGCGAACGCTCTTGACATGGAACCCCCTTTCTGCGGCAAAGCGGTTCTGCCTTGCTCACAGGTTGCTGTATGAGCGGCTCGAAGACGCCACGATGGCACTCAATCGGTGTCGGTTTTGGCGCTCAGACCGTTCCTCCATCGATGCGGCTGATGGCCAGGCCACTGAGCTGGCAATACGCCTTGAGCATCGGCAGATGCTTGCCGTAGAGCAGCACGTTGTGATGGCCGCGGATGTCGCGCGTGTCGCCGACGTCATCGACCGCCATCTCAAAGGCGGTGCGGCAGCCGCCGACGCCGTCGTCGGGACGGGTCTCGATGTTGCACAGCAGCGTGCCGGTGCACGCCATCAGCTCGCCCGCGTTCAGGAATTTCATCATCGTCACGCCCTGGTTCTCCCGCAGCCAGACCTGCGGCGCAACCCCCACATCCGATTCGTGGTGCGAGCGCAGCGTGTAGTGCGAATCCGGAGCGTCGAAGCCGTCCATCTTCGTCGGCGCCGTGCAGTGGGCGCCCATATACGTGTTCCGAACCGTGTTGGGCGAAGGATTGTGCAGGAAGGCGGGGCGGTCGAGCAGATAGCTGCTCAGCAGAAGCGACAGCGTGGCCGTCACGTCCCGCTCGCACGCGCCGCACGTGCCCTCGTTGAGCAACTGCATGTAGGCCATGCAGGGCGGCGGGGTCCGGCGGTTGGTCACCAGGCCGAGACAGTCCATGGTGATGGCATGGCATCCAGTCGTCGCGAGCATGCGACGATTGGCCACATACGTCCGCGCCGCTTCGAGGATGTCCTGTGCATTCGGCTCCACGATCCCCTTGGCGACCTTGCGATAGGTCTCGGCGATTTCGCGAGCCTCCTCGGCGTCGGCGGTGGCGTCGTATGCCACGGCGAACCGCTCCAGAGGGATATGGTGGAGGGTCGTGCCCAGCGGCGAAAGGACCTGTTCGCGCTCCTCCTGGCCGTGGACCACGGCTATTCGCGTTGTGGCCATCTGACGAATGGTCTTGAGCATGCGGACCGCTGTCGCGAGCCACTCGACGTCCTGCGTGGCCCCCACGAACACCTTCGACATCGTGCGATAGCGCTGCAGGGTCGGCGTGAACTGCGTGCCCTGCGGGGCGAAGACGACGGTGGGCAGATCGCCGCGCTTTTCGAGGAAACGATTGACCTGCGACCAGCCGTCGGGGTGCAGGCCGGTGACGGTGAGGATCACCCCGTCGGAGCCGGCGCCGGCCACGCGTTCGACAAACGCGTCCACGGTTGCGTCGTTGACGAGCGGCTCGTTCTGGATATCCACCGAGACGTTGAGGTTCTTGGCAGCCCCATTGAGGATTTCCGTGTAGCGGCGCTGGCTGGCCCCGATGTCATAGGCGGCGCCGGGCCAGCCCATCCAGTATCGCTCGACCGGCTGACGGGTGAAGGCGGCGTGAAACACCGGCTTGCGGTGCCCGCCGGCCCTGGGTGTGGCGCCGACCGCGCCGGTCACGGCCGAGTCGAACAGCCCCAACTGCATGGCCAGGGCCGCTCCGCTCAGCGCGCCCAGTCCTCCGAGGAAATCCCGACGCCCCAGAAGCGAACAGCAGCCAGCGTCACAACATGCCTTCTTGAAATGATGCGTACTCATCGCGGATGCCTCCTTTCTCATGCCTTTGCGGCCGGACCACAAGCAATCCCGACGAAGCCACAAGTGAGCCGTGGCCCCACGCAAGACGCCAGTGTAGCGTGATGCACATGGACGGGCAACCGGTTTTCGAACCTGTTTCCAGGACGACGACCATCGACCCGTGGAACCGCCGCCGCGTGGTTTGGGCTTGACGCGGCGCCCCGGACCAATACAGTAGGGGAGATGGACGAAGTATCCGATCTATGCAGGCCAAGGGAACGACAAGCTGCTTTGCCATTCCAATGACAAGGAGAAGACCATGCCGATCGACCGCCGCCGCTTCCTGAAAAGCTCGCTCGCCACCGGACTGGCCCTGGGTTTTCCCGGCATCGTCGCCGCGCAGAAAGGCAAGACCTACCGCACCGCCCTGATCGGGGCCGGCTGGTGGGGCACGAACATCCTGCGGGAGGCGGTGGCCTGCGGCCGCTGCACGCCGGTGGCGCTGGTGGACGTGGACGGTCGTCAGCTCGCCCGATGCGCCGATGAAGTCGCCAAGTGGACCGGCGAGACGCCGAAGCACTACGAGGACTACCGCGAGATGCTGGCGGCCGAGAAGCCCGACATCGCGATCGTCGCAACGCCGGACCACTGGCACGCCCTGCCGACGATCGCCGCCGTCCAGGCGGGCGCCCACGTCTTCGTCGAAAAGCCGATCGGCCATACCATCATGGAAGGCCGCGCGATGGTCAACGCCGCGCGCGCCGCCGGCCGCGTCGTACAGGTGGGCACACACAGGAGGGTCTCGCCGCACAACGTCTCGGGCAGACAATTTCTGCGCGAAGGCCGGGCGGGCAAGATCGGGATGATCAAGTGCTTCGTGCTCTACGGCGGCGGGCCCGAGCAGCCTCGCAAGAACATCGAGCCGCCGAACGAATTGAATTGGGACCTATGGTGCGGCCCGGCGCCGCTGCGACCGTTCAACGGCGGCGCGCATCCGCGCGGGTTCCGCAACTATCTCGACTACGCCAACGGCACCTTAGGCGACTGGGGCATCCACTGGTTGGATCAGGTCCTGTGGATCATGGACGAGAGGTGGCCGAAGACCGTTCATTCGACCGGCGGGCGGCCGATCAAGGGCGAACCCATCCTCACGGCCGAGCACCAGACGACCGATGCACCCGACCACCAGGTGGCGACGTATCAGTTCGATGACTTCACGCTGACGTGGGAGCACCGGCAGTTCGCCGGAAATCCGACCGACAAGACCGAGAACGTCGGCTGCTATTTCTACGGTACCAGGGGGACGTTCCACATGGGCTGGCAGCGGGGCTGGACGTTCTATCCGAGCGGCCGGGGCGAGCGGGAGGTCCACGAAGAGCCGAAGCTGAACCAGCCGGATGCGCAGAACATCAAGGAGCTGTGGGCCGACTTCCTCGATGCGATCGAGACGAGCCGCCGGCCCGTGTGCGACATCGAGGCGATTCACTACTCGACGAACCTGAGCCTGCTGGGCATGCTGTCGTACAGGCTTGGACGCAGCGTACACTGGGACGGCGCCAAAGAGGTGTGCGTGGGCGACCCCGACGCAAACAAGCTGCTGCGCCGCGAGTACCGGGGCCCCTGGGTCTATCCGCAGACGTAATCACACGTCCGGCGTCAGCCTGTCGGCTGGACGCATGGAATGCGCTTCGTCGCCACAGATGGACAGAAACCCAGACCCTTTGCATCAGGGCCTGGGTGCTTATGATCTTGCGCTGGCCGCCGAGTTGGCGCGCCGACGCCACCGGAGCAAACCGCCGCTGCTGCCAAGTCCCAGCAGACCCAGCAGCGCCGCCCCCGGCGCCGGAAGCGCGACCAACCGCACTCCGTCGTAGAACGTGTTCACATAGTACCCATCGTAGACGGTGCCGTACAGGTCCACCCGCCAATATGCGCCATCAGGCACTGCCGCCAGTTCGACCATGAACGACTGCCACTCAAAGTTCTCCGTGGCCAATATGCCGCTCGACGCCTGAGCCAGCAGCGCGTGCTCGGCATCGAAGACCGACAAGACCGCCTCCCCCACGTCACCGACGCCATTGCGGCGTTCGGTCTGCACCCAGCCGGTCAGCCGCAACTGATGCCCGTTGAGACCATTCGTCCCCTCCTGATACATGCCGATCGTCACCGGTGGATCCGTGACGGAATCACGAACCGCAGACAGGGCAAAGCTGTAGAACGACTCGCCCTCGTATGGGGAGACGATCCCAGTCGATTGCCCCTGACTTGCAACCTCCGCAATCAGTGACGCGTCCATAACCCAATTGTCGTTTTCGATGAGGTCGGCGCCCGCCCGCAACGGCATCACGCACATCAGCGCCAGGACACACATCCCAACAGGATAGAACTTCCGCGCATCTTTCATCACCCAATCTCCTCAATCGCCGGCCCGGCCGGCGACACCCATGAGGCCCGTCCCAAGCTATGCGCCCAACGCTCAAGGACAAACCTCAAAACCCCAGATACTGTTTCTCAGCACCCTGTCAACCTTCCGTCATTATAACAGCCGCCCATCTCCGTGTAAAGGAAAAAGACGTGCGCGAGTCCACATATCGTGAGATTGCTTTGGATCAGATCGATCCACGAATACGCCATTACGCGCACACCTGGGCGTGCGGCCGTGTGTGGACGGACGCTCGGCCACGTGGGGTGCCTCTCGGGAAAGAAGGGGGGGGGGGGCGGTTATCGGACGAAAGGAGCCGGTCGGGCGAGCCGACCGCAGAGCATTGCGGGCTTACCAGCCCTTCTTTGCGAAGAGCACCGGGATGGTCTGGAGGAGGATGTAGAGGTTCAGCAGGAAGGAGCGATTCTGGATGTAGATGTAGTCGTAGCGGACCTTGTGGGCCGGCTTGAGATCGTAGAAGCTGCGGACCTGGGCCAGGCCCGTCAGGCCCGGCTTGACGACCAGCCGCACGCCCTGAAGGGCCTTGTGCCGCTGGACGAAATAGGGCCGCTCGGGCCGGGGCCCGACCAGACTCATATCGCCTCGCAGGATATTGTACAGTTGCGGCAGCTCATCCAGCCGCGTCCGGCGGAGGATGCGGCCGACGGCGGTGACCCGGTCGTCGTCCTTCGACGCCAGGACCGGACCGACGTGTCTTTCGGCGTTGTCGATCATCGTGCGGAACTTGTACAGATCGAACAGCCGCCCGCCCTCGCCGACCCGCTGCTGACGGTACAGGATCGGGCCACGAGAATTGAGCTTGATCGCCACCGCCGCGATTGCCATGAACGGCAGGGTGCAGGCGAGGATGAACAACGAGCCGACGATATCCAGCAGCCGGATCAGCAGTTCCACCGTCTTCGACGGCTGCGCGATCGGGAAGGTCGAAGGCTCCTGGCGCCCCGCCACATCGCGCAGGCGGCCCCCCGCAACGGACGGCCGAAAGCGGGTCACCTCGGCCTGCGCCACCGGCTCGCACTCGGTCGCCGTTCGACTCGCTTGGCCCAAACGCACACGCGGCTCCATAATGCCCCCGACCTGTCTCGACGTCTAAAGAACCCCGGCGGTCAACCCACCCGCACGGCACGGATTATAGGGTTTACATCGGCCAGAGCAGACCCGGAGCATTAGCCCAATCGGCCGGATGGACTGAGAACCGCCCCGGCCCGAGGCCGCCGGCCCAGTTGGCCCAGCTTCGCCAGCGGCTTGCGAAGAAAGAACCCCGCCGACGGCCGCAACCCGTTGGCAAGAAAACGCAGATCAGCCCTGGAACATCGTCATCCCTATATGGGTGAAATCCAGGCTCTGTGCATAGGCCTGTCTCATCCAGTCAATTGTATGAGGTATTCCCTCGCTCAGACCGATCTTGGGCGCATGGTCAAGATCCCGGACGGCCTTGGTCGTGTCCACCTTCTTGATTCTGGTCGTAAACGGCTCGGCTTCACGGTAGGTAACCAGCCCTTCATCGCTCTTGCCAAGGTAATCGAGGATCAGATCGGATGCATATTTCATATCGTGTTCCTCACCGCCCCCGATGTTGTACACCTCGCCCGGCCTGAAATTCTCGCTTATGTTGGCGAGCGTACGCACCGTATCGGTGACGTACGTCGATGTGCGACTGTGACCGAGGTGGACGGTGTATGGCTGATCGTGCAGTGCCCTATAGATGAACAAGCAGATGGCACTGCGGTAAGGACTGTAATATTCGCCTGGACCATAGGTATTGAAGAGCCGGACCCTGACCGTCTCGGTACCATACATCGCAGCGGAGTTCAGGATCTGCATCTCACCAACCCATTTCGTCATGGCATAGTCGTTGAGCTGCCGGATCTCATGCGTATCCATGACATCCTCACTCATGACCCCCTCCCAGTCACCGTAAACCTCTGAACTGCTGAAGAACACCATCCGAAAACCGTGCTTTTCCTGAAGTCGAACGAGATTCTTCGTTCCCACGCAATTCGCAACCCAGAGCGTATCGTAATAGTCTTCGCCGTTCCATCTGCCAAATTCCGCTGCAAGATGGTAGACGAAATCAAAGCTGTGCTCACCAAAGAGCCGTTCAAGTTGCCTGAACTTGCCTACATCGCATCTGCGATACTTAGCATCGTGATGGTGGTGGAGATCGCAAAGCCAGACATCGTGCCCTCTGCCGCGTAGCTCCGTAACAAGAACCTTACCCACCGTGCCCAATCCACCCGTTACAAGAATCTTCATTTCTGCATCTCCATATGACAGGGTTCCAAGACATGTGACATCGTATGGTGATCCGATATCGGCGGCGCCCCGCCGCCGTTGTAGCTCTCCAGATACGTGACATACTGTGACAAGACAACATCTTTGCCGAAATGTTCTATGGCGCATTTGCTGGCTTGCTGCCCCATCCTGGCCAGCGAGGAGCGGTCTCGATACATCGCCAGAACAGTCCGCGCCAGGTCTCCCGGCGACTCCGGCTCAATCCCGACACCGCAACCGGCCTCCTCGACCAGGTGAAGAGCCTCGCCTTTGACCCCCATAATCACAGGTCTGCCGGCCGCCAGATATTCATAGGTCTTGCAGGGGATCGTGATCTCGTACAATCGGTTCCATCTCAGATGCACGAGGCACACATCGGCCATAGCCAGAAAAGCCGGAATCTCCGAATTGGGCTTCCGTGGGATGAAGGTGAAATTCGACAGCCCGTATTCGGCTATGCGGCGCTGCAACTGGGCCTTCTCCACGCCCTCTCCCAGAAAAACGAATTGTATGCCCGGCTCCTGCGACGCGACAAGGCGGCCTGCCTCCACCACGTGCTCGAGACCCTGAGCAAAGCCCATCGTCCCGACGAACATGACGACGAATTTGCCGTCGAGATCGTATTCCTTTTTCAGGCCATTGGTCGGAACGTGGCTGAAGAGATCGGTATCCACCCAGTTATGAACGACGGTCGCCTTCTCCGGCGCTGCACCTTTCTGCACGAAGTCACGTTTGAACCCATCTGAGATGCCGACGATGCCCGCAGCCTTACGGTAGAAAAACCTTTCGCAGCGTTCGAGCAGAGCGATGGCAATACGGTTCTTGAGGAACCCCAATGCGACAAGAGTCTCAGGGTAGATGTCCTGGATGTCGATGACCCAGGAGGCTTTCTTGACGCGGCTGATGACATATCCGGAAAACAGGCTGAAGAAGGGTGGAGATATCGTGAGGACCACGTCCACTTTGCCCTTGACCCGATGTGCACCGAAGATGGAAGAGACCATGAAAGACAGAAAGCACAGAATCCGTGAGGCGAAATTCCGGTAGCGCTTCGGACAATACGTATACGTCCGAATGACTGGAATCCCCTCGTACTGCTCTGGCACGATCCATTTGTTTCGGTATTTCTCTCTGTCCACTGTCGCGGAGTAGTAGGGAAACGCCGTCACAACAGACACGTCGTGGCCCCTGCGCTGCAACTCCTCCGCCAGGTGCGTCATCCGCTTGGCATTGGCCGCAATCTCCGGATGGAACAGAGACGTCAGGATTAGAACTCTCATCTGGATGCCACTCCGTGTTTCATTGGATCGCTCAAGTTCAAGCTCAGAACGGGACCTGGGCCAAGAAACGCAACATCCTATCGCGCTCCTCTGTGATTCGGGATCGATCGAGATAGACGGGTTTCTCGTCGATTCCGCTGACTCCGACACGCTCCAGAATGCGAGCCCGACCACTTGTAGAAAAAAGCATGGCGGGCTTGCCGTATGCAAGTGTCACCAAGGCCGCATGAATCCTGTCCGTGAGCGTCAGATCGGCGTTGGCGTACAGGCACAAATACGGCTCGGGCAGATCCCAACAGAATGAATTGGGCGAACGGAACATCTTTCTCAGACAGATCGGATTGAACTGATGGTCGGCGCGGACAATCATCTGGCCACCCACCGACTCGGGTTTCGCGCCTTGCAGGGGAATGAGGCTTTCAACATACGGATAGAATTTGTGAAGCCGCCTGGCAAGACGGCCTCGGAACCTCGGGAAGGATATGCCCCAGCGCTTGCCGTTCAGTTCGAACTGGACGACGCCATTGGTCGCGGGTGCAGCCGACAACCCTGCGCGATCGCCATTCATCGAGCAGGCAATCGCCGGTTCCGGCGATTTGTCGAAGTTCAGAACGAAATAGGGCGGAAGCCCCAATGCGGTTGGAGTGAACGCTTCGGGCAGGAAGAACGCACAGTCGATCCCGTCGTAGGAATGCTCGGCCAGATCGTGGAAATGCTGATACGTCTCAGAGTCACGCGCCATGAACACGAACGGCGGGTACTCCTTCAGAAAATCCCTGCATATCTGGATTTCCGCCTTGCTATACTCGAACAGGCCCGAGCCGATGAAGGCCACCTTTGCTCCACGATCGCGGAGCTTGCGGAACGATTCAGCCCACACGCGAGGAAGATGGCGGGTCAGCACACTGCCGTGGAGGACGACAAGATCGGCCTCAAGATGGTTGAATATATTCAGGCTGTTTCGCGGCGGCCTTCGCCGTACGAAATCCAGATTCCCCGGCTGATCGCTCAACAGAAACACATCCGCATCAGGCAGCACAGTCCGTAGAGCGTGCAGCGTACCCATATTGAAGAATGCGTTCCCCACATTCGTGGACCACCCACCACCGGTAACAACCACCTTCATCATTGCGATCCTGTCAAAGAGATGACTCTGTCATCAACCGATTCGGTTCTATGGCTTTCCGAAGTTCACGTACCGTCGCCTCGCAGCACGTCTGCCACGTGAACTGCCCTGTCCGGGCGAGAGCATTGCGTCGAATTTGCTCGCGTTGGTCGCGGGGCAGGGCCAGGCCGTCGCGGATGTGTTGCGCCAGTTGCTCGGCGGCGCCGGCGCGATAGTAGCGGGTCGCCTCGCCGAAGATCTCCGGCATGGGCGGGTTGTCCGTCGAGATACACAAGCAGCCGTGGGCCATGGCTTCGAGGGCGATATTGGGGCAGGCCTCAACGCGGCTGGTCATCACGAACGCCGCGCAGTTCCGATAGCACCACGCCATCTCGCCGCGATCCAGCACGCCCGCAAAACGAATATGGGGCGTCAGGCCCTTACCCTCAACCATGCCAACCAGCTTGCGGTAGTACCGCTTCATCCCCTGTCCGACCTTGCCCGCAATGATCAGCGGCGGCCGATCCGAACCAGTGCGCAGATGTCCCCACGCCTCGATCAGGTCCTCCAGACCGCGATAGGGGTAGATCAGGCCGGCCGTGAAGACGAAACGGCCTTTCAACTCGTCCGAAACCGCGACCGGCGGACGCATGTCGCGCTCACCGACGGGGTCGATGCCGTGATAGACCACCCCGACCCTGCTCGGGTCCAGGCCGAGGCTTTCGGTGAGATAGCCCCGCACGAACTGAGAGATCGCGATCACACGGTCCGAACGGTGTACAGCACTTCGCATCTGCCGCAGACGCGCCCAGGTCCGAACCCGCTCGACCGGGTAAGCCGTCAGGCCGGGCGCGGCCGGCATCATGTTGCGAACCATACTGACCACGGGAGTGCCATTCCACGCGAAATGCCGAGCTGTCGGAACAAAGAGCACGTCAGGTGCAAATCGCTCGATCTCTCTCCGGGCCTCTGGCCCCAACTCCCGGCCCCTGGCCGCCAGATTACAGCGCAAGGGCAGCCACTGCACCGACGGGGCGCTCTCTCGCCACGCGGCGATGTCGATCGTTTCCGGCACGCCCACCAAAAGCGCCTCGACCTCCGGATGGTCCGCCAGCCGAGGCACCAGCCGCGACAGATACGTCCGGTACCCCCCGCTCATCCCCCCCGCCGTAATGTTCAACATGCAAATCCGCACGAGTTACGACCTTCCTCTGCCCACGGGTGCCCCAGCACGCGCAAACACCCAGCGAGGGAGAATCCGCACTCGCAGAGCCAGGATCACCATTGACAGCAGAATGAGCCTCATCAGCAACCCGCCCACCTGCGACTGCAGTTCGCCGAAGAGCAGGCTGCCGCCCATACCTGCTACATAGGTATAGGCTAGTACACGCCATATGCGCGAAAACCGGCCCGCTTCTTCAAGTGCCGTACGGAGTCTGGCGTAGAGCCTTGTAAGTAGAACAACCACAACCGTCAGAAGCAAGAAGCCCCAGAGAATGCCCAAAGGACGGCCGAAGTTCAGAATGCTCTCGGTCACCACGCCTGTGCTCATGTGGCTAAGACCCGTGTAGTGGCGGCCCCGAAGGAACTTGGTCAGAACCACGCCACCAGGTTCGAACTTGTCCGGCCAGATTCTGCGCGGGACGAAATTGGTGACCGGCGTGAGGAACGTCTTGCCGTACTGGTAATCCGTAAACTCGCGTTCGAAGACAGCATTCAACGGATTGACACCGTACGAGAACATCTTCAGATTCAGCGTATCACCGTGCATACGGCTGATGTCGTCAAGGCTGTGGAGTCGAGACAAGTTATTACGCACCGTTCCAAGAAAGCCGGCTATGACCAACAATACTGCACCACCCGCAATCGCGTATCGCAGCTTCACCGGCCGTCGCAGATAGTTGTAGATCACCATCATCAAGACTACTTGGCCCAATATAAACCCTCGCCCTCCAAGCAAGGCTGCGGTTAGGACAAATACAACAACATGCAGGATATACCCCAACCACCAAAGGCCCGGATGACGTTTCGTGTAGACAAGGCCGACAGCGAAGTAAACCAGATTGATCGGCGCGATGAGCTTGATCAGGTTGACGAGATGACCCAGGCCTCGCCATTCACCGACACGATGGGCAATCGTCATAGCCAGGGATGCCACACCCCCGGTGATATGGATCAAGTAGAGCTGTGAGACGACAGGAACGATCGTAAGGCCCCACAGGACAACAACCAACCGTGGAGGAACCACACCCGACGGCTCCGGCCGGGGCAGGACAGCGCCGGACTCGGACAGCGTATATCCCTCGATAACAGAGATGCCCATCCCAACGAGGATGTAGCCAAGATAGATGGCATAGATGTAGCCGTTCTGTTCGGACACGAAGACATCCACAAAATACACTGCCAGAGACATATGGTAGAACTTGCCCGGCGAGAAGATGTCCCGATTGCTGGCAAAACACAACGCCAGTGCACACAGCAGCAGAATGAACAACGCCAGCGGGATCACGCACCAATTCCTTCCAGCACTTTCTTTGCCCTTTTCTCCCACCTGTAGTCTTTGAGAAAGGCTTCGTAGGCATTCTGTGCCAAGTTGTCGCGGAATTGGCCATCTTCACAGCGTTTGATGGCCTCGGCCCATTGATCGGTTTCGCCCGGCGACACCAATACCGCCATCCGGTCATCCAGAACTTCCCGCAACACGGGCAGGTCCGATGCGATGATGGCTTTGCGGGAGGCCATATACTCGAACAGCTTCATCGGAGACATCCAGGCACTCGTATTGGCCTGGGTGTAAGGCAGAGCAAGGTTCGTCTGATATGGCATCAGCAGGACATCACAATGCCTGCAAACAGAGGAAATCAGGCCCGGCTCAACGAAACCATGAAAGCAGAGATTCGCAGAGGCCATCTGTCTCCAATGCAGAATGTCCTTGTCGTCTCCCCCGATGACGTGGAAGTCGTACTGAGGCAGACGCCTCGCGCATTCAACGATAATCTCGATCCCTCTGCCCTGATGGAGGTGGCCCGTGTAGCCGATCTGGAGAGTGTCCCGGCAGGCAGGCCAAGGCAGATCGCCATTGGATGACCTACTCGGCATACAGGCGGCATCGTGGCAGACGACAACCCTGTCGGCAACATCGAATCTGGACATATAGAGATCCTTGAGTGCCTCAGAGATCACCACCAATCGCAGCAAACTACGATGTGCCAGTAGGCGTGTCTCCAGGTGACGGATCAACCTGTTATAGGGCAGGCCGTGGGCTTCGTAGATCACGCGGAAACCCATCCTGATTGCCATGGACGCGCCATAAATGTCGCGGGCGTAGATCAGGACCTCCTTCGGATCGTATTGCCGAAGCCGCAGGTACAACTTCGGCAGGACGAATAAACCCACCCCTTTGATCCGCCGGCAAGGGATCAGGGACAATTCAAAGGCTCTCTCCACACCATAGGAACCATAGATGTCTTCGGTCGGGCTGCTGTTGTACTGCTTGCCGACCAAGATCACCTCATGCCCGTTCTTGCCGAGAGCTTCACACATCCGCATCACATGGATGCTGTTGGCATTCCGTGAAGGGATGCTGGATGCCGAGAGGTAGACGATTCTCATTGGCGAATTCTTCCTGCGAGAGCCACGGAAGAGACAGTGCTATGGGAGACAAGGCTGAAGATTGTGTCGCGGATCATCGGCCGTATCACAGCAGGGGTCGAAGGCATACGCGATCGTACCGGCCATTCGAGCGATCTGCACATGACTTTCGGCGAGCGCAACGAGTCTCTCCACAGAACATGAAGCGACGTTTTGTGCAGAAAGAAGTGCCGCATAGTGCTGTAGCCGGTCACAACCAGTTGGACTTCGGAAGAAAGTCCGGTCCTTCGCATAATTCCTGTCAACGCTGTCCGGAGCAAGGTTGATTGCTCGCAAAAGCAGGCCGCGCGCCCTTGCAGCACGCAGCGCAAACTCGGATTTCGTCGGCCCTTTACCCGAAACGAGAGATCGCCCCTGCAGTCGCTTTGCGGGCAGGCTGAACAAGGCCGCGAATCGATGCGCCAGCATCTCCCTGTAGGCCGCCTGATGGAGCTTCTGGTGATAGCATAGAGACGCCATCTGTTCAAAGTACTCCCCGCTCAGATGCGGACATCGCCACGATTCGGTCTCGAAGGGGAGCACCCCAATGAGCTCCATGCGGCCCCGGACAAAGATGTCCCACCCGTCCAGAAATTGCCAGGATTCGTCGTATTCGGGAAGGCCCGACCTCTCCAGCAAACCCCCAACGATGGACTCGATCTCGACCGGCTCAATCCCGATGATTTGCGATACGACTGCGACAGGAATATACAATCTGCTGGTCAGCAACCTCACTCGATCTGTGAAATCCGCACATGGAGGCAAGTTATCGTCCCCGTCATGAAGATGGGAACCGCTGATCGCATCTCCGCCAACGCCCCAGAGGGAAACGCCATACGTTCCTTCCTCCTCAGAGAGAAACCGGATCATGCGAGCTGGCTGTGTGGCGAAGGCAGAGTAAGTGTAGCTATAGTCGTTGGCTCGTCGCCGCAGAAAGGTGTCCTCAAAGTAGTCCTCCAGAATGGGAAAGGTCATGCTTCGAACGCCTGCTGCCTCGGCGACATACTGGCCAATCTTGAGATCGCTTGTATCGGGTCCTCCGAACGTGATTGCGCTGATATTTTCGGCCGCGACACATTCGAGAAGCCCGCCCAAGACCGCCCGGGAGTCAAATCCACCGCTGAGGCTCACAAGCATAGTCGTGTCGGTTACAGTCACATTGCGCACGGCCTCAACAAACAACCCGCCCAACTCTTCGGCGCTGACCACCGGCTTTGTATTGTATCGATGCTCCTTCTTCCACCGGATCTTTTCCGTAATTCGACCGTCAGACCCAATCACCACCGCGTGGCCGCCGACGCATCTCTTAACACCCTCGTACAGCGTCTCATCGGCCAGATGGTGCCCGAACAAGAGGAGGGAGACACAGCCTTCTCTGCACGGTGAAAGAGGCAGAGATGAAGCCTTTGCGATGCTCGCAATGACAGGGGCAACGTGAATGGTCTGCCCCACAACGCGATAAAACAGTGGATAGATTCCAAGTCGGTCGCAGAATAGATGTACCCTGCCATCTACCTTGTAAACCCCCGCAAAGAAGCCGGGAATATCGGCGAGATCGCCCCATCGACCCGACTCGACTGCGTGCAGGACGCGCTCCGTGCTGAGCTCGCTATTCTTCCAGAGATACAGACTGGGCGTGCCATCATCGTGCCCATCCAGCTCAACACAATCCCGAAAGGTTCGTTCGACCACAAGGGTTCTTCTCATAGTGTTCTCCTTTGCTTCAGACAGCCTATGGTAAACCCCGTTGAGATGACGCCTTGCATTATTCAGGCAGGGTTCTCAAGAGAGTGATGGTACGATCTGTCACAACTTCAAACGGTCTCTGGAGCGAAGCGGCGGCAATCTTGCGCATCACCGATGCTCTGCTCGGCTTGTCATATTGAGGACTTAGCGCATCGAATGTATTGAGAATGCCGTGTTCAATGATGGTTTCCGAAGTCATATTCCGGTATCGGGGCAAATGACCGTAATTCAAGAACGGTACGAAGAACCAGTTAAATGCCCGACCGACCCTAAAACGATTGGTGAGGTTGGTGAAATGGTAGAGGGGTTTCGCGCATCGCGCGACGATGCCGTAGAGCGTCGTGGGACGCATCCTGCGGGTTATCGGCAGAAGAACATACTTCCAGCGAAAACACTGAAAGAACGTTCGCGCATATGAATGGACAAAAACCGCTCCATCATCCTTGACGAACTGGAGGATATGAGACAGGGTCTGTTCCGGATTCGGAGTGTGCTGCAACACGCGATGACAGTAGACGATATCGAAACTCTTCTTCTTGAGCGGTAAATCAGTTATGCTCGCCTGTATGAACTGGACGCTTGGGTTGTCTTTGTTGTTCTGCTTTGCGATGTCAACGGCCGCTAAGTCCACGCTCAAGACTTTGCAGCCTAACTGCAAAAGGACCTCAGTGTCAGGTCCTACACCACAGCCGCACTCCAATACGGTCTTGCCCCTGAAGAACTCAGGCAGCCACGCTGTGCGCGAAAGGATCGTGTCATATCGGTCATTGCTCCCAGTCTGCGAATCCAATTGGAGCGTTGAATGCTGTTGCCACTGGAGTGCAAAATTGCCCGCATAAGACATCTCAGGTGTAAAACGCGGGATACCCCGGACAATCGGAATGCGATCTCGGCCACACATCAAGCAATCGCCCTGGATCGTGAACGGCTTACCGTTCCTTTCGAAGTAACCAAGGAAGTCTGCGTTCATCCCACTGCCCAGGCAGGCAATGGCGTTATCAGAAAGCTGCATAAGAACCTCCGTTTGTATGTCACCTGCACCCGAATCGGTGGCGCACCACAGCATAGAACCGGGAGAACCAGCGGTAGCCGATCCAACGGCCCGCTTCACGGATCGAGTGATATGCTGGCAATCGCCTTTTCCATTTGTCCGCCTCACGTGAAGCGACAAATAGCAGATACACTGCCGCGTGTTTGTGAGGACTCTCGGCCTCAAACATGACTTCCATGCCATTCTGATGAAACAGCTCACGAACACATGAAGGTGTGAATCGCCAGTAGTCCTTCCAGTCTTTCGACTCATGCTGGACCTGCGCGAAGGGAACGACAACAATGACCACGTCCCTGGACAGCTCACAGAGGTTGGCGAAGGCTTTACGCACATCGAAGATGTGCTCGAGCGTGGTGTGATTGAAGGCCACGTCGAATCGACCTTTCAGGTCTTCCGGCACCTCTCCCGTCAGATCGAGCGCATACTCGTTCGCTAGGCCCTGGAATCCGCGATAGCCGCCAAAGTTCGTGTATGAGTAACTACTGGCGTTGGTGAAGTAGTCCTTGTAGCAGCCGCCCTCCTTGTCACGATCGTCCCAAGCCGAGACATTGACAACGTCTCCGGTGAAGTGAAGAGCCACCTTGGCCAACTCACGGTTTGACCAATGGCGCGCGATTCGAAACTGCCTGTCAGTGAACATGTCAGAAGCGCAATGAACGGGATGAATTACTGATTCCAGTTTGTGGTTCTGCGAAACTCTGGCCGTAAGAAGAGCAACATCATAAGGAGCCAACTCAAGGCAAAAATCACATAAGCAACGGCAGCACCGGTAATGCCCCACCAGCTCATCAACGGAACTAAGGCGATGAAGTAGACGGCCGTGGCAGCGCAAACCGTACCCAATGATCTTCTCGGAAGTCCAAGGGATAGCATCGCCGGTGCCAGTGCGAAACCACCTACGAGAATGATCAAAGCCAGCATATACACGGCTGCCACAACATAGGCGGGAGAATATTCAGTCCCAGCGGTCAAGGTAACAAGCCATTTCCCTAACAGCAGGAATAGAAACCAACCTCCCACAGCCGAAACAGTCACGAGTAGCGTCGCGCGTTTGACCAAAGAGATAAATGCGCGCTTCTTACCGGCCGCTGTAAGCCGCGCCAGCTCCGGATATATTGAATGGTAGAGTGGATCAAGGAGTCTTGGCAATATGCGTGAGAACTGCTTAGCCACCTTGAATAGACCAAGTGACGCCGGTGTGGTTAAGCCTGCGACCACAAACTCATCACCTTCCCGGGACAGCATGCGGATCGTAGAGTTGAAATTGGTCGTCCAGACATAATCCACGATCCCGGGAAATCGGCCGCGAATGCCGCGAACGGTCTGAGCGACAATCCCGGTGACATTCTGCTTCCGGAGCACCCAAAGCGAAGCGAAAAGCTGGTACAACTGACCGATAATGCCGGTAAGCAGATAGACCAGCACGAAGCCGAACAGGGCCTGCCTCGTCACGAGGCACCAGACCACCCCTGCCAGTCGGACAACGCCGCTGAGGATCGCCGTATAGCTGAGCAGGTCGAAGCGGTCGAACAGGCGCAGGACGCCGATCGGCGTGCCGCTGAGACTGAACAGGATCAGCACGCTGTAGAGGACAAGCAGGGATCGGACCGATGGGTCCCAGCCCAGCAGGCGAATCACGGGACCGGCAAGGGCCATCGCAAGGGCCGTCCCGACGATCGCACTGGCAATATCGAGAGCGAAGCCGAACTTGACAAGCTGCCGAAGGCCCGCGCGGTCGTCGGTATGCAGGGCCTCGCTGCCGAACTTGATCACGGCTTCCCATGCGTTAAACGTCACCAGCTTGCCGAGAGTCAACTCGTAGACCAGGACCAGTGCGAGAATGCCATAGTTCTCTGGCCCCAAGGCCCGCGCCGTCAGAACGGCGGCAACCAAGCCCAGGACGGCGGCCACGGCGTTTGCTGAAACCAGCTTGCCGGCGTTGACGAACAGCCGACGAAAGACGTCGTCCTGGAACCAGGCGAGGACCCGGCGGCGGTGATCGGTCCAGAGGTTGATTATGCTTTCCATGTTGGCCGGACGGCCGAGTTTCCAGTTGTCAGTAGCCAGGAACCAGGAACCAGTTCTCAGTTTGAAGTTCCACGAGACAAGTCTGTCCCTTCGACGAGGCTCAGGGCAAGCTCCGAGCGACGTCGAGGGAAGAGACGAGAGACGGCCGATGGCCGCAGTCTGATTCTGTCAACACTGCTCCATTGCGTAATTGCGCAGACCGGTGACCAAGGCTTGAACATCTGTCGAGAGCAACCTGATTTCATCGGCATCCGGCTCGACAAAGGGCAGGTAGTCATCCTGCTGTCGCTCATGAAACGCTCGGTGAAGCGTCCTGGAATACTCTCTCGGCAATTGCCCCGAACGGATGAATTCCCTGTCGAAGAATGCGATCACGGCGGAGTGTTTGGCGTATTGCAGCCGTCTGGTCAAGAGCACCGCTACCGCCGCGTAGAAAGCAGCATAGTACAACCGATTGGCGGTCGCTCGATATCGGCCGGCTGCCAGGAGAAGCTCGGCGTCCTGCAGGGCCTCGCTGGCTTGCTCGAGACGGTAATCGATCAGCGATTGGAAGTCCGCGTCTCTCATGCGGCTACCTCAATGCCCTCACGGCGGACGTTCCGGGCATACTGGGACACAGACAGCGGCCCGGCCTCAAACGCCTCCTGGCTGACGATCGCTGCGGAGATGACGTAGCCTTCCTCCAGACTCAATTCCCAGGCCCGATCCAGAATTCGCCGTTTGGCCGTGGCGGTCACCTCCCGCACTTCGACCAGAAGATCCAGGTCCGAGCCGGGACCATAGTCCCCTCGGACCCGCGAGCCATAGGCATAGACCCGAACGATACCGGTCTGGGGCCCCAGACCGTCGATCAGCTTTTCGACTACTTCACGAACGCGCGTATCCACACCACGGCTCCTTAGTCCGCAACAGGACCGAACGGACAGCTACCTCCACTATAAATCAGCAGAACCGTGAAGTCAACCTGTCCAAGTCGCTCAAGCGGGCTTTGGATTTACGATTTACGACTTACGATTCACGAGAGACGAGAGACGGCCGGAGAACGCTTCTACGTGACACGTGGCACGTGACACGGGATACGAGCAACGCTTCACGCGCGACGAACGACGACTCCCATACGCCTTCAAATGGGTGCCAGCACGCGTCTGACCTGCTCATGGATGCTGCGGGCACACGCGCGAAACTGGCGGGCATCCGCCATGGTCGGTTTCCCGTCGGGCAGCAAACCCAGCTCGCCGGGATAGCGGGCGTCGATGTAGAGCTTGTCCATCTTCTCTATCAGGATGACATCCTCTCCAGCACGAGCAGATCATCCTGGGCGGCGTTGAGCCACTGCTCAGCGATCTCTTTCATACAGGACCTCCCCTCGGCTCATCACCTCCCTGGCAAACATGCTGTCCAGCCGAACAAAGGCGCGGTGCATTGGTCTGGTATGGACCATCAGATCGATCGCGACCGCCCTGTTAATCGGACGCAAGAGCGAAGAGACCTTCAAGTAGTTCCGCATACGCTCGTCATAGTTGGCCGGCAGGAAGTCATCCTGCGTGACCACGTAGAGATCGATATCACTGTCTTCCGTCGGCCGACCCCAGGCGTAGGACCCAAACAGAATCACCTTCTCCGGATGCAGCGGTGACAGGGCGTCTGTGATCCGCTTCTGCAATTCACCCGAAAGCCTGGTCTGATTGGTTGTCATGGCGGTATTCTATCGCCGGCAGCCCTAGCGCGCCAAGGGGTTTGGATTTACGATGTACGATTTGCGATTTATGATTTGCGAGCGACGAGATACGAGGGGCGGCCGATGGCCGCAGTTTTAAATTTTAAGTTTCAAGTGTTAAGTTTCACGATTCACGAGTCACGTTTCACGCTTCACGCTTCACACTTCTACGCATCCACGGTTCTACGGGTCAAGCCTGTCCCGAGCGAAGTCGAGGGAAGCGACGAGGGCGGCCTTGATCCGCTCCTTGAGTGGCCTATCCCGAAGCGCCTTAACGTCTTTGAGGAAACTGCTGCGAAACTCGACCTTCAAGAGGCGCTACTCCAGGGCCTTCAAGACCGTACTCTTGGCGACGGTCGCCGTTTGGGCGCCTTGCCGAATCGCCTCGGCCAAGCCGACCTCTTCCATGGCCTCGGCGAGCACAGCGCTAAGCAGTTCCGGCCGCTCCTGCATCACCTCAATGAGGGCCTCTTTCAGCAAGCCTCTCAGCGTCTGATCATCTATAACGACTGCGCTCATATCAACTCCTTGCCGGCAGAGCGTTCCACTGCTGCCGCGTAGCTTATCGTACCGCCTGCGAAACACCGTGTCAAATGCCGAGCGGGCAAAGCCGCCGGGAAGCGGGGGTCCTGATTGATCATTGATAATGGATGATTGATGCGTCGCGCGTCTTGCGAGATACACTTCACGCTTCACGAAACACGTTTCACGAGCGACGAGCGGCGGCCTGCGGCCTATGGCCGCGTCTTGCGTTGTGCGTCTTGCGATTCACGAGCCACGCTTCACGCTGCACGCGCGACGAGATAGGGCCCGCCGGGCCGCAAGTGCATTGCGGCCCGGGGGCGGTTGGTTACTGTCACAGCACGACCACGACCGTATTGGACGGCTCTCCCTCGCCGGCCCTGTTGGCGGCGATGACGCGGTACTCGAACTCCTTTCCGCGCTCCTGGTCGGTCAGGTGGATCTCGGTCGTCAGCGCGGTGGCGACGTCGAGCCAGGGTCCGGCGGGCCGTTCGCGCCGCGTGACGCGATAGGCGCTGGGCCTGCCGCCGGTGACGGGGGCTTTCCAGATGAGATCGACGGTATGTTCGCCCTGGTGTGTGGCGAGCAGTTCCCGCGCCTGTCCGGCCGGGGCCAGGGGCGTGGGCGCGCTGCGCGGCCCCCAGCCAATCAGGCCCAGTTGCTCGCTGTCGGCCCCGACGGTGGTCTCGGCGTAGCGAATGTTCTTCTTCATCGCCGTCGTGAGGTGGCCGAGGATGCTGTCTTTGCTGGTCCGGGCCGCCTTGGCGACGGTTTGCCGGGTCAGCAAGTCGGTTCGGGCCTGCGCGTAGGCATCGCGTACGCCCGTCATGTTGGCGACCGTCACGGGTGGGTCGGGGTAGACGGCGGCGTGTTCGGTCAGTCCGGCGATCATCTCATCGGCCAGAGTGGCCACATCAGATTCAGTACTTGGAAATTGAGCCATAATAGCTCTCCTTTCCTTCAGGCCGTCGGCACAGTGCCGGCGACGGGGGGGGTTGGCGGCCCACCGTCCGGCCGCAAGAGGCCGGCGACGGGGCACGCATCCTCACGTCGCGACGTACGCATTCAACCATGGGCAAGCGCTCGCTCGATTCGGGCCCGCATGTCTCATTGCCGCCTGTATCGACGGTTGAAGGAAGGAGGTTGAGAAGAAAAAGAAGAAAAGTTTCAGATCACAGATCGCAGTTGCCGGTTGGCAGGGGTCAGGGGTCGGAGGTCGGTTGACGGCAGCCAAGAACCAACGACCAGGAACCAGTTGTCAGTTGACCGTTTCGAGTTTGAAGTTCTACGCTTCACGCTTCACGCGCGACGCGTTCAGGCCGGAGGCTGCAGGCTGCAGGCCGGAGAACGCTTCACGCTTCATGCTTCACAGCTAATTATCCAGTTCGGTCGTGCGTTATCGGCGAGATCGCCGGCCGCATCGGCGGCATCCGGCATTGGATCCAAGTCATATCCAGCTTGGTTTGGCTCATTCGAAGCTTCAAATACGACATTCGAAGCTTGATCTGACTCATTTGAAGCTTCATCCATCTCATTTGAAGCTTGATATGACTCATTCGAAGCTTGATTCAGTCCATTTCAAGCTTCATATCGGTTATCCGAAGCTTGATATGGCTTGTTTGAAGCTTGGTATGCTCTATTTGAAGCTTCAGATGGCTCGTTTGAAGCTTGATTCCTGGCATATCAGGCTTCATCTGGCCACGGAATCCGCGATAGCCGCCGTGATCGATGTACGAGTAATGGTCGGCATCGGCGAAGTAGTTCCTGTAATGACCGCATCGCAGACTAGCACGGACATCGTCCGCCGGTTTCGGTGTACGGAGTCAAAGCAGATTCGACTTCCGGTCCGGTCCCAGCGGGGATGTAGGTGGTATTTTCGCGAGCCGCGATAGCGGAATGGACTGAAGAACGTTCCGGCCTGGCGGAGGGTTTCTTGTTGCCTCGAATAGATCAAGAGGCTCTGATCGCCGGCGTGGTCAGGGTAGGTGTCGGTGACCAGCAGATCGCCCGCAGGGCTCAGCGATGGGTGGCCGTCTTCTGCCGGCATGGCGGCCGGCATCGGTGAGCAGGCGAATGTGCGGTCGGGGCCGAAGGTGTATTCATAATAGCCCGGCGTCCCTTCGTGCGGATAGCGGAAGCAGATCAGGCGGTCGTCGGCCAGCCAGTTGAAATGGGAGGCCGTTGCGGCATCGTCTACGACGTGCAGCGAGCCATCGTCGAAATCGCAGAACATCAGTCGGTTCATCCGGCGGCCCTGCGGCAGCCACAGGTGCAGGAAGACCAGACCCCTGCCATCGGGGGCAAAGAGCAGATGGTTGATGTAGTGCGGACCGTCGGCCATGCACGGCAGCGGCCGCAGATCGGCGATCTGCCGAAGGCTAAGGAGCATTTCGGTTTCGCCGGTGGTCAAGTCGATCCGCCAGAGGCCGTCGTCAGCCGGGCAGGCCTCGGCGGCGGTCTCGTCGGGGAAGTTGCCGTAGCCGTAGCCGGGCCGGAGGCGTTCGAGGCGAGAGAAGTTCAGGCCGACGCCCCACCGCCCCGCCGGGTCGATGGCGTAGATGGGCACGGTGTACGAGGCCTCAACCTCGCCCGTGAAGACGTCCTGGACCACGCAGCCGTATTGGCCGTCGACGAGCCGGTTGTACAGGACCAGCCGATCCGCCTCGGCGCCGAACCATTGGAGCATACAGCCCTGTTGCCAGCACCAGGTTTCCGTCCGGCCGAACGGGTGGAAGGTCGGTCGGCCGTCGGCCACCTGCGACCATTCGAAATAGCCCAGCCGCAGCGGCCTGCGCAGGGCGGCGTCGGTCCAGTCCTTCTCGCAGGTCATGGCCATGGCGAGAATCCTGCTGTCGTCGCCGCTGAACGGCGTTTTGTCATAGTATCCGAACCATGTGGGCATGCCGTCGGCGCTCATCGAGTACAGGCGAGAAGAGACCACCGACCTTGATGACCCGTTCGAGTTGCGCAGCCGGCCGCACTGCCGCACCAGCCGGATGCTGCGGCCGCGCAAGGCCCGCAGATGGGGCAGCACGCCCGTCTTGCGGAGGGCCGGACCCAATGGCTCCTTAAGACCGCTCAGCCGCATCGAGTGCCGCCCTTTGCTTGTCCAGGTGAGTTCTCAGAAACAAGTGCATGATGCCCGACCACACGGCGAAATAGCCAGTATAGGCCAACGAAGCCCCGACGATTCCGAAATATCTGATCGCCGGAAACAGCAGGCCGAAATAGACCGCCGTCGCCGCCACGTTGGACACCAACGACCTGCGCGCCAGGCCCATCGCCAGCAGCGAGGGCGTCAGCGTGAAGCTGCACAGAAAGATGACCATCGCCAGCAGGTAGAACACCGTGACCCAATAGGCGTCTTCAAACGCCGGGCCCACGGTCCAACGGATGACCCAGCGCCCGGCCAGGAAGAAGGCAAACCATCCCAGGAAGGCGGCCGCAGAGGTCAACAGCGTCGTCCTCTTGATCAGCGAGACGAAGCGTCTGCCGTCCCGCGCGGCCCACGCGCGGGTCAGTTCCGGATAGATCGACTGCGACAGCGGCTCGGAGAATTTCGGCAGAACGACGGCGAACTGCTTGGCGACCTTGAACAGACCCAGGGCCGCCGGCGTGGTCAGGGCGGCGATGAACAGACCGTCGGTCTCGCGCGAGAGCATTCGGACGGTCATCGTCAGGTTCGTCGTCCAGACGTAGTCCACGATCCCCGGGAACCGGCGGCGAATGCCGCGCAAGGGCTCGTTGACGATGCCGGTGACATTCTGCTTCTTGAGAACCCAAAGCGAAGCGAAAAGCTGATACAACTGGCCGATGATCCCGGTGACCAGATAGACCAGCACGAAGCCGAACAGGGCCTGCCTCGTCACGAGGCACCACGCCACCCCTGCCAGTCGGACAGCGCCGCTGAGGATCGCCGTGTAGCCAAGCAGGTCGAAGCAGTCGAACAGACGCAGGATACCGATGGGTGTGCCGCTGAGACTGAAGAGGATCAGCACGCTGTACAGAACGACCAGCGGGCGGACAGAGAGGTCCCAGCCCAGCAGGCCGATTACGGGACCGGCGAGGGCTATTGCAAGGATCGTACCGACGAGGGCGCTGGCGACATCGAGAGCGAAGCCGAACTTGACAAGCTGCCGCAGGCCCGCGCGGTCGTCGGCGTGCAGGGCCTCGCTGCCGAACTTGATCACCGCCTGCCAGGCGTCGAACGTCACCAGCTTGCCGACGGTCAACTGATAGACCAGCACCAATGCGAGGATGCCGTAGTTCTGGGGACCCAAAGCCCGGGCCGTCAGCACGGCCGCAATCAAGCCCAGGACAGCCCCGACTACATTGGCCGAAAGCAGCTTGCCGGCGTTGATGAACAGCCGACGAAAGACCTCGTCCTGGAACCAGGCGAGGACGCGGCGGCGGTGATCGGTCCAGAGGTTGGTTATGGTTTCCATGTTCGGCCAGCGGCCGGGTTCGTCGTGCGTCGTGCGAGATACGAGCGACGCATCACGGCCGGATGGCCGAGTTTGAAGTTTGAAGTTCGACGCTTCACGCCGCGAATGTGTGGGCGGACTCCGTCCGGGTCGGTTGCGCCGGGCCGCTGGCAGCGGCGGCGCAACATCGACGCGGGTCTGCGGCGGCCATCGTCGCGGCCGCGGCCCGACGGCGTTCTATCCGGCGTTGGCGCCCACCTCGGCGGGCGGCCTTCGCTCTTTGGAGCGGGAAGGCTTCGTCGCCTGCTCGCCCTGGGATGGGCGATGACCGCGATCCGCCGACCGCTCGGCCGCGGGCGGCCCCGGTCGAGTGCGGGCCTTGGCGGCGGCGATATACTCGCGCAGGAAGGCCAGGAAGATGCCGAAAACGAACGCAACGGTCCCGGCCAGCACGCCCTTGGTCGCCGTACCGCGCGCGACCGGCAGCTCGGGCACAATCGCCTCGTCGAGCACCTGGAGCGTGGGCATGCTCTTGGCCTCCTCGATCTTGGCCAGCTCGGTTTCGCGGACGAGCAGTTCGTAGAGCATCTCCTGGACCTGGGCCTCGTGGGTGGGGATGCTGTCGATCCGGCTGAGCCGGGCCTCCACCTCCTTGAGACGGCCTTCGAGAAAAATGCGCTTGCTGGTCGCCTCGCCGGTCGAGAGTTTCTTGTTTCGGCGGTCCAGCTCCTCGATATAGGCGTTGGCCATCGCAGCGGCCCGGTTGGGATCGAGGTCGGTTATGGCGATCTTCACCGCCCCGTCGTCCGTGGTCTTGATGCTGGTGTTGCCCGCAAGCCGCCGACGGGCCTTGGTCCGGTTCTCGACGTTCTCGTAGACGTTCATCAGGTCGAACGTGTCGATCAGCGTGTCGGCGACCTCTCGACTCGTGAGGATCTCAACATAGATCCCGGCAACGCTGCCGCTGTCCATGATGCTGCGGAGCATGGAGTTGCCCAGTCCGCCGAGGCCGCCAACCGTTGACTGCCTCTGCAACACCTGCATGGGCGGGACAATCGTGGCACTGGCCTGATAACGACGCGGCTGCAGGAGCATGAGGCCGACAGTGGCCGCCATCGCCACGAACGACAGGACCACAATCATCCAGCGGCGCCGCCAGATGACGAGCAGATAGTCGAACAGGTCGATCTCTTCGACGCCGACCGGTCCCGGTCCCTTCGGCGGCGATCCACTGTCGTTTTCGTACGGCTGAGCCAATATCGGCGTCCTTTCCTTGTCCGGGCTAGATCGCGAGCACCACGCCGGCGGCGACGGCAATCTGGAAGACGATCTGGGTAATGTCCTTGGTGGTCTTAAGCCAGAAGTAGCGATCGAGTTTCCTCGGCACAACGATCGTGTCGCCTGGGTCCAGCGGGACGTTCAGGAACCCGCCGAACGACCATTGATTGAACTCGTTGTCCCAGAACACCAGCCCTCCGCGGTCCTGCTGCCGGCTGATCACAGAGCCATCGGCCCGGATCACACTGACCTGTTTGGTGTCCGCGTCCCTGGTCATCCCGCCGACCCGGCCCAAGTAGTAGTTGACCGTACGGCGGGCCTCGTACAGCAGGCTGGTCTCGTTAAAGACTTCGCCGACGACGTGCACAACTCCCGGCGTCTGCGGGATGACAAGTTCGTCGCCGTCTTCGAGTTCCAGATCGAAGTTCGTTCCACGAAACTGCTCCAGTGGCGTCAGCTTCACGACGACGCGACCGGTGATCTCGCTGGCCCGAAGCCGGGCGAGCAGCTCCTTCTTGGCCTCGAGGGCCGCCTGCTGGCCCCGGACCGTCTCGGCGTCGAGGGCCGCGCCCAAGGCCTGCTCGGCCCCGCCGAGCATGGACTCTTCCAGTTGGCGGATCATCTGGTCCAGTCGACGGCGCTGGGTTTGCCGGGCGGTGTCGCGGGTGAAGACGGCGCCCTTGAGATAGGCCTTCTGGGTATAGCCGCCGGCCCGCTCGACGAGCGAACTGAGGGTCTCGCCCCGCCGGATCGGATAGCGGCCGGGGAAGCGGACCTCGCCGCGAATCGCGACCGTGCGGTCGAAATCCAACTCCGGCACGGGCCGCACGACCAGTGTGTCGCGGTCGGACAGCAGGATGTCGTGCTCGGGATCGCCCGCCAGTGCCCTCGCCAGGTCGACGTCGATCTTCTCAGTACTGACCCCGTCCTGGCTGATGTGCCTGCGCGTGATCTCGACCGCACGGTGATACGCGTCCTTCCTGAGCCCCCCGGCCGCGTCGATCAGATCGCTGACACGCATGTCGGGAACCAGACGGTACCGGTTCGGGTCGAACACCATGCCGGAGATCGCAACGGTCCGGTAGTCTCTTTGGTCCCAGCGGAAGATTCGAATCATATCGTATTGCGCCAGTTCGATGTTCGACGCCTCGTCGCCGGCGAGGACCTCGCCCGGATCGAACGGAACGAAGGTCGGGTGCAGGTCGGGCGGGACGAGCCGCTCGATCTGGCCGTAGTCGAGATTCGGTTGCGGCAGGAAGACGTCGTACGACGTGAGGACGTCGCCGAGGCGCATGCCGGGCTTCCATTCGTATGTACCCGGCCGCACGACGTGGCCCTCCAGGCGAACGATCTCCTGTGTGCCGGGCGCGACGGAGAAGATCTTGACGACGTCCCCATCCCGAACCGGCGTATCGAGCGAACGCTGCTGGTCGTTGCCGCCGGATGGGTCGGCGAGATTGAAGTCCACCACAATTCTCTTGCGGTGGTTCTCGATCCTCTCCACCTGCACGCGCTGGAGCCACCCGGCGAAGGTCACTCCCCCGGCCAGGTCCAACACCTCGCCCAACGTCATGGGCCCGGCCATCTCGTAGATCGCCGGACGTTTGACATTGCCGGCCACACCTGCGACCGGACCGATCAGCGGGATGAAGATCGTGTCGCCGTCCTGAAGCCGGACATCGCCGCTGCGGTCTCCGCCCAGCAAGAAATCGTAGAGGTCGATCGTCATCGGCTCAGCGCCGTTGCGGCGCAACTGGATCGTCCTGAGACTGCCGTTCTTGGAAGGCCCCCCGGCCGCCACCAAGGCATTGATCACCGTCGCCAACGAACTGACGGTGTAGCTTCCGGGGGTGGCCGCCTCTCCGACGACGAAGACGCGGATCACGCGGAGCCGGTCCATGGTGATGGACATTCGGAAATCGGTGTACTTGCGGCCCAGCTCGTGCTGGAGGTAGTTCTCAAGCTCGCCGAACTTCATCCCCCAGACCTTCAAGGCCCCCACCTGGGGCACGATGACCTGGCCGTTCCGATCGACCTGCAAAGCGAACTGGGCATCGATTCGACCCCAGAGCGTCACGCTGAAACTGTCTCCGGGCCCGATCACGTAATCGGGCCCGACGGGCACGTTGGTCACCGGGGCAAAGGTGGAGACGGGGCGGGCGAAGACGTCGTATCCGAACTGCTGAAGCTGTGTGGACACGTCGGCGGCAATATCGCCCGCGATCAACCGCTCGGTAGCCGAGGGCGTTCGTCCCGTAGCGGGAACGAGCGACTGCGGCTGCGACAATCCGACATCCGCTGACTCCGCTTCGAGGTCCATCTCGGAAGGGCTTGGAACATCAACGGCGCGTTGCGCGCCGACGGCGCTCAGGCCGGGCGAAGCCTCTCCCTGGACCTGGCCTATCGCGGCCGAAGAAGGGGCTTGCTGGGCCATGACGGCCCCCCCGGCCAGGACGCTCCATGCCAATATCATCGGTGTGAGTGCAGGAACCAAGCCTTTGGTGAGCGCCGAGGACAACCTCCGCACTCGGCACAACACGGCGCACTCGACGGTCGTTCGATCCGCCGAACGGGCTCGGAATAAGGACTCACCGGATTCCATTCCAGACTCCTCTTGGATCACAACCGGACGGACTGCCGTTCGCAACCCGCCCGTCCGGGCCGTTCTCACGATCGGCGGCGGACACAAACGCCGGCGTGCTCGTTTCGTGCCGCCGTGACGGACCGGTGATGGTACAGGGCGAATCTCCCGTGTCAAGGTCCTTCCGACGATCGCATTTCGATTCCACGGAGCGCATCGCAACCAAAGCAACACTGACTCAAATGTACTTATCGGACACCGCGCCGCGAAATCTTTACATGTTTGCGAGGATTGTCGGACCTATCGGCCGAACATTGATCTTGACCCCACTTGGGGGATGTTCTATTCTTGCGTCCGCTGTAGCACGGATTCGCGTGAAGAACGGTGTTGACTGAGGCCATGCGACGGATTGCGGTGTCTCTTATCCTGTTGATCGTTGCGCCTGTGCCCTGCGGGGCGCTGGTATCGACGAACGTTCCCCTCGATCACTGGAGCTATCGCGAGGTTGACAAGCTGGCGAATTACGGGCTGATCGACAGCGCCATGCTGACGATGAAGCCCATCTCCCGCGTCGAGATGGCCAGGCACATCGCTCAGGCCCGGCAGACTCTTGGGCGCATGGACGATCCTCCCGACGTGCTTTCGGGCATCATAGACCGGCTCACAAAGGAGTTCAGGGGGGAGCTGATCCTGATCGGCGCCCTCGACGGTGCCTACAGCGGGTCCTTCCTCAAACCCGTGGAGGATCCTTACGTGAGGCTTGTATGGGCCGATCGCGAGCCTGACCTGGAGAACGTTCGGGGCGACACGTTCGAGTCCGGGTCCAACGTTCGGGCTGGTTTCGCTTCGCGTCTGAAACTGTGGGAACGTGCGGCGTTCTACGTACACCCGGAGTTTCGGATCGCCTCGGCCGACTCCGACGGCGACCTGCAACTGATCGCAGGCTACGGCAAGGTGCAGGCCGAACGATTCGAGATACAGGTTGGAAAGGATTCCCTTTGGTGGGGCCCGGGCCACCGCGGCTCGATTCTGATGAGCAACAACGCAGAGCCGCTGACGATGGTCAAGGTGACGAACCCGCAGCCCATGCAGCTTCCTTGGGTCCTGCGATACCTTGGACCCTACCGAGCGCAGTGGTTCCTCAGCGAGTTGGAGGAGGATCGCCACATTCCGAACGCCAAACTGTCTGGAGTCCGGCTCAATTTCAAGCCCCTGCCTCTATGGGAAGTGGGGTTCTCGCGCGTGTTCATGTTCGGCGGGCGAGGGATGTCGCGAGTGGGCCTGCGGGACTACGCCAAACTGCTCCTGGCCACAAGCAATCAGGAAGAAGACAACCAGATCGCGGGATTCGATACATCGATTCTGCTGCCGCTGGCCGACATACCGTACTGCGACGGGCTTCCGTTGCGGTCCGTCAAGTTCTATGTGGACGGGGCCGGGGAAGATGAAGCGGGCGGCCTGCCGAGCAACTGGGGATGGCTCTGGGGCATGCAGCTCAACGACATCGGCAAGACCGGCCGGACCGATCTGCGCGTGGAATACGCCGACAACCACCACCACAAGAAGCCCAACGTATTCTATACGCACAGCATCTATCGTTCGGGCTACACCTACGAAGGCCGCGTGATGGGCCACTTCATGGGAACCGACTCACGAGGCGCGTTTGTACAACTGTCGCACTATCTGACCGACGACCTCATCGCCAACGTTTCGTACGATCGGCTGACCCACAACCTGTCGGGCAACGTCCGCCCCTCGGTGGACATCTTTCAATGCGATCTGACCACCTTCGCGTGGCCAAACTGGCAGATTGCGGCCGGCTATCGCTACGAGGACGGAAAAGGCGCCCGCTACACCGACAACCACATTGTCCAGATCCAGTTGATCCGCAGTTTCTGACGTGCAAAGCGGTCGGCTCGCGGGACTTGCGGCAGGAAGATGGCGATGGCGTCGTCTATCCGGTGATGGTCTTCCAGCTCAGATTCAGTTCTTCCAGCAATCCAATGACTTCCTCGATCATCTGGGGATCGCGACTGCTGTTCGCCTGGGTCAAACGCCGTCCCATGAACACGTAGAGCTTTCGCAGGTTCTCGGCGATTTCGCCGCCCGCTTCCATATCCAAGACAGCGTTGAGCTCGTCGATGATGTCCTGGGCGCGATTGATGTACTGCCCTTTGGCCGCGTAGTTCTGGGCCTCCAGTTCCCGAACGGCCAGCTTGAGGAACTTGATCGCTCCATCGTACAGCATAACGATCAAGCGGCCTTTGCTCTGCGTGCCGACGGCAGCCTGCTGATATGCACCGATTCCGTTCATGGTTGTGCCCTCGTCAAAGACATCGGCCTGCACGTTGCTGCGGCGGGCCGCTCGATAAGGCCGAGAAGGGAGACAAGCCCCACACAGATGCTTGTAGAAAGGAGGTGGCCGATGGCCTTATCAGCCACCTCCCCTTACTCGTCATGCGATCCGACTGCCGCTGTCACTACCTCAGCAGCGTCAGGGCCATCTGCGGGATCGAGTTGGCCTGTGCCAGCATCGCCGCACCGGCCTGCGAAAGCACCTGATTCCGCGTCAGCGTCGCCATTTCCGTGGCTACGTCGACGTCCGAGATGCGCGATTCGGCCGCCATCAGGTTCTCGGCCTGAATCCCGAGCACCTCGCCGGTCGCATCCAGTCGGTTGATCATGTACCCGAACATGGCCCGCGCCGTGTCCTTGGTCTCGATCGCGCTGGTCAGCGTGGTCAGCGCGCTCCGTGCGCTTTCGTCGCCGGTGATCGACAGGGCCTTGACGCCCAGGGACGAAGCATCCATCTTCGCACCGGTGACGTCGATCTTGTCGGTCTCGCCACCGAAGTGGATCGACACCGTCGCCGAGTTGTCGAGCATCTTGATGCCGTTGAAGTCGGTGGATTCGGCAATACGCGTGATCTCGCTGGCCATCTCGGAGAACTCGTTGTCCATAATGACCCGCTGGGTGGACGAGTACGAGCCCGTGGCCGCCTGCTCGGCAAGCTGTTGCATACGCACGAGGAGGTTGTCGATAACCTGCAGGGCTCCTTCCATCGTCTGCAGCAGGCTCACGCCGTCCTGGGCGTTTCTGGCCCCCTGTTGCAGCACTGCGATGTTGGCACGCATCAACTCGCGGACGGCCATACCGGCTGCGTCGTCGCTGGCGCTGTTGATGCGAAGGCCGGATGATAGCCTCTCAACCGACGTGGCCAGGTTGTCGTAGCTGATCCCGAGGTATCGGGCAGCATTCGACGCCATGATATTGTTCTTGATTGCTAACATGTTTCCGTCTCCTTTTTCACAAAGACCCCAGTTTGGCCCCTACATGTTTCGTCAACACATCCACTTCATCGTGTTTCGACGTTCAATGGTCATTATCGTCAAAACCCACAACGACTTAAGGCGACCGGATGCGCCGAGCGACCACAAAAAGATACGGCCCTCTAAAACCAATGCTGGCGGCACTGATAGGGTCGGTCAGAGCGTACCTCCAGGGAACAATTTCCGACAAAAAACCCACATCTCTCCTCGAAGAAGCCGCTTGCGTCACCCCCTGCATCCGGTCGGCCCGCAACTCGAAGCCCCCCTCCCATCCGACTCCAGCCTGAACCGTGGCCTCCCGAAGGCACATCCTTTTTTCATGCCAATGAATCCAACCTGCCGATAATCCTCAGGGTCTGACTGCATGGGGGCACATAGGGCATTCGTTCTTCCGCGGTAAGTCGCCATTGCCGCCAAAGAGGCGGAGTCCGCACAGCAGGCACGGCCGGTCGGATTTCCGACGAATCAGCAAGACAGGAGTCGCATGGAGAACACGCGGACACTCGAACAACATAGGACACTGCTGGTCTTCAATTGCCACGAGCCGTGGGTCTATCAGCTCGGCGTGCTGGGTTATCGGCTCGACATCGTCGTTGGTTTGAAAGGCATGTACAGCCGAGGCTGGGACAAGCGCATGCGTCCGCTTCCCGCCAACGCCCGTCTGGTCACCTTGCCTGAGGCCCTCGCATCTGCGGCCGAATACTATTGCATCATCACCCACAATATGAGGGATCTTCTGGACGTGCGCACGCGACCGGAGCCGAGAGTCCTGGTTCTTCACAACACCCTCGAAGGACGAATCCGGGAGGAAAGGCCAAGCTGTGATCCCGATCAACTCAAGGATATGCTCCACCAGTACGTCGAGTTTGTCGGCGCCCATGTCGTGGCCACCAGCATGTTCAAAGGGGAATCATGGGGGTTCACCGACGACATCGTTCACTTCGGCATCGACGCCGACGACTATCTACCGTACTCAGGGCAAAAGGCTTGTGGCCTGCGCATCTGCAACTTCATCACTTCCCGCCGACAGATCCTGCGTTGGGACTTTCACGAGAAGGCCTTTGACAACATCCCGGTGACCCTTGTGGGCCACAACCCCGACCTCCCGGGCGTGCGGGCCGCGCGCGACTGGGACGATCTCAAGAAGATCCTCCAGGCCCATCGCTTCTACATCCACACGGCCGACCCGCTTCTCGAAGCGGGTCACAATATGGCTACCGCCGAGGCTATGGCCGCAGGACTGCCCATACTGGGGAACCAACATCCCACCTCGCCGGTCCGGCATGGGATCAGCGGGTTTCTCAGCGACGATACGGGCAGATTGCAGCACTACGCGAGAATACTCCTGGAAGACCGCGACTTGGCCGCCTTGATGGGCCAGCAGGCTCGCAAGACCGTCCTCGAGCGATTCTCACCAGCCCGATTCAAGCACGCGTTCACGCGATCCATCGAGATCGCTCGGCGCAAGTGGTATATGCGAAAGGTCTCGCCGGCAACCTTCCGGACGACCTGCTTGTCCCATCCCACAGCCCGTCGGTGAAATCACCGGGCTTGTCGATTCGCCTATACAAGCATGTCGATACGCCCGTCGAGGCCATTGCCGATTGCGGATTGGGGATTGCCAACCGAAGATGGTCCCCCGTGTGCTGCTCCGAGATCCGCCCTCGGCCCGCCGAAATCGGACGACGCATCCTGCGGACGATACCCCTGCCAGCCGGATTCCCGCTGCTGCGTCCAGGCGTCTTGCTGGAAGTGCTCTCGTCCCAGGCCCCTGTCAGGCTGATCGGAGACAACGACCTCTACGCGGCGAACGCCAACACCGGCCTCCTGCAACCGACTCAAGACCTCAGGCAGCGCCCGCTCGATCTCTCGACGCGTCTCGTCGTAGATCACCTCGATCGTTCCACGGATCTGATTGCCCTGTTCGTGCACGCGGACCAGAACGCTTCCCAACTCCGGCGGGTCCAGCCGAATCTGCACCTGTTTGTCCGCACGAGCTATCGAGGCATGAATGGAACTGAGAATCTGCTCGCCAACATCCTGCACCGGGCTTCGCAGCGACGCCGCATCAGCACCGGTCGTGCTGGGTGCCTGGGCCGACAGGCGAACAAAGGCGCTTGCAGGATCGCTCTCCGTTGAAGCCGTCACCTCAATCGGAGACAGTAAGGGGCCCTTGGCGTCCGGAACCGGCGATTCTTTGCCCACGCCCACTGCCGCGCCCACCTGCCGAAGGTGGCTGTCCTGTCGGGAGAAGGGCTGCCCGTTCTCCTGGCGGGTACCGTCCGCACTGCCTTCGGACGTCTGCGACGCGCGGCTCGTGGTCGCGGCATGGCCCGGATCGAAGTCCTTTGCGGCTTCCCTTGCAGGCTGGTTCTTCAGTTGTTCGGGCGACTGCAGCCCGGTCGGCGCCTGAATTGGGGCCGCTCTGGATGTGTCGGCTGCCTCGGCGTCCGCAACAGAGGTCTTGGCTTCGCCACCCCTCGGCGTATCAGCCCGTCCCTGGCCACCTGCCGGCACGACCTCGGCCACGACCTGCTTCGGTCCTTCGGCGCCAGGCGCAGCCGTCGCAGACAACGCCGCGCCGTCGCGTCCGTCGGCGGTGACTTCACCCCGGGTGACGACCGTCTCGGCAACCTCCACGCCGTTGTGCCTGCCGGAGGCGGGCACATCTGGTTGAACGGCAAGTCCCTTCGCATCGCCTGTTTCCGCCGCGGCCCGCACCTGCATCTGGCTCACTTGGCCCTCGGCGGACATGGTTTGCGATACCATGCGCATCGACTGATGGGGTTCTCCACGAGGAACCTGGCTGCCCACATCGGGTCCAGCGACATCGACCGTCTCTCCCTGGGCCGGCAAGGGTGCGATCTCGTGAACCGGCGAGTCCGCGGGCAGCGAAACTGCTTGCTCTTCGGGCGGATCTGCAATGGGGTCGTCAGATTTCAGCCCCCTGCCGTCGCTCGCCACCGGCGATTCGACCGAGTCGGTATCCGGATCGGCCACCTGTGCCCCATCGGCTGAACAAGCCCCTTCAGCGCCTTGGCATTGCCTTTTATTGGACCTCAATTCGTCTCGAAGCCGTGCCAAGGGCGCCGCATCGGCGAACACCTGACGACCGCCCTTGCTCGTCGATTCACAAGCCTCCCGACCCATTGCCACGGCCTCGCCGGGCGATCGGGCAAGCATGTTGCCGATCACGATCGCTATGTTGCTCATACACTGATTCCTCAATTGGGCCACGTATACAAGTCAAATAGCAATCTGTATGCCAATTCATGGCCTGCTGCACCTGCTACACTCTAAGCTATTTCAATGCAACATGTTACGATCTCAACGAGGGAACAAAGCCGTCCATTCGCCCCCTCGGCTCAGAGGGCCGACAGACGAATGTTCCGAAAGAACAGGAAATCTCTTCCGGTATCGTCGGCCGGCGTACCGCCAGCGATCCCAGGGTGCGGCGCGCGTCAAATTAGCCAACCGCGTGTATAGAATCCTGACACGGTCGCCGCAACGGGCAAACACGGTCAAACGAGCTCTCCAGGTCCGCCAGCGGCCGTCTGTCGCACTGTTCTGGGCGTCGCCACAGGGAAACCGAACCTGGCACGGTTATTGCACATCACGTTGACGTCGTAGAACGTTCGTGCACAGACCCAAGGATGCAAACGATGGCACAGCCGAACAACATTGTGAACCTGCTCGAAGCGGGGATCAAGGCCGAAGGGCTTCGTCAGAGGACGATCGCCAGCAACATGGCCAACATCGAGACCCCGGGGTACCGGCGGCTCGACGTCAAGTTCGACGAACTGCTGGCAAGGGTCCTGAACTCCTCCAGCACAGCCGACCTCGACAAGATCGAGCCGGAGATCTACCAGCCCAGGAACACCCCTGTCCGGCCAAACGGCAACGACGTCCATATGGAGGCGGAGGTTGGAAGCCTCGTCAAGAACACCCTCCGCCATACCGCATACGTCAGACTCCTGCAGAAACGGTTTTCGCAAATCGAAACGGCTATCCGCGTCGGTTAGCCGAAGCGACCCCGTCGCCGGGCACAACGCCCAGCGAGGTCGCCTTGAGAGAAAGGATTCGCTATCATGCGAGTGGACAGCACGTTCGGTCCCGTCGATATCGCCGTCTCGGGCATGAGAGCCCAGAGCACGCAGATGGAGGTCATCTCCTCCAACATTGCCAACGCCCGAACCCTTGACGACGGGCAGGGCCAGCCTTATCGCCGACTCCAGGCCCTCTTCGGCACCGACAACGAGGACACCCACGGCATCGCCGGAGTCACCGTCTACAACATCGCGCAGGATATGAGCGCGCTGGAACGGATCTTCGATCCCGGCAACCCCCGGGCCGACGAAGCCGGCTATATCACCATGCCAAACGTTCAACTGCCGGTCGAGATGATGAACATGTCGACCGCCACCCGGGCGTATCAGGCCAATGCGGCCATCCTGAAGCGGTATCAGAAGATGATTGAAACCACACTCGAATTGCTCCGGTAACGGAAGGGCAGCCCGATGGTCAACTTCGATCCAAGCGCCAATTCAATCCCAACGAATGCCAGGCCCCCCCTGCCGCAGACCGAAGGTCCCGGCGGCAAGGCCGATTTCTCCCAAGCCGTCAAGGCCCTCGACAAGTATGTCTCCCAAGTCGATGACCTCCAGAAGTCGTCCGAGACGTCGATCGAGGATCTTCTGACGGGCAAGAACAACGATATCACGGCGGTCGTCTCCAGCGTCGCCAAGGCGGACGTCAGCTTCAAGGTCCTTGTCGGCGTCAGGAACAAGCTCATCGAAGCCTACAAGCAGACGATGAACATGCAGATTTGAGCGAGGCGGTGCCCGACGGCACCGCCGATCATCTGTGGTAACATGGGTTCAGAAGCCTGATGGAACTCCAGCACAAAATCGTCTCCGTGTGGCAGAAGATCAGCCTGATCCAACGGGCTCTGCTGGTCACCGTCCTGTTGGCCTCGGCCATGATCGGGGCGCTTCTGGTCCATTGGGCCCGTCGGCCGGACATGCGATTGCTCTACCAGGACTTGACGCCCGCCGAGGCGGCCAGAATCACCGACAAGATCAGCGACAAAGGGATCGCGTACCTGCTCCGAGACGGCGGCACGACCATTTACGTCCCCCAGCAGTACGTCTATCAGCTTCGACTGGACCTGGCCAAGGAAGGCCTGCCGGGCGGCGAACAGAGTGGATACAAGCTCTTCGATGACGAGAAAATCGGCATTAGCCCCTTCGTCCAGAACGTCAATCTCAGCCGGGCCTTGCAGGACGAACTGGCCAAGAGCATCCAGATGATCGACGGCGTCGCCCACGCCAGAGTCCACATCGTCAATCCGGAGCAACGTCTCTTCGCCTCGGAGCAAGGCCAAACCTCCGCCTCCGTCGTCCTGCGTTTGAGGCCCGGCTATCGACTCAGCGGCACCAACATCGCCGCCATCACACACATGGTCTCCGGAAGCGTCAAGGGCCTCAGATCGCAGCACGTCACCGTGATTGACAGCCAGGGCAACCTCCTCTCGGGCCACGACGATCCAAAGCTGGCGACCGGCGCCGGCACCGTCCACGATTACAAGGAGCGTGTCGAGCAGGGCCTGGTCAAGAAGGCCGAAGACATGCTCACGATGGTCCTGGGACCCGGACGGGCCACCGTCCGCGTCAGCGCCGTGGTCGATATGAACAGCGTCAGCACGGTCACGGAGACGTACGACCCCTCCGCCAAGGTGGCTACGAAGGAGGAGATTACCAACAACTCGGAAATCGGTGGCGGCAATGCCGGACAGCAGGCAGGCACAGGCAGCACCCGTAGAGACGAGACCATCCTGACCGAGTATCAGGTCGGCAAGACCATCAAGCAGAAGGTCGTCGTGCCCGGAGAGATCCGCTCGCTCTCGGTGGCCGCACTTGTGGATTTGCATGCCGCCGACGCCAACGAGACTCCGGCGGGAGGACCGCCTGCCCTGATCATGGAGGTTTCCGAAGTCGAGCAGATCATCCGCACGGCGCTGGGCCTGAAGGAGACCGATTCGCTCCGCGTCGCCAACGCGCGATTCCGACAACCCGCCGAATCACCGATTGAGGAAGAACCCGTAGCCTGGTCGCACTATCTTGCGTTGGCGCGTCAGTTGTCGCTGGGGCTCATGGCCGTCTGCGCCCTGATCGTCTTCCGTATCTTCAGTCGCGCGCGGAGCAAGGCCGTGGCCGTCGAGGCCAGACAACTGGCCGAGGGGGGCAGCGGGAGCGCCGGCCTGCTGACGCCGGGAGGCCCGGCCAGCGAGCCGATCATGCTGCGACGACAGATCACGCACGCCTTGCGAAGCAATCCGGAGCAGGTGCGAGAGATGTTCCTCAACTGGATCGAAGAGAAGGAGTGACCAAGGACTGTGGCACTGACGGGAAAACAGAAAGCGGCCCTTCTGCTGACCAGCCTCGACGTGGCCACCGCCGCCGAACTGCTCAAGGGCGTGGATGCCCGAATGGTTCAGGAGCTGGCCGTCGAACTGAGCTACCTCGACGCCTCCGGCCATCGCAATGCCAAGGAGACCGCCGAGGTCGCCCGGCAGTTCTGCAAGTCCCTCGAGAATGAATCGGCCTTTCAGTTCAAGAGCTTCCTGCGTGAGGTCCTCAAGAACACCGTGGGCGAAGACAAAGCCACACAGGTCCAGAACGAGATTCAGGATCTCCTCCAGAAGCGTGATCCGTTCATTGCGATTCGTTCGGCCGATCCGCGAAAGCTGGCGGCGGTGCTCGAGACCGAACATCCGCAGGCCGTCGCGGTGGTCCTCTCGGAACTGCCCCCCAAGAAGGGCTCCGAGGTCCTCGGGCTTCTCGGTGACGGCATGCGGGTCAGCGCCATCAGTCGCATGACGGCCATCGGCAGCGTCACGCCGGAGGCCAAGGCCAGCATCGCCCAAATGGTGCGCCAACGCATCGAAGGGCTCGGATCGCCCCAGCAGATCGGCGGCGCCGTGCAGGCCCCTCCGGAAGACTCGCTGCGCAAGGTCGCTGTCATCGTGCGGAATCTCGACAAGGAAGTCCGTGACGGCGTCCTGGAGGCCATTCAACAAAAGGACAGCGACGCCGGTGACAAGGTGATGAATCTTATGGTGGTCTGGGAGGATCTTCCGCAGGTGGGCGACCGCTCGCTCCAGCAGGCCCTGCGCGGCATCGACGAACGACGACTGGCGCTGGCCTTGCACGAGAGCCCGGAAGAAATCGCGGACAAGATCAAATCCAGTATCTCCGAGCGCGCAGCGGCCATGGTCAACGAAGAAACGTCGCTGATGTCGGCTGCGAAGAAGGAGGATGTCCGCCAGTCCCGCGACAAAATCGTCGAGGCCTTGCGGGAGCTCAACCGCAAAGGCGAATTGACCTTCACGGAAGAGTAGAAGCATGACCGAGGCAATGATGATCCGCCTTCCAAGACCGGTGGCTGGGCTTCGCATCGTCGAAGAATCGGCCCGCACCGCCCCTGCCCCGACGCGCCCTCAAGCGACCGGGGCTGGTTCGAAGGGGCGCGAAGGGGGACAGGTCAATCCACCGGAACCGACCGAGGCGATCGGACAACAGACCGATGCTCTGGCACAACTGGCAGGCACGATCAACACCCTCGCGGCCCGGTTGAATGACCTGCACCAACAGACCGTCGCTCGTCACCGCAGCGATATTGCCAAGCTGGCCGTGGAAATCGCCAGAAAGATACTGAAGCAGAATATCGACAACGGGCACTATGACATCCAGATCATCATCGAAGAGACGTTGAAACGGGCGCCCGCCCGCCAGAAGCTCGTGGTGCGTTTGAACCCCGAGGACCTGGCGACCTACGAGCGTCTCCAGCAGGAGAACCCCGACAGTCCGTCTGCCGAACTGGATTTCGTCCCGGACTGGGCCGTCGCCCGTGCAGACTGCCTGATCGAGACACCCAAGGGCATCGTCAAGTCGTTCGTCGAAGAACACCTCACACGCATCGGGGAAGCACTTGAGAGAGCGCAATAACCTATGATCGACTCCAACTGCCCCACCATCGATTTCGACAAATACCACTCGGCCCTCGAGACGGTGGACCTCGTAGACTGTCAGGGCTACGTCGTGCGTGTTTCCGGCTCGACGATTGAGTCGGCCGGTCCGGCCATCGGTCTGGGCGAATTGTGCGGCATCCACATCGGCGAGAATCGGCGCATCTTGGCCGAGGTGGTCGGTTTCCGCCACGACCACGTCATCCTGCTGCCCCTGGAACACATCGAGGGTGTCTCGCCCGGCGACATCGTGACGGCCCGGACCACGCCCCGGCACATCCGGCTGGGGCCTAACGTCCTGGGACGCGTCCTGAACGGCTTGGGTGAGCCAATCGACAACAAAGGCCCTCTGGCCGGAGAGGAGAGCAGGCCGCTGGACGTCAGCAGTCCCCCGCCGCTGACCCGCGAGAAGATCACCAGGCCGCTCGCACTCGGCATCCGTTCGATCGACGGAATCCTGACCTGTGCCCAAGGCCAGCGCGTCGGGATCTTCGCAGGAAGCGGGGTAGGCAAGAGCGTCCTGCTCGGCAATATCGCCAACGGCAGCGATGCCGCCGTCAACGTCGTCGCCTTGATCGGAGAACGAGGCCGCGAGGTCCGGGAGTTCCTCGAGGAGAACCTGGGTCCTGAAGGGCTGGCCCGCAGCGTCGTTGTCGTGGCCACGTCGGACGCACCACCCATCCAGCGGGTCAAAGCGGCGTTCGTGGCCGTCACCGTCGCCGAGTACTTCCGGGACAAGGCCCGGAACGTGCTGTTTATGATGGATTCGCTGACGCGGTTTGCGCAGGCCCAGCGGGAAATTGGCCTGGCCGCCGGCGAACCACCCGCGACAAAAGGCTACTGCCCGAGCGTGTTCAGCCTTATGCCTCGACTCATCGAACGTCTTGGCTGCTCGGACGCCGGCACCATCACGGGGATCCTGACCGTGCTGGTGGAAAACGATGACTTGGCCGATCCGGTCGCCGACAGTGCGCGAAGTCTGCTGGATGGACACATCGTTCTGTCGCGAAAGCTGGCAGGCCGAGGTCACTATCCGGCCGTGGACATCACGCAGAGCGTCAGCCGTCTGATGCCGGCGGTGGTCAGCGAGGAGCATCGCACGGCCGCCCAGAAGCTCAAGGAGATCTACGCCACCTATGCCGATGCGGAAGACCTGATCAACATTGGAGCGTTTTCCCCCGGCAGCAATCGACGGATCGACGGCGCGATCAGCCTGATCGACCGTATCAATGACTTCCTCGTACAGCCGGTGCACCAAAGGACACCGTTTGATGAAACCATCCGCCGATTGACGGACATCCGGCACACGTGGGAACAGTTGCTCAGCCCCGACGGGCATCAACGATGAGGCCGACACAGCGATGAAACGATTTGCATGGCGCTTGCAGAAGGTGCTGGACATCAAGATCAAGGAAGAACAGCTCAAGCGCATGGAGCTGTTTCGCCTGACCGAGATGCTGGCTATCAAGCGAGGCGAATTGCTCATGCGTCGCCGCATTCTGCAGGAAATCGCCAAGGAAATCACTCAGGACCGGTCGGCCGGACGCCTGGGTCACCAGGAGTTCTTCCTGAGAAATTCGGACGCCGATGACCGGCTCATCCGAAGGTTGACCGGTGAAATTGAAGACTTGGAGATGCAACGAAAGCAGAAGACCGCCGAGGTCCTGGCGATCAGACGCTTCAAGGAAGGTTTGCAGAGACTTCGGACCGAAGCGAAGGTCCGATTCATCGAGGAGCAGGAGAAGCTCGAGCAGAAGGAAATGGACGACCGAACCACCATCGCCTTCGTCCGAAATGAGGGCGTGAGACTGTGATGCGAACCTCCGTGGCACGGCAGGAGCATCGCAGGAATCCAGATTGGGAGTACGTACAGTGAATAAGAAACTTCTCCTTGTCACCGTCGCGGCGGGCCTGGTCAGCTTCCTCGGGGCCTTCGGCGCCGCGTGGTTCACGAGCCCGGCTTCCGTCCGGGGGGCGCCCACCGAGGGGCAGGCCGACGCAGGGGCCTCCGATCCGTTTGCCGCCAAGGGCGCTCGTCCGGTCTTGACGGCCGTGTCGTCTGCGGCAGAGGACGGGGCCAACACCCGCGCGATGACCGAAGAGCAACTCAAGGAACTGATCTTCGAGGTCCGCGAGAAGATTCAGGAATACAACACGAAGACCCGGAATCTGGACAAGGAGCGACAACGCCTGCTCGTCGCCCAGCAGACGCTGCAACAGGACATTGCCGCCCTGAACGACCTACGCGTCGACCTTGCGGCGGCCGTGGCGAACCTCCGGAACGAGCGAGACATGCTTCAGAAGACGCGCGTAGAAGTCGAACAGGCCGAACGCGCCAACCTGGTCGCCATCGCGGCCGCATACGACAAGATGGAACCGGCTCGAGCCGGCGAGATCCTCAGCAACATGGCCACAACGCAGCCCCGAAACAACGGCACTGGTCGCAGCGCCAACCTTGACGATGCCGTCAAAATCCTCTTCTTCATGCAGGATCGGGCCAAGGCCAGGGTCCTGGCCGAACTGGCGGCCACGGAGCCGGCTCTGGCGGCTATGCTGAGCCAGAAGCTCAAACAGGTTACGGGAGGATAAGACCTCTATGGACATCGCAACCATTATCGGAACGCTGCTGGGCTTCGTCGTTGTCGTTGGAGCAATCGTCATGGGCGGCGGGGCCGCTATGTTCTTTCACGTCCCCTCCCTGTGCATCACGATCGGCGGGATGCTGTGCGCAACGATGATCCACTTCTCGCTGCCGCAGTTTCTCAGCATCTTCTCCATCATCAAGAAGACCATCGTCGCCAGGATTCCCGGACAGTCCGAAGTGGTTCAGAAGATGGTCAACTTCGCGGCAATCAACCGTCGCGATGGAACGCTGGCCCTGGAGCCGGAGATCAGCAAGCTCAGCGACCACTTCTTTGCCAAGGGCCTTCAGTTGCTCGTCGACGGACAGGATTCCGAGGCCATCCGTGACATGCTGGAGCCGGAGATTCAATATCTCCAGGAACGCCACGCCAGCGGCAAGAAGATCCTCGAATTCATGGGGGCCGCCGCCCCCGCCTTCGGCATGATCGGGACGCTGATTGGACTGGTGCAGATGCTGCGAAACCTCAGTTCGCCCGACCAGATCGGACAGGGTATGGCCGTGGCCCTGCTGACAACGTTCTACGGAGCGTTTGCCGCCAACCTGATCTTCATTCCTCTGGCCGGCAAGCTCGGCATCTACTCCAAAGAGGAATCGCTGGCCATGGAGATGATCCTCGAAGGCGTCTGCGCCGTCGCCCAGGGCGACAACCCGACCATTGTCAGAGAGAGAATGCAGGCATTCGTCTCGCACAGCCGACGCAAAGAGATCAAGGCGACCGTCTGATGGCCACCAGAAGCAAACAGAAACCCTCGGACGACGGGCCCGGCGCTCCGGAATGGATGGTCACATTCAGCGACTGCATGACCCTCCTGTTGACGTTCTTCGTCCTGCTGTTGAGCTTCTCTTCCTTCGACACCAAGGTCTTTCCGAAGATGCAGTCGGCGTTCTCGGAGGGACTGTCCTCGATCGGATTGCGCCTGAGGCGCATTGACGACGCGCTCTTGCCCACCCCCCGAATCATACACGATCAGGACCCGGAAAGGGGCAGTGAGAGGCCAACCGTCGACGGCCAGTACGAATCGAATCCCAGCACGAGCCTGGACTTCATGGACTTTCAGGACCAGAAGGTCTTTCTGGTGCCGTCGGAAGACGTCTTCCTGGGTCTCGGCACCCGCACCACCGGCCACGGGCGCCGGATCATGGCCGACGTGGCGACGCTGCTAAAGGCCGTTCCCAACCGGGTGATCGTCAGCGAGCACGCGATGGAGGCCGGTCCGGACGGTTCCGACGAGATCGGCTTGCGAAGGGCTTGGGCCATCGCCCAGATCCTGACCGACGGCCAGGGGATCGAGAAGACGCGACTGAGCATCACCGCAACGGCGACGGTGGACGCCGAGACGCTGCGACACAGCGGCTTGGCCGCCCTCAATCCGAGAACCCGGCGGGTGATCGAGATCGTTATTCTGGAACGGAGCACCTACCATTGAGATCGCGCAGCCAGCCACAAGAGGAGAAGCCAAAAGTCCCGAGCTACATTGTCACCTTCTCGGACATGGTGACCCTGTTGCTGACGTTCTTCGTGCTGCTGCTGACGCTGGCCCAGGTGCAGGACCCGGACCTCTTCAATCGAGGCCGCGACTCCTTCTGGGAATCGATCCATCTCTGTGGCCTTGGTGTCCTTCTGGGCAGTGAGACCAAACCGGAACTCGAAGCCTCCAAGACCAAACACCTGACATCGGATCCGGAAACAACACAGGATCGGACCCTCGATGAGTACCGCGAGAGGCTCCGCCAGGCGTTCGAACGCCTCAGTCAATCCACGACCACGCTGCCGTCGCAGATCGTCGGTCATCGTCTCAACTTCTCGATCACCCCCATCAAATTCGCACCGGGAGAGGCGCATCTCGACGACGAATCACGGCACTATTTGGCAAGATACTGCATCGACCTGCAACAGAACCTCCGTGCGGAGACCTGCACACTGTACGTGCTGGGACTGGCGGGCGAAGAGGCGACGCAGATGCAGCAATGGACGCTCTCGGCCCGACGTGCCGAGGTCGTAGCCCGGTTCCTCCGGGCCGAACTGGCTCAGGGAGCCGATCGGCCCGGTGGGCCTCCGCCGGCGGCCGACGCCTCGCCGTGGCGCATTCTGTGCTGGGGGGCCGGTCCAGGAGGCAACTGGGCGGGCCAGGACCGCCCCGACCCCGGACAATCACAGATCCTGATCGCCATGTTGAAATCCACCCGCTGACTCCGAGCGCGTCAAGTTTTTCGACAGCAGGCCTATTCTTCAGGCGCTGTGCCGCTCGCATCCGCCCTGGCGCGGCATGAAAGCCATCCCAAGGGACCGCACGGTTTCGGCACACCATTTGCACACCCTCATTGGATACCGTGTGCGTATTTCGGAAACTGGCTCTCCGAGAGCAGTCGGGAGAGCAGGACAGAACTATCGAGGTTCGTGTGAAGGACAAGAGAAGAAAAGTGGCGATGATGTTTGCCGGGGTCGTCGTTGCAGGCAGCCTGGTCGGCTTGGCCGCCCGCCCAACCGATCAGGCCAAGCCGGATGCCTCTGCGCCACAGACGCAGCGATTCTTGCTTAACGATCCCAATCTCGCGCGGCAGGGCGACCTGGGCATTGGGAGCAAGGAGTTGTTCTTCAAAATGATGCTCTCGGTCCTGCTGGTGGTCGCCCTGGCCGCTGGGGCCCTGTATCTGTCCAAGAAGGTGCTCCCCAACATCACGAAAGCGGGTGGCAGGGAGATCCAGATCATCGAGACGGCCTACCTCGGACCACGCAAGGCGCTCCATCTCGTGGAGATCGGCGGCCAGAGGCTGCTGATCGGCAGCACCAACGAAAGCATCGCGAAACTGGCTGAAGTCGGGGATACGTGGCTGGATCTGTCCAAACAGGAACTCGACCATTCGGTGGGCATGTAGATGACCAATACCCGAGCCAGGTTGATCGCCCTGTCGCTGATTGGGCTTGCGGCGGCCACCGTTTCGTACGGGCAGGTCGTCAGTCCGATGGCGCCCCTGGAACTGCCGGGAACCGAACCGAATGCAGAGGCCGTCGCAGCGCCGAACAATGTCCCGAGCCTCAGCGATCTGGCCACCGTCCTCGACAAAGCGACCGCCCAGGATGCCGAGGGCAAAGACTGGTCGACCCCCGTCAAGCTCGTCATCATCTTCGGCGGCCTGGCGATTCTGCCCAGCCTGCTGGTCATGACGACCTCCTTCACGAGAATCGTGATCGTACTTTCGTTTGTTCGTCGAGCGCTCAGCACACAGACCATACCGCCGACGGTCGCCGTTGTCGGCCTGGCGCTGTTTCTAACGCTCTACACGATGGCGCCGACCTATTCCAAGATCAACACCGAGGCGATCCAGCCCTACCTGGCCGACGAGATCACGTTCACCGCGGCCACCGATCGCGCGGCCGGGTGCCTCAAGGAGTTCATGTTGCGTCAGAGCCGGCGAAGCGATCTGGCGCTGTTCGTCGAGATGGCCCAGGTCGCCCCGCCCGCCACGCCGATGGACATTCCACTGCACATCGTCGTCCCGGCCTTTATCATCAGTGAATTTCGCACGGCCTTTGAAATCGGCTGCTTGCTGTTCATCCCGTTTCTGCTGATCGACATGGTCATCGCCAGCGTCCTGCTCAGCGCCGGGATGATGATGCTTCCTCCGGTGATGATCTCGCTGCCGTTCAAGCTGATCCTGTTCATTCTGGTCGATGGATGGGGCTTGCTGGCCAAGAGTCTCAGCCTCGGATTTCAATGACGGCCACCCGATACACGAAAGAGGGCACACGCACGTATGGATAGCAGCTACGTACTCTATCTGGGAAGACACACGCTTGAAACCGCACTGCTCCTGTCGGCGCCGATTCTGGTCACCTGTATGGTCGTGGGCATCGTCATCACTCTGCTCCAGGCGGTCACGTCCATTCGGGACATGACGCTAACCATCGTTCCCAAACTGCTGGCGGTCTCCCTCGTCACCCTGCTGTTCGGCAGTTGGATGCTCCAGGTCGCCTTACGATTCACCGGCGAGATCTTCGCCCAGATCCAGAACATTCGGTACTGATCGCGGGGACGCCAGATGCTCGAAACACTCCTCGGCTTCGCTCTGGTTCTGACGCGCGTTTCCGCGTTCTTCCTGATCGTGCCGGTCTTCGGATGGCAGACAATCCCGGTACGGGTCAAGGTGGCGGCGACCGTACTGGTCTCGGTCTTCTTCGCCGCCATCGTCCCGAAGGCCGCAGGCATCGAGGTGGCCGATCCCGACAGCCTTCGGGACACCGTCAGGGCGGTGCTGCTGCTGGGCGGCGAGGCCACGTACGGCTTGGCCCTGGGAGTGATCGTCAACTCACTGTTCTCCGTGGTGAAGCTCAGCGGACAGATCGTCGAACGCCAGATGGGGCTTATGATGGCCGAGATCCTCGACCCGCTGACCGGCGAAGGCGCCCAGCCGCTTGGCGGTCTGCTTGAAATGATCTTCGTCCTGCTGTTTCTCAGCGCCAACGGTCACCATCTGCTTCTCCTGGTTCTTTCGAGAAGCTATGCCGCCTTTCCCATCGGGACGACCCCGACCATCCAGACGCTGACGGGCGGCGTGCTCACCGCCGGCTCGACCATGTTGATCGCCGGCCTGCGCCTGGCCGCACCCATGCTGGCGGCGTTCATGGTCCTCATGGTGGCGCTGGCCCTTCTGGCGCGATTGGTTCCGGAGATGAACATCCTCTTCATCAGCATGCCGGCACGGATCGGTCTGGGTCTGATTATGGCCGCAACGTTTCTGCCGTTCATCAGCGGATATGTAACCGAAATGGCCAACTGGATGGCGCAACTGCTACCGCTTTAGAAGGAGTACCGATTGTGGATGTTTGATTCTTGCGGATACGGATTGTCTATCCACTCATCGCTTCTCAAGAATCCATAATCACTCACAGGAATGGCCGAGAAACCCGCCGCCGAAAAGACAGAACAACCGACCCCGCAAAGGCTGAGCAAGGCTCGCGAGAAGGGCCAGGTCCCACAGAGCCAGGACATGGGGGCCGCCGTCACGCTCGTGGCACTGCTTCTGAGCCTCGCCCTGCTGGCGCCCGGCCTATTCCAGTGGTTCACGGCACAGGTCGAGGCGGCTGCGTCCGGCCAGACCGGCCCTTTGGCCAACTCCCAGATCTTCGTGGCCTATATGAACGCGAACATCATCGACACCATCGTCGTCATGCTGCCGATCCTCGCCGTCATCAGTGTGGCCGGGATCGCCACATGCATCGCCATCGGCGGCCTGACGTTCAGCCCGGAGGCCATTCAATTCAAGTGGGACGCGATCAATCCCGCCACCGCAATCCAGAAGATCGGCAACCCGCGGTCCGTGGTCCGTCTGCTCGCCGAGATCGCCAAGCTGTTCATCGTCGGTGTGATCGTCTGGTTCTACCTTAGAGACAAGCTGGAGGCCATGGCGGCCCTGCGCTGGGCGTGGTCGTCTCAGTTGATCGGTTCGATCGCGTCGATGACATTCGGCCTCGGGATTCGCGTCGGCATCGCGGTGATCGTCCTGGGACTGGCCGACACGCTCTATCAGAAATGGCAGCACACGCAAGAACTGAAGATGACCCGGCAGGAGGTCAAACAAGAGCGCAAAGACAGCGAAGGCTCGCCGGAAGTCAAGAACCGAATCCGTCGCATTCAGATCGAAATGTCGATGAAGCGCCTGATCCAGGAGGTGCCCAAAGCCAGTGTGGTCCTGGTGAACCCCACGCACGTGGCCGTCGCACTGCGTTATGAGGCGGCCACCATGGAGGCTCCCATCCTTTTGGCCAAAGGCGCCGACCATATGGCCCAGAAGGTCATCGAGATCGCACGCTCCCACGGCGTTCCGATCGTCCGACGCCCTGAGGTGGCCCGCGCGATCTACGCTTCGGTCAAGCCGGGACAGCGCATACCCGAGTCGCTGTACGTTGCGGTGGCCGAAGTGCTGGCGATGATCTATCGGCTCCGACAGAACAAGAACGCCGCCCGATGACGCGGCGCCGAAGGCAACGACCGGTGAAAACGGCCCCCTCGCAACATGCCGTCACAGGAGACCGGCCATCTGGTTTTGCATCAGCGTCAGCGTCCTCTCCAGACGTGCGTACTTCCGGATCAGACGTTGCTCGACGCGTGACAGGCGATCCGTCTCCCTGGTGATGCGGTCCTCCAGGTTCCGAATCTGGACGTCCACCGAGTTCTGGTCCAGCGTCAGCCATCCATTCGTGGGTTTCAGGAATCGCTCGATCACGTCTTCGATGGTGCCGGTGAATCCCTGCTTGACACGAACTGTGGCGTTGAATGTGCCGTCCCGGCTGAGATCGACGTTCAAGGCCAGGCCGTTCTCGGCATACACCGGGTTCCCATCGCTGCCGAACGAGCTGTCGCCGATGACGGTGTTCCCCCGAATCGTCGCGTCGCGATAGGTGGACTCACCCGCCCTCTTGATCCCGGCGCTCGTGATGGCCCCTCCGACGACCGTGACCTGCACATTGTACGTTCCGCCTTGCGTGTACTGACTCGATGCGCTGTAGAACTGGACCGTGTTGCTATCGGAGCTGCCGGTCTTGTCGGCGCCGATGAGGGCCAGTACGCCCATGTAGTTCTTGGCAATCGCCTCGTCGAACACCGTCGTGTCCAGCGAAAGAATCCCATCGCGGTCGAGTTCGAGACCGACCTGTGCCGGCATGAGAAACGCATCCACGTCGGTGACGAAGCCGCTGGTCTGCCGAAGCAGCGGCATGCGCAGGCTGGTGGCGATACTCGTTACCGTCGAATCGCCCATCAACACGCCCGCCGTCTTGAGTTCGCTGTTGTACCCGGTCTTCTCGGCGAGAAACGTCACGATGGAATTGTAGGCATCGACCATCTTCGTGAGCTTGTCCTTGACCGCTTCGGTGTTGCGCGACAGACTCACCTGGACCGTCCCGGTATCGTGCAGAGACAGCGTCACACCCTGGAGAACGTCGTCGATCGTATTGGCGCTGCGCGCCATCCACTCGTCGTCACCGGGGGGAAAGCCGTTCACCTTGATCTGAGCGTCTTGCGCCGATTGGGTCTGGGAGAAATCTGCATCGGCAAATCCCGCCAGAGTCGCCGCGGTACTGCCCCCTTGCGTGGATTGAGCCACCGCCGGGACGTCCAACGTCGTGGAACCGGAACCGGGATGGTAGCTGAGGCTCAACTCCATCTGGCTGGCCCCGCTGGCGTGATCGGTCAGTCGAATCTGCCCGTTCACAATGGCCGCCGTGGCGGTCCCTTCGAAAGCATTGTTGATCTCGCCCACAAGATGCTCGAGACGCGTGTGCTCGTTGACGGCAAAACTATGGCTCACCTCCAACCCATCGTGCTGCCGCCCCGTGATGGTGATGGATTCGTCGCCGGCAAACGTTCCACTGAACTGATCGAGGTCTCTGATCCTGGTGGCCACCGTGGCGTTCTCATCTTTGACGGTGAAGGGCGAGGCGGTCTGCCACACTTCCGTGTTGCTGGCGTTGACGGAGATCTCGTAATCGGAGCCGGCCTCGTTTCCGCTCAAAGCGAGATGATAGGCGCCGTTGTGGAACAGCAGGCTGGCGGTCACCCCGGGATTGTTGGCGTCGTTGTTGATCAGGCCGACGAAATCCTCCAAGGTCGTATTGGCGGCCGTGGTGACGGTCACCTCACGATTGTTGTAGGAGTAGATGAAGACACCTTCCCCCACGTAATCCTCGGCATACGCCATTCCGGCTGTATGGACCCAGCGTTCGGCACTGGCGAGTTGATTGACAACAATCGAATGGTTGCCCTCAAACGCATTATAGGAGGCTTCGGCGGTCAGAACGTCCGTGTTGCTGGATACCGATGTGTACGTCCGCAGCTTGCGGGCATCTGCGAGAGCCGCCACGGCACTCTTGAGGTCGTTGAGCTTGCTTTTCAGCGTATTGAGGGCGTCTTTTCGCTCGCTCCACGTATCCTTCTGCGAGACGTACTTGTTGAGTCTGCGCCGCTCGACCGCCATCAACTGAGTGATCAGCGCGCTCGTATCAATCCCGGTTGACAACCCTGAAAGACGTAATTCACCCATGTGTATCGACCTTTCAATAGCCCGCGGCAGATCGGCGGACACGTGCTTGGCTCGATCGAAACCAAACGACCCGATATGATTATCGTTCCGATCGGTACGGTCCTGAACCCCACAATCCGCTTTTCTACGTCGCGTTGACGAACGACGTCATCTGCGGCGATCTCCTCGGTCCGACTTCTTTCAGAGTCATATCGTATTGCGCGGCATGGTCCAGACACCACGATCGCATATCCACCGGCGTTTCGGACTCGAAGGCATCCTCGACAAACCGACGAGCGGCTACGGTGTCATGACGGCGAATCTCACGATCCAGATAGAATCGGGCCTGCTGTTTCATCCGCAGAGCGAAATAGGCCAGACCCCGGAGCAGGTCGTAGCCCGCCACATGATCCGCGATGGTTGGCTCGAAGGACTCCACACTGTTGAGAATGCTCGCACAATTGACGCAGCGCCCCAGGTCGAACAGACGGACGGCAGTCTGCAAATACTCCGGGACAACTCGACTGTCCAACGGCTCGTTCTCCCATGCGATGATCTCAGCCTTGAATCGCGTCAGGAAGTCGCCGCAGGTACATTGCCGCAATTCACGTCCGATATCCACATCCGGCTCTGACTTCACGCGGTCGCGGATGCGCCGCAGTTTGCACTCGCAGTATTGCCGGTATCGGATCCGTCGGTTGCGAGGATCCAGGGTGGACAGGAGCCGCGTGTGGTTGCTGGCGTGCATCCGGATCAGGGTCAGGCACTCGGGCACGTTCTTGACGCGAACCGCCTGGCCCGATTCCGCGTACAGGGCCAGTTTCGCCGACCAGAACGAATCGGCGGCGAACGGATTCTCATCGTAGGGGCCGATCTCGCTGAAGAGCGCCTTGCGCAGGATCGCCGAGCCATGACTCATGCCATGTTGCCAGGACCAAAACCGGGCCAGGATCTCGTCGTGAGTCATGGGCAGTTGGCTCGCTTCACTGCATTCGGGACCATGATACTCTTCGAGAAATGTTCGGTAGTTCGACCCGACCATGGCCAGATCGGCGTCGCTGCTGATCTCATTGTAGAGCGTTTCGAGCTTCGTCGGACACATGATGTCATCCGCATCGTGAATGACGACGAAGTCTGCACGGGCCCGCTCGATGGCGAAGTTCCGCCGCACGTACGGCCCTCGATTGTCGTCGAAGCCGTGCACCTGAATGCGTTTGTCGCGTCGAGCATACGCCTCCATGATCCGGCGCGTATCGTCCGTGCTGCCGTCATCGAGCAGCAACAGCTCCCACTCGTCCAGAGTCTGCGACAGGATGCTGTCCAAGCACTCCGGGAGGAACCGAGCGGCGTTGCGGCACGCTGTGATCACGGTGACCTTCGGCCGACGATTCGGCGCCATTGCCGCGATGTCTCCATCGGCCGCCGAAGAAACGTCTCCAACAATGCTCCTCTGGACTTGCAGCGCAATCGCCTCCGCATGTTCGCTGTACCATTGCGCCACGTCGATCCGCATGCCTCTCACGAAGAGGTTCTCATGCAACTGCCCCGCCACTGGGCTGTGGTGGTTGCCCATCTCGCGACGTAAGCAAATCCGGCTCCGCTCTTCGTGCCCCAGCCCATAGAGAGCCATGGCCATGATGAGATCGAAGTGCACGATGCGACGCGGGGTCGCAGGATCCATCACCTCCAACCCGCGCAGCGTGCGCACACACATGACATACTGCCGTTCGCCGAACTGCTGCAACGCCCGCTGGAGCAGCCGGTCCACGACCTGGTTGTCCACGGGCCGCTTCTCACGGGCGGCGGCCTGATCCTCCCACCGTTGGAGGAAGTCGCCGCAGGTGCACTCTCGCAGCGCACGCGCCAGGTCCACGCCGGGATCGCGCGCCGCCCGGCTCACTGCCTCGTCAAGCCTCTCAGCACAGTACTGCACGTACCCCATCCGTCGGTTCCGACGATCCATCGTCGGCAGCACTCCCGTCTGGGACTCGCCATGCACCCGCCGCAGGGTAAGAAACTCCGGGATGTTCTTCAGCCGAATCCGTCCCGTGCCACAGGCATATTCGGCCACCTTGGCCAGCCAGAAGGAGTCGGCGCCAAATGGATTCTCATCATAGAGGCCAATCGCGTCGAAGAGCGTGCGACGGACAATCGCGGAACCGTGCCACGAGAAATCCCACATCCGCTGCGTCTGGTAGGCCTCCACGATCTGTTCGTGGGTCACCGGCAACGCCGTCGGCTCCGTGCGCTCCACCGCCGTGAGCTCATCGAGGAACCTTCGATAGAATGAACCGACGAGTCCCAGACGCTCATCTTCAAGGATCGCTTCATAGAGGCGATGGAGCTTGTTCGGACACATGATATCGTCCGCGTCCTGGATCACGATGAACGGCGCCTTGGCCCGCTCGATGGCGAAGTTGCGTCGGACGTAGGGACCCCTGCTGTCATCGAAACAGAACAGCCGGATGCGGTCATCGCGGGCGGCGTAATCCTCCATAATCCGCCGCGTACCATCCGTGCTGCCGTCGTCGAGAAGGAACAACTCCCACTGCCGCAACGTCTGACTGAGAATGCTGTCGAGACACTCGGCCAGATGCCGTTCGGCATTGCGGCAGGCCGCGATCACCGTTACCTTCGGGCAAGGCAGAGCGCCCTCCACGACCTCCGTGAACGGGTCCGGCCCCCGCTGTGCCTTTTCAAAGGCCACGACTCCCTCGCACACGCCGCAGCCACGAACGGCACGACGGTGTGGCGCGGCAACTGCTGGAGTCGAAGACACCGTGTTCGTGTCGATCAGACGCACCCACGCGTCACGTTGCTGCGTGAGTCTCTTGCACAGCGTTTCGGGGATGGATATCCAGCGATTCTTCAGGAGTCGAGTGTAGGTGGCCGCGGCTCGTTCGTGGTGTCCCATTTGCGCCTGGCATTGAGCCAGAGAAACACACGTGGCCGCATAGCGTTGTACAAGACGGTCGCTCTCGGCGACATCGGAACCGGCACCGCTCGGTCGCCTCAACGTGAGCAGCGCCTCGTGCAGAGTCAGGGATTCCTCCCACTTGCAGGCGGCAATGTCCCTCTGTCCGGCCGCCATCAGTCGCTCCGCCTGCTTCTGCAGCCAAGCGGACCGCTCCTGTCGATATTCTGCCGTGAGATACACCGGCTGTCGGGGCGGCGTTCGGAGAAGCATGCCTTGGCGATTCAGAATCCAGGTGGCTCCCGATGTCCGTCCAGAATTGCTGGAGGTCCCAGCCAGTTCACGGTTGCGCGTGGCTTCAATGCCCCTCCAGGCTTCCTCTCTTCCTCCGGCCACATGTCCATAGTCGTGATCCTGATGCACGGCCGTGATGAACTCGGTGCCGTCGATTACCGCGGCGCCACGCACGTGCGGGGCCATCACCAGCCAGTTGTCCCAAGCCGTTCGTCCAATCGCGAAGGGCGGGATCTCAGGATACAGTCTCTTGGGGAAGACGAAGTAATCGAGGCCGCACTCGGCGTGGAGCATGGCGTGCTCGGCCATCTGCTCCTGAAGCGACCGCTGCCAACCCGGCTGATGGAAATCGATCTCCTCCAGAATGGGAATGTCCCAGCGCTGACCGATGAGCAGGAACTCCGACAGTCGCGTCCTCACCTTTTGCACACCGTCCGCAAAGTCCTGGAAGAGGATCATATCGGCGTTGACGTAGGCCAAGACCTCATGGGAGGCGCAACCCTCGGCGGCCTCGAAGAGCTTGTTGACCAGAGGGGTCCCGAACTCGTTTCGATCGACGTGAGGAATGTGGCGGGCGCCGACTTCTTCGGCCATCTCACGAATCCCCGGCTCATCGCCAAACAGGATGATCTCCGGGGCCGGATCGAGCCGGGCCCAACTGCGAATGGCGTTTCTCTGTATGGTACCGATGTGCCCGTCAAAGGCCTTTGGCATCGCGAAGATCGTCAGACCGGACTCATCTTGCGAAGAACGCCGTGCGATCGGGGGCTGCGGCCCATTGCAGGGGCCGACGCGCGCGACGAGATCGTCGAACAGCTTTCGACAACGCCGATCACCGGTGTCATGTATGACGCGCCCAAGCACGTCCCTGGCTTGGTCGAGCTGGCCGCATCGAGCGTAGCAGACCGCCAGGCCATAGGCGAGCCCGGACTCCTCGGCATGCCGCTCCCTGAGGTCGGCCAGCCCCTGTGCGGCCTGCGCAATCCGCTTCTGCCGGTAGTCCTTGGCAATCCGCTGCATCGGCTCTGCGAGCGACGCAGACACGGGAACGGACATCAGCGGATTGTACGACACCGACCCACAGCAACCTCCCGACTCCGTAGCAACGGCCTCGCTGATATGCGACAGACAGGCCCTCCGCCATACGAATGAGACGTGCTTGCCGCCCGCGTCATGTCGCAGCTCGACACCGTGACGATTCACAAACTCAAGCAAGGGGCCCACTTCGGCAAAGCCCATGAACGAGCCGCCTTTGTGGTATGGGGCGTAGTGTCCCTCGAAGCACTGCAACTCGTCGATCTCGCCGACCACGCGGCCGTCCAGAAACGCCCGGGCATTGTCGCGCGTCAGCCGCTCTTCGCTGAACCAGAGATCGTCCACAATAACCAGACTGCCGTCGGGCAAGGCAGGCAGAGCCGTCGTGAGCATATGCTCCATGATCGGCACACCGGGCAGATCGTGGGCATCCACGAAGAAGATCACCCGGTCCTGCGGCGTCCACAGCGATGCGAAATCCGTCTTCAGGATATCCTGCTCCAGAAGGGTCACTCGCGAAAGATCGACGGGCAGCAGACTCATCGTTTCGCGCAGCTTGTCGAAACTGAGATCCACCGCGTAGATCTTCGCCCGTTGCGCCGCCGACACCCACGTTCGCAGAGACAGCCCTGCCAGCGTTCCCAGTTCGACGATGACTGTGGGGTCCAGCGCGCGGGCATACCCGGCCAGGGAGGTCATCGTCTGAGAGGATTGGTCCCGGTAGTAGAGCCGGTTCTCGGTCCGGGCCATGGATGCGATCAACCCCTCAAAGGCTTCACCCTCGCTGGCCGACTCGGATGGATGCGTCTTTCGATTGCTCTGTTCCAGAATGTCGTGGTACATACGCAGAACCTTGGCACCGCCCTTCTCAATGCTGAATTCGTGGCGGAACCGGACAACGTTCCTTTTCAACGACGGCAGGTCCGCGTGGTTCAGGATCTCCGGGAGCCGTTCCAGATCACCGTCCTGGAGAACCACCCCAATGTTGTATCGACGGACGAGGTCGGCCATGAAGCGGTTCTCGGCGTGGATGATGACGGGCAGACCGGCCCGAAGGTACATCAGAAACTTCGTGGCCATGTACTGGTTGTAGGTGTCTCCCGCCTTCATGTCCTCCGCTCTCAGAAGGAAGGTCCCGTAATCGTACTGCGTGATGGTCTTGACGAAGTCCTCCAGCTTCAGCGGCTGACAGGCATATACCTGGGTCAGGCCATGCTGGCGAATGACTTCCTGGAGCCCCATATTCTCCCCGGTTCCATTGAGGTACGGTGAGTTATAGATGTAGAGGTGCAGATTGTCGCGGGTGAAATGGCGGGCCGCCTTCAGGAAGGCGTCGTAGTACATGTTGTCAGGCGAATTCGAAGCCAGCATGGCGCCGCCATAAACGATCCGAATGTCGTCGTGCTTCTCGGTCGGAACGTCGTAGGTCGGCTCGTACAGATATTCCGTCACGGAGACAATCGAACCGGCAGGATTGTACTGGTTCCTCATCCTCTCCGACACCTCATCGGAGCACAGGTGGATGACGTGGTCGTAGTTGGTTACAAAGTGTCTCTCGGCCTCGCGGACCTCTTCGGCGCTGCTGTGCGTCTTCTCGAAGAAGGCGTCGGGCAGAGAGGAAAGGACTTCGTAGAAGTCGACCACGGTCCGACGGCGGTCTGGTATGAATGGAGACAGGGCGAGGGCCTGGATCCCCCACCCTACATTCAGATGAACGACGCTGGGGTCGACGGTTCGCAGGAGGAGCGGCCACAGGTAGAAGAACGGCTCCACCAGCGTGGCATCGAAATCGGCGTCCAGCAAAGGTGACGGCGAGAGGGAGACGACGCGGAACCGTTTGTCCTTGGCCCGGATGAACCTGGCCATGATGGCCATCGTGTGAATCTCGCGATACAGAGGATACAGGACCGTCTCTTTCTCTGCGTCGCGATGCAGGCTCTGTCGCACGGCCCGGAACCGACCGGGGTCAATGAACCGCTCCAGATAGTCATTGATCAGCACATTGTGGCCCTTGGCGGAAAACGGTTTTGCTGAAAGGCCGATCACCGTAGGCCCCTCGGGAACACCGTCGCCCAGACCCACAACGCGATGCGGTGCGAGGCGAGGCCTCAACTGCTCCGCCTCCTGCCCTGCGATGAACGCCACAGGCGGGGCAAGTCCGGCCTGGCCGATACCCTGCACGACGCCGGCAAGCGCGTTCAGATTCGTTGGATCGTCCAGATGGAGATGGTATGGGGCCCCTTTGAGACCGGCAACGAGTTCGACAACTCGGGACGCGCAGCGAAAATCTCGATAGGCCGCGAACCAGCGACGGAACTTGTCGGTCGCATGCCGCAGGGCTACACCCGAAAACGTCCTGCCGATTTCCCGCTCGAGCAGATGGTTGTACTCATCGGCGCCGATGAACCCGGACCGGTCCAGTTTCTCCATGAGCGAGGGCCATGAAGAGATCGCCCCATCTTTTGGATCGCGGCCGACAGCCGGCTTCGCGGAGCAGACAGCCGTGCGGCGTGCCGATCCGAGGGCGTCGTTGTACAACGCCATCACCTTCTGTGCCGCTCTGTCTGTCCTGAACTGTTCCCGGAATCGAAGCACGTTGTTCTTGAGCCGATTGATGTCTTGACCGTTGAGAAGATCGGCCATGCGGTCGGCATCGTCGTATCCATATACGACGCCGATCTCGTTCTTCCGCACGAGGTCGGCAATGAACGTGTGGTCTTCGGGCACGACCAAAGGCAATCCCGCCCGAAGATAGGCGATGACTTTGAACGGCAGGATATACGGATACACGCACGGCCGGGCGTCACCTGGGATACACACGCCGTAATCATAGTGCGATATCTCTTGAATCCACTGATCCTCTTCACGAGGCTCGCAGGGATGAACGTTGGCCAGACCCTGGGTCTGGACGAGTTCTTCCACGGCCTTGGGCCGTCCGAAACCATAGAGATAGGGCGATGGGTAGACGAACAGGTGCAGATTATCGTGGGCGAAATAGTCGACCAGGGAACGGAACCTGCTGTAGTACACCGAGTTCAGATCGGATGCATCCTGGATGATGATCCCGCCGTAGACCAGGTTCACCTCGTCTTTCTTCCTGGCTGGCTGGAAGAACACAGGGTCTTTCACGTACTCAACGACCGATGCAATACTGCTATGGGGGTATCTCTCCTTCAGGCGCTCACTGGTCGCATCGGAACATCGGTGAACGAAGTGATCGAACGTCCGCCAAAGATAGCTCTCCGACGCTCGCGTCAGCGCGAGCGGCTCCGGGTGACGCGGATCCATGCTCTCGTCCGGGATCACGCTGATCACGTCATAGAAGTCCACGATGGTCTTTCCTGTATCCGACATGAACGGCACAAAAGGAAGACCCTGTGTGCCCCATCCCACGTTCAGATGGAACACATCCGGGCCCAGGTGTTCAAAGGCAAGCGGCCAGAGATAGAAGAACGGCTCTACGAAAACGGTGTCGAATTCCTGCTGCGGGGCACTGCCGGCCGCGTTGACCAGAAGCACGGTCGCCAGATCCGATTGCTTTCGAATCTCCTGAGAGAGAGCCGCAAACGTCTGCACTTTGCGGTAGTCGACGTACAGGACGATACGCCGATCTGGAGAACGCCGTCGGACTTCGCGAAGCGATGACATCCGGTCCAGATCGATGAAGCGTTCCAGATAGTCGTTGCCCCGGTCGCGGCGACCCTGGCGGAACGGGCGATCCAGAGAAAGGCTGACGACGACCGTGTCCTCACGGTCTTGCCATTGCCCGGTCCGATAGACCGGGAACGGTGAGAACCATTCCGGCTGGACCCGATCCCAAAGAGCATCGGCCACCAGGAAGCCGCGAAACCGCTGCGCGTCGAAGCGATGTCGCCGGGCCAGGTGGCCCAGAAGGGTCAGGTCGGCTTCGCAGCCCAGATGAAGCACGTTCGGACGCGTCCGTTCCGATGCCAACAGTTCGGATGCCCGTTCAAGGAGCCGGTGCAGACGATAGGCTTGGTGCCAGCCAGAGAACCTTTCATTGACGTGGTTTCGGACGACCGGGTCGTCCAGGCGATGGATGTGCTCGTCAAGGAAGGCCTTGTAGCTCGCATAGGACAGAAAGCTCATGTAATCCACCTTTCCATTCTGCCTGGGGTCCGCTCTCCAACCAGGTCGAAGGTCTCATCGATCGCCTCCCAGACACTCGGCGGCTGCATGCCCAGAACCGAGCGTGTCCCACTGGTGTCCAGCGTTGTATGCTTCGCGATCGCCCGGGCCGGCAGCCCTCTGCTCTCGGAGGATACGGGCACGACCAATGCCGGGTCCGCGCCCAGACGCGACGCCAGATGCCGCGCCACCTCTGCGTAACTGACATCACGATCGCCGGACACGTGGAATACGCCGGGCAGGCGCCGTTCGGCAATCTGCCGCAGGACCTCCGCCGCAAACGTGACCGGCACAGGGGCCATCACCATATCGGAGAACGGATGGACCTCGTGTCCCGACCGCAGGGCTTCGATCCATCCGGCGATCAGTGGCAGATCCGGACTGAGGATCTTGGTGAAACGCACGATGGCAACCCTGTCGCCGAGACTGCTCAGTTGCTGCTCGGCCAAGGCTTTCTGGCGACCGTATTCGGTGCACGGGCAAACCGGTTCATCCGATCGGCAGTTTGGGCGAGCGCCATCGAACACCATGTTTGACGAAGGGAAGACCGTGAAGACGCCTTTGGCCGCCAGCAGGCGGGCCAGCGTCACGGTTCCCGTCACGTTAACGCGCGCCGTCGCCTGGGGATCGGCCTCGCAGGCGGCCACCGCCGGCGCCGCCGCACAGAGCACGGCCGCATACGGAGACACCGGTGGCAATCGCCAATCTGCGGCCTCACCGGCCAGATCAAGCGTGAAACATCGAGGTCCGGCGGATCCGGATCGGCGGCTTGTCCTCCATACGACATATCCCGTTCGCTCGACGAGTTCGACAAGGTGACGACCCAAGATTCCGTCGGCGCCCACAACCAGAACGTCACGTTGTGAGACTGCGCCGGATTTTGCCCGGTCGGTTTTCAACACAAATACCTCTTCATGACAACAGGAGCAAACGCTACGCGGTCGCTGCCGGGACCATTTCCGACTGGACTCTCGCCAGTGTCTTTCGCCGTATCGCCAAGAGTTCCGCCTCGTTGATGTTCATCATGGCAGCCGTTTGCCGCCGTTTCTCGGGATCGGTGAAGTTGATCCGATCCCATTCGTAGGCCCTCAGGATGGTCAGATCCTGACTGCTGAAGGCATCGGACTCGATCTGGCCCGTGTTCCAGCGAATCTCCGACTGGTGGAAACCCTTCTTGAACGCCCCCTCTCGCTCGCACAGTTCCCACAGGCGGGTGTGCCTCAAGGGGATGGCGTGAAACAGCTTGACGTAGTTGACGTCCAGTTCCTCGGCGAACCGGATCGTCCGGCGAATCTCATCCCAGGTCTCCGTCGGGAAGCCCACGATGAAATTCGCGGCGACGTAGATTCCCAGAGACCGGGCCAGCCGGACCATCCGTTGGGCCTGCGCGTAATCCACGGGCTTGCCGACGATCTCCTTGAGCACGCGCTGCGTACCCGATTCAATGGCAATACAGATGTACTGGCAGCCGCTGCGACGCATCAGTTGCAGCAGTTCCTCGTCTAATCGGAACACGGCGGTCGCCGTGGATTTCCACGGCAGATCGAAGCCACGGTCGATCATGCCCTGAAGGATGTCTCGGGCGCGCCGTCGATCGGTGAAGAGATTGTCGTCGTCGAAGATGAGGCTCCGAATCCCGTAGCGTTCTTTGAGCCAGCCGATCTCGCCAAGCACAGACTCGGCGCTGCGCGGCCGGAATTTCCGCCCCATGATCCGCTTCACCTGGCAGAAGACGCAATCCACGGGGCAGCCCCGGGACGTAACGATTCGGGCGTATGGCAACGCCACCGGACCATCGACACTTCTGCGTGGGGCCATGCTCGCATACCTCTCGAAGTCGATGAGTTCGAACGCCGGCAGAGGCAGGGCGTCGAGGTCCTCAATGAAGTCGGCGCGTCCGGTGTGCACCACCGCCGGCCCCTTACGATAGGAAAGCCCCTTGTCCGGCACGGCCCTGCGCCCGATCAGGGATTCGACGAGATCCCGGAAGACGTACTCTCCCTCGCCCACCACGGTGTAATCGACGTGAGGGTCGGTCATCACCTGGTCGGGATTGACGGTCGGATACACCCCGCCCATAACCAGCGGGGTGTCGGGGAACAGAGATTTGGCCAAACGGGCGGTCCTGTGCCCTGCCGAGGCACATTGATCCATCATGACCGTCACGCCTACGAGATCCGGAGCCGCGGCCTGCAGCACATCGACAAACTCGCTCTCGGCCATGTCGGGAGCATAGGCGTCGATGATCTGCACCTCGCACAGGTCCCGAACCATCGCCGCAAGCAGACAGAGATTGTAGGGCGTGATGTGCCAGAACGCACTCTCGTCGAGTTCCGTCCAACGGTAGTTGGGCACGACCAATACAACTTTGAATCCGTTCATATTCGATCCCATGCAGGGCTACGGAACACATGTAAACCTGCGACCTAAACGAACGCCAGGTGATCGGCGTCTGCTTCGAGATACTCGTGGACCAGGATGTTGCGCTGGTTCGCCACGCAGTGGTGGTTGCAGTGGCGCGACGGATCGATGCGGAAAAACTTGTCCTTGTCCGTCATCCAGAAGTCGCGAAACCGCCGATCTCGCAGGCTGCCGAGAAGACCTTCCTTGAGGTTGTAGGCCTTGTCGTGGCACGTGTACACGTTCTGATCGGCCCCGATCACCGGGTTCAGTTGAAGATAGGGACACCAGTGGTACGATTTTGCAAACGTCTCCAACTGCTGGTGGTACGAATCGAAGATCTCAACCGCCTCGTCTCGGAACCGTTCCTTTGCGACGGCGATCTGGCGCTTCACCTCTTCGAAAAGGGGAGCGTGATAGTCGTTGTTCTCCTGGGCAACGTTGCTGAGGATGCAGGGCGCAACTTTGACACTGTCGGCGCCCGTCTCGCAGACCCGCTCGATGAGTTCGGCCACATGCGGCGCCAGGGTCTGGTCAACGACCAGGGCAACCCCAAGGTGACACGGCCCCTTCAACCGTTTGAACGCCCTCATATTGGCCAACACGCGGGTGAATTCGCCGTGCGCCACATGGCGCTGGCGGGCATAGCTCTCGTCATCCCAGCCGTCAATCGAGATCCGCAGCCAGACGCCGCGATGGGCAAACACCTCCGCGATGGATCCGGTCAGTCGCGAGCCATTCGTCAGCGATGCGAAACGAACGCCCCCATCGGCCAGCCGCAGTACCGTCTCTTCCAGGTGAGGATAGCAAAACGGCTCCCCCCCGCCGCTGAAGGTCACCGCGCGCACCCGCATGGTCACGAGATCATCGACGATCTCCATCATCTTGTCGTACGGGATCACATCCCGTTCGTCCATGTCCTGCCCCAACTGAACGCCCTTGAGCCGATACGAGCAGTACCAGCAGCGATGGTTGCATACGTTGGTCGGCTTGATCCGGATGTGGATCGGCGGACCGATGCCTTCGACGTGTCTCGGGAGATGGCCCAGCCCGTCGCGGTAATGGAACACCTTTGCCCTCGAGTAGATGGTTCCCATGAAAGCACACTCTCATTCAAAGAAGATGAATTCGTAATCGCCGGTATAGCCGGCTGTTGAGAACACCCAGCGCCACTCGTCCGGCGTGAAGAAACATTCGCCGGTGAGGTTCCAGCACATCAGATTGAACTTCTCGGCCTCGTTCCGATAGCTCTCCACGACGATGTACGCCTGTCTGCCGACGCGCGCCGCCTCGCGGAGTGCCTCGACGATCTCATGCAGATACAGATTGTGCAGCGTATTGATCGACACCACGAGATCGAAAGCGCCGTCATCGAAGGGCAAACGCCGGCGAGCGTCGTGTACGAATACCGCGTCTCTGACCGCCTCTTCGGCATGGTCCACCGCGTACGGTGAGACATCGAGACCTCGTACGTCGAGATCGGGCCGAATCTCCCGCAAATCCCGCAGGAGGAATCCCTTCCCGCACCCCACGTCGAGCACCCGCGCCCCTTCCGTCAGGTTGTAGTGACGCAGAAGCTGTTGCGCGATCGGTTTCCATCGCCCGTCATACCGGTAACCACCGTACCCATTCGCACGGTCCCCATCGAAGAATTCTCGGTCGAACCGTTTGGCGATCTCCACGCGCAACGGCTTCTGGGCGGTCATCCGGGCCAGGTAATCCCGAGGAGCCGATCGGTGGATGCTCTGAATCATCTGCCTTTCCGTGCCCATGTCACACCCGTATGTACCCGGCCTGCGGCTCGCGCATCCAGTGTTCCACCAGCGTCTCAAGCGGCCGGTCGTCCGAATAGGGATCGTACACCGGCATGCCGATCGTCCGCAGGATCGCAAGATCGTCGTTTCCACAGCAGTGCGAGGGGCCAAGGAACCGGAAATAGTCGTTCGCCCCGTTGCCGATCAGCTTGACGTTCAGCCGTTGCAACACGATGTCATTTCGAATCTGTTCCAGCGCCCGAAAGACGAGGAAGTTCACAATGGAATAGACGATCGGCACCAATCCGCTCATGCTCATTCCGGCGGCGATTCCCACGGTGGCCTGCTCCATGATGCCGCAGTTCACCACGCGATCCGGAAAGGCCTCCTGCAGCCGGTCCAGAACACCGAACCCCATATCGCACACCAGGAGGCGGTAACGGTCGTCCGTCTCGAAATAGGGAACCAGCGACGGCAACAGGTCCCTGCGATAGTTGCGCATCGGTTCATCCATGACGACACTCCAGTTCTTCTGACGTCGGCAGCCGGAAGTGGAATCGTGGAACATCCTCCATACACGTCACGCCGTATCCTTTGACGGTATTCGCGATCACAACGACCGGGGTGTGCGACGCGGACCTCGACTCCAGTGCCGTCACCAGATCCGACAGCACATGGCCCTGGCAATCGACGGGAGCAAGGCCGAACCCCTCCAACCGTCTGCGCAATGCCCCCGGACCGGTGTCCATGATTTCGGTGATGAAGTCCATCGCCTGCAACCGGTTGTGGTCCACCACCACCGTCAGGTTGTCCAGGCGATGCCTGACGGCGAACTGAAGCGACTCCCACATCGACCCTTCCTGCATCTCGCCGTCTCCGACCAGGCAATAGACTCGGTACGTTCGTCCCTGCTGCCGCGCCCCGAAGGCGTACCCGACCGCCAGGGGCAGCCCGTGGCCCAGCGATCCGCAGCCGGCTTCCAGACCCCACTGCGGCCTGCGTTCCATACAGCCGCACAATCGCCCCGTCTCCGTATAGAACCGATTCCACTCCCCCATGGGAATCACACCCATATCCGCAAGGGCCGCATAGACGGCATAGCAACCGTGGGCCTTGGAGACGATCAGCCGGTCGCGGTCTTCCCATTCGGGGTCCTGAGGGTCGTACCGCATGACGCCGTGGTAGAGCGCCGTTACGATCTCGACGCAGGAAAGCGACGGCGCGATATGACCTGCCCCGTTGGCGACCGCCACTCTCAGGACGTCGTCGCGAATGTGATCCGCCTTTTGCCTCAATTGCCCAATGTCCACGACACACCCTGTAGCGGCGTTCGGATCGTCCGTCATACCCTGTCCTTTCTGCCTACCTCATCGGCACGCGGCCTTCGACGATCGGACAACTGTGCAATGGCCGCCGGCAAGGCGTGCAAATCGTCGATGCCGATGACGCCTCTGCTTGCCCAATCGACCGGACCCAAGCTGCGGCCAACGAGGTCGATACCCGCTCCGTCCGCTGCGTCGGAATCGTTCAACGACTCGCCCACATAGACACACGCCGGGCGGTCCTCAGCCAGCCTCCATCAAGATCGAAGATGAGATGTCGGCATTCCATCTCCCGGCCTTCATCAGACGAAATTGACGTGCGGATGGGGGTGTTTGAGTTCCCACAGGTAGCGGTTGATCTCATCCATGCGGCAGCCCACCCGGCACGAACAGACGTCCAGATGCGCGGTCGTCCATGCGAGCGATTCGAGGCGATCGGGACCCTCCCAGATTTCCTCAAACGTTTCTTGGTAGATGTTTCCGTAGAGGAAACGGTCGTCGCCCAGGTACATGCTGCATCCCCAGATGTTGCCGCCGGCATCCAGGTATGACCAGAACGGCAAGGCCAGGCAGCGATTGTAAGGCCGCGTTCCATCGTCGCACTTGCGCATCGCTCGCAAGCGGAAGATGATCCGAAAACGGTCGTTCTCATATTCCTCAAGCTGCGCGGCCAGTTCCTCGTGCTGCTCGTACGAGATGTCTTTATAGTGGCGATGCTCGCTTTGCGGATGCTGAGAATAGGGCTTGACGATCAGATAGTCGAACCCGAGATCCCGGCACCGCGCCGCCAGCGTGGTCACTTCATTCTTGTTCTCGGGCAGCAGCAAGATCTGAGCGCCCAGCGTGCAACCGGCGCCCTGCCGTGCGCGGATCGCCACCGCCTGCTCCATGTTGGCCAGGGTCTTGGCGAAGTCCTCCGGACGGGTGCCGTGGATCGCCGCATAGGTCTCGGGCGTGCCGGCGTTGATGCTGACCTTGATCCATGCCGTGCTGCCGAGAATCCGCTCGCTGATCTCAGGCCGCATCAGCACGCCGTTCGTCGTCACCGCCGCGTCGATGCCCGCCTGCCCCTTGCAGTGGACGATGATCTCAGCCATCCGCCGATGCAGAAAGGGCTCGCCCTCGCCTGCGAACATGACGCTCCTCAGTCCCAGTTCGCCCATCTCCGTCAGCCGCGTCTTGAGCAACTCGGCCTCCAGAAATCTCGGCTGGTAACCCATGAAGTCCAGGGCACAGAACACGCAGCGGTGGTTGCACGACCCGGCCGGAGAGATCTCCATGTAGATCGGGTAGATGGTCCGCCCGTCCAGCCACTCACTCACGCGGTCCACGTGAAAGAAAAGCTTGTGATGATCGATACGCAAGTCGTCCATGACGCAGTCTGTCTCCGATGGGACTGGAACCGTCAGCGTTGCAGAGAGACACGGTCCATCCAGTGGTGCAGGATCGCGCCGTGGCTGGTCTCCGCCATGCCGTAGGTGTCGGCCGGCAGCCAGAAGTTCAAGGCCCCCAGTTGCCTCAGGGCGTTGTCCGGCTGCATCGCGCTTAAGGTCACGACCGTGGCCTTTCGCGATGCCGCCCACTCGGCGGCCTTGAGTACATTGGGAGAATTGCCCGAACTGCTGATGGCCACGACCATATCGCCGCCTTTGAGGCGCTGACGCAGAGGCGCCACGAAGACCATGTCGTACGACAAATCGTTGGCCACGGCGGTAATCAGCGAGGTGTCGGTGAAAACCTGGGTGTGCAGTTCGGCGCTCTTGGCCAGATCGGCCGCGAAGTGGCTGGCCATCGAGGCGCTGGCGCCGTTGCCGATCAGGTAGATCACCCGCTCAGCCTGACGCACGACCTCCGTCGTTTCGCACCACAGATCAAAGGCCCGGTCCGTGTCGATGGGAACGTCGCCTTCGACCGTGGCGGCCACGGCGCCGAGACAATCGGCCAGCGCGACGACCTGCTCGGTCCACTCCCGGATCCGCTTGGACTCACAGGGCAGAACGGTTTGGAACTGCGGTCCAGAGTTCGGGGACCGTGGTTGCGTGGTCTCCTTTAACATAGTAACTTGCTCCACCATCGGCCACGGTACGCACCAACATGGTCTTCCACGGCCGAAAGTAATAGTCCGGGTTGTCTTTCGGGGCTTCACGACGATAGCCCGCCGGTAAATCGTGCAAATCACATACCAGCATCGTGAAGCCGGCCCTGTTTTCACCGCGTCGGCAGGCGACGTTGCGAACCATGGCCAGGGCCTTGAGGAAGATCTCCGGAGCCATTACAGCGCTGCCGAAGTTCATCACCACCCCGTGACCGAGTTGCTCGACCACCTTCGTGAAGATGAGGAAGTCGGTATAGCTGGCGGCCCCCAGGGCGGCGCCGTCGCAGTTGGGGTGCTCGTGAATGATGTCGTAGCCAATGCCCACGTGGATGGTGAAGGGGATCCTCAGACGGTAGGCAGCGGCCAGGACACTGATGTCCCTGTGCGGAGGGTTGGTTTCCTCGATTTCACGGCCTACAGCCTCCCCCAGGCCCATATTCTCGGACGCCGCCGCTGCGATCACGTCATTGAGCCGGCCCGTTTCCCGCCAGAGCCCGAACTGCCCGTCCTGAATGTAGCGGGCAACGCTTTCGGTGGTGGCGCCGATGAGCGCCAGTTCGTAGTCGTGGATCGCGCAGGCGCCGTTGCCCGCCAGCGCCGTGATGAGCCCTCGCTCCATCAGGTCAATCAGATAGCGTTGGACCCCGCAGCGCAGAACGTGAGCGCCCATCATCAAGACCACCGCGGCCCCCCGCCGACGGGCCCGCACAATCTGCTCGGCGACTTCAGACAGCTCCGGATGCGCCGCATCGACCGGGGCAAGTGGAAGGATTTTATGCGCGGATAGATCATGCTGGCGTTGCCCGATGGGCCTGACCAGAAGTGCCGATCGGTCAAAGAGAGGATACCTGCCGGCCATCGCATCTCATTTCAGCAAAGAGGTGATGTATTTCGTCAAACTCACCTTGTCGATGGCCTTCTGGTTGCCGATGATCTGAACGGCCAGGGCCCCGGCTACGTTGCCCAGGAAACCCGCAATCTCGAAGGGCGCCCCCAGCCGGATCGCCAGCGAACTGATCGCGAAGAAGGCATCGCCCGAACCGACGCTGTCGACGGCCTTGCTCGCAAACGCAGGCACAACCACAAATGCGCCGTCGGGTCCACAAAGGCACGCCCCCTGCCGGCCCTTGGTCACAGCCAAGGCCTCGCTGTGGAACCGCGCCGCCGTCTGGCAGCCCAACGGGCGAAGGTCGGTTCTCTGGTCGCGGCAATCCAGCCGAAGTTCGCGTTCGGTCAGACTGATGTAGTCGGCGCGGGCGTATTTCGAGACCGTGTGCATGGCGGCGTTGCCCGCATTGACCTGGGTGTTGACGGCCAGAAACGACGCATGCTCCACCAGCGACTGGGACAAAGACGAACTCACGGCCCCATGGCCAAAATCGGCCGCAACCACCATGTCGTGCTGCGGCGCCTGGGCACGGACCGTCGAGCACATCTGGCCGTCCTTGTCGGCCGACAGACCCGAATCGTCCATGTTGTAGACTTCGAGCAGTTTGTGGAGCGTGTACCCGTCGAGATAGCGCCGTTTGACGAGCGTCGGCGCGTTGTCCTGAATCCAGAACTGCGGGCCGACGCACCGATGCAGCGCCGAGACGATCAGGTCGCGATAATCGTCACGGTCGCCCAGGACCGTCAGGAGAGTGACCTGGTCCGCGAAATTCGCCAGGTGATTCGCCACGGCCAGCACCCCGCCGGCGAAGCAATCCACGCTATTGCGCCGGACGGCCAGTACGGGCGATTTCGACGAGGCGCCCAGTGGGCTGCAGTAACAGTACTCGTCCACAATCACGTCACCGACCAGAAGCACCTTGAGCCGGGCCATCTCGTCAACGATTTCGAGAACCCGATCCAGCGAGTAGCGGCGACGGAACAAGTCGAGATAGTCCTGAAGCTCGCGGGAGAACGAGGAGAAGAACCGGTTGATGAGACTGGTCGAGCTGAAGACGATGTCCTGCGTGAATCGAAGCTCAATCCCCAATTCCCTGCAAACCCCCTCTTCCAGCGCCAACTTACCTGTGCGATCGGCGTCGACGGACTTGAAATCGGAGCCTTTGACATAGACATCGGGCTTGAGGCAGCGCAGCGTCTGCTCGGCAGTAGGCCATTCGTTGACCGCGACGTGGTCCACGACGCTCAGCGAGGCAATCGCCTCGGCCCGGAGCCGCTCGGGAAAGGCCGGCCGCTTGTCGCCCTTGTCCACATACTGGTCGGGCGTCAAGGTGACCACCAGAACATCTCCAAAGCGGCGGGCCTGCTCGAAATAGCGGATATGGCCGATGTGCAGCAGGTCGAACACTCCGTGGCAATGAACGATCCTTCGCCCTTTGTCCCGATGCCGCCCGAGCACCTCGGGCAGTTCGCTCAATGTGTGAATCTTGTGATTCTGCGTCATGCTGTGCTGCTGCTCCAATCGGTTCCGATTCAGGCTGGAGCCGGAAACGATCCGATTCAGCCCGGATCTGCCGGGCAGGCCTCCACGCACAAGTGCCAGCCGAGGCACCTCTCCAATCGACGGAACGCCGGGTCCGAAAGAAGCCGGAAGTACCACACCCTACGATACTCGTGGCGTTTGTACTCGGGGATGCGGTAGGCGAAGATGTGGTCGACGAGTGTCTTCTGCACCGTGAATCCCTGCAACAGATCCCGCACCGTCCCGCGCGAGTAGCTGTACGTCACGGGGCAGCCTGTCTGGGCTTCGGAGTGGCGGGCGATCAACTCATCGAGCTTCCAGAAAGCCCCTTTGCCGAACTTCATCAGAATCCAGAGCACCTTCCAGGAACGGCGATGGTAGACCATCATCTTGAACACGCTCTGCGGCCCCATGTACTTGCGGATCTCACGGACGGCGTCCTGCGGATGCGGCGTATGGTGGATGACACCGAACGAGTAGACCAGGTCGTACGCCTCGACGGGCACCACATCGCTGAGCCGCTCGACATCGGCCTGGTGGAAGGTGATGCGATCGTCCAGGTCGTAGACTGCGGCACGTTCTTTTGCCACCGCCAGAGAGGCGTCCGAAAGATCCACCGCCGTCACCTGCGCGCCGGCCCGCGCGAAGCGGATCGTGTCCGTGCCGATGCCGCAGCCGATCTCGAGGACCTTCTTGCCGGCCCATCGATCGAACTCGGCAAACGCCGGGATGTGCGGCTCCACAAAGTACTTGCGGGCCTCCACCTCGTCGAAATAGGCGCGCGTCCCGACCGGCTTAGGTGAGTGCCGGATGTTGCACGGACGTGCGTTCCAGTACCGGCGTACGTCCTCGACGGTCCTGGTAGAGAATGTCTGGGCGACAGCCATGTTCGATTCCCCCTGAAGGCCGGGTCGAAATCCCGAACGCCCGGTACGTGAACTTCGTCAGCGGAACATTTCGGAAGATCCGCCAGCAATCGATCAGCAGCGGCGTCTCCCCGGCGCGGTCTTCCAACCGCTCCATGTCCAGACGGGTGTATTGAGGCCAGTCCGTCAGCATGACGACGACGCAGGCATCGGCAGCGGCCTCGTAGGGATCGTCACAATAGACCCCACGCCCGCAGAGGGCTTCCGAGACCGCCTTAAGGGCCTTGGGATCGTGCATCCGAACGACATATCCTGCCTCCAGAAGCTGCGAGGCCAGCATGACCGACTGCGACTCTTCGATGATATGCGTGCCGGGCTTGTACGAAAGACCCAGCAGAGCCACTGTCGCTCCAGGACGCGCGTGTTCGCTGATCATCGCAAACAGGCGATTCACGACCTCATCGTTCACCCTGACCACGCGAGGGCTCAGATAGGCATCCGCTCCGGCATCCTCGGCGCAACGCTGAAACGCCAGATTGTCCCGCGGAAAACACGGGCCGCCGAACCCAAGTCCACCCTTGAGATATCGATGTCCGACGCGCGTGTCGGCCCCCAGGGCCGAAGTCACCACGCCCACGTCGGCGTCGGGAATCCGCTCGCAGATCGCCGCCAGTTCGTTGGCGAAGCTGATCTTCATCGTCACATAGCAGTTGAGGCTTAGTTTGGTGATCTCGGCGTTGGTCAGACTCATCACCGCGTAGTGCGGGCGGTTCTCCACCACCGAGGCATACAGTTCCCGGCACACTTGCGCGGAGCGCACGTCGGAGGCGCCGATGAGCAGCATGTCCGGATGGAGAAAATCGTGAATCACCGAACCGAGGGCGATGAACTCGGGATTGTAGACGAACCCAAAATCCCGGCCGCACACCTTTCCGGTCAGCTTCTCCAACATCGGCTTGAACACACACTCGCAGGTCGTGGGCATGACCGTCGAAACGAGCGTCACCACGTGAAAGGTCTCCTTGGCCTTCACCGCCGGGGCCATACGATCGAGGACGGCCTCGACGTAGGCGTTGGAGAAGCGGCCGCTGGAATCGCTGGGGGTCGGCACGGTGATCAGCGTAATGTCACTGTTCTGCACGGCGTAACCACAGTCGGCGGTGAACTCCATACGCTGCCGACATCCGTCGAGGAGGGTCGTCAGCCCAGACTCGTCGATCGGGCACCGTCCACTCCGGAGTGCCTCAATATACTCGACGTTGGAGTCCACGCCGATGGCACGATGCCCTTTGGCGGCGAAACAAGCCGCCGAGCAGAGGCCCAGCTTCCCTATACCGACAAAGGACATGTTCATGGGGAACGCTCCTTGCTTCATGAACCTATCGTATACTCGCATCGCGGAACGCCGAACCGACGGCGGATCGCATTCCGGCTTTCCGTCCATAGGCGCCGAGCGCCTTCTTGACCTGTCTCAACTGCTTGAGCTTCGCCTGTATGTCATCTCGTTCGGCACGCAAGGCGAGAGTCAGCTCATCGTATAGGCGCTTCAGATGCGCTTTCTGCGACGAGGCCGGCACCGACCCCGATGAACGCTCTGACATGATCCCGGTCACAAGCGCCTCGGTCTGAGCGGCAATCTGCTCGACGCGATCGAGATTGCCCTCGCGCACGCACGCAATCTGCCGAACCAAGAGACGACCCAGTTCTTCGGTCATCGCCTGCACGGAATCGGCGGGAGCATTCGAATGGTCCGGGGGCAACGTCATAGGCTATCCGGCTCGGACGAGGCCGTGCTCCACTTCTTCGAGCAGGTTCCTCGCGTCTTTGTTGGCCGGCTCCAGCGCCAGGAGATCCTGGAGCATCCGCAGGGACTCCTCGGGGCGGCCGTCCTTGAAGTACAGCGCCGCCAGCGCAAACATCACGGACACGTCGCCCGGATGCATTTGCAGATACACTTGAAGGTAGTAGATCACCTTGGCAAACGAAGCCATCTCACAGGAGACCTGGAACAACCCGAGAAGCGCCGTAATGTTGTCGCTGTCCAGTTCAAGCGACTTCATGTAGAGATCAAACGAAGCGGAATACTCTTTGCGCTGCTGCGCGACCATGGCCAGGCCGGTGTAGGCCTTGGCGCAGTTGGGGTCCAGGCGGCAGGCCACACGGAAGGCAATCTCGGCGTCTTCGCATCGACCCGTCTGAAGCGCAGCGGCGCCCAGCCCCACATAGGGTCCGGGTTCGTCCGGGCCAATCGACGCGGCCTTCTCATAGCAGCGATGGGCTTGCGCGTAGTTGCCGACCGTCGTGTAGCAATCACCCAACTCCCGCAACACTTCATAGTGCTGCAATCGCTTACGCTTTTCAATCTCGTTCGTTCCCACCGTGTCCATATGTGCGTTTCCTCAGTTCTCGTACTGACCTTGCGATCCGGTTACAGGCACTCGTACAGGCGCCGGAAGACTGTCCCTCAGTCCCCGCTCCGCCTGCTGGAGCAGACGGATGGCGGCCTCGAAGTCCCGTCTTCGACGACGGACCTTGGCCTCCAGCAAGAGGGTCTCCACGGTCGGTCGCACCTGGTTGACCTGGCGACTGAGCCGACCGGCCTCGACGTGGTTTCCCGCATCGAAATGGGCGCCGGCCGCCAGCGATTTCATCCACAACTCATTGTGATGATGAGCAGCCATGTGCTCGAACACCCGGGCGGCAACGGCCCAATCGCCGTCCGCCTCGGCCATTCTGGCCTGATGCAGCAATGTGTCGAACTGAAACGGCAACTCCTCCTGGCGCGGTCGTCGGATCCGGACGCCGGAGGCCGTCAACGACGCCTCCACCGAAAGGTGAGGGCTGGCGCTCCGTGCTCGTTGAAGATCGACGCGTTTCAGTACCGCCCCCCAGCGATCGGGCCCGGCGTTCTCGAGCAAGAACCCCTCCCGATCGGGCACGGTATGGATCAGAGCGTGCAGAGGGTTTTCCACCCACATCTCTTCAATGGGCAGCGTACCGGGCAGGATCGCCACGTACGATCCCTCGACGCTTTGCAGCGCCACGTCGACTCGCTCAGCGGGTGAACTGCGCGGGTCCACCGCGATCGGTGCCACGTTCGGCATCTCACTGTTCAACCGGGAGATATCCGAGGGTACAAGGGGAAGATACAGTCGATACGGATAGAATGTGTGCCGCCAGAGGCACCCGCACGTTTGGGCAACACTCTGGTCCAACCGGTCCACAAGCAGAATCACCGACAATTCGTCGAGCTTGTCCCACGGCTTCGGCGGATGCGTCGTGCGAATGGCCAAAACGTTTCGAAGATATTCACGCGAATCCTTGCGGCGTTGGACCGAGATGCGATCCGACTCCTCGAGCGGACTGTAGAATTCACCGGTAATCACGTGTGTGTGATGAAAATCTGAGAAGAAGGCCAGACGACGCGTCATATCCCAATCGATCAGAATGCTCAGGTCCTCGTTGTAGAGACCGGTCCGGTCCAGCAGATCGCGCCGATGCATGAGCGATACGTGCAGTACATGGTTGAAATACAGCATCATGAATCGGTCGAAGTCCCGGCTGATCTCCACGTGTTTGCTCCGGATCTCACGCGTTCCATCGGACCGCACGTGGCAGTACGTCTTGTAGAGGTCGCTGTAGGCCACCTGACAATCCGTCGGACCCTCCAGAGCGTCGACCAGTACCTGCACGTGGTGGGGATAGTGGACGTCGTCGTCATCGAGGTACGCAATGTACTTGCCCCGCGCGCGGCCCAGTGCCTCGTTGAGTGAATGGGGTTTTCCACGGTTCTCGCGCCGGTCGATGAGGTGGATTCGAGGATCGTTGAACGAGTGGACGATGTCGCGAACGTCGTGGCCGCCGTCGTTGACCACAAAGATCTCGAGGTTGCGGTAGGTCTGGCCCGCGGCACTTGCCAGCGCATAGGGAAGGTAGCGGCACCGATTGTACGTGGGCAGCAGGATGCTCACCAGGGGGCCGCACCGACCGCGTCCATCAGGAGAGATCGGGGGCGGGTTCTGAAGCGAGCCTTCGCACATTGGATCTGCTTTCGATCTCACGTATGACGCGACCCCTCCAGATTGCTGGCGTTCACAGGGTCAGATCCATACGGTCGATGGTCTTGCGCCACCGCACAATCGGGTATGGCGACGGCAGGGCCACAGGCCACGGCTTCAGGGCGCTCCGCGTCAATCTCGAGTTCGAGCTGGCTCAGGATCCCGTCGATCTGGCGCAGTTGCTCGCGGATCGGGTAACGTTCCTCCACGAACCGACGGTACCCATTGGGATCGTATTCGTGGCCGAGCGCGCACTCACAGAACTCTTCAGCAATGTTGAACAGATGCTTCGAGGGGAACAGCCGTTGGGCCCCTGGGAAATTGTGCACGATGGGCTTGAGGCCGCAGGCCATGCCCGTCAGCAGCGACTCGATCTGACTCTCGCCGATCCCGCTGGAGACGACGAAATGCTTGTCGCCGAGCCAGGCGTTCAGATCGCTCGGATAGGGCTCGAATGACACGGCATCGGCCAGTCCGAGGGTCTGGACCATGTGTCGTGTGTATTGCTCGAGCATTGGGCTTTCAAAATCCCCCGAGAAGAACAATCGGTAGCCGGCGTCGAGGTAGTGCAACTTCTGCATGCATTGGAGGAGAAAGGCCGGGTTCGCCTCCATCGACATGCGGCCCATGCAAGCCAGGTTCTTTCCGCGTACGCGCGGCTGAAACTTGCATCGTTCGAGATTGACCCCGTTCGGTACGACCACCAGACGCGTCCGATTTCGAATGTCGGGGACCGACGTCAGCAGCACCTCCTCGATGGTCGGGCTGCCGATCTGAACGAGGATGTCCACATGCTCCCATCGAACCAGCCGCACCCAATCATCACGGGCATCCGAGCGACGCAAACTGACGACGGTCTTGCCCGACCGAGGCCGTTGCGACGCCTCGACCACTATCGAGCCACCACCGTCGAACCATGCGACATCGCACCATTGCATCAGTTCAGATCGTTCGTCTGGACGGCCCCCTGTGTAGAACTCTGTCTCAAAACGATCCTCAAGGAACGCCCACGCTTCGCCCAGGGCGCCATCGAGGGCATCGCCGGCGCGGAACAACGCGATCTTCGGCCGCTTCTTCCGGATCACCTTCAAGATCGAACTGAGCACCTCCTGTTCGGGCCACAGGCGACGGGACCGCAACAGCACCTCAACGGCCGGACCCTTCTTGCCCTGATTGAGCAGCATGGTGGCGAGCCGGTTGAGCACCTCGATGCTGAGAGTGTTCATCCGCTCCATGGCCTCGAGCAAAGAGCAGGCCTCGCCGGCCATCCCGGCAGCCAGATACGCCTCCATGAGGTTCCATACGATCTCGCCGCTATCAGGCTGAAATGCATATGCCTTGACCAGGTACTTGACGGCTTCCTCAGAGCGTCCCAGGCAGTGCAATATCGCACCGGCGTCGTTGAGAACCTGAGCATCCTGCGGCGTCCTCCGCAAATGCTCCTGAATGCATCCCAACGCGGCCTCGTACTTGCCGGCCTCGGCCAGGTCGAGCCCACGTTCGTAGGCATTCGCGCGTGTCTGCGTCGTCATCTTGTGCTACTCCCTTCTGACCACGAATATGGAACGAGACTCCCCCGGAAGGCTGCAAATTGCATGCCGCTGTCGCAAAACGCGGCAAATTCGGCGTGCGGGCCCCTTGCGAGAGCCGATTGGATAGAAATCAGACGCCGGTGTCCTCAAAAGCAAGCGCTCGATGACACGCCAGTTCCACGACACCGTCAAATGAAGTCCAATAATGTGATCTTCATTAGCTTGCCCGCCACCGACAGTGACATCTGGTAGAGAATCTCTCGCCGCGACAGGTCGATGGCGATTTGGGTAATATCCGCCTCTTGAAGCCGCGTCGTCTCATCTTCCGTATCAAACTGCATGTTCGCCAGGGTCTCTTCCATTGTGTTGAGGAACCCGATCTTGGATCCGGTGGTGACGTTGGCCTGAATGAGCAAGTTCCGCACTTCCTTCACACCCTTGACGCTCTCATCCAGAAGCCCCAGCAGTTCCCGTGTGGACATCCCTCGCTCGTTGTTGAGCATATCCCGCAGGCTGATCAAGGTTCCGAACACATCGTAGGTTCCGGGCACTCGCACCAGGTCGACACCGGTGCCCTGGATCGCCGTGGTGTCCACGTAGAGCACACGGCCGGTCCGAGAATCGGTGACCGCTTGATTGGGGTCGCCCCCAGGCGGTACGGTAATGAACGTAGCCCCATCGTCGATCGATATCCGGTAGTTCGTGCCGTCATGCTCAACGGTCAGCCAGACATCGCCTCGAACGTTCGACGTGCCGGTTCCGGCCTGTACCCCCGTGCTGCCGAGAAGAACCGGGACCTCCCTCCGGTTCAAACGAAAGATATCGTTGCCCACGTGGTAGGCCTCGATGTCCACCGCCGGCGCCACCTCGATACGCCGGGTATCGTTGCTGCCTTGATACGTTACGCCCACGATCCGACCCTGATCGTATTCCACGGCGTAGGACGGCGTACTGGTGCTGTCCCCGGAGAACAGGTACTGGCTGGCATGTTTGGTGTTGGCCAACGAGACCAGTTGCTCGAGCGTACTGTTGATCTTGTCGGCGATTCTCTTCTGGCCCTCCTCGTCGTGGACACCGCCGACAATCTGGGTCAGAAGCGTCTCGATGGACGACAATTCGGAGGCCATGCTTCCCATGATCGTCGAGGAAATCTCCAGTGTGCCGATCAGCTCCACGGCGTTCTCCCGGTAACCGTCCAGACCGCGATGCTGCGTGTTCAGACCCAGGATCCGATAGGCCTCCGAGGGACTGTCCGACGCACGGTTGACCCGATTTCCCGTGGAGGTCTGCTCCTGCAACTGAGTGATCGCCCTGGAATGCAACGAAAGGGCGTAACTGACATTCGAATAGATGCTCGCCAACGAACCGCTCATAGCCGCCTCATCATACAATGTTCATTAACGTTGTCATGGTGGTCTGGAGCGTGCCCAGGTACCTGGCAACCGCTTGAAACATCTGCTCAAAGAGAAGGAGTTGGGCTGCCTCATCATTGATATTCACGCCACTGATCTCGCCCTGTCGCTTTTCGAGGTTCATGATCAGCGCCTCGGTGTTGTCCTGGCGGGACTGCTTCAGAGCAACTTCCTGTCCGACGCGAGCCACGATGCGATGGTAGTATTCGTTGGCCGTCATGCCGCCGAGGCTTTCGATCCCCTCATCCTTGACGCGCGCCAACTGCAACGCGACGGTGTTGTCACTTCCATCGGCGCCGGCGGCGGTGGCAATTCGGCTTGGATTGTCCGCCAGGTCGGCGCACAGCCGCATCTCCGACGCGCTGGCGCCGGTGAAGAACGTGTTCAGGCCGGCGGCTGACAGGAAGCCCGACGTGTCCGTGCTGCCGAGGACGTCGATCGTGAAGCTGTCCGCCTCGTTAAGGTTGCCCGTGCCCACGGCGATTTTCACGCCATTTCTCATCTCCATGACCTCGCCGGCGGCGTAGCCTGACCCGATGTTCAGCGTCGCCACCATCTCGCCGGCCTCGTCTGTGACGTCCAGTCGCAGACTTCCGTTGCCCACGCTCCCCGTGCCAACGACGGTAAAGGTCAGCGTCTGGTTGGCCTCCTGGTTGTACACGCCGGAAACCGAGATCGCAGGCGGCCCACCCGCGGTCAGACTGCTTGTGTTCGGCTCCGGCAGAAGTACAGGAAGAAAATCGAAGGCATACCCCAGATCGGAGATAATATGGAGCCGATTGGATCCGACAGAGGCTTTCAGACCGTCGATGCCGTCGATCTTGGCCGCAATCGACGCCAAGGTGTCCGGCGACGTTCCCGAGACGTCCACGTCGATGGCGTGCCGTTCGATCTGGCCGGTCTCCTTGTCCGTCAGACGGATGTAGAACGTCCCATCCACAATCGCCGGCTCAACGTCGGACAGTTCGGCGGCCGACAAACCCTCTCCAACCAAGCGCGTGAAGGACCCGTCCAGGCCCAAGCCTTGCACGTGATACGCGTTGATCTGATTGATAATCCCCTTCGCCAGAAGATCCAATTCATCGCGAAGGCTCGGGAGCACATCATTCTTGAGCGCAAGCAGCCCTCCCAATCGCCCCCCCTGGATGTTCAAACTCGATCCGACCGTGCCCGCCGCGGAGATACTGAGCATTCGACCGTCGCGCAGGGTAGCGCTGATATCCAGAGAAACGGCGCCGGTGACAATGGGCAGGCCTCCAAGGGAGATGTCCACCACGCCATAGTCCCGGGGCACGACCTCGATCCCCACCAACTCGCTCAGTTTCGAGACCAAGCGATCCCGATGGTCGCGCAGGTTGTTGGCCTGCCCGCCGGCGATCTCGACACTCTGAATCTTCAGATTCAGTTCGGCGATCTGCTTGACCTGGGTATTGATCGACTCGGTGACATTGTGGGCCTCTGTGACGATCGCATCCTCCATCTGGGTTAGCGAGGTTCCCATGCGTCGAAACTCGCTGGCCAACACCTCGGCCGAGCTGATGGCCTCATTCCGCCATACGCTTTCCACAGGATGGGCCGCCAGGCCGCGCAGTGCATCGAAGAACGCATCGATCGTTGCGTTGAGTCCCCCTTCTTCAATGAACTCTCCGAAGATCGTCTCCACGCTGGTCAGCGTGGTCAGCTCCTGAGAGATCTGCCCGTGAGAGGACTGCTGGCGAAGCAACTCGCTCTCCAGCAACCTGTCGACCATCTGGACCACCGCGGACACCTGCACGCCCCCCCCTACCTGCACAGTGCCGCTCTGGACGGCCCCTGCGGCGACGAACTCCACCCGCTGGCGGTGGTAGCCTTCCGTCGACGCATTGGCTATGTTGTTGCCGATCACGTCCAGCGCTGCATACGCAGCATTCAAACCGCTCAGCCCGATCACGTAATTCTGCATAATCCGATCCCGATCCACAGTCGCGCGGCGCCTTCGGCGCTCCGGACTGCCGTTGGTCTCCGAAGCCTAATAGTGCAAGTTGACCAGGGCCGCATCCGCCTGGTGCTTTGCCGCGCCTCTGGCGCTGTAGGTGGTCTCCCCTCTGGCGTCGAGTCCGAAGAACACGCGCATCAACGACCGGTTGAAGCGAGCGCAGTCGGCCACAAGCGCGCTGGTGAGGGCGTATTCGCGCTTCAGTTGAGCGATGAGCGACTTGAGTCGCGTCTGACGGTCCGCCACGGCCTCTCGCCGGGGACCGGACAGCGCATCCTTCAGGACCGAAAGCGTCATGGCATCGAGAGCGCATCCCAGCTCATCGGCCAGCTCCTTTCGGATCGATTCCCTTCTCTGCACGTCGGCGACGCGAGACTCAGCCTCGTGCCGCAGATCGTGCAGAAGCTGTTCGAGAGCCGCATCGGACCGCTTGACGATCAGACTTCTGAGCGTGTCGAGATGTGACAACGTGCCCTGCGTACGCCGGATGTCCTCATCCAGTGCCGCCAGAAGGGCGTCCACCTTGGTGCCTGTCAGAGCTAATGTCATGTTCACAGTTCCTCGTTCACGAACCCGGCGCCCGCATCGTCACCTTCCAGGGCTTTGAAGTGCTGGTAGAGATCCTGCCACAGACCGAAGCCCCCTTTGTTCGCCACATCCCGAGCCAGGTAGGACCAGAACAGTCCGTGGACCTGGTCGGCAGCAACATCATCGTCGAAGCCGGAGTCCTCGATGGATTTCCTGACTTCGTCAAACAGCTTGGTCAGAAGGACCGATTCGAAGTCCTTCGCCAACTGCTTTTTCTTCTCGTCGGACGCGTTTCTGATCGCTTCAAGATCGGTCACGTCGATCTGCTCGGAGGCGCCCGACGCCATCCGTTGGAGGGCGGCCGGCGGCACCGCAAGAGGCATTGCGATCGATTCAATTCCATCCATTCCTGCTTCCTTACATGATGACCAGTTTCGCCTGTAGGGCACCGGCCTCTTTCAGCGCATTGAAGATCGCGATCAAGTCCCGGGGCGACGCTCCAATCGCATTGAGCGTCTTGGCCAGTTCGGATACGGTCACAGACCGCTCCACCGGAATCAGATAGGCGCTCTGCTCTTCCACCCCCACCATCGTCTCCGGGATGACCTCCGTAGACCCGGCGTCGGAGAACGGAGCCATCGGCTGCGAGACCTGGGCCGTCTCTTTGACCTTGACTACGAGGCTGCCCTGTGAGATCGCCACCGAGGAAATCCCGACGTTCTCACCGACCACGATCGTCCCGGTTCGCTCGTTGATCACCACCACAGCGGGCGTGTCCACGGTGACTTCCTTCTGCGTGATCTCATCGAGGAAGGCGATGACATTCCTCTGCGTGATCTCGGGCGGGATCATCACCTTGATGCTGGCGGCATCCATAACGAACGCACTGTCGGCGTACGATTGATTGATGATGTCACTGATTCGCCGGGCCGTCGAGAAATCGCTGTTTCGCAGGTTCAGGGTGATAAAACGGTGGCCCGCCACGTGCTCGACAAAGCTCGCCAGTTCCGCCCTCTCCACAATGGCGCCGTTGGCGATGCGACCCACCGTCTGATGGTTCTTCGAGAGCGATGCCTGACGGCCTCCGGCCGCCCAGCCGCCGAGCGAGACGCCCCCCTGGGCGACGGCGTAGACCTGGCCGTCGAGGCCCTTCAATGGGGTCGCCAGCAGCATGGCGCCTTGCAGACTCTTGGCATCGCCCAGCGCCGAGACATCCACATCGATACGCGTCCCCTCGCGGTGAAAGGGCCCGAGTTCGGCCGTCACCATCACCACGGCGATATTGCCGCCGCTCAGATCGGACGGGGACAGGACCAACCCGGACTCCCTGAGGATATTGGTCAGCATCTGACGCGACAGCAAACCCGAATCGCCCGTACCGGCCAAGCCGACCACAAGGCCCACGCCTGCCAGAGGGTTGCCTCGCACACCCTCGATCTCGACGATGTCCTTGATGCGCTCACCGGACACCGAGCCGCAGACGGCCAGCAGCAGCAACAAGAACGCCGCCGCCCGCCTCTTCCATGCCGCCTGACAGGACCACCTGGACCTCTCCGTCGGCGCCAATGGGCTCCATCCACTCATACAACTCATTGTCCTCGATCTCCAAAACGCAACGGTGCACGGGGGCCACGACGTGGGCGGTCGTCTCGTCCGAAAGGTCACCAGGGCCACACCACGTCGAAGATGCGGCCGAGCCACCCTGGTCGCATGTAAGGGGCGGAGATACCGCTGTTCTTGCTGACAATCCGGAAGTTCGCCACCTGTTCACTCCTGATTGTGTTGTCGAAGGCAATGTCACTGGGCCGAACAATTCCGCTGACCTCGATCGTCTGGATGTCGCCTGCAATGTTACGGTCGCGCGTCCCAAGGACCACCAGGTTGCGGTTGGGAAGGATGTCCACAACCACCACGCTGACCCGATCGGCGAAGCTGCGCTCATCTTTCGTATCCGCCTTGCTGCTCAGTTCGTTGGCCGACTCGGCGTTCATGGTGAAACCGGGCATGCTGGGCAGAATGTCATCGATATTCAGCCGGCCGTTGAAGGCGCTCGAACGTTCGGTCTCCTTCTGAAGGTCGCGCTTGGCTTTGTTGTCAACCTTACTGTCCTCGACGATTCTGATCGTCAATACGTCCCCGATATTACGGGCCACGTCATCGGCATACACCGTCTTCATATTCGCGTTGCGCCGGGCCCAGATCGATCCGGCATAGAGCGTGTCTCCGACCGCGAGCGCCAGACCGACCACCAACCATGTCATCGCCTTGTGCATCTGTCTTCCTTCCATACTTGGTTGGCCCCTACAGGAGGGGCCGCCACTTGTCTTCGGTCTCACATCGCCGGTTCCACCGAACCGTCGGGCATCACCCGGCACACGATGATCCGAGAGGAATCGGCGTTGCGCACTTTGACCAGTTCCCCCGTCCGGCCCTCCTGAAGCGAGGTGCCCATAGCGGTAATGAGGATGCCGGGCCTCTCGATGCGGATCAGGACCGTTTCGTTGCGGCGCACGAGCACCGATGCCCGCGTCGTGTTGAGCATGCTCTCGTGGATCTCGGTATCCGTCTCCACGGTACGGGTGACCACCCATCCGTAAGGAGGGACCCATCCGGGCGCTTCCGGCTGGTCCGAAACGACCGTCTCGATCCTTACATTCTCAGGGGTCAGAGCCGTCCCCTCCACGATCGGCTCGGTGGCGACGACGCGATGCCTCCGATACCGCAGGCGATAGGAAATATCACGCGTTCCCACCTCGTGACCATCGGCCACGACCCGCACCCGCACGGTGGCGTGGCCTCGAACCGCACCGCGCGCCAGCTCGGGCTTCAACTGAATGTCCTGCGGTTGTCCGGAAAGGACAAGATCCTTTGGCTGACCGACCGGAATAATCTCACACACCGAATGCGACGAAGCGAACTGGCGGAGAAACTCGCGTCCGATCCCCACGAAATCTTCCACTTCGACGATCTCCTGCTGCCTCCGCACGATCACGGCGTCGGCGCCGGTCAGGCGCACCTGATCGGCAGTAATCCCGGAGGAGGCCAGGCGGCCGAGAAGGGTAGGGCGGTCCAAAACCACACTCTGGCCCGGCACGGAGAATCGACCAAGCGGAATCTCCCCGGCCTTGGCGACGATCGGCGCCGCTCCTCGAATCACGCTGATCTGCCCGAGGCGCAACTGGTTGCCCTCCACCGTCACCTCGCGAGGCAAATGGACCTGCAACCGTGCGACGCCATCGGAATCGTTTCCGGCCAACGTCGTGCCTCCTGCCATGACGCAGAGCGAAAGGCAGATGCACATCACCGTGACATGAACTCGGATGCTATGATTCATCGCCGACTTGCCTTAGAAGATGTTGTTCGTATTGCGGAGCATCTCGTCACCGGCCTTGATGGCGCGCGAGTTGATTTCGTAGGCGCGTTGCGCCGTGATGAGATTCACCAGCTCGTTGACCATGTTCACGTTCGATTTCTCCAGAAACCCGGCCTGAATCGACCCGAACCCGTCTTGCGCCGGAATCCCGATGATGGGATCCCCGCTGGCGTCGGTGGGAGCATACAAGTTGTCGCCCTGGCTGTGCAGACCCGACGGATTCGGAAAGCGAACCAACTGAATCTGGCCGACGACCGATCGGACGCCCGCCTGGTCGGTCACATTGATGCCTCCGTCGGGACCGATGTCGAGCGAGGCCACCTCCGTCGGGATCGTGATGGCCGGATCGATCATATAGCCCGTCATGCTGACGATCTGACCGTTGGCGTTGACCTGAAGCGACCCATCGCGGGTGTAACGAATGTCGCCGTTGGGCATCACGACCTGAAGGAAACCGTCGCCGCGGATGGCGATGTCCAGGTTCCGTCCGGTGCTGCGGAACTCGCCCAGATTGAAGATCTTCAGCGTCGAAGCCACGCGGACCCCACTGCCGATCTCCAGCCCGGTCGGGGCGTTGATGCCGGGAGCGACCTCCGTGCCGGCGGCCTTCTGCCGCGCATACAAGAGGTCCTGAAACTCGATCTGGCTCTGCTTGAAGCCGGTGGTATTGACGTTGGCCAGGTTGTTCGCGATGACATCCACCAGCATCTGCTGCGCCATCATTCCCGTGGAAGCCGTGGAGAAGGCTCGTAGCATAAGGTCTCTCCTTGTCTCGACGCAGGATCGTGCGCGGGCCTCAACCCATCGCCACACCGATCACACTGCTCGTCGTATCCTTCCTTGCGTTCACGAATTTCATATTCGCTTCATACATCCTGGACACCATGATCATGCTGACCACTTCGTCGATCATCTGCACGTTGGATGCCTCCTGGTAGCCCTGCTTGACGACCACGTCCTCCGCATCCCGTGGCGGCGCCTCCTCCGGAGCTTGATAGGAGCCGAATCCAACGGGTTCAAGCAGGTCCTCGTTGTCTGCGAAGTCGACGATCCGAAACTGCCCGACCAGGGCGCCGGCCGCGATGAGCCGCCCATCCTGACTGACGGTGACCTGGGACACATCCACCGCGGCCGGAAGGATCAGAGGACCGGCCGTGCCGGCCAGCGCGCGCCCCTCGGAATCCACGATCTGTCCGTTTGCATTGGCCCGGAAGATGCCGTTCCGCGTGTACAAGGGGCCTTCCGGCGTCTCAACGACAAAGAACCCCTTTCCGTAGAGCGCCACGTCCAGCGTCCGCCCGGTCTGGACCAGATTGCCTTGGGAGAAGTCAATCGCGCTTGCTCCGGCACGGCTCTCATCGGCCCCGGCCTGCTGGGCCAGAACACTCGAGAACATACTGCAGCGGCGCTTGTACGCGGCCGTACTGACGTTGGCCAGATTGTGCGTGATGATATCAAACTCTCGAGTCAACGCCCTGAGGCTCGCTCGGACCTGGGCACCTGCGTCAGTCATGCTATACCCCCTGCACCAAACCGGCCGTCTCGACCGTCGCCAAGGTTGCCGCTTGCGCCGGTGCATCTCCAACGGTCTTTTCGGCGCTCGCCCTTGAAGCGATTGCGTTTGTCATCCGCACCAACTCATCGATCTCCGTCTCGGTCAATCCGGAAAGCTCTACCGCGATCGAAACGCCGGCGCCGGCGGCGCGACAATGCCTGACCAGACCCACGTCCTCGATCACATGCGCCTCATCGATGGCAGATTCGCCACCCGACCCTGCCCTGGCAACCCCCATCGGCCGGAACACAACCAGAACCCTCTCACCGGGCCCGACACGCATCGGCACCTCGATCCGAAGCCCCGGACCCGCCAGTTCCGTAACGGTTCCGTGAACGAACGCCGGCGCATGTAGCGCCGGCCGACCGCCATCGCCCTCTCGACAGGCGTCCGGCCCCATCGGTCTCGCGACGAACGAATCCTTCCGGGCGAAGGGGAATCGGGTCACCAGCGCCGGCATGGCCACCGCTACACGAGGAAAACGCCTGCGATTGACGAAGCGCACATCGTCGGCATGATTGAGCACCAATCGCCTCTCGTTGCAGGTGACCGCCGTCGTGTCGAACTCCCATACATATACGCCGAACGCATACCGCACGCGCCAGAGATCGCCGGCCCGCGTTTCGACCGGTTCGTGCAACTCGACCGCAAGCTCGAGATCGTCGTTGCGCACGACCTCGCCGCGGACGGGCACGCTGATATGGCGGCGGCGACGCGTCATCTCCACAACTCGGGCCACTGGAATGTCCCGGCTGCTCGGTCGGCGCGACGCGCCCATCCCGCCGCCGGTCCGCAGAGCCCGGAAACCCAGTTTTTCGCGAAGGCAGGCGACTTCCGTCTTCAGCCGCTCGTTCTCGTCGTCCGTTCTCGTCCGCGCGCACTCGGCGAGCAGCTTGGCCGCACCGCGATCGAAGGCATCGACCGTCGTGAAGATATCGTGACTGCGCCCCAGACCGCTCCGTATGACGATCGCCAGCAGGATTTGACGCTCCCGTCCGCTGAGCCCGCGGCGCACGGCGTTCTCCGCAAACAGCTCCCGCGTCAGACTCTGGCGTTCGGACCTGCGACGGTGGCTGATCCACCACAAAAGACCGATCAGAACCGCCAGCGCCGCGGTCGCCGCCAGAAGGAACCCGGGGTGTGACCCGTACGATGACGGACCGTCGCTCAACTGTCGTGCCGCCGACCACCGCTCGGTCGGCGACAGCGCCAGCATCGCGCCTCGGCTCGCATTCTGTAGCAGATCACTGATCATCATGTCACATCCGTCTCAAGCCATCACACCGGCCGGTGATTGTCCCTATCGAATCAGGTTGGTCAGCTCACGAAGGATATCGTTGGCCACCGAGATGGTTCTCGCGTTCGCCTGGAAGCCGTTCTGGGCGAGGATCAGATTGACGAACTCCGTCGCCACGTCGGCATTGGACTTCTCGAGCGCCCCGCCGCGAATGGCTCCGGCCCCCGCGGTTGTTGCCTGCGTGACAACGGCCGAGCCGGAGTTGGCCGACGCAACGGAGTAGCCATTGCCGGCGCTCTGCAGGCCGGCGGGATTGTTGAACAAGGCAATGGCCAGTGCCGCAATGTCCTTCTTGATCCCGTTGCTGAAGCTGCCGACAATCACCCCGTCGTTGTCGACCGACACGGAGGACAGGCTTCCGGCCTCGTAGCCGTCCTGCTCCCGGGCTACGGCCGTTGAATTCCCGGCGAACTGGGTCAGACCGTCGAACGACCCAACCGTCCCGAGGTTCAGGCGAATCACCTGTTCATGATTGGCGTCATGTCCAAAGGTCAGAGAGAACTCGGGCATCGTCCCCTCGGGCAGGCCGTTGTATGCGCCGGTCTGAGCATCGAAAGTGAGCCCCTCGATGCGCCGGCTGTCCAGGCCCACGGATTTGACGTCTCCCGTCACGGACGTGAGGACCAGATCCCAGGTGTTGACGGCATCGGCGCGAACGAAGGCCGCCGAAAGAACGTGCTTGCCGCCCTGAGAATCGTAGACGGCAATGTTGACGCCCTTGACTTCATCGCCGCCCACCGTAGTGACCTCAAAATAGCCCGGCAGGTCCAACTCTCCGGCACCGGCGTACGACATGACCAGGTCCGATCTGCTGTAACCGGTCTGGTGGTCCGAGATGCGGATCTGCCCGCTCACCATCGCCGCCGTGGCCCCGTCGAGCACGCTATCGTTCAGATAGTCGATCACGTCGCCCACCGTGGTGCCGGCGCCGATCGCCAGGTCCGCCCCAAACGCCGTCCCGTCGGAATGATACCCTTCGAAATGGATCGTGCCGCTGGGATTGGCGCTGCCGGAGAACTGGTCGAGCTGGCCGATCAGCGTGGTGCGGCTCGCGTCACCGCCTCCGTACGTGAGCTTCGACGAGGCCGTCAGTACCTGGGCCGTCGGCGTACCGGAGGCGTCGGAACTCAGGTTGCCGCTGAGGACGACCTCGGACGTCTGGTTGGCCGGCAGGGCCACATCGTAAGGCACGCGAATGGCGCTGCTGCCCGGGATCTGGAACCCGTCGGACTCTCCGATCAGTCCCAGACGCTGGACCCGGTATCCTGTGGCCGGATCGACCAGGTAGCCGGCCTCATCCACACCGAACGTCCCGGACCGCGTATAGAGCACCTGCTCCCCATTGTCGACGATGAAATAGCCCGCGCCGTCAATCGCCAGATCGAGAGCCTTTCCCGTATTCACAATATTGCCCGGGGTCGTATTGATGGAAATGCCTGAGACCCCGACGCCGCCGCCGATCTGTTGCGGGTTGGTTCCGCCGATCTGGGCGGTGGGCTGCGACGCCTGCCGAAGCGTCTCTCCGAGCACCTCGGAGAACGTGACCTGGCTGGTTTTGAATGCGGTCGTATTGACGTTGGCCAGGTTGTTGCCCGCCACGTCCAACATCGTCTGATGGGCCTGAAGCCCGGTCACCCCGCACGACAACGCATAACTCATTTCACTTCTCTCCTACTGCTGATAACGCCGATTTGTCCGCTATTCTCGAATGGCGAGCACATCCGCAAGGCCGACCCTGTGGTTCCCGACAACCAGTGTGACATCGCCGTCTTTCAACACCACTTCCTCGACCCGGCCCGTGTGCGTTTCCCGCGTCCCGTCGCTGGCCGTCGCGACGAATGAGATGTCCTTTCCGACCAGCGAACTGGCGTAGTCCTGTTGGACGGCCTTCAGCACCTGACCGAAGGAACCGTTCATGTTCTCCAACTGCTGAAGCTGTGAGAACTGTGCCAACTGAGCCGCCATGTCCTGGTTGTCCATCGGTTCCAACGGGTTCTGATTCTGAAGTTGGGTAACAAGCAGTTTCATGAAATCCAACTGAAGCTCGCTGGCCGACGCGGTGGCATCAATCACACTCATATTTCTTCACCTTACAAATGAGAATCTTCTTCGCCCCAGCGGATTGGCGGTTGCGCCACACGCGCGGCCGGATCCGCCGACGGTCAACCACGGAACGGAGCAATCCACGTGCCACGGAGCAGACGGCCCGGCGCAGGTGCAGATCGAGACTCATCTAACGTCGTGGATCTAGCGCGACTTACAGACCATGGATGTTTTTCTGCGCCTCCGTCGCCATCGCATCGAGACATCGGAAGACCGGACGGATCTTCCCTCCATCAGGAGAATTCTGCCCCCTCGGGTCGCCCAACGAAGAATCGCCAAGCGTTACGTCAATTTTCGCGCGATCCGACGGGTCATGCGTCCCATAAGAACCCTGGGATGAGTCCTGCGTACGCGCCCGTTCGAGCGGCGGCATCCGCTGCCGCGCAAATGTCCCATAAAACGGCGCGATCACTTCTGCCGGAGGACCTTCACCAATCGCGTGACAGTCCTACCCGTCCAATAAAAAATTCAAGTTGCCTTGCAGGCACGACCGATGGGTCGGGTATCGTACCTGGAAGCATGTGGCACGACACCAACAAACACAGCAAAGGGACATTGGATTGGCATGAGCGTACTTCGACGAATCGCAGTCGTCAGCAAAGACACACAGATACACGATCTCGCACAAGAGGTGGCCCAAGAGGTCTTTGTAGCGGACGACCTCAGCGAGGCAAGTGACATTGTCGAAACGGTGACTCCGGACATGGTGTTGTTTGACGGAGGCGCATCGCCGAGTCACATTCGCCGCTTCGTGGAGCGACCTCATCGACAGACCGATCCCGTGCCGACGGTCGTCGTGGTCTCACGAGAGCGACCGCCCTTCTCCGATCGCGAGTACGAGCGAGTCGGCGTGGCCCACTGTCTGATCGGGGCCGAAGAATGCGGGCGACTGCATGACGTTGCCATCGGACTTCGAGAGGCCGCACGCGACAGCGCCGCAGACACGGCCCGGCGCGACGACTACTTCCTCGATGACCGCGCCGCCGCGATCGGAATGGTCGGAAGGAGCAAGGCGGTCCGTGACACGCTCGCGATGATCAAGCTCGTCGCCGAGAGCCGGTGCAATCCCGTGCTCATCCTCGGCGAGACGGGAACGGGCAAAGAGGTCGCCGCCAGAGCGGTTCACGCACTGAGGCACCCACACGCACCCTTCGTCGCCGTCAACTGCGCGGCCCTGACGGCCACCCTGCTGGAAAGCGAACTGTTCGGGCACGTCAAGGGCGCGTTCACCAGCGCCGACCGGGACAAGACGGGCCTGCTCGAACAGGCGGGATCCGGGACGCTGTTTCTCGACGAGATCAGCGAGATGCCGCTCGAACTGCAAGCCAAACTGCTGCGTGTCCTCCAGGAACGAACGTTCCGCAAGGTCGGAGGGGCCAGGGACCTGACCTGCAAGGCCACGATCGTGGCGTCAAGCAACCGCCGTTTGAAGACGGAAGTCCGAGAAAAGCGATTTCGCCAGGACCTGTACTACCGCCTCAACATCTGCCCGATTGCGTTGGCGCCGCTGCGCTCGCCCGACCGTCGTGAAGACATTGGGCTGCTGGCCCGTTACTTCATGGCGCACTCGAGCATCCGCGGAACCCGGCCCGACAAGGTGACTGCCATTACCAAGCTTGCCCTCGAGTCGCTCAGCCGACACGACTGGCCCGGCAACGTGCGCGAGCTGCGCAACGTGATCGAACGGGCCATTCTTCTGGAGCGAACGGACAAAATCGGCCTTGACAGTGTTGTTATCGACCATGCGGAGAGCGAGGAAGCCAGTCCGAACCGCTGCGTCGACCGCACTCGTGATTTCTCCCTTGAGAAGGCCGAACGTGAATTGATCGCCCGCGCTCTGCATCAGACCGGCTGGCAGAAGACGCAAGCCGCCTCTCTTCTCGGCATCACGCGCGCGACGCTCTACGCCAAGGTCAAGCAGTACAACATCCAGAAGCAGACGGCCCCCCAGAGCGAGGTCCGTCGGCCCACCTCCGATCCCTCCGTGGCCGAGCCCATCGGCGTCGGCTAGCCGCGATCCCTGCAAACCCTTTGAGCCCGTGATGCTCGCGCGCCCTGCGGCGTCCGAGAAGCCGACGTTCGATCGAGATCCCCACGGCGGCATTGTCAGAAAACTTGTCTGGCCGTATAGAATCCTGACACCCTTCCCGTCGCAGGCGCCCCTACAGGAACGGCCGTCAACCGGCCTATCAGCCGTCGCAGGGCCCTCCCGCGACGACGAAGAGTTCCCAGCCTCTCCCTGGCACGCCTGTTGCTGTGGTATGCGCACGGTCCGGGTAGGGCTCTGTGAACGCCCAAGGCCATGTGCAGAACCGACCGGACCGACAGAGAACGAAACGCTATGGCAATGCAACGGCCACAACCAAGTCGCAGGAAGAAGATCGAGGCCCAGGCCCCGCTCGACGAAGAACTCTTCGCGACCCCGGTCCATCAGCCGGAATACGGTGACATCTTCGCTTCCCTGCTCGACCTCGCCTCCGAAGCCACCACGCCCGCGTTCGACGATCCCCTCGATGAACCCAGGCGGGCGCCGCTTCGCATGCCTCATCCGCGATTCTCTCACGTTCAGAAGGGCTTGTTGGCCGGAATTGTCTTCGTCGCCGCGCTCGTCGTCTATGGCGTGCTCCGATTCGTGCCGTCGCAGCCGCGTCCCGACGAGCTCTCGCAGAACCAGATGACCTCCTTTCAGCCGTCCTACACGGATTCGCCAGGGCAACCGCCCCTTCAGTCACCGCAGACTTCGGTGCCAATGCCGGAACCGGCCCCGGCATTCGAGAGAACCCAGGTCACTCTGCCCCCGGTCGAACCGCTCTCGCTGCAGATCGCCGACCGGCTCTATCTCGCAGCCGACTATGAAAACGCGCTGGCCGCCTACGACAGGCTGCATCGTCGGCTCCCTCCGACCGAGGCACAGCAACCCCTGCGCGACTTCCTGCTCCTTCGCATGGCCTTGTGCAACAGGAACGTGGGCGACATCCAACAGGCCGACAACATGCTCAGGACCGTGTCCCTCAGCCGTCTCCCGGTGCTCCGGGCCTTGGCGCGGTATCACCAGAGCACCACGTTGATGCAACGCGAGCGGTTTCTGGAGGCAGCCACACGGGCCTACCAGACCATCGCTCTGGTCGAAGTGGTGGACTACGACGAGGCATGGCTCGGCGCCGTTCGACGGCAGTGCTCCTTCGTGGCCGCTGAGGCGCTGACACGGAGCCTCCTGTCTCTACGGGATGCCGACGGTGACCTGCCGCCCGAACTCTGGACGCCGCATCCGGACATCGACCCCTTTACCAACCTGGGCGAGGCCCAGTTGAAGGTCTTTCTGACGTCGGGCGGCGACAAACTCGACGAGGCTCTGCTGGCCCCTCAGATCCGTCCGGCGAGCGAACCCGGACACTGGACGGTCATCTGCAACGGCGCCCCCATAGAGGAGTTGCTGTCGCGGTTCGCCACGAACACGGGTTACAACATTGAATGGCTCGAAGACGGCAGAGGCGGAATCGAGGAAGAGAGCCTGCGACGGCGGCCGGTGTATCTCTACCTGAGGTCGGCGAGCGCGCAACAGGTCATGACGATCGCGGCTGGAAGCGTCGGCCTGCTGGCCCGAATGGACACCGGTCAGAGCGTGGGTATCGTCGATCCATCGGTCTATGTCTCATTGGCCGATCATACCGAGCGGCTCGCCGAGGAGTCGGTGTCGCTCTGGCAGCGGTTCCTTCTGACGGCCGACGACGATAAGCGCATTCCGAGCAGCCATTTCGCCCTGGGACTTCTTCACGCGGTGCGCGAGCGAACCGACGAGGCGATCGCCGAGTACAGGCTGATCGCCAATCGTTTTCCCAAAGACGTGCTGGCCCCCCACGCCCTGCTTCATTCGGGACGGCTGAAGGTGACGCTGCGTGACTATGCAGGCGCCCAGGCCGACCTCCAGCAACTCGTGAACCTCTATCCGGAGACCGAACTGGCAGATCGCGCCTGCCTGTATCTGGCCGACGCCACCATGAAGGCGGGGCTGTATGAGGAGGCCACGAACCTGTATCGGAGGGTCTACAACCTGGGGCTGTCGCATGACTCTCAGATCGAATCGTCTCTGGGAGCCGGGCGCGGCTATTACGAAACCGGACAATACGAGGAAGCCGCCACCTGGCTGGGCCGATACATCGCACTGGCCCGAGACGGGAATCGGCGGGAGTTCCCCGCCGCCTGCCTGCTCCTGGGCAAGACCTATCTGGCGCTCGAGAGGCCGCAACAGGCCCACGCCGCACTCAACCTGGCGCTCCAGGGCGATCTGTCCCGACAGCAGCACGTCGAGACCATCACCACCCTGGTCAGGACCTACAGACAACAGGAACTCTACGTCGAGGCCTTGAATATCCTCGAGGGTGCGAACGCATGGCAACTGTCGCAGCAGGAGGCCGTTGAGCTGCTCCTGATTCGTGCGCAAATCCTTCGTTCGATCGGCCTCCAGGACAAGGCCGTCGCCATCCTTGAGGCGAAGAGCCAGTTTCTTCCCAATTCCAACCTCAAGGGCAAGGTGGCCCTCGAACTGGCCGCCTGCTATGTGGAGGGTAACGAACTCGAGCGCGCCCGCAAGACGCTCAGCGACGCACTGGCGCTGGTTGACCCCGGGGCATTGGCCCAGCAGATCGGCTGCGAACTGGCAAGGATCTGCCTTCGTCTCGGCCAGCCCGAGCAGGCGATTTCGGTTTGTTCGCAGTTGCTGCAACATGCCACACACCCGGCGGAAAGGCAAGCCGTCCGGAGCTTGCTGGCCTCGGCGTATCGCGAGAAAGGACAATACGAACGGGCCGTCTCGGTGCTGCTTGAGGACCGGGCGACCTCTACGCTGTCGGGCCCAACCGAGAGAAACTGAGAACGGGCCGTCAAGTGAATCAGGACAGGATCCCAATGACTCCACAGATCAATGAACTCGCGACGAAGACCACGCGGTCGCCTCGGGCGTCTGGGGCCTCGATGTCCGTCGGATCCGTGTCAATCCTCTGTTTGGGACTGATGTTGGCATCGGCGAGCACGACATTGGGACAAACCGGACCGGTCCCCTCGCCGAACCGGCGAGCCGCAAGGGCCCCGGCCGATCGCAACACAAACAACCCCCTTGCACCGGCAAGCGCGGCGATTCGGGAGTATTCGTCCCCCGAGTCAGACTACGCTGTAACAGGTCTTCGTAGCCAGATAACGACACCAGACGAGGATACGGATGTGGATCTGCCGTGGTGGAGGACGGACCTGACGCGCCGTCTCTGGCAGAACCGCATCCTGGCCCCCGATCCGGATGAGGACGCTGAAACGCGAGCGGCACTGAACGACCTGATCCATAAGGTTCGGTCGGTGCGATTCGAAGACGACGTCACGGAGCCCGCGTTTTCGGCCCCTGCCGAACCGGCGCCGGCCCCTGGGCCCGCGCGAGCGCCACAACCGGAGGCGCCGGCCCCGGCGCCGGGCACCGCACCCATCCCGGAGGCTGCGATGGGGAGGCTGGAAGACGCGATACAGAATTCCGATCACGTTGGCGATCCGCTGGAGATGGCAGAGTTGCTGTTCTTGAGCGGCCGCCGAGCCGAAGCCACAGTGTTCTATGAACGGGCGCTGGCCCAGACCGTGCCGAACGACCCCTCGGTGGAAAGCGACCGAGCCTGGATCTTGTTCCAGCTCGGCAACTGCTTGCGCCAGACCGACATGGCCCGCGCCAAAGATATGTACATGAGGCTCGTGTCGGAGTATCCGGCGTCGCCCTGGACGGAACTGGCCAAGGCCCACGGGCGCCTGATCACGTGGCACCAGAGCGCCAAGCCACAGCAGATCATGCCGCAACGACAGTCAGAGTAACCAGGTGTTTCCGCCCTCTTAAGGGAGATTCCGAGAGTGAGTAACACAGAAATCGATATCGACAGCAGGGTTCGGACGCAGTACGAGAACGTCAATGTGCTGATCGTCGAGAACGACCCGGAGACCGCCCGGCTCATGCTCGCAACACTGGCGGGTAAAGGCATCAGCGCACAGTTGGCCGGCGGCGCCAAGGCGGCCCTGACAGCGCTGGACAGAAGGCGTTGCGATTTGGTCTTCCTCAGCACGCCATTGGGCCACACTCCCGATCAACCGGACAGGTTCGAACTGCTGGAGACCATCCGGGCCACCGCTCCTGAGATGCCCATTGTCATGGTCGCCGGACCTCATGAGGCAGACCCCGCAACGTGCCGCGGAACCAGCGACCCGGACGATGAGAACCACCGGCTGCGCCTCGGAACCGAGACGGCCGTCCGGGCCATCCAGGCCGGCTGCCGCGACTTTCTGCTCAAACCCCTCAGCCGCCACACCATCGAAAATCTCCTCGAGACCGTGCTGCCGAACCACCGCGTGGCGACGACGGCCTCGGCCCACGAGGGGGATCGTTGCCTCTACCAGATCGTCGGCAGAAGCCCCAAACTCGTGCAGACCGTCGCGCTGGCCGAGAGGATCGCGCCGACGTCCGTCCCCGTCCTGATCAACGGCGAGAGCGGAACCGGCAAAGAATTGGTCTCCATGCTGATCCATCACAAGAGCCGACGGGCCATGGGCCCATTCGTACACGTCAACTGCGCGGCTCTCAGCGATACGCTGCTCGAAAGCGAACTCTTCGGACACGAGAAAGGCGCTTTCACCGGCGCCTACACCCAGCGCAAAGGCCGCTTCGAGAGAGCCCACGGCGGGACGCTGCTGCTCGACGAGATCACCGAGACACCGCCCCGGTTCCAGGCCAAGCTCCTGCGCATCCTCGAGCAGCAGGAATTCGAGCGGGTCGGCGGCAGCGAGAACATCCGGATCAACGTCCGGATCATCAGTACGACCAATCGCGATCTCCCGTACGAGGTGCAAATGGGCCGCTTCCGCCAGGACCTCTACTATCGGCTCAGCGCCGCCCGGATCGTGGTCCCGCCTCTGCGGGAGCGACGCGACGACCTGACCGAACTGGTCTGGCATTTCGTCAATCTCTACGCCCGCGAGGCCCAGCGACGCATCACCCGTCTGGATCCGGCGATGATGGAGATCTTCGCGGAATATCCCTGGCCCGGCAACATCCGCCAGCTTCGCAACGTGGTGCTCACCAGCCTGATCCTCGGGGCCGGATCGACGCTGTCGCTGGCCGACGTGTCCTGGTTGTTCGACGAGCTTCAGCCTCTGACGCAGCAAAGCCCAACGCACCGAGACGCCGAGCCGGCAATTGGCGCTGCGCCTATGCCCCCGGTCGAGCCGGCCGCCGGCGTCGGCGGCATCCCGCTGGCCGACCTGGAGCGCCGGGCAATCATCGAGACCCTGCGCCAAACCAGCGGCAACCGGACCAAGGCCGCCAAGGTGCTCGGCATCAGCGACCGGACGCTGCGCGAGAAGGTCCGGCGCTATCGCAAACGAGAATGCATCGAGCCTCCGCTCGTAAACGCCTCATGACACTCCTGGAACGCATAGAAGGACCCTGATCTCATGGCCGAACCGCAAGCGACACAAGACAACAAACAAGGCGCCGAGCAGGAATCGCAGACCCGCAAGGGCAAAGGCTCGAAGCTGATGGCCTGCCTGGTCCCCGTGCTGGCCATCATCCTGTGCGCGGCCGGCGGTTTCGCGGTCGGCCGGATCTTCGGAACGCGGGGCCAGGCCCAGAACCTCTCGGCGGCCGGGATCGCCGGCGAGACCCTCCCCGTGCTTGGGCCAATCAGAACGGGCGGTACCGGACCGAGTTGGTACTACGAACTCGAGCCCGTCGTGGCCAACCTCAACGAGCCCGGAGTAACGCGATACGTCCGGGTCACATTGACGCTCGAAATCGGCAGCAACCTGTCTGAGAGAGAGGGGATCCCCTTTCTGGAGCAAAGAAAACCTCTCATGAAGAACCTGCTGACGCTCTTCATCGCCAATCTGACGCTCGAAGACATCCGGGGCGAGAGGAACCTGCGCCAAGTACAAACCCAGATCGCCGACGCGCTCAATCAGGGGTTGTTTCCCAACGCCCAACCGTGCATCCAACGGATTCTGTTCAAGGAGTTGTCGATCCAATGACCGATCCTTCGGGCGCCAACCTGAATCGAGCAAAGCTGCACCGACTGCTTGCGGCGGTCGGCTCGACCCCGGATCCGATCGAGACGACGGGCGAAGCAGTGGTCTACGATTGGCGCGATCCGCACTACTTCAACGAGGACCAGCGCAACCGGCTGGCCGCCTTGATGAGTCAGGTGGCCGCGGTGCTCTCGGAGCGATGCGCCCACTTCTTCAACCGTGAATTCAACGTCGTTCCGGTCTCGATCACACAGCACTTCGCCAACGACCTGGACCGTCAGATGGACCTGAAACGCAGCTTCTCCCTGTCCTTCGGTCCCAATGCGAAGCCCCCTTGTGGATGCCTGACGATCCGTGCTGAAGTAGCAATGGGCTGGGTCACACGCCTGCTCGGCGATTCCGAATCCGAACAGAACCCGGATCGCACCCTGTCATCGTTGGAGCAATCGCTTCTGTCCAATCTCGTCGGCGCGATGGCCGAGGCGTTTCTCCGTTCGCTGAGACCTCATCAGGATCTCAAGCCGGCCGGTGAAGTGGCCAGGGGACCCATCGCGGCCGCGTTCGAGCCGACCGATCCGATTTGCCGAATCGTGTTCCAAATCGGCGGGCCGGAAGCCGAAGGAGCCTCCGACGAGGTGGCCTTCATCGTGAGCGGACCGGCGCTGGCCCCGATCGTCGAGAAGACAATTCCAGCGAAGGCAGCCGCGTCCCAAGAGGAGCTGGCCAGTCTGCTGATGGAGCACGTGCACGAAATGCCCGTGCCGATCACCGCACGACTGGGCTCGACCCGGCTGTCGTTCGAGGACGTTGTCGATCTGGCGCCGGGCGACGTCCTTCTGCTCGACAAGCCTATCGACGAGCCGGTCGATCTGGTCGTCCACAACCAAACCGTCTTCCGCGGCCGTCCGGCCCAAGCGGCTGGACAGTATGCCGTATTCGTCACCGAGTGTGCCGCCGATCCCAACGTTCATCGGGATCGCAACGCCAATTGAGTGCAAGAAAGGAAAACCCGGCTATGCCCGAAACCGCCGAAGCACCGACCCAGAACCATGAGAAGACACAGGCCCAGCCGGTGGAGCTCCCGCAGGTGCCGGAGGGCGAGGCAACAGCCTCCGGCGGCCAGTTCGATCTCCTCCTCGATATGGACGTACCCGTCACGGTCGCGTTGGGCTCCACGCAGGTTCCCGTGCGCCGTCTGCTCCAACTGGGACCGGGCGCTGTGCTCAAGCTCGAAAAACCCGTTGACGCACCGGTCGATCTGTATCTGAAAGACTCGAAGTTCGCCGAGGCCGAGGTCGTCGTGGTGGACAATCGGTTCGCTGTGCGAATCAAAACAATTACAGGCGCCGCTGTCGCCTCGGAAGGCTGACACGGCCGCAAAAGCAGCACTCGATAGGAGCCGAACCGTATTCTATGGCATCCGACCGCTCTAAGACGCCGCACCCTCTCACGGGCCTGGCCGCCCCTGCCGGTATCCCTCTGGCCGCCTACAGCGACATTATCATGGCTGTGGGATTGGTGGCCGTGCTCGCGACACTGATCATTCCACTGCCGACCACGCTGCTCGACATGCTCCTGGCGTGCAGCATTTCGCTTGCCATTGCCGTGCTCATCGTGACGCTCTCGTCCAGGGAGCCGCTGGAATTATCCACCTTTCCGTCCCTGCTGCTGTTCGTGACGCTGTTCCGACTCTCATTGAACGTGGCCTCGACCCGTCTGATCTTGCTCCAGGGCGACGCCGGCCGGATCATTCAGACGTTTGGCGGCTTCGTGGCCGGCGGGAGTTTTGTCGTCGGTCTGGTCATCTTCCTGATTCTCGTCATCATTCAGTTCATCGTCATCACCAAAGGCGCCGAGCGCATCAGCGAGGTGTCGGCGCGCTTCACCCTGGACGCCATGCCCGGCAAGCAGATGGCCATCGACGCCGATCTCAACGCCGGCGCCATCACCGAGAGCCAGGCCAACGAGCGCCGCGCCAAGATCGTCAAGGAAAGCGAATTCTACGGGGCCATGGACGGGGCCAGCAAGTTCATCCGCGGCGACGCCAAGGCCGGACTGATCATCACCGCCGTCAATATCATCGGCGGCATCGCGATGGGCTATTCCCACGGCATGACCATCACCAACGCCCTCAGGACCTACTCGATCCTCTCGATCGGTGACGGCCTGGTCAGCCAGATTCCATCGCTGATCATCTCCGTCAGCTCGGGCTTTCTCGTCACGAAGATCAGCTCGACCCACAGCGTGGGCCAGGACATTTCCAGACAATTCCTCAAGGCCGGTCAGCCCCTCCTGGCCGCCGCCTGCGTGATCGCATCGATGGCTTTCGTCCCCGGCATGCCCAAGATCCAGTTTCTGATCCTGGGCGCCGGCGTTGGATTGATCGGACGGATCGCTGCGCGAAGCGAGAAGACCCCCCCATCGGCCCCGGAGACACCCGCCGAGAAGAGCGATAAGGAGCCGGTCGAAGATCTGCTCGACATGGATCGGATCTCCGTCCACGTCGGCGTGCGTCTGATCACCCTGGTGGACCCGCGCAAGAGCAACACGATCTTCGAGCGGATCGGCGCGTTGCGTCGTCAGTTCGCCCAGCATCTGGGAATTGTCATTCCATTGGTCCGTCTGCGGGACGACCTGAATCTCGAGCCGAATGCATACGAAATCCGGCTTTCGGAGATTCCCGTGGCCAAGGGCCACCTCGAGCCGGAGATGTTCCTGGCGATGGATCCCGGCGTGATCCGGGAGAAGATCGACGGCATTCCGACGACCGAGCCGGTATACGGATTGCCCGCCCTGTGGGTTTCCTCGGCCAAGAAGGACGCCGCCGAACTGAGCGGCTACACCGTCATCGACCCGGAGAGCGTCTTCATCACCCACCTGTCTGAAACGGTCAAGCGCCATGCCGACGAGTTGCTCACGCGCGAGGACGTACAACTGCTCGTCGATCGCCTCCGCAAGAATCAGCCGTCGCTGGTTGGAGAGGTCGTCGGCACCGGTGGTGACGTCTCCATCGCGCTACTCCAGCGGGTCCTGAAGAACCTGCTCAGCAGCGGCATTCCCGTCCGTGAACTCACGGCCATTCTCGAATCGCTGGCCGAAAACGCCTCGAAGACCAAGAATCCCAACACATTGACAGAGATCGTCCGCAAGTCGCTGAGCCGAACGATCACCGAACTGTACAAAAACGAAACGGGCAGGGTGGCCGCCATCACGTTCGACCCGGCCTTCGAGCATCAGTTGACCGGCGGCCTGAGCCAGGAAGGCGGTGAGCTGATGTTGAATCTCTCAGCCGAAGTCGCCATGACCCTGAACCGAACGGCCGCCGACGCGTGGCGTTCTGCGATGGATCAGGGCCGCGAGAAGACCGTGTTGCTCTGCGATGCACGGCTGCGCGCGCCCCTGGCGCGCATGCTGGCGCGAACGCTCCCGATGTTGCCCGTCGTAGCCTATGACGAAATCGTTCTGGGGACTGAGATCGAATCGATCGAGACCATCACGTCGCAGGAAAACAGCCCCCCGGCCTATGCACAGACGTGATAGGAGAGCCACGGACCTATGGTACTGCAAGCACGACCAATCGCATTCACCGCAGCCGTCATTACGTTCTTCGTACTGGGCATCGTCGGAAGCATTGTGGGCCTTCCGCCCTGCACCTGCTCCAAACGGGCCCTGCTCGGAGCGCTCGCCGCCTACGCCGCCGCCGCCGTCGCAATCCGTGTGGTGAACGCGATCTTGACACAAGCGATGATTGCCAGCCAGACAAGCAAGGACCATGCCGGTGACAGCAAGAACTGAAGAACTCCTGGAAGTGACCGATGAGGCCGCAGTCGAGCAGACATCGGATAAGAGCGACGCGCTCAAGGCCGTCGCCCTGCGCGCCTACTCGGGGCACAGGCGGCGCTCCATCGGCGACGATGAGATCGTTGCGCTGCTGCCGATGGTCCGCACGATCGCGCACCGAGCGGCAAGCTACCTTCGGCCCCCTCTGTCCTTCGATGACCTCGTCTCAGCGGGAACGGTCGGCCTGCTCAAGGCGGCCCGCGACTTCGACGCCTCACATCAGGCTGAGTTCAAGACCTATGCCTACATCCGGATCAAGGGCGCCGTGCTCGACGAGCTGCGCCGGGTCTCACCTCTGCCCTCCAATATTAACCGACAGGTCCGCCTGGCGCTGCGAGCGAGCCAACAGATCGCCCAGCGGACCGGAAGCCCTCCAACCGACGAGCAACTGGCCCAGGAGCTCGGCATCTCCGTCGAGGAGGTGGGAACGCTTCTTGAGAACGCCAGGGCCCAGCATTTCGTCTCCATCGACGGGCTCAGTGAAGAACAGCCGGCCCTCGGACGGATCCTGGCCTCGGCCGACGCGGCCGGGCCCGACGCTCGGCTCGAGAAGGCCGAGATGCTCAAGAAACTCACGGCCGCCATGCAGGAGCTCGACGCTCGCCGACTTCAGATTGTCGTGCTCTATTACCACAAGCACCTGACCATGAAGCAGATCGCCGACCTGCTCGAGATCACCGAGTCCCGCGTCAGCCAGTTGCACGCCAGTGCGTTGGCCATTCTTTCGGGGAAACTAGAGGAATACCACGATGACGGACAGTGATTATAATGCGATTCGCCCGGTCGAGAGCCTGCAGACCATCCAAGGCCTGACCTCGATTCAGAGACGACAGGAACGTCGTCGTGGTCGGGACACGGGGGCCAAGAGGCAGGCAAAGCCAGAGACCCAGTCGGACGATGCCGAACCAACGCAGGCGAATCCGTCGGACGAAGACGATCGTCATACGATCGACTATTGTGCTTGACGGAAGACGCACACAATGGAATAACTGACAAGGAAGAGAAGCTCAGATGCTGAGAACGACCGGACGTGTGTTGAAAGCCCGCGAGGTGCAATGGCAGGGCGCGCTGCAACTCGATCTCGACCCGAAGGCGGCGCCGAGTCCCGGGGCAGTGCCGCATACCTCGGTCCCCGCGCGGATTCGCATCACTGAGAACCATCCGCAGTTCGCCCTCGTGGAGGTAACCTGCTCCTGCGGGAAGACCATGCTCGTTCGTTGCGAATACCCAGGGCTTGAAGGATCACCGACACCGGCCGAGACGGGGGCATCGTGAGACGTCGGGCCGCCAGGAGACATCAAATGAACAAGATCACACAAATCGTTTCGATACTGGCGCTATCGTGCCTCAGCACCGTCCTCTGCGGCTGTAACGCCCCACCGAGGCAGAACTACCCACCGGCCGTGACACATGCCGCGGCGCGCAGCGCCAGCGCATCGAGGGCGAGTCGGTTCCAGGACACGCCCCTCGAAGGCCGAACGGCGGTCGAGTCGGCGATTGAGTTGTCGGAGAAGTACGCCCGTCTTTCCGACCAGAGTGCCGCCCTGCGAGAAGAGAATCAGCGCCTCGCGGCCGACAATGAAGCCCTCTTGCAGCAGATCGCCACGCTGGAGGCGAAACTCAAGAAGACCCAGAGGGAGCTTGGCGAAGCCAATGAGCTTCTCATCGAAATGCTCACTGAGTTGAACAACTGGAAGGCCAACATCCTGGGTTTCCGAGGCGAGATGCGGGACGCCGCGAAGGCCCAGTTGGAGGCGCTGCTGAAGGTTCTGGAGATCCTGGGAGGTGAAGCGGATGCCGCCACGATCGAACGGCGTCACGCCACCACGCTGAACGCCGAATCGCACGGCGGGCCGAACCGAAACCAATCGAACGCATCAGTGACAGGTGAACCCAATGCACCGTAGCCCCATTCGACCCGATTGTCGAGGCCTCGCATCGCGCGGACCTGCTGCCCGACCCGGCCGTATCGCCCGGGTCCTGCTGCCGCTGGGCGCCCTGCTGCTGACCACTCTGCCGGGAGGTTGCGAATCCGCGCAGGAAGACGGAAGCATGGCCAGGTCATTCTACCTGAACCCGTACAAGAGCCTGAGCCACATCGGCCGGGTCGCACTGGTCGAGTTCGAGGACAGTTCCGGCCACCCCCAGATCTCGTCCGACCTGACCGAGGCTCTCTTCATCGCTCTTCAGAAGAGGCAATTCTTCGGCCTGACCATCGTCCGCCAGGACAATCCCGACTGGAGAAGCCTGCAGGAGAACCTCGACTCCCTGCAGGCCCTCAGGCAGCTTCTGACCATACGCGATACCGTGAAATGCAACGCAATCCTCGTCGGGACCATCACCGAGTACACCCCCTATCCGCATATGTCGATCGGCCTGCGGCTGAAACTGGTCGATCTTACCGATGGGCAACTCGTGTGGGGCCTCGAACAGGTATGGGATGGGTCCGATCGCCACGTCCAAAGGCGAATCCGACGCCATTTCCGGGGCGATCTGCGCCTGGGCCCGGCCCCCCTGGAGGAGGAGCTGGTGCTCGTCAGCCCGTTGAAGTTCGGCAGGTTCGTCGCCCACGAAGTGGCCGAGACCCTCGATCGCAATGACAGATAGATCGCAATGCTATTATCGGCCGGTTTTTTTTGCCCGAATGCCCTTAAGATTCCGCCGGCCCATACGAAAAAGAAGGTAGAAACGCAGCTACGAAAGGAATGTGGCAAGATGATACACAATATCAATACCAATAGCGTCGGACACCTGATGGGACAGGCGTCGCTCTCCGCCGCCGACCCTGTTGCCACACGCCCGGCAAACGATGCCGATGCCGCTCTGCACATTAGCTTCGACGACCTGATCGGCAAGGCGAAGGACTCCACCGAAGCCCAAGCCACCGCCGTCGAAGAGGCCCGTCAACTGCTGCTTTCAGGACAACTGATCAGCCCTGAGAACATCGCTTCGGCCGCACGAAACATCTTAACTTCTGGAATATAGAAATCTTAAAGACATTCTGGATCGAGTCGTGGGGCCCAGCCAAGGATGGCGTAGTGGCCCCCGTTTTTTTTGCGCCCGCCCAAGCCCCCGTATCAGCCTGCCGCTATGGCAAGCGGTCGGCGCACAGCCCATCCGAGAGGGAGATATAAAGGCTTATACAGAAGCAGGTTACAGTGTCAGGCGTAGCAATCCAGCAGTGTGCCGATGGGCAAACGTCCCGGCTGCGATCGAGGCACCGGTGCGGCCAGCGGAGCTGAATCGTCATACGATCGGATGTGGACATCGACGTGAACGGGGTCGGCCGCCTCGCTGTGACCGGAAAGCAATCGCCGGGCAGATGGCTCAGCGGCAACCGCCACGTCAAGGATGTCCAGCGTTTTTTGTCCGATCCAAACGTTCATGGCCTTGTTCCCCCGGATAATGTTGATGATACCATAATTATGGGGGCCAATCAAGGACCTTCTGCCGCACCACGGCGTGAGAATCTCCCGGAAATTTCCTGGTAACCAATCCGGCATTCGCAGCCTCTATATTACAGGACAGACGCCTTGGGGGCACCGCAGGAAAATTCCAATCGCCCTCACAATAAACGGCGTCGTTGGACGACTATATAGGGGCAGGAATACCCTAAGCTACAACTGAAGAAGAGGTTATCGGATGTACATCATCGCCCAGTGTCCTCGATGCGGGTACCGCTGGTGGCTGGACGCCGCCGCGGCCGACCGCCGATTGCGATGCCGCAAGTGCTTCCGCCTGCTCAAAGTCCCCGACCTTGCCGAGGTCCCCGAAGCAGCCGCCATCATAAGCGAGGCCAAGAGCGAACTCTACGTCGACGACGCGGGAAATACCTACGGATAGACCGTCTCCAGCGTGTCTGGCGACCATATTCCGGGCTGCGATCCGCCTGCCATGACGGCATTTCGATCGACTCCACCGTGGTCAGACAGATCGGCGTCTGATCCAAGGCACGTGTCGGTCAGTGCAGAAGCTGCGCTGCTTGGGAGGTGCGAACGCCGACGGTACGGGCCTGGACGCGGAGCAGCGCGAACCCGCCCTCGTCGCCACTGTCGGGTCGCCCGCGAATGCGGACACCGGTGAGCCTGACGCTGGAGGGTACCTGGGCCAGGTCGTAGGGGATCACGGTCACGCCGGCCGACCGTGCCACGGGCCGGCCCGGCGCGAGAATGAACAGATCGTTCGTATCACTGACGGCCGCCACCTCGGGAAGGCCCTTGACGTCGGACCCGGCCACGAGCACGTCGGCACCGGGCGCATCGCGAAGCACGTCTGGAAACTGAAGCTGGATCCAGTGGTCCTCCGGAACGAGCAGAGCCACGTTCTCGGTGTTCGGCTCGTCCACCAGGACGCTGGGCGGATCGATGCAAAGCGACGATCCCGGGTTCTTCAGGTCGATGCCCGTCCAGCCATCAGCGTCGCTGCGGTCGCTGACCCTTGACGGATCGGCGAATCCATCCGGAGCGCCCAGCGTCACCCCGACCGTCTGCCGAGCGGGGGCAGTTCGATTCAGCCCCGACGTCCAGTCTTCCATGGCGATGGCGAACGGAACGGCGAGAACGAAGGTGGCTGCGATCAGACCGGCCTTCGACGCGACCGCACCCAAGACGGTCCCGCCGAGGCCGATCCGCATCGCATCCTGACCGATCAGTACCCCCGCCGACGCCGATCGGCCCATTCCCGCCGTAACGGTCCCGAACACGGTCAGACCCGATACGAGGTGCATGCGGCCCAGTCCATTGCGTCCGAGTTGCTGACGAAGCGCCGTTTTGGCTCGAAAGAACAGCAGACGGGCCCTGAGCGGAGTCCCCCCCATCACCTCAGCGATCTGACCATACGAAAGATTGTGGAAACACCGCAGGAGCAGAACACTGCGATAGTTCAGCTTCAGCGCTGCCATGGCCCGGACGACCGCCTGCACCACCTCCTGTTGAATCAGCCTGTCGCAGGCAGAGACCCCGGCCTCGGCGAGCCGCTCGGCCAGTGCCGCATCATCGAGCGAATCGATGGACTGGCGTACACGGGTATGGCGCATCTGCCGAATGTGCTGGCGGATCTTGTTCAAGGCCGTCTTGTAGAGCCAGGCCCAGAAGGCCGACGCACGGGCGATTCTCAACTCGCCCAGATGCTCGACCATCTCCAGCAGCGTCTCCTGGCAGAGGTCCTGCGTCAGATGCACGTCGAGCGTCATGCGATAGATGTAGGCATAGAGGCGCTTCTCGGAGACCCTGCACAGGCGGGAGACGCTGTCCCGACAGCCGCTCTGGGCCCGGCGAATCAGGTTCAAATCGGGTTGTGCTCCGTTGCGTTTCATTCTGTCTTCTTCTGAGCCGGACGATCTCGGCGTCGCGCCGTCGGCAGTTATCACCCGTGGGGGGATCGCGTTGGGACCCTGCGCCGCGCGACGCATCCGGACCGGCCGCGATCCCCGTGGGTATGGACGGCGGCTTCGGGGGCCCGTTACAAATTCGCGAAAGATTTCCTTGAAATGCCCCGCCTCGCCAGCCTGCACAATACACGGACTTCCATCCCTGTACAGCCCGGGGCAGACGCTTCACGGGCCGGGGGAACGACTCGACAGGCTCTTCAGCCGGATGTTCTCGAAACGAATCCTCATCGGCCTGCCGGTGTGCAGTTGAAAGGCGATGATGCCGCTCTTCCGCGCCTCCGGCGCATCGTCGATGACCTCGTGCATGAGCCGGCCGTTGATCAGCGTGAGCAGGCGATTGCCCAAGACAATGACGTGGTAGTCATTCCAATCGTCGGGCCGTATGTGTGCCCCCAGATCGTCTTCCTGCGCGAAGCGATCTGTGCTACGTCCCCCGTCCCGGGTCAGATGCACGCGTTGCCCGCGACGGGCCAGAATGCCTCGTCCACCCTCTTCGTAACAGATCCCCGTGATCCAGTCGTCGGTCGCAATATCAGGTTGATAGCCACGCACGCGGTACCGGGCGAACTCTTCGGATCGAACCTGGACGCCGGAATTGGCCGACGCGGAGTCTATGCGGTAGCGGAATTTCAACTCGAAATCCGACGCGACTGCATTGTGTATCAGGAATGAGTTGTACTTCAACGGATTCTTCTCATCGGTCTCACCGATGATACGACCGTCCTTCACCTGCCACAATGCGGGATCGCCATGCCATCCGTCCAAGCTTTCGCCGTCGAAGATCGGCGCGAAGCCCGAGGCATCCGTTTCTCGGGCCTGCAGATCGCTCAATGTGTCCTCTTAGGACTCGTAAGGCAATAGATTCGGAAATAGCTCACGTTTGACTGCGGCCCATGCCGATAGAACAGGCATGGAACGAAAATGGCTGCAAATTCGTGTTTTGCCGGTCGGCGAGGATACGACT
>Ga0334890_1000217_pt1 | contig 111855 bp, 90 predicted proteins | sample GraSluR1_MG_3_FD_207220 | JGI IMG/M metagenome (GOLD analysis project Ga0334890, IMG submission 207220) | Sludge microbial communities from methane-producing bioreactor in Wageningen University, Netherlands - Granular Sludge_31_08-R1 | ecosystem: Engineered > Bioreactor > Anaerobic >... | reverse complement strand
GGCAAGACCAAGATGACCGCCCTCGTCGCCGCCATGAGAAAACTCCTGACCATCCTCAATCTCATGATCGCAAAAAATGAACCCTGGAACCCAAATTATGCTTGATCCACAATACAGTCGCTACAACGCTCTGGGGTCGACTCTTGAGACACACATCGGCGTTCAGGACAGATGCATACGGGCGAAGCGGGTCAGGCGAGGCGGTGGGTGGTGATGTAGGTCCAGTCGAGTTCGAGGCCCAGGCCGGGGGTCTGGGGGATGGGGATGCGGCCGTCGGCGTCGAACCGGGGTTCGGGCGTGAGTCGGCCGGGCAGGGTGCGGCTGTCGTTGTCGGGCGAGGCCACTTCGAAGTACCGGATGAGTGATTCGTCGGTCGCCCCGATCAGTTGCAGGTGCGGATACGCGTCGGGCCCGGCGCCGAGCAGGTCCATCGCGATGCCCGCCTCCTCGCAGGCGCCGGCCAGTTGCAGGCAGGCGGTCAGCCCGCCGAGGGGCACGCCGATCCGGCAGACGTCGCACGCTCGCCTGTCGATCCACCGCAGTCGCGACTGGTACGAGTCCGAGTCGCTGCGCGGGGCGCAGATGGGCGTCCGCAGCTCGCTCGCCAGCGTCGCATAGCGGTCGAGCCAGTCGTCAGCCTCCGGCATCGGCGAGCCGTACCACGCATAGCCGAGGTCGTCCAGCAGGCGGCCCATCCGCAGGGCCTGGTCGAAGGTGTAGACGGCCCCGTGGTCGATCATGCACGCATAGTCGGGCCCGACCGCCTCGCGCACGGCGCGGCAGACGGCCATGTCCCTGTCGAGAGACGCCACAACGGCCCGCCCGCTCGGGTTGTCCCAGGTCACATAGGGCTGGACGCGAATCGCCGCGATGCCCTCGTCCCGGCACGCGACCGCGTACTCGGCATAGCGTTCCGGCTCGCCGAAGTTGTACCCCGTGCCAATGCGCGCCTTCACCGTCGCTCGGACCGTGCCGAGCAGGGCGTGGACGGGCTTGCCCTCGATGCGGCCGCGAAGGTCCCACAGGGCCGTATCGACGGCCCCCAGCGTCGCCAGCGGCAGGCCCTGCTCGTACAACCGCCGCCAGAGGTTGTCGTGCTCCGACGGCGCGCGGCCGAGCAGCGCATCGCGGATGCCGTGGGCGACGTCGTCATCGGCCGGGGCCGCCCAATCGCCGACGTCGGCCCAGCCCTGGGCCCCGTGCGTGGTGGTGATCCGCAGGGCGCAGCGGGCGGCGTCGGCGCCCTGCGGGCCGCGAAGGCCGGTGTCGTAGACGATCCACTCGATGCGGCCGATGCGTTCGGCGTCCGTCGCGTCGACCAGCAGCAGATGCCGGGCGGACGCACCGCGACCCGCCAGCCAGGCCCCGGCAACGCCGCCGGCCAGGCGGAGAAACGTTCTGCGACCCATCCTCCAATCGTTGTGGCGATTCATATCCCCCTCGATGACGTGATCCGAGCGGCCCGAATACGCCGGAGCCCTTCTTGCGCCTCCCATAGCATACCAAATTCGGCCGGCGAATTCAAGGCTTCCTCAACGATGCGATTGCCCCGTCCGGCTGCAACCTCCGCTGTTTGATGGACTTGCGTGGCCTGCGGCAAAAAAGATCAAAAAATATCAAACAAACTCCTTGTCGCGAGTGGTTGACCGCATACAATACGCAGTGATATGGTATTTTGACAATACAGGAGATGCGTCGATGACAACGCTGCGCAACCCGACCCAGGCCAACGGCCGCCGCGAGCTGCACCGCATTGAACAGCGGGTCCGCACCGCACCCGGCCGCGCCCGTCGTCCGGCCTGGGAGCGGCGTCCGGCCCGGTCGTATGAGACGGCCGCCGACGCGGCCGACGCGCTGAAGGGCCGTCTGGGCCCGTCGTCCGGTCGATGGATGTACTGCGACGCCGCCGGCGATCCGGTGGGCCTGATCGTGCGGTGGGACCGTCCCGAGGGCAAGGTGATTCGTCCGTTCCATCGCGGCCCGGACGGCCGCTGGCGGCTCGGCGGAATGCCTGTGCCGCGTCCGCTGTACGAGCTGCCGGCGCTGCTGGCCCGGCCCGATGAGACGGTCTACGTCGCCGAGGGCGAGAAGGCGGCGACGGCCGCCGAGTGGCTCGGTCTGCTGGGCACGACCAGCCCGCACGGCAGCCACAGCGCCGCCAAGGCCGACTGGCGGCCGCTGGCCGGACGCGATGTGGTGATCCTGCCCGACCACGACGAGGCCGGCCGACGTTACGCCGAGACGGTCGCGTCGATCCTTCTGTCGCTGGACCCGCCGGGGCGCGTGCGGATCATCGAGCTGCCCGGCCTGGCCGAAGGCGGCGATCTGTTCGACTGGTTCGGCGCCGGCGACAGCGTCGCCGAACGGCAGAGCACGCTGGCGACCCTCGTTCGTAGTGTGCCCGTTCGTAGTGTGCCCGTCAGGGCATACGCAACCACAGACGGGATAACGCCTCACGGCGTCACTACGAACGAGGTAACGCCTTACGGCGTCACTACGAACGAGGTAACGCCTTACGGCGTCACTACAAACGAGGTAACGCCTTACGGCGTCACTACGAACGAGGCAACGCCTCACGGCGTCAGTGTGCCCGCTGCCGATTGCGGATTCAACTCCACGCGTCAATCCGAAGTCCGAAATCCGACATCCGCAATCTCCGCTCGGGTCGAGCCGATCCTCCAATGCTTCGCCGACGTGCCGCCGTCGTCGGTCCGCTGGCTGTGGCCGGGCCGGATCGCACTGGGCCGCCTCACATTGCTGGTGGGCCGCCCGGGCGAGGGCAAGAGCTTCCTGACGACCGACCTGGCCGCGCGCGTCTCGACGGGCCGGCCCTGGCCCGACGGCAGCGAAGGCGCCAGCGGCTCGGTGATCTTCATCTGCGCCGAGGACGACCCGTCCGACACGCTGCGTCCGCGTCTCGATGCCCACGGCGCCGATGTGCGGCGCACGCACCTGCTGTCGATGGTCCGCAAGACCACCTCCGAAGGCCGCAGCTACGATTCGGCGTTCACCCTCAGCGACGTCGGGCCGCTGGAGCGGTCGTTGCAGATGCACCCCGACTGCCGGCTGGTGGTGGTCGATCCGATCGGCTCGTACCTCGGCAGCGGCACCGACGCGTACCGCGACAGCGACGTGCGTCTGCTGCTGGACCCGGTGGCCCGTCTGGCCGAGCAGTACGGTCCGGCGGTCCTGCTCGTGGCCCACCGACGCAAGAACGCCGCCGTCGCCCACGCCGACGACCTGGCCCTGGGCAGCAGGGCGTTCACCGGCGTGGCCCGCTCCGTCTGGCACCTGACGCGGGATGCGAAGAACCGCGACCGACGCCTGCTGCTGCCCGGCAAGAACAACCTCGCCGCCGAGGGACGCGGCCTGGCCTTCACCATCACCGGCGAGACGCCCGCCGTCTGCTGGCAGACCGAAGCGGTAGACATGACCGCCACCGAAGCGATCGCCGCCGAAGCCGCCAACACCGAGAACCCCCGCGACCGTCCCGCACGCGACGAGGCCAAGACCTGGCTGGCCGAGATGCTCGCCGACGGACCCGTCCCCACCGCCGAGATCCGCACCGAAGCCGACAACGCCGGCTTCGCCTGGCGAACCGTCCAGCGGGTCCGCAGTGGTTTGTCGATTCGCGCGATCCGAGGCAAAGGTCGAGGCATCTGGCTCTGGGAGCTGACCTGCGAAGACCCAGAGGACTGAGCGCCAAGCGCCACCACACACCCCTGTTGCTGGCGGTGGCACTGGCACTGACCCCGGTGACAGCGACGTTTCCCGCCGCTGGCGTTGCGGAAAGGGCTATGATATAATGCCACGATGCAGAACAACAAGACTTATGCGAACCTCGACACACGTACGCGCGAGTCGGTCGCTCACTATTGGCAGACCCGTTCTGCGCAGCGGAAACGGCAGCAGACCACCGGCAAGCTCGACCAGGGCTCGCGCGGCGCGGTTACAGGCGGCGCACAGATGGACGGTTTCATCCGCCTGTTTACCGACCTGATCTGCGACGCTGGTGTTGCTCGCGAGTGCCTGTTCTGCGAGCGAGGAATGGAACTGCCGGGGTTCTTTCGCCCCACGAAAGAGTGGGATCTGGTGGTCGTCAGAGATGGGACCCTTCTGGCGGCCATTGAGGCCAAGTCCCAGGTCGGACCGTCCTTCGGGAACAATTTCAACAACCGCACCGAAGAGGCCATGGGCAGCGCGTTGGACCTGTGGACGGCGTATCGGGAGAAGGCGTACCTGGCCAGCCCGCAGCCGTTTGTGGGGTACTTCTTCATGCTCGAGGACTGCCCGGCCTCGATACGGCCCGTACGGGTCCATGAACCTCACTTCAAGGTGTTTCCGGAATTCGTCGGTGCCTCGTATACAAGGCGTTACGAGCTCTTTTGCCGCAGGCTTGTTCTCGAACGGCACTATACGTCTGCCGCGTTCATTACGTCCGAGGTCTCCACCGGGGAGAAAGGGCAGTATGTGACGCCGGCGGACGATTTGTCCATGGAGCGATTCGCCCGGTCGCTGATCGGGCATTTGATTGCCTCGCTATGACAGACAACAACCCAACCACACACCGATTGATCCATGCCGACGCAAGGGATTTGTCGTTCCTGGCGGACGAAAGCGTCCACTTGGTCGTCACGTCTCCTCCCTACTGGAACCTCAAGCGGTACAACGAGCACAACGACCAGCTCGGCCATATCGACGACTACGAGACGTTTCTTGATGAGCTGGAGAAGGTCTGGCGGCACGCCTTCCGTGTGCTGGCGCCGGGCGGGCGGCTCGTCTGCGTGGTCGGCGACGTCTGCGTGTCGCGCCGTCAGTTCGGGCGGCACCTCGTGTTCCCGTTGCACGCGGACATCTGCGTGCGATGTCGGAAGATCGGCTTCGACAACCTCAATCCCATCCTCTGGCACAAGATCGCCAACGCGTCGTACGAGGTCGCCAACGGCTCGAAGTTTCTCGGCAAGCCGTATGAGCCCAACGCGATCATCAAGAACGACATCGAGTTCATCCTGATGCAGAGAAAGCCCGGCGGATATCGCCAGCCGACCGACGCGCAACGCCAGGAGAGCCGGATTGCGAAGGCTCAGTTTAATGAGTGGTTCCAGCAGATATGGACTATCCCCGGGGCGTCCACACGGCATCATCCTGCGCCGTTCCCTCTGGAACTGGCCACACGCTTGGTTCGCATGTTCTCCTTCACCGGCGACACGGTTCTCGATCCGTTCTGCGGATCGGGCACGACCATGATCGCAGCCCTTCAGAACGGACGGCACAGCATCGGCATTGAGATTGATCGGGACTACTGCCGCCGCGCCGCCCGGCGGTTGAAGGCGGAGAACGACGGGCTGTTTGCCTCGGCGGAACTGATCTTCGAGAGAGCCGAGCAGGAATCGGCCGGTCTATCGCTTTGCCTGGACACCGAACTGTCCCACCTGCGAGCGACCCGCCAGCGTATCGGCTGACCCGGATGCGCTGTGAGAGTGCCAGTGCCACCGCCACCAACAGGGGTGTGTGATGGCGGTGGCACTCACTCATTGGTCGGGGCGAGGGGAGCCTGGCCCAATTGACCTTGCGGGCCGGTTAGGTCGGCGGGCGGGCGGCGGCGAGGCAGACATCGACGAGCTCTTCGATGACGGCGGTGCCGGCGCACATCACTTTGTCGGCGCCGCCCCAGTAGAGTTTGAGCGTGCCGTCGGGTTCGGGCACGGCGGCGCAGGTGAAGACGACGTTGTGGACGTAGCCGACGATCTCCCACGGGTCTTCGGGCGCCAGGATCCAGCGGTCGCCGACGGCGAGGATGCGGGCGGGGTCGGCCAAATCGTGCAGGGCGACGCCGAGACGGTAGACGCAGCCGTCCATGGTGGGAAAGACGCCGTGATAGATGTTCAGCCAGCCCCGGCTGGTCTTGATCGGCGGGGCCCCGGGGCCGATCTTCATCTCGTCCCAGTGGTACGTCACCGGCTTCATCACGACCTGCGAATCGCCCCAATGGACGAGGTCCGGCGAGTAGCTGATCCAGATCGACCACGGGCTGATCTCCGAGTGCGGGCGGTCCAGCCGCACGTACCGGCCGCCGATCTTCTCAGGAAAGAGCACCGTGTTGCGGTAGTCCGCCTGGGTGATCAGGCTGATCCGCTCGACGGATTCGAAGTCGGTGGTGCGGGCCAGGGCGATGCGGACGCCGTGCTTCGAGTAGGCGCTGTAGGTGATGTAATAGGCGTCGTCGAGAAAGGTGATGCGCGGGTCCTCGACGCCGAAGGCCTCGTACTCGGCAAACGGCGGCTCGGTGCCCGGCGTCAGGAACGGCTCGGGCCGGACGCGGAAGGCAAAGCCGTCATCGCTCTCGGCAATGCCGAGGATCGAGCGGCCCGTGTCGAGGTGCGAGCGGAACAGCATGACGTAGCGGCCGTCGTGCCTGGCGACGCCGGCGTTGTGAACCGTCTCGACCGGATACGGAACGTCGTCTTTGGTCAGAATCGGATTGCCCGGGTAGCGCGTGACGATCGGCTTGTGTTTCATGGCTTCATCCTTGTTGGCGTGCGGCTTCGCGGCGGAAGATTTCGGCGTAGACGTCTTCGTAGCGGGCGGCCATGCGGTCGATGGTAAAATTCTCTTCGACGCGTCGGCGGCACTGGCGGCGGTCGATGCGGTCGATGCGGCCGACGGCCTCGACGGCCTCCTCGACGCTGCGGACGAGATAGCCGGTCCGCCCGTCTTCGATCACCTCGCGGCAGGAGCCCAGGTCCATCGCGACGACGGGCACGCCGGCGGCCATCGCCTCGGCCATCACCAGGCCGAACCGCTCGCCAATCGTGTTCAGGTGCAGCAGGGCACGGGCCTCTTTGAGCAGCTCGTCCCGCTGGACGGGATCGACCGGGCCGATGTAGCGGATGCGCGTGCCGTCGAAGTGCCGGGCGCAGGCGTCGAAGTAGGCCCGGTCCTGCACGATGCCGGCGACGAGCAGGGGCATGTCGGCCTTCTGTGCCGTCTCGATCGCCAGGTGCAGGCCCTTGTCGGGGTGGATCCGGCCGAGGAAGACGAGCGCTTCGCCCGGCTGCTCGCGGAACGTCAGGTTCGTCAGGTCGATGCCGTTGTAGACGGTCGCGACGTAGGGCAGCTCCGGGTCGCGGTCGGCGTCGCTGATCGAGACGTAGTAACTGTCCTTGTGCTCGCGGTAGATGCGGAGGATGTCCGGCTCGCTGAAGCCGTGGATCGTCGTGAGCATCGGCGTTCGGATGAACCGGGCGTAGGTCAGCGGCAGGTAGTCGAAGTGGCTGTGGATCAGGTCGAACTCATCGGCCCTCTCGAGCGCCTTGGAGATGTGCAGGCACGTCGAGACGGGCGGCACCTGGGTCTTGTCCTCTTCGTAGCCGCGTTCGACGAAGCCGACCAGCCGGGCCCTGGTCACCGAGTCCTTCGTCGCGAACAGCGTGACGTTGCGAAAGCCCCGTGCGATGAGACCCTCGGTGACGTTGCTCGCCACCGTCTCCCACGCCCCGTAGCCCCGAGGCGGCGTCCGCCAAGCCACGGGCGCCAGAATCGCAATGCGTCTGTCACGCAACTCCATTCGCAAATCCTCAGAACCACATAGGACCTATGGGACGAATGGGACCTATTGGGAGGCTCTGACCTCCTTCTTGATTCGCTGGATGTGGCCTCGACCGAGGGCTTTGACTTCGCAGCCGAGCTCGAAGTAGCGGCGGATCTTCTCGTCGGGCAGGATGCCGAAGCAATCGATCACCGCCAGCGGCCCGCCCGCCCAGGCGACCACGTCGTCGGGTTCGAGCGCGAGATAGGGCTCGTGCGGCACGGCCAGGATCAGCGCCTCGGCGCCGGCGATGGCTTTGGATACGTCTTTCTGCACGACGGTGTCCGGCAGGTGGCTTTGGTTGCGAAAGAAGCGGGCCCACGAATGGCCCGGGGCGGGGTAGGTGTCCTGGGATTCGAGCTCGTACCAGTGGTCGACGTAGGGATCGTGGACGCGGATCTCGGCGCCCATCTCGGCGAGCTTGCGGGCGACCATCTCGCTGCCGCTGTAGCGGGTGTCGCCGACGTCCTGGCGGTAGCTGGCGCCGCAGATGAGGACCTCGGCGCCGGCGATGTAGCGGCCCATGTTGCGCAGGGCGTCGCGGGTCAGTTGGGCCACGTGCAGGCCGCGCGTGTCGTTGATGTCGATGGCCGTGGGGGTGAGCTTGAAGATCTCGTCGCCGTCCTCGAAGCCGAGGATGTGCTTGTAGGCCCAGTAGCCCAGGCCGCCGTCCTTGGGCAGGCAGTAGCCGCCGATGCCGGGGCCGGGGAAGATCATGTTGTTGTGCGTCGGGCGCATCTTGATGGCGTTGATGACCTTGATGAGGTCCACGCCGTTGCGCTCGGCGAACAGGCTCCACTCGTTGAGGAACGCCAGGGTCGTGGCGCGGTAGGAGTTCTCGACGATCTTGGTGGTCTCCGATTCGATGGGCCGGTCCATGACGGTCAGCGGAAACTCTTCGGTGTTGAGGACCTCGCGGAGGAACTTCTCGACGCGGCTTCGCGCCTCGGCGTTGCAGCCGGAGCAGACCCGCCAGAAGTCGCGGATCGATGAGACATAGTGCCTTCCCGGCATGACGCGCTCGAAGCTGTGCGCCAGCAGCGGCTCGGCGTCGATCCCGCGCGTGGCGAAGGCCTTCTTCATGATCGGCCAGGCGACGAACTCCGTGGTGCCCGGCGCGACGGTGGTCTCGATGAGCACAAGACACTCGGGGCCGATCTTCTCGCCGATGGTCCGCATGGTCGCTTCGAGGGCGCTCATCTCGGCCTGTCCGTTGCGCATGTTGCCCAGGTCGTGCTTGGTGTAGTCGCACTGGACGTCCACGACGACGCAGTCGGCCAGCTTGAGGCAGTCGGGGTTGTAGGTGGCGACGAGAGTCTTCTTTTCGAGCACGCAGCGGGCGATCATCGGATCGACCTCGGGGTCCTCGGCCTTGACGGGCGACTGGCCGCGATTGAGCAGGGGGATCTTCCAATAGCTTCGCGGGCTGGGCCGCTGGCAGCCGATGACGAACTTGCTCGGCCGGCCGGTCTGCTTGTCGGTCGTGTCGGCGATGATGGCCGCCATGACCGCGCCGACGAAGCCGACGCCCATCACCACGACGATCTCCTTGCCCTCGGCGCGGGCGGCATCGGCCAGGGCCTCGATCCGCTGGTGTTCTTCGGCGTACCGATCGGGTGTGGGCAGCGCGAACCTCTCGCCGCTCGGACTGGCGGAATGCTGGCTCATGCTCGTTTCCTCTCATTGTCGCGATCTGTTTCGGGGCCGGGATCGTTCGTACGGTACGGCCGCACGCACGCTCGTCACATGCCGGACGAGTCTAACGCGGAACCGACGCACGGCAAGCCTTTTTCCCACACACACGCGACGGCCGGTCTACGGCATCCGTTTTGCAGTCACGGGATCGAAATGCTATAATGCAAGGGAAACGGTTCTTCGCGCGATCCGGTCGCCCGGCGCGGCGACGGTGACGGCGGAGTTTGGAGGTTCGGTCATGTTGACGGTAGGACGGTGCACTGTGGGTCTTGTGCTGCTGCTCCGGGTTTCTGCGCTGGGGGCGTTTTCCGTTTCCTTCGAGTACCCGTCGGGCCTGCGCGACGCTTTTGATGCCGACGGGAATTGCTGGACCGGCATCGGGCCGGCGGGCAACTACCCCGTGGCGGTTCGTCCGGAGATGTGGCTGGTCGGGCCTCCGCCCTCGGATCTCTCGGCCGTCACGATGCCGACCGACCATTGGGTGGAGCTTGTGTTCGCCGGTACGATCGTGCCGGCCGACGGCAACGACATCGAGATCGTCGAGTGGGGTCAGGCCGGCGAAGAGGCGCTCGTGTTCCTCACCGACGGGGTCGATCGGGAATACCCCATCGGCATCGCCAAGGCCAAGCTCACCCACATGCAGGCGGTCACGTACATCGGGTTGTCGCTGGGCGATGTAGAGACCCCTTTCGCCCCTCGCGGCGTGCGCCTTGTGGCCCTGGACCGTGGCGGCGGGGCGCCGGGGTTCGACGTCGGATCTGTGCGGGCCCGCGTGTCGCGGGCGTGCGGGCCCAGGGCCGACCATCCGAACCCGATCGATGGCAGTGACGGGGTCGGCCTGACGGCGTCGTTGATCTGGACACCCGCCTGTGGTGCGGTTGAGCAGAGCGTGTTTCTCAGCGACGTGCGGTCCGAGGTCGCGGCGGGCGACCTTGCGGCTCGGGTTGCCGTTGTAAGCGGTGAGGTCAACGGCTTTGAGCCGGACGCGCTGGCGTTGAACACGACCTATTACTGGCGTGTGAACGCTGAGGGACTCGAACCCGGCGAGATCTGGTCGTTTACCACCAGCGATCACATCGTGCTCGACGATTTCGACGACTATGGCCCCACGCACGGATTTCTCTATCAGACCTGGCGCACGAGCGGCATGGCGCGGGTCGTGGAAGAGCAGTCGTATGCCCGCCACAGTTGTCCGCAGTCGATGCGGTTCGCCTATTACTACGACAGCATCCGTTTCTCCGAGGTCTATCGCGGGTTCGCTCGGCCGCAGGACTGGACGCGGGCGGCGGCTCGGGCGCTGGTCTTCTGGATCTATGGCATGCCGGGCAATGACGTCCAGGGCCAGATGTATGCCGTCGTCGGCGATGGAGAGGCCGAACAGCGGGTGGTCTACGACGGCGACAAGGAACTCCTCACCCGCCCGGAGTGGACGCCGTGGTGGGTCTCTCTGGCCGATTTCAACAACATCGATCTGCAGGCCGTCGAACACGTGGGCCTGGGGTTCGTCTGGCCGTCGGCGGCGCCGGGCCGGTCCGGGGATGGGACGATCTTTGTCGACGATGTGAGTCTGTACGCCGCAACGTGCTGGGAAGACCGGCGACCGGCCGGCGACCTGACCGGCGATTGCCGGGTCGACCATCGGGACCTCGTGCAGATGGCCGCAGACTGGCTAAAGACGCGCGGCCCCGTGGCCGACGTCATCGCACCTAGCGACCCGGTGTTGTGGTACCGCTTCGACGGCAACGCCAACGACAGCGCCGGAACCGCGCACGGACAGCTCCAGGGCCGTCCGACGTTTGAGCCGGGTGTGCGCGGGCAGGCGATTCGCTTGGCCCATCCGGGCGATGCGGTGCTGGTCTCCAACGTCGCGCCTGTCTTTGACGGGGTTCGAGAGGCCATCACGATCGCGTTCTGGCAGCGCGGCGACGATTCGTCTCACCGGACCGACACCCTCTTCTGCTCGAACTACGAGTACGGTCGATGGCATCCTTCGATCGCGATCCATCTGGGCTGCTGGCGAGACCCCGGTCACTATCGATGGGATTGTGGAACGCCGTGGTCGTTTGCGAATCGCCTGGCCGGCCGTCATCAGTCCAAGCGCGAGTGGACCGGGCGGTGGAACCATTGGGCGTTCACGAAAGACATCCGCGTCGGACCGGAAGACGGGCGAGGTGTGATGCAGATCTATCTCAACGGCGTTCTGTACGACAGCCGGACGGGGACGGATTCGCCCATCGAGGGCGTCGAGTCCTTCCAGATTGGTTCCGGCTGGTACGGGCACTACGACGGTCTGATCGACGATTTCCGGGTCTACGACTACGCCCTGCCCGAGGCGGAGATTGCCTACCTGGCCAGCGATCAGACGGGTGTGCTTCCGTGGGATCTGGGTCTTGCGGCCGACCTGGACGGCAGCGGGGCGGTGGACTTCGGCGATTTTGCGATCCTGGCCGACCAATGGCTGGAGAAGCATCGCTGGCCGTAGCTGTCCGGGGCCTGTTTGTTCGGCCCTTTGCCACGCAAGAACCCATTTGACGTGTCGAAAACGGCGATTCCGACGCCCAAATCCCCCACAATCCCACAAGGGTGCAACTTCCTCTAAAGCTTTCGCTCCTGCGACACCGATAGTGTCAGAAGCATTCAGATCGAATGAAGGCGCTGTATGGGGGCATTTTGGGATGGCCAGTCCAGAGCGTGAGTTGGTTCTAAACAAAGGTTCGCAACGGTACGTCTTTCGGTACCGCCAGGGCCAGGAACAAGGCGCGCTGGCGATGCTCGCCGAGCACGCGCAGGACGCGACGACCGATTTCGACTGGTTTGACGCCGAAATCCTGGGGCTCAAGGTCCGAGAAAACCAGGCCCATCGCGAGCCGATCCGATCCTCTCGCGTCTTGGGCAACCGTCGTCGATCGACGCATCTCGACAGATCTCAGTAACCCGGTTTCACCCCAGTGTGCTGTGTCGCCCGGCACTGCCGCAGTGGCGCACGTCTATCAGCAACGGCCGAACCTCGGTCGTCAGTGCATCCCTCGACGTGTGTAAATAACCTTCTGTTAATGGCTTACGTTGACTCCGCGGGTGCGCCGAGCCGCAGGGCGGCAGCCCGCTGTGGAAACGTGGTTAGCAAATGCCGGGCCAGAATGGCCGCCGTGGGCAAGGGGTTGTTCCGTGGCCTGCGGATTGATGGCTGGATGCCGGGCCTCAAGGGCCGTCGCTGCCGGGGTCTTATGGACCGATAAACGATTTCGTGAAAGGAAGTTGCAGTCGTGAAAATTCCGCGTGCCCCAGCAAAAATACGTAGATCTACCTATTGGAAATCGACAGGCAATATGTTACAATACGACCTCATGTGGGGGCCGGCATGATTTGTCGGCTTCTGAGAGCTTTAGGGAGAAAGATGGGATAACCGTCCGGCACACGCTTCAGGAGGGCAAGTGAAGGGCAAGGGGGGCAGGAATAGGGATGTTCTTTCTTAGCAGACTCTCGGTGGTTGCGCGAGCGTGCCCACCCGAGGCAAGGCCTTCAGCGGCTTTGTCCGGGGCCAGGAGACAGTTGCGTGCCACTTCGCGGAGTCCCTCGATGCCCTTTCGTTTTTCCTGCGAAGAGTGAACTTGTCACAGAGGCGGATGGTACGCAGGTAAGGACGTGCCAGGCAGGCTTGTCCGGCATGTGTTGCTGCTCGCTGTCGCGACGTACCGACGAGAGGTGGATGAAAAGGGACACGAGGTAAGCATGGATAGTACCTTCAACGGGCCGAATGCCAGTCAAGCCGCTGCCGGTCAGATGGTCCCTTACGCCGGACCGATGATGGGCGGACCAGGAACTGGATCTGATGGCCTGTTTCAAATCCTCGTCAAGAGTTGGTGGCTCATTCTTCTGTTGGCAGCCGTGGGGGTCGGTGGCGCCTTCTTCTATCTGAAGGAGCTGGCGCCCGAGCCGCTGTACACAAGCACGTCGAGGCTTCTCATTGAGAGGGTCGCTTCGAACCGAGGTGGTCGTGGTGTGGAGGTTCACGATGTGGGTGTCGCGTCAAACAGCTTCCATCAGACGCAGGCGGCCATGATCATGAGCCGGCAGATCCTCAACCTGGCGTTGAGCGACCCGAATCTGCTGACGCTGGCCGGTGCGTCCGATCCCAACTATCTCGGCGATCTGGTGGGGACCTTCTCGGCGCGTGTGGCAAGGGAAGCCGATATCATCAACATCTCGGCCTCGGCTCCCTATCCTGCCGATGCCGCCCGATTCGTCAACACGGTCGTCCGGGCGTATAGACGCTGGCATGAGAGGAACCGGGTGGTGGGTGTCGCCGATACGCTACGGGAGTTGGACCGGCAGTTGTCGCAATATCAAACGGAGCTCGGACGCAAGCGCAACGCCCTTCGACAATTGGAGGAGAGGCGCGATGCGGCCACCGGCAGTGTGGACGTCGCCGCCGAGAAGCTGGACCTTCTGAGGCAGCAGGTGGCCGTCGCCCGCGCCGCCGCCGAAGAGCATCGCCTCTATTACGAACGGCTGCAACGTTACGAGGACGACCCGGAAACCTTCCGCCAGTACGCCCTGGCCTTTCGACCTTCTCAGGGCTTCGCGGTAGACGATCGCAAGCGAACCCGGCTGGAGGAGGAACTGCGGACGACGCAATCGCAGCTCGATGCAATCAGAGCCGGCGCCGTGGCAAGACACGCCCAGATTGCGCGGCTGGAGGAACGCAAAGTCGAGCTGGAGCAGGAAATCGAGCAGTCTGGCAAGGAATTCGTCGCCAGTCACCTGGCGCTCGTGAAGATCTCCATGGACGACAAGATCAGCCGGGCAGACCAACTTGCCAGTGCCTACAGCGAAGAGAGGGGCAAGCTCCGCATGACCAGCAATGTGGAGGGCGAGTACGAAGACCTTCTCTCTCAGTGCAGGATTCTCGAAACCCTCCGCGACAACCACGTTCAGAAGATCCAGGAACTGCAGATGCAGGTGCCGGAGGGCCTCAGGATCCACGTCCTGGAAGAGGCCGTCGCCGCCGCCGAGGCCGACTCCGTGCAGACGGCTCGCGTGCTGGGCATTGGGCTGGTTGCCGGGCTGATGTTGGGCGGCGGTCTGGCCTTCGTCCGGGACTGGCGCGATCAGACGGTGCGCTCGGCCGATGAGATCATGGCGATTCTCGGTGTGCCCATGCTCGGCGCCATCCCGAAGGTCCCTCGTCGACGGGCGCTTGTCCGGGGCAAGAACGTAGGGTTCACCCCCAACTCCCGCGAGTCGGAGGCCTGCCGCGCCATTCGCACGGCCCTGTTCTTCGGCGCTTCGCAACAGCAGACCGCCACGGTCCTGGTGACGTCTCCCGGCGCCCAGGAGGGCAAGACGACGCTCGTGAGCAATCTGGCCATCGCCATGGCGCGCGCCGGGCAGAAGACGCTGGTGGTCGATGCCGATCTGCGCAAGCCGATGCAGAAGCGGATCTTCGCCATGACGGGCGCGGACGTGGGGCTGACGGATCTGCTTTCCGGCACGGCCCAGTTGGATGAGGCGATCCGGCCGACCCAGGTCGAAGGGCTGGATGTTCTGGCCAGTGGGCGGCGCGTGCCCAATCCATCGGAGATGCTCAATAGCTCGGCCTTGCAGGACGTGCTCGGGCAACTCAAGGAACGGTACGACCGGATCATCATCGATTCTCCGCCGGTGGGTGTGGTGACGGACGGACAGATTCTCGCCACCATGTGCGATCTGACGCTGATTGTCTTGCGAGCCAGGCACTCGACCCGACAAGTCACTCAGCGGGCGCGCGATGCGTTGCAGACGGTCGGCGCCCACGTTGCCGGTGCGGTTGTGAACGACGTTTCGAGACGGGATCGGCGGTACAGTCACTACAGCGGGTATGGCTATTACTACGGCGGCCGCCGCACGAACGCGAAGCCGGCAGGCAAGCAGCTTCCGGCCGAGGTTGCTTCGGATGCAAAGGACGACATTATCGTCGCCGGCCCCGACTACTGGGAGAAGATGTTTCGTCAGAGTTGAGGGCCGCAGGCACGCCGGCGTCGATAGGGGGCCGGGATGTGACATAACGGAGGGCAGAATGAGTGGGATGCAGAAATCTTGGTATTCACAAGGATTGCGTCGCAGCCGAGCGGCTCGGCGTACGCCGACGGGGACGGAGTCCGGGGGGTTCAAGAGGCTGATCTCGGCGCTCGGCGATTCCGTGCGTCTTATCGTGACGTAGCGCTTGTCGCGATCCGGTCGGGGGATAGGCATGAATACATACATGGCCGTATATTTCGGGGCGGCGTTCCTGGCCCTGTTCGCGACGCCGCCGGTCGTCTGGCTGGCCAAGCGAATCAAGGCGGTCGACTATCCCGGCATCCGAAGCGTCCACACCCAGCCGATCCCCAGAATCGGCGGCGTGGCGATTTTCGTCGCCACAATGGTCGTGATCGTCTCGCTGCTGCTTCTCAACGGTCGGATCGGTGCACGATTTCAAGACATGAAGCTGCAAGTGATCGCCTTGCTCGCGGCGGCGACGGCGATCTTCACGATCGGGCTGATCGACGACCTCCGTGGACTGCCGGCCCGCTTCAAGTTCGCCGTCGAGGTTCTCGGCGCGATCGCCCTGTGCCTCGTCGGTGTGAAGATCAATCAGATCGGCGTTGCCGACGGCTTCGTCCTGCGGCTGGGCTGGCTGGCGGTCCCGGTAACCATCTTGTGGATCGTCGGCATCACCAACGCCGTCAATATGAGCGACGGGCTCGACGGCCTGGCCGCCGGCGTCTCGGCGATCACCTGCGGAGTGATTGCGATCTTCGCAATCTACAGCAGCACAATCCGCACCGGCGCCCTCCAGAGCAGTGATATTGTGCTGGCCATCTTCGCCCTGGCGCTGCTGGGCAGTCTGTCTGGCTTTCTGTTCTTCAACTTCAATCCCGCTCGCGTCTTCATGGGCGATTGCGGCAGTCTGTTCATCGGCTTCATGATCGCGGCGGCGAGCGTGCTGTGCGCCTCGAAGACCACGGCCCTGGTCGCCCTGGCGCTGCCGGCCCTTGCGTTGGGGATCCCGATCTTCGATACGCTGTTCTCCATGCTGCGGCGGTGGCTGGAGCGCCGGTCGATCTTCGCGGCCGATCGAAGCCATTTTCACCATCGGCTGATCGACCTGGGCCTGACGCAGCGACACGCCGTGCTGGTCATCTATGGCACGACGTCCCTGGCCGCGGGCGTGGGGCTGCTGATGATGGTCCAGAACGATGCCTTCCAGCTCGCTCTCTTCGCGGGCGTCCTGCTGCTGCTGATCGTCCTGTTCCGCGTGGTGGGGGCCGTGGGGCTGCGGACCACCCTCGAGCGGCTCCAGGAAAAATACACGACCGCGCAGTGCAAGAGGCAGGAGGTCAAGACGTTCGAGCATCTGCAACTGCAATTCCGCCGTATCGAGAATCGACAGCAGTGGTGGCAGGCCCTCTGCGAGGCGGCCGAGCGGATGGACTTTGCGTGGCTGTCGCTCACAACGACCCATAAAGACGGCCGAATCGAGACCAGCATCTGGCGCGGCTGCGAGAGCAAGCCGGACATGTCGCGGATCGTCCGCATGACCGCACCCGTGCTCGACAACAGAGACGGGGCCCGGCGGGAGTTCGAGATCGCCATCTGGGCCAACGGTTCGCTCGAAGCGGCCAGCCGGCGCGCCTCGCTCTTCGGCCGCCTGCTCGACGAAGACATCTTCGACGTCAAAGCCCGCTGAACGGCCCGCGTCACATCGTCGCGCGTTCGCCGATCGGAGAGCTGATTCACCCGGCGAGGCCATCGGCCCATCCGGCCCGGAGGGGGCGTTGGGGGGTTCAGGAATATTTCGCACTCAGAGCCCGATTCAGAGCCCAAGGCGTTAATGACCAGCCGCCCAAAAGACGATAAGAAGGTTGTATCGGATGGCTGTAGTCGCTGCCCTGAGTGGGTCCCGCCGCCGCGTGTATCTCTCGCCGGCCTCCGTCCGATAACGCGATCCAATAGAACATTGTCTGGCCCCATACGGCCAAGCCACGCGGCGCAGCCGACCAGGACGGAGTCCGCCCGCAACCGCCGTGCTGATGCCCGCCAGCCGTAACCACAGGCGAACACCCGCAATGCCAGAACCCGCCGCAACCACCGCCAAAACCAGCCCGGTCGCTGGGGGTGAAACCGCTGCGCCCGATGGGCCCGGCATGGACCGAAGCGATACGACCGCGCAGTTCAAGCAGCAACTGCCGCGCAACCTCATCCTGCAGGTCCTGTCCTTTGTGACGCATATCGCCGTCGGCATTGTGCTGACGCCGTACCTGGTCCGCCACCTCGGCCGGGCCGCCTACGGCCTGATCCCGATCGCGGGCGTCATGACGCAGTATGTCAGCATCATCACGCACAGCGTCTCCAGCGCCACCGGCCGGTTCCTGACGATCGCCTTGCAGCGAAACGACATCCAGGACGCCAATCGCGTCCTCAATACGGCGTTCTTCTCCTATATGGCCCTCGGGCTCATCCAGGTCCCCGTTTTCGGTCTGGTTATCTACTATGCCAACAGCCTCTTCACGATCCCGCCGGAGCTCTACCACGACGCCATCATCCTGCTGGTCTGCAGTGCCATCACCTTTCTGATCGGCCTGATCGCCGGCGTCTTCGGCGTGCCGATCTATGCCAACAACCGGCTCGACATCTCTCGCACGATCGACGTCGCCGCCCAGATCGGCCGCATCGCGGGGATCGTCGTGCTCTTCGTGCTCTTCGGCCCGGCCCTGCGCTACGTCGGCTACGTGAGCCTGGTCATCGGCGTCTCGACGACCACGGTGACCGTCCTGATCGGCAAGCGACTCGCTCCGACGCTCAAGCTCAATATCCACTCCTACGACTGGAGCCAGTTGCGTCAGATCATGGGCATGGGCGGCTGGCTGCTGGTCAACTACATCGGCTTTCTGTTCTTCCTGAAAATGGACGTCTGGGTCTGCAACCGATTCATCAGTGCCGAAGCGGCCGGTGAATACGCGGCCGTCCTGCAATGGTCCGGCCTGATCCGCCAGGCTGGGATGCTCCTGTCCGGCGTGATCGGCCCGATGATTATCATCTATTACGCCCGCGGTGAGGTGCACCGCCTGATCCGTTTGGCTCAGGTCTCGGTCCGCGTCCTCTGCCTGCTCCTGGCTATCCCGATCAGCATCCTCTGCGTGTTCAGTTCCTCGATCCTGACCCTCTGGCTCGGCGAATCCTTCGCGCCCCTGGCGCCGCTGATGGTCATCATGCTTTGCCATCTGACCATCAATGTCGGCATCCTGCCTGTGTTCAGCATCCAGACCACCTTGAACAAGGTGAAGGTGCCGGCGCTGGTGTCGTGTGCGATGGGCGTACTCAATCTCGCGATGGCGATCTCTCTTGTGAAGCTCTTGGGGTTGGGCCTTTATGGCGTGGCGGTCGCCAGTGCCATCGTCCTGACGGCCAAGAACGCCCTCTTCACACCCATCTATGCGGCGATAGTACTCAAGCAGCCCTGGCACACCTTCATGAAATCTTCGCTGTCCGGGATTGCATTTCTGGTGGGCTTGGCAGGGTCCGGCTACCTCGTCAATCGTTACTTCCACCCCCAGTCCTGGGGTCATCTGATCCTGCTGGCCGCACTGCTTGGAATGGTGGGACTTGTTGCGGTGTGGTTCGTCCTGCCGAATGAAGACCGTCGCCTGGTGATTGACCTTGTACCCGGTCGCTTCCGCCCGTTGGCGATAAGGCTTCTGCCCGTTTGATAATGTCCGGCTGGAAGGAAATATCCGGTTTCGTCCTGAAGCATGATTACTGCTGTGGCTGCGGTGTTTGTGCTGGGGTATGCCCACAGAATGCTCTGCAAATGCGTTTCGATCTATACGGCGAATACAAACCCTGCCTGACGGGCAACTGCACAGATTGCGGCCTTTGCTCCAAGGTCTGCCCCTTCGTCAACGGCAATCCGAACGAAGATGACATCGGCAAGGCGAGGTTTGCCGGTGTTCCAGGCATCAGGCACACGCCAGAAACAGGCTACTACCTTGACAGTTACGTCGGCTATGCGACCGATCCAAAGCTGCGCTGGAGCGGAGCATCGGGAGGATTACTCACTTCCACACTGACCGGACTGCTCGAACAAGGCCTCATTGACCGCGCCATTTGCGTCAGACCTGCAATGGGACCGGGCAGGCTATTCGAATTCACGGTATGCAGGACCACCAAGGAGATTCGGAACTGTGCCAAGTCGTGTTACTATCCGGTCGAATTGAGCGAAGTCACATCGGAGATGCTGAAGACTGACGCCCGATACGCTGTTGTGGGTCTGCCTTGTGCCCTCAAGGCCCTGCGCCTGGCAGAGGAGGTCAACAGTAAACTCAAAGAGAGAATCGCCTATCACCTGGGCTTGGTATGTGGTCAGCAGAAGAGCGCCTTCTTTGCCGAGTATATATGCTCTATTGGTGGGGGCAATCCGCGGCATCTTAAGGCTGTCTCGTTTCGCGTCAAGGATCACAGCAGGCCGGCCAGTGATTATGGTCTGGGGTTCACTTGCAGTCCCAACAGAAGCAAAGAGAGCGGGAGGGTAGTGTATTGGACAGAGGGTATGAGCCAAGCATGGTGCAAGGGGTGGTTCAAGCTAAACGCATGCAACTACTGTGACGACTTGTTTGCAGAAGTGGCTGATGCTGCTTACATGGACGCATGGCTGCCGCAATATGCGAAAGATCCGCTTGGCACCAATCTTGTGCTCGTGCGCAACCAGCAAGTCCTTGAACTGCTGAAGGCCCAGCGGGACGCGAATCACATGGCCATCGATCCTATTGGTGTCGACGATGTCATCCGGAGCCAACGCGGTGCTCTCTCTGCCAAGCGGGAGACCCTAGCAACACGATTGGCTCTCGCCCAAGGCCGGAAACAACCAGCGCCCCAAAAGCGTGTGACTCCTGTTTCCAGAGTCTCTTTCAGGCAGAATCTCAACCTTCGTATCCAAGAGGGACCTGAGAGGGCCAGTAAGGCGGGATTCAGGGCGCAGAAGGTGCTCGGTGGGGGCCTGTTGATATTTCGGTTGTGGATGTGTATGCACCTCTTGCCTTTGATGATTGTCCATTCAGCGGTTCGTTACGGCTCGGCTGCGACACGAAGGCTGATTCCTCTGGAGGGCAGGTAGTGCCGTTGAAGACACGATTTCTCTTGGTGGGTCATGGTGGCTTCTACAATCGCGGCTGCGAAGCGATTGTGAGGTGTACGGTGGACATCATACGGAGGGCCTTTCCGGATAGTTCTATTGTACTTAGCTCGTACGACGCCGAGGCGGACGATGTCAAGATCAGAGAGGGCGGAATACCCATCGATGGTGTTCTTCCGGCGCACCTGCACGCGGCCCCCAAACCCTCAGTGCGTTGGGCGTGGCAGGCAGCACACCGAAGACTGTTGTGGCCCAATCTTACAAAGAACGACTACCTGTACCGCAGGCATTACAAACAAGCCGACGTAGTCGTCAGTATCGGTGGTGACAATTTCAGCGACGACTACGGCAGCCCTGAAGGATTCTTCCGAACACTGGATGCTGCGAAAAGGTGCGGCGCACGAACCGTCATCTGGGGCGCATCGATAGGGCCTTTCAGCCCTCCCGAGGCCGAAAGGAAGTGGGGAAAATATCTTGCACAAGTCGATCTGATCACCGCAAGAGAAGACAAGACAGTCGAGTACTTGGCGGGCCTTGGTATTACCGAAAATGTCCAGCGTGTCTGCGATCCCGCGTTTCTCTTGCCGGCAATTGAACCGAGAATAGCTGTTTCTCTCGGCGGTACCAAAGGCATGACGGTGGGGGTCGGCATGAGCGCTCTGATGGATCGGTATGGCGCCATGCAGCAATATCTGGATGCCCATGTCGGGCTGATCAACCACATAACCTCCAAGTACGATGCGGATATTGTGCTGGTCCCTCACGTGATTCAGGATGCAAAGACGCGGAACGACTCGGCGATTTGCGAGGAAATGGCCCACCGTGTCGGCACGCCGTCTCGGTTATATGTGCTCCCCAAGACGCTGAACGCTTGTGAGTTGAAATACTGCATAGCGAAATGCGATTACTTCGTCGGAGCGCGAACGCACTCGACCATCGCGAGTCTGTCCTCGCTCGTTCCCACAATATCCATCGGATACAGCGTCAAGGCATGGGGGATCAACCAGGATCTTCTTGGGTCCACTGACTACGTAGTGGATAGTCAGGACATGGGTGCCGATTCGCTAATTGCCAAATTCGAGCAGTTGCATGCACAGCGAGAGGAGATCGTGCACAGGCTCCAGACATCGGTGCCACAGGCAAAGGAGAGCGCACAGCGAGCGGGTGAGCATCTCTTGTCGTTGACCCAGGGAGCCAATAGATGCCACAGGTAAGCGTCATCATTCCGTTATATAACAAGGGCCCCTACATCCGGCGGGCGCTGGATTCGGTCTTGGCGCAGACGTTTGCCGACTTCGAGTGCGTGGTGGTGGACGACGGCTCGACGGACGATGGGCCGGAGGTTGTCAAGGGCTGCGCCGATCCGCGCATCCGGCTGATCCAACAAGCCAACGCCGGCCCCGGCGCCGCCCGCAATCGCGGCGTGCGAGAGACCACGGCGCCATGGTTGGCCTTCCTGGATGCCGACGACGAATGGCTGCCCGACTTCCTCCGTGCGTCCGTAAAGGCACTTGAGGAGCATGCCGAATGCACGGTAAGCGTCACCAGTCATTACGGCGGCCCGTCCCGAAAGGACCTGACCCTGTATCTTGCCAAGTCAGGGCTTCGTACCGGGCCGTGGGCTTTGTCGGCGGATGCCGACGTGGCGGCCCTGGAGTGCGGACGTGCACCGTTCATGATGGGGGCTGTGGTGTGCCGTCGCGATGTCTTTGAGAGGTTTGGCGGCTTCTACGATCGCGCAAGGGTCACCTGTGGTGAGGACACCTACCTGTGGCTTCAGTTGCTCGTCAACTGCAAGATCTTCATGATCCTCGAACCCCTCGCCTGGTACCACCATGAGGCCTCAGAACTCGGTCATCGATGGACCAAGGCGGGGGTGCTCCAGCCTTACTATGCAGATTGTGAACCGATTCGACAGAACTGTCCACCCGAGCATAGATGTGTCTTGGAGGCGTGTCTGATGAAGAACGCTGTCCGGCGCGTGTCCGAGTTGTGTCGCGATCGAGATGCCAAGACAGCGAAAGAGGTGCTCGCTGCCTTCCCGGCCTTGAAGCGCGCTCCCTGGGCCTACGCCAAACTCAGGATGAAAGTGCTGTTTCCGGCGATCTATCGCCTTTTATGGAACACTCGTGCTCTTGTAGCCGCTGGCAAACGGAGGCTCCTCCGTGTACGAGCCGTCTTCTGTGCTCCTGAACGCCCGGCTGGTTGAGATTGATGAGGAGTTGCCTGATGGCTGATGGTAAGACGAATTCGAATGCTCCGGCGGCCGGTCCGGGGCCCTCGCCGGACCCGCAGCCCCAACCGCACCCGACCGACTACAACCCCGGCCTCGTCTCCGTCATCATCCCCGCGTACAATCGCGAGCGGCTGATTGTGGAGGCCCTGGACTCCGTCCGCGCCCAGACCTACCGCCCCATCGAGACGCTGGTCGTCGACGACGGTTCCACGGACAATACCGTTGCCGTCTGCCGGCAGATCGCCGAGCAGTGGAAAACGGAGCCCGGCTTGGAGCTGCGCGTCTTCGAACAGCCCCACAAAGGCGCCTGCGCCGCAAGAAACCTCGGCCTGCGGGAATCGAAAGGCGAGTTCATCCAGTTCCTCGATTCCGACGACCTGCTGGTCGCCGACAGCATCGAAAAACGCCTCGCCCACATGGCCCCCGGCATCGACGCCGTCTTTGGGGACGTTCTCCACTGCGATGCAACAGGAATCGCGTGCGGGGGCTGGTCCTATGAGGATACCCCTACAGAAGGGGCTGGTGTCTTGTACCATCTGCGAAAGAATATCCATACAGCTAGTCCAATTCACCGGAAGAGTGGTTTGCACAAGACTGGTGGGTTCAAAGAATCACTCACCCGTGGACAGGAGACGGAATTGCATGCGCGCCTGCTGCTATCAGGTCGCGTATTTGCGTATACGCACACACCGGCTGTTGTTTTTCGACGAGATGGTAATGACAGAATATCAAATCGGAACTGGATGTATACAGATCCATTCGGCTACTTAAGAGCATTTCGGGCGGTACAGTTGTCATTGGTCCAAGTCCAAGCAAATGACATGTCAGGCGAAATTCGCGATCAGATTTCTGCCCGTATGCTGTACATAGGTATCGAACTCGTTCGACACTGGAGATTCTTCACAGCAGTGCCATATTTCTGGGAAGCTCGTAGAGCCGGAAATGGACGTAAGCACATTTTGGCAAATTACAATCGTATGGGCCGTATAGTCTGCTCATGTGTCGGTGTGTACTTTGGTGAAATCCTTCGGGCAACGATGGTAACTCCGTTTTACGGGATTGTCCGGCGATGGTGCATATCTGATCTGGCCAAGCGTTTCCGACGTGCATGACGGCCGTTCGTGTGGAGAGCTCTACATACGGCCAGTCTCTGAAGAGAGATAGCCTCCCATTCAGGTGAAGCCACCGCTGTTCTGAGGGAACCATCAAATGCCATCAAGCCATTGCTTTCAGATCAATGAGATCATGCGACTTATCATCGCCACGGATCCGCGCACACTTCTCGATGTTGGAGTAGGCTTTGGAAAGTACGGTTTCTTGTCACGGGAGTACTTGGAATTGTGGGATGGGAGGGAGAAGTACACTGACTGGAAGCGTCAGATAGACGGCATTGAAGCGCATCGGGATTATATCACACCGGTGCATCGACATATCTATAATAACATTTTCCTGGGCGACGCAGTAGACGTATTGTCCAATAGAACGGAGGTCTATGACCTCATATTGCTAATCGATGTCCTGGAGCATTTTGACCGCCAAGAGGGCGAGAGACTGCTTCGAGAGTGTGAGAGGCGTGCCAGGAATGTGCTGATCTCCATACCGAAGGAGATCGGGTCTCAGGAGAACGCTTTTGGGAATCCATATGAGACCCACAGAGCACAATGGCGGCGAAGCGATTTCTCAAGGTCTGCGCACAGATTCTTCGTCCGTAATCAGTTCTCCGTGATTGTTTACAGCGGACAGGATGCCCGTGTAGTGCAGGACCGCATAAAGCGGCACACTGTGCGGAAGTTGATGATCCCCTTGCTCGAACGTGCTCATCTGAAGGGGCTAGCCAAACGTATACTTGGAATGAGAACTCGCTAGTCTACATATGTGAAGGGCTGAGAAAGTCGGCTATGAAGCCTGTGGTAGTAGTTTCTGACACCTTCCCTCCATATGCTGGGCAGCGCATGGGGATCTTCTGCCGCTATCTACCGGAATATGGCTGGGAGCCCTATGTGGTATCCTGCGACCTCTTTGGTAACCCATCGAGGTTGTTAGAGGGTGTTAGGTACGTGGAGCGGGAAGTAGCGTGGGCGACGCTTAGCAGGGACGAGATGGAGTCGGCGACCCACAATCATTCCCTATATCACATGGCCAAGCGTTTTGTGTATCCTGAGTACAGCTTTCAACCCGGACTGCATGATAAGACCTTGCAGGTGGCAGCCGGAGTCATCAGCAACGTACAGCCAAAGCTCCTGATTGGTAGTACGAGCACACTCTACCCAATCCCTGTGGTGGCCAAGTTGTCAGCCCAATTTCATTTGCCTTGGATTGCTGACTTGGCTGATATAGATGAACAGTGGGCTCCGGCGGACAAAAGGCTGCCATGGCGGCTCAGCCTCCGGCGCCATCGGTTTCGGCTGCGCCGAGACACTTTGATCCGTCGGGCCGATGCGGTAACCACGGTCGCCAAGTGGCACAAGGAATTCCTGACCAGATTTAACCCAAGCAGCCACGTGGTCTATAATGGGTATGATCCCCAAGTATTTCAGCCGACAGACAGTGTCGATAGTAGGAAATTTCGGATTGTGTATACGGGGACGCTATTTGACCAGAAAGATGAGGATCCCTCCCTATTGTTTTCGGCTTGTCAAAGACTCTTGAACAACGGCGATGTGGAGGCGGATAGTCTCGTCATAGAGTTCTACACGCAGCCAGCTATACGGGATGCCATAATGCGATTGGCGCGGCAATGTGGTGTCGATACCGTAGTCGAATGTCATGGATTCATGCCGGTTGCGGAAGTCCCACGCATCCTGAATCGCAGTGCGCTCCTACTGCTACTATGTAACAAGGGAGTGAAAGGACATACGAGACTTACCAAATTCTATGACTACTTAGCGGTGAAGCGGCCGATTTTGTGTGTTCGTAGCGATGAGGCAGAATTGGAGGAGGCCATCCGGTCTCTTGGAGCAGGTTGTTGTGCCAGAAACCTCGATGAAGCGATATCCTATTTACGAGAGGCCTACTGTGAGTGGGAAGCGACAGGTACGGTGAAGTGGCGAGGGTCGGCGGAGAGAATCGGTGAATTTTCTGGGCGCGAACAATCGCGACGATTAGCAGAGTTATTCGATGAAGTACTCGAACGATGGTCTATGTGTCGTCATAGGCAGTTGTTGGGCCAGTGAACGGGCATGTCTTGCGTGAGAGTCTACTGCAAGTCTTAGCTGGGGTGTACCGCTCTTCGTATGGCGGGGGGCAGGTGTATGTCCGGGATCTGGTGGGTGGACTCGTTGAGCGGCAGGTGGCTCCGGTGGTGTGCAGTCTCTGCTTCGATGAGGCCGGCGAAAGCCGAGTTGACAGGCAGGATGCGGATGGCATAACTGTTTATGAGCTGCGCGTACCTCGCCGCTGGGCGGCTCGCTCCGTGCAGCCTGTGTGGCGAGACGCTCGATTGCGGGAGATGTGTGCGGCGGTGGTGCGGGAGGTGGGCCCGACGGTCGTCCACGCGCACGGCTGGAAGCCGCTGGCGGCGTCGGTATGTCATGAATTGCAGATCCCGTGCGTTGTGACCGCGCACCACGGCGGGATCGTCTGTCCGGCGGGCGCCCTGCTCGATAGCCGGGATCGGATCTGCGAATTACCGACATCTCTGGAGTATTGCCCAGGCTGCTGTTTGCAGGGCCTGCCGGGCGGCCGGGTGCTGAGCCGGCTGCCGATGCGCCGGCTCGCAAGACCCTGGATTCGTATGGGCGAGTATATCAGGCCGAAGCGATTCGTCCCATTTGTCACCCCGATCTGCACGAGCGCCCTGCAGGTGCGAAACAAAATGCAGGATATCGTGGTCCTGCGAGACTGTGTCGACAGGCACATCGCCCCGTCCCATGCGATCGCCGATGCGTTGGTTCGCAACGGCATCCCAAAGGCCAGAGTCGCCGTGATCCCGCACGGCATCCCGCTTCCCGCGCGCCGGCCGCCGGCCGGCGATCTGGGCCGTCGCCCCGTGCGGTTCATCTGTGTCGGCAGGATCAATCGCGTCAAGGGTCTGCACGTGATGTTGGAAGCGTTTGCAGGACTGCCGCCGGATCGCTACGAGTTGCACATCGTGGGTGCGGCAGCGACGCGTCCCGAGCAGAGATACGAAGAAGCGCTGCGTGCGAGGTACCCGCAGGCAAACGTTACGTGGCATGGCAAGCAGGCCCACGACAAGGCGCTGGACCTGATAAGCCATTGCGATGCTATGATCCATCCTGCGATCTGCCTGGAGGTGTTTGGCCTGACCATTGCCGAGGCGTTGGCGGTGGGGCGGCCCGTGATCGCGACGCGGTGTGGCGGGGCAGAAGCCCAGATCAAAGACGGCATCAACGGCCTTCTGGTGCCGCCGAACGACACGGCAGCCCTGCGGAATGCCATCGCTGCTGTGTTGGCTGAGCCGAGCCGCATCCGGGAAATGGCCGATAGGACAGACGGCGTGGTTTCCCTGCAGGACCACGTCCATCAAGTGATCCAAGTCTATGAAGAGGTCGCCTCCCGTGCGAAAACCCCGAGTCGTCATTGACGCCTCCTCGCTGATGTTCGACAAGCCGCTCTGCGGCATCTCGCGTACGACGCTGGAGTTGATTCGCGCCCTGGAAGCCCTGGACGGCTTGCCTGTCGAACTGCATCTGTTCGGGCAGAGGTTGCGCGGGGACCGATTGCAGCGATACGACTTCGAATCACCCGCTCATTATCTGCCTCTGCCGAGGTGGCATGCTTTCGACTGGATCCGGTCGGCGTTGCCGAGTGTGGAAGTCCTGACGCGATATGACCTGCTGCACATTCCGCACAATTGCAGCCCCGTTCATCGTCCCGAGCGAGCGGTTGTCACGCTGCATGATGCCATGTTTGCCGTATATGCCGAGCAGCACTTGCACAAGAAGTCCGATGTGGAAGACTTCCTGCATCTCGCGCGGCATTGTTGTCGTATCATTACCTGTTCGCACAACTCCAAGAACGATCTGATCACTGCCGGCCAAATCGATCCTGGCAAGATTCACGTAATCCCCTGGGGATATGACGAGAATGTCTTCTATCCAATGGATGACCTGGATCGCACGAGGTCCGAGCTTCGCCGGCGATTTCAGCTCGACCGACCGTACTTTCTATCCGTATCCTGTGACGTTGGACGCAAGAACAGCCCCGCACTACTGACGCAATTCCTCAAGCTGGCGGAGCGCGGCTGTACACATGATCTGGTCATGGTGTGGCGCCATCCTCCGGAATACGTGACCGCCATGGTCGAGGCGAACCCCGAAGGACAGAAGGTCCATCTTTTGCCGTTCGTTTCAGATAGCGATCTGCGCCTTCTCTATTGCGGCGCGACGGCGATGCTGTTTCCCTCGAAGTATGAGGGGTTTGGTCTGCCGGTGCTGGAGGCCATGGCGTGTGGAACGCCTGTGGTCACGTGCAATGCCGCTTCCTTGCCTGAGGTTGGCGGCGATGCAGCGATCTACGTCCAACCAGGAGCCGATGCGGCCCTGTACGATGTGATGGAGGCATTTCTGAACAACGGCCATGATCGGCAGAGTCTGCGGCAAAAAAGCCTTGTCCAAGCCGCCGAGTTCTCTTGGGAAAGGACCGCACGAGAAACCCTGCAAGTGTATGCAGGTGCGCTTGGAATCTCATGAGCTGGGTTCGTGACATCGTACGACAATTCCGGCGCTGCTGCCTCCACGGGCTATCCCGGGTTGGCGGCACACAAAAGACTGGCTTTAGGTCGATTGTCATCGTGGCTCCGCATCCGGATGATGAGGTTTTTGGGTGCGGGGGGCTGATCGCCCGAACCGTTGCCGCCGGGGGTGAGGTGGCCGTGGTTGTGCTCAGCAGGGGCGAACGGTCCCATGCCTCCTGCTGCGATCTGTCCGGCGAGGCCATCGGGCAGAGGCGCGTGGCCCTGGCTACCGAGGCGGCCGGGCACCTATCGTTGCGGCAGGAGCGGTTGATCTTTCTGGATTGGCCGGATGGGCAGATCGGCGGTTCTGAGCCGCAAGAACAAGATCGCAGGACGAAAGAGCTGGCCGGCTGGATTGCCCGACTGCGGCCGGAGGCGGTCTTCGCGCCGCACCCGTTTGAGGGCTGGGCCGATCATGAGGCCGCCGAACGGATGACCAGGACGGCCATCGAGCGCTCTGGTGTAGCGTGTCGGCTGTTTCACTACTGTGTCTGGTTCTGGTTCAGCATGCCGCTGCGAAGGGCCCTTCGGATTGACTGGCGCAAGGCGCGCGTACTCGATATCGCCGATGTCTATAATCGCAAGCGCGCCGCCATGGATGCGTATCTGGAGCCCTGCGCTCCGTGCGGCAACCCGTGGTCCGGCGTGCTGCCGCGTGAGCTGCTGCGCGCCTTCCGCTGGAAGAAAGAGCTGTTCTTCGAGGCCGACGGCACAGGCAGCGAGCATCTTGCGGACGACGTTGAGATAGAGGAGAAGGTTGCGACGTCATGACGTGGCGGTTTGACTGGATCACAACTTGGGGCGAGATCTGGGCGCCAGAGTTCGTCAGCCAATGGCAACGCTGGTTCGACGCACGACCTTCTGCACATGGAGGTTGTAATCCTCGCGCCATTCGTACCTGTTGTGAGACGTATCCCGCACGGCGGATTGTCAGCCCAGAATTGCTTATCGTCCTGTCAAAGAACGGTGTTCATTCGACAACACATTTCGATCGATTGTGTGCGCGACGCTTTTTGAAAGGCTTTGAACGTGAAACGCAACATTGTCAGGATTATTAAAAATCTCGCAAGAATGGGCCGCTCCGATCCGCGTCGACTTCGTCGCTTTGTGACATCGCGAGTCCTGATAGCGACGGGTCTATCGAAGCACATGGTTTTTCAACTAGGAGACATTAGACTCCGTTTCTTTCCCACGCGTTACTGTGCGGATCTCTGGTTTCCCGACATCGATATCTATGCACACTGTCGACTTCCATTCTTGCGTGAGGGTGGCACGGTCGTTGACGTTGGCGCAAACATGGGTGTGCTGTCTCTTGTCTTTCGGAAATACGTCGGCGCGCAGGGGCGCGTGTACGCCTATGAGCCACACCCGGTTACTTTTACCTACCTGAAAGAGAACATTTTACTCAATGGCGCCGACAATATTCGAGCGTTCAATGCTGCAATCGGCGAGAGTAAACGTACAGTGCCGCTGACGAGAAACCGGAATGATACCCAGAATTTTATCACTAACGACCGGCAGAAAGGCATCGAAGTAAGCCAGGAGACTCTTGACAGTGTGATGAACGATCAGGGAATCGATCGCATCGACTTGCTTAAAGTTGATACGGAAGGCTACGAACTGCGGGTGTTTCAAGGCGCATCTAACGTGCTGCGTCGAACGCATGTGGTGATCTTTGAAGCAATTGAAGATATGTGCAGACGTAATAATTACGGCGTGGCAGACGTTGTGCAACTACTACAGGAATCCGAGTTCTTGATTTATACTCAACGACGTGCCGACGGCAAGTTTCAGCCCATTGATATCGACTGTTTTGTTGAGCGACCCCATTTGTTTGCGCCTGATCTCTTGGCATCCAAAAAGCCGCTAAAGCTGGACGAAATTGCCTGGATTTGATTGCCGGACCACGCAGCCATCGCGGAAATCACACGCGGGGCGATTCAGGCCACCAGACGTTCGCTCACGGTCTTCCAATATTTCATTTGGGCCTGGAACGCATGTTGGTCTATGCGCCGCCAATTCGATTTCTCCACCACCTGGTGCGTCGATATCTGCCGTGTGCTCGACAAAAAGAGGTTGGCCGTCTCACGCTATATGTCCGAACAACCACCTGGATGCAAGGTACCGTATTGCGGGCGTCTCGCAAGGTGCCTCGTCCGAGCTGCCTCTGACCGCTACGAAATCTTCTTCGAGGGTAAACAGGTTGACTAGTGCCCGATGGACATTCGAGTGGCTCACCTCCTGGGACGAGATCTGGAGCGAGCCGTTCCTTGCCCAATGGCACGAATGGATGGAAACGAGTCCCACGGCGCACGTCTTCTTCCATCCGGCCCTTGTCCGCGCCTGGGTAGAGACCTATCTACCGCTGCACCGCATGGAACCCCGCTTCCTGGTTGCCACCCGGGACGATTGCACCGTCTTCCTGCCGATGGTACTCTGGCGAAGGAACTGGAAGAACGCCTTTCAGCGCCTGCTGATCCCCGTAGGCTACTCCGATTACGATTACCACGATCCGATCGTTGTCGGTGATAAGGATAATCGCGTTCTGGAAAGCTTCTGGCGGCAACTGCTGGTGATGGTCAGCAAAGACCTAGGCAGCGAATATGATGCAATGCAACTGGGCGGTATCCGAGAGGCCGCCGCGTGTTCCGGCAGGTTTTTTGAGGAACGCGACCTGTGCCCGTGGTGTGATTTGAGCGGTCTTGTAGATGGCGAATCCTTCCTGAGATCGCTGAACAAGAGCCTGCGAGGAGACATCCGGCGTCAGGAGCGCCGGATGAACGAAACAGGCTCGATTGGCTACCATGTGTTCGGCAATGAGGATGTCCTCGCGGCCACGGAATCACTCGATGGTCTTCTCCACGCTCATTCTCAACGATGGCCGCAAGCATACAAGGCTTCTGGATTTCACGCCAATCTGATCAGGCTTGGCCTGAAGGCCGGCGTTACACATTTCTCGATGCTACGAGTGGGAGAGCGCATTGTGGCCTGGCATCTCGGCTTCGTCTATGGTTCGCGATTCTACTACTATATGCCTGCCCATGAGGCCGAATATGCGAGGCTGTCACCGGGCAAGATACTCCTTTACTACTGTATAAGAGACGCGATTGAAAAGGGATTGATGCTATTTGACCACCTTCGCGGCGAAGAGAGTTACAAGGCAGGCTGGACGAATCATGCAAATCGCCTTTACCGGTTGCAGGTCGCAGGCAGTTCCATCGGGGCCACCTTACGCAATCTGGCCGTAGATCGTCTCAAGCCGGCTGTGTGCCAGGCGGCGCGGTCCTGGCGTGGCGGATGAAAAAGACACGCATAGTCATCGGTATTCCCTGTCTCATGCTCGGCGGCAGTGAGTTGGCGACGCTCTCGCTTGCCAGGGCGCTGGTAGAGCGCGGTTACGACGTCACGGTCTGCTGCTATTTCGAGCATGATGCGGCGATGGTCAAACGCTTTGAGAAGGCTGGCGCGCGTGTGGAGTTACTCGGTCTGTCGCGGGGCAGTCTGCGGCATCTGTATTCGACCCTGGTCACGTACTTCCGGTCTCAACGGCCGGATGTGGTCCACGTGCAGTACTTTGCCCCGGGCATGGTCCCGATTCTGGCGGCACGGCGCGCGGGCGTCCAGCGCATTTTCGCCACCGTCCATGCGGCGGGGCAGAAGGGCTATGGCTGGAAGGCCAGGGCCATGCTTCGCTTCGCCGCACGGTTCACAGACCATTTCTTCTGCGTATCGCGAAATGCAGAGCAGTTCTGGTTTGGGTCCGTCTGCACCCCGCAGAGTCCGTCCGACTGGCGAAAGGCCCGCCACAGCACCATTTACAATGGCGTCGATGTGCAGGCCATCCAGGCGGCCGGCTGTGGTGTCGAACGGCGCCGTTTGTGTCCGGAGATTCCGCGTGACTCCAGGGTGGTCGGGATCGTCGGCCGGATCGTTCGACTCAAAGGCCATCTTACGCTCCTGCAGGCCATGCGGACCATCGTCCGGCAAGCGCCGGATACGTTTTTGCTTGTGATCGGTACGGGTCCTGATGAAGCCCTGTTCCGGCAGGAGGTCAGGACCCTCGGGATCGAACGCAATGTGATCTGGAAGGGCCGCATCGAGCCGGAAGCCCTACCGCAGTACTACCACATCATGGATGTACTGGCCATGCCCTCGCACTGGGAAGGTTTTGGCCTGACGGCGGCAGAGGCCATGGCTGCCGGCATACCCGTCGTGGGAACCGATGTACCCGGCCTGCGCGAGGTTGTCGAAGAGGGTGTGACGGGCTTTCTCATCCCCGGTGGCGAGGCCGAGATGCTGGCCGATAAACTTCTTGTGCTGCTCCGCGATCCCGAGCGGGCGGCGGAGATGGGTCGCAAAGGCTGCGCCCGTGCGCGCGAACGCTTCGATGCCGCTCGGTGCAGCGAAAAGTGGCTCGAAGCCTATCAATCCCTGTTGGCTGTGGGGTCGGCGTAGATAGGAATGTATCCGGCTGAATCGATAGTCCATCCTTATCCGTGGCAGCGAACGGGTCGTCTGCGGCAATTGTGGCTGGAGCTGCGGTCTGTTCCGGGGTTCGTTCTGCTCGTGCTGGCCAGTACGCTGTACGCCGGCGCCGGCGGCCCCGGCATCGGCGGCTTCGCCGGCACGGGAGTCGCGTGGATCGTTCCATTTCTGGTTGCGATGCTGTGCCTTCTCCGATCCCGGCCGGCGATGGTCGTGCCCCTGCTGATCTGGGCGCCCTGGTTGATGGTGGTCGTCGGCAATGCTGTGGCCGCCCGCGAGCGCGCCGAGATCCAGCGCAGTGTGATGTTCATCTGCCCGATGATTATTGCGCTGGCGGTGGCCGGGTGCCGAGCCGGTCCAAGACAACTGGCGGCCTTCTTGCTGGCCTGCAAGATCCTGGCCGTTCTGATCTGGCTGGCCGTTCTGCTGCGGTCCAGCCTTCTGTTTGGAACGGCCCTTCTCGGCTGGGGTCTTGGCGGACCGGGCCTGGTAATGACGACGGCCCTGCTGGGGGCGCTGTTCGTTGTCGAGGGTGTCGTCAAGCGGGCGCGGTCCTTCCTGTGGTGGCTGGCTATGGTCGCGATACCGACCTTGATGGTCACGCGGACCGGCACCGCCGTCTCGATGCTCGTGCTGCCTTTGACGGCGGCGCCGATGAAATGGCGCTGGCGGATCGGCGCGATCGGCTGCGGCGCTGTGCTGCTGCTGGGCGCCTTCATGCTGCCGAAGGTGCAGGAGAAGATGTTCTTCTCGGGCCACGGCGAGCTGTCGGACCTGCGATGGGACAATCCGGACCTCCGCACCAACGCCCGTAGCGTGATGTGGGATGCCATGCTGGTCGATATCGCCGAGCGGCCGTGGTTCGGCTACGGCCCGGGAGCTGTCTATGCCTGGATGCAGACGATGGATTTCGGAGGGTTGGAGCATCCCCACAACGACTGGCTGCGCTTGCTCTACAACTATGGAATCGTCGGTGTCGCGGCGTTTCTGATAGGCTCCGGCATTCAGATGGTTCACCTGTTCCAAGTCGCTCGCCGTACGGCCTGCGTGGAGCTGCGGATCCTGGCCTATGCGGGTGTTACGTCGTTTGTGGCGCTGTTTCTGTTCATGATGACCGACAACATCATCAACTATCCCAATTTCTTCGGCAACCTGCAATTCACGATCATCGGCCTGGTCTATGCCGCCGGTGCGGCCGGCGGGGTATGGCCCCAGGCCTTGCCTGTGAGCCCCTATGGCCGTCGCCCGCCGGCGGCGTGGCCGGGGGGATCGCTATGACGTGTTTCTCCGTGGTCATCCCGCTCTACAACAAGCAGGATACGGTCGAACGGGCCGTCCGCTCAGTCCTCGCGCAGACTGTCCAGGACTTCGAGATCGTCGTCGTCGACGACGGTTCCACCGACGAAGGTCCGCATGCGGTCCGGCGGATCGAAGACGAACGAATTCGAATCGTCCATCAGGCCAACCAGGGCGTCTCGGCCGCCCGCAATCGCGGGATCGCCGAGGCCCGGCATGACCTGATCGCCTTCCTCGACGCCGATGACGAATGGCTGCCGACATTTCTCGATACGATTCGGCGATTGGTCGAGACCTTCCCGCAGGCGGCCGTCTTCGCCACGGCCTATCTGTTCTGTGAAGGCGAAGATGCAACACGCCCCGCCCGGTTTCGCGGCATCCCCGCTGCCCCGTGGCAGGGCGTTCTGGACGACTATTTCGCCGTCGCCGCCCGGTCCGACCCGCCTGTCTGTTCGTCGGCCGTGGCAGTCCGCAAAGAGGCCCTGCACGCCGTCGGCGGCTTTCCCGTCGGCGTTACTTCCGGCGAGGACCTGCTCACCTGGGCGCGCCTGGCCGTCTGCCACAGGATCGCATTCTCTGCCGAACCGCTCAGCGTCTTTCACCTTGGTGCCGAGCACAGCCCCGCGCGTCTGCGGCGACAGCCCGAAGACGTGGACGTCGTCGGAGCCGAACTCCATCTGCTCCTGCGAACAACCACAGGCGGCCAGAAGCGCTCGCTTCGACACTACGTAGCACTCTGGAACAAGATGCGAGCCTCCATTCTGCTCCGAGCTGGGAGAAGACAAGACGCCCTGCGAAGCGCGCTTATTGCGATTTCACTTAATCCGCTGACTTGGAAACACTATATCTTATTCTTCTTTTGCCTCCTCCCGGCAAATAGCGCCAAGCATTGTTTTGGGTATATTCTTGCCATTAGGTGTGCATTGCGGAAGAGATATCATTCAACCCATAACAGCACATGAGGATTCATCTGCCCACATTGTGTATGAAGAGGATAGCCTTCTTTACGAACATTGTATCTCCTTACCGGATTCCTTTTTTCAACTATCTTGCGGAATTTCCTGGCATAGAACTCAAGGTGTACTACCTTGCTCAACAGGAGCAGAATAGACAATGGCGCACCTATCTTGAGGAAATCCGATACACCTACGAAATTCTTAAGGGCATCAGCGTCACCTTTAGAAATCGGACGATTCATTTGAATACTGGTGTGGCGCGCAGCTTTGTCACATTTCAGCCGGATATTGCTGTTGTTGGTACGGACATTCTAAGTAGTCCCGCCTCATGGATGGTTCTCCATCACGCAAGAGCGCGCCATATACCTATTATCAGGTATGAAGCAAATCACCGATACAATCCATCATTGACATCTATAAAACAATTATTGTACAGAATATATTGCAGAGCTGTAACAGGGTTTTTTGTCTATAGCCCTTTGACAGAAGAATACCTTAGGGCTATTGGTGTGTCTGGCAAGCCCATTGTGGTTGGATACAATGTGGGAGACACTCAATACCTTCAACAGAAGACGCAGGCCTATAGGGCAACGACAGAGTATGCCCATGAACGGGAAAGTCTGCCCAGTGTTCTCTTTCTGTTTTCTGGCCAGTTGGATAAGCGGAAGAACATCATGGGCCTTCTGCGGATTCTGACGAGGCTTGACTTGTCGGATGCAGGGTTGTTCATCCTGGGTGACGGTGCTCTACGTGAAGAGGTTGCGCGTTCTTGCACTAGCCTCAAAAACATGAAGGTATGGCCTCTTGGCTTCAAGCAGAGGGCCGACTGCATCAAGTATTACGCCCTTGCAGATATCTTTGCGTTACCTACGTTGTATGACCCGGCTTCCATAGTCTTGAGCGAAGCACTTGCGTGTGGCCTGTTCACTATCGGGTCGATCTGTGATGGAAGTGCTCACAGCTTTCTTAAGTCGCAGACAAATGGAATCCTTGTTAACCCAAGCGATGAGGGGGCGCTTGGGCAGGCAATTCTCAGGGCATACCATTTGAAACGCGATGGCGCCCTCAACAAAAGCAGGATTGCTCGCAGCATGACTCACTACAGCACCAGAGCATATGCAGCCCGCCTCGCCAACTTGATAGAGAAACTTGCAAGTGGAGTGAAATGCTCTTCATAAGCAGATATACAAGTCATTGCTCTCTCTGTAAGCGACGGGCTTTAGTGCGTAAGCAGTGAGCCGTGCTACCAATTCAAGTGCACTGTCGAGTCCTGACATACGTGCACCCAACATGCACATTCTGATGGTCCACAACGAATACGGCAAGTTCAGCGGCGAGGAGGCCGTTGTCCAGGACTTGTGCGTTCTGCTGCGGAATAAGGGGCACGACGTGATTGGGCTTGCACGCAGCAGCGCCGAGATCGAGACCATGCGCCTGGGCCGGCTGCGTGCCTTCTTCAGCGGGATTTACAGCTTCTCATCCCGCAAGGCGATCCGCCGGCTCCTGGCCGAGCATCGACCGGGCGTTGTCCACGTGCACAACGTTTTTCCTTTGATCTCGCCGTCTGTCCTGCCGGAATGTCGCCGTGCCGGCGTGCCCGTCGTGATGACCGTGCACAACTATCGTCTCGTCTGTCCCAACGGGCTGCACATGCCCAAGGGCCGCTACACGATCTGCGAGAAGTGCTGCGGTGGCCGGGAGTACTGGTGCTTCCTGAAAAACTGCGAACAAAACTGGCTCAAGAGCGCCGGCTATGCCCTGCGCGGCTATATCGCCCGGCGCTTGGGCTTCTTCCGAAAGAACGTGACGCTGTTCGCCTGTTTGACCGATTTCCAGCGCCGCCGGCTCATGGCCGAGGGCTATTCCGAAGATCGCCTGCGCGTGCTTGCGAACATGGCCCCGGCTGTCGCCGATTCCCGCGCCGAGCCGGACCAGGGGGGCGGCTTCGTTGCCTGTGTCGGCCGGATCAGCCCGGAGAAGGGGATCGATCTGCTCCTGGCCGCCGCAAAGAGCCTGCCGGATATCCCGTTCCGACTGGCGGGCAGTTGCGACGCCATGCCGCAGATTGCCGGCAAGGCGCCCTCGAATGTGTCCTTTCTCGGCGTCCTCGATGAGACGGCGCTGGGCCGACTGTACGATCAAAGCCGCCTTCTGCTGTTGTGCAGTACCTGTTTTGAGGGCTTTCCCATGACGATTCTTGAGGCGATGGCCCACGGCAGGGCCGTCGTCGCGCCGCGGATCGGCGGCATCCCGGAGATCGTCGACGACGGCGCCACCGGCCTGCTGTTTGAGCCCGGCAACGCCGAAGACCTGGCCGAGAAGGTCCGATTCCTCTGGGATCGGCCGGACCTGTCTCGCCAAATGGGCCGGGCCGGACGCCAGAAGGCCCTGAAAAAGTATTCGTCCGAGAAATACTACGAGCGTCTGATGGCCCTGTACGAGGAGGCGATGGCCCGTCGCCCCGACCCTTCTGGCGGCCGGGCACAGCATTCTGCATGGCCCGCTGCCGCGCCGGCAGCGCGCTGAACGCCGGATTGGGATTTCTCTTGCGACGCTCTTTGTGCGTTGTCCGCTCGATTCCTACATTTTATGTGTGAACGTTTATCTGCAGAGCCATTCGTTAATGCCGGTGGCCCGTTGTGCCGCCTGGGGGGTTCATAGCGTGAACGCACCGAATACAACCAGCCGTTCCGAACGGCGCTCACTCTGCCGGTCGCTCCATCCGACGATGGTCGGCATCCTTCTGCTTTTTCTGGTCCTTTCGACCGGCAGCGCATCGGCGGCGATCTATTATGTCGCGCCCGACGGCGACGACGGCAATCCAGGCACGATCGATCGACCGTTCGCTACGATCCAGAGGGCCCGCGATACGATCCGGGGCACGACCGGCAATACGGTCTACTTGCGGGACGGGACGTACTGGCTCGACAGTGCGCTGGCCTTCACCTCCGCCGATTCCGGTGGCGACGGTGTACCCAACGTCTACCGGGCCTATCCCGACGAGACGGTCGTTCTCAACGGCGGCGAGTTGCTGGAAACGACCTGGGAGCCGGTCGAGCACCTGGGCAACACCATCTACAAGACCAACGTCGGCGACCGGTTTTTCCGGTCGATGTGGGTCGATGACGCCAAGGCACAACGCGCCAGGACACCGAACGGCGCAGAGAGCATGGCCGACTATGAATACTTCACATCGCAATCGACGCCGGATGCTACGCAGGCGATTGGATTCTCCGAGGGCGATATCGATCCAACGTGGACCAACCTCCAAGAGGTTGAGATTCAGTTCGTCCGCGACTTCACGTCCAGGAGGCAACGGATCGACTGGGTCGATGACGTGAACAACGTCGTGTGGATGGCGGGCAATGCGTATAGCGGTGGCTTCGTTCTGTATTACTCCGGCAACCGCTATTGGGTCGAGAACGTCTTTCAGGGGCTCGACGTCCCCGGCGAGTGGTATCTGAACTCTGTCACGAAAGACCTGTACTATTACCCCATCGACGGGAAGGACCCGGACACCTCGGAGATCATCGTCGGTCGCCTCGGCGTGGCCAGCACGCAGAATCGGGGTATCCTGATCGACAACAACGGAGCGGACTACCTGGAGTTCTACGACTTGACGTTCGCCCATACCGACTGGTACATCCCGTTCGAGACGACCGGATGGGACGGATTCTACATCGAGTTCCAATGGACCGGGCCGATGGTCTATCTGCGGGGCGGCGTGGACGGTACGCGCTTTGAGCGCTGCACCTTCAAGTTCTGTGGCGGCCACGGTCTGTATCTGTACCAGGGCAGTCACAACACGATCTCGTACTGTACGTTCACAGACATCGGGGGCGTGCCCGTCCGCATCGGTCGAGAGAACACTCTGAACGGTACTATCACGTCCTACAACGTCGTGGCGGACAATACGATCACTCGGTTTGGTGCGGACTTGCCTTCTATCGGGAAAGGTCTCGTTGTGGGTGTGACCACTTATTGCCACGTGCTCCATAACCGGATCAGTAATGGGGCGAAAGATGGTATTATGATTGGTCGAAATGTTTCGTCAGGATTGACTGCCGGCAATAATGTCCTGGAATACAACCATATCTTTGACGTCTGTCAAATCCATAATGATGCCGGAATCCTATATGCTACAGGGCTTCAAACCGACTCGGTATATCGTTACAACAAGGTCCATAACTTGGGACAAGCCGTCGCACTCTACCCCGACGACTATGCGAAAGGGATTACCTATGAGAAGAATCTCATCTATGATTGCCATTGGGGTGTGTTAACAAGGGGTGTCTCGGCTACGATCCAAAATAACATCTTTGCGTCCATGCGAGAGGAGGGGCATGCGTACATCCAATGGGTCCTAAATCGGTCAGGTTTCCCAATCAAGAACAACATCTTCTATCATACCCCACTTCAGTTCTATTTCTGGGGCGTATCGTTAACCGCAGACTCCATTCTTGATGAGAACCTATACTTTGATGCAACGGGCGGCGAGACGGTCTTCACTCGATACGGGGATGGCTGGAGTTGGGCCCAGATGATGTTTGACATCACAGGGAAGGACCTTGAACAGAACGGTGTTTTCGATCAAGACCCTTTGTTCGTCGATCCAGAGAATCACGATTACCGGCTGCAATCCAATTCCCCGGCCCTGCTGCCGGTCGGCTCGGGCGGGATCGGGTTTGTCTGCTTCGCCGACGAGATCGACAAGGTCGGGCCTCGTGCGGTTTCTTCGGATGCGGTCAATCGGGCTCCGGTCTTTGCGCCGATTGGCGATAAGTCCGTGGACGAGGGGGCGCTTTTGAGTTTTTCGGTCTCGGCGACGGACGCCGACGGCGATACGCTGAGCTATTCGGCCCGCGCGCTGCCGGCGGGAGCGACGTTTTCGGGGCAGACCTTCAGTTGGACGCCGGGCTACGATCAGGCGGGCACGTATGAAGTGACCTTTGTCGTCAGCGACGGTCAGGTCGAGACGGCGGCGACGATCTCGATCCAGGTCGCCGATGTGCCTACCGGCAGCGACCCCGTCCTCCAGTCGATCGGCGATAAGGGGGTCGATGAGGGCCAGTTGCTCTCATTCAGCATCCACGCGACCGACCCCGACGGCGACGAGATCACCTATGCGGCCGCCGGCCTTCCGAGCGGGGCGTCGTTTGTAGGAAATACCTTCTCCTGGACGCCGGACTATGGCCAGGCCGGGACCTATCCGGTGACCTTCACCGCCAGCGACTGGCAGGGCAGCGACTCCGAACAGATCACCATCACCGTCCGGCACGTCAATCGCCCGCCGACCCTGGCCACCGTCGGCGATCGCTCGGTGGACGAAGGCTCGCTTCTGACCTTCAGCATCCAGGCCAGCGACCCGGACGGCGATGTCGTATCGCTGTCGGCCCAGGGCTTGCCCAGTGGCGCCACGTTTGCGAATCCGTCATTCCATTGGACGCCGAGTGAGTCCCAGGTGGGCACCCATCAGGTGACGTTCGTTGCCAGTGACGGTCAACTGACCGACACGGAGACGATCGCAATCACCGTGGTTGCCAGCGAGGGCGATCCGGATGGCCCCGTTGTGGTCAATTGCTCGCCGAGGGCGGGGGCGATTCAGGTGCCGGTCAACTCGTTGATCAAGCTGCATGTGACCGATGCCGATCCGGGTGTGGATGCGGCCACGGTGACGATTGCGGTCAACGGGGCGACGGTGTACTCCGGCAACGTGGCCAGCTACAGCAGCGCCTACGGCGTCTGCCGGCGGACGGGGACCAAGCACGACTACGCCTATGCCTTTCAGCCCAACAGCTTTCTCGGTTACGACCGGCAGATCGACGTGCTCGTGACCGCCAGCGACCTGGCGGGCAACGCGATGGGCCCGCACTCCTATTCGTTCCGTACCGAGATGCGCTTGTTCGGCGACAACCACATCGCCAGTTGGGGCGCCGAGGGTCTCGACAAGAGCCGGGCCGCCACCGCCAGCGACAGCAGCGGCAACCTGTGGGTCGTCTACCACGCCGGATCGGCCGGGGCCAGGGACGTCTTCGTGGGCAAGCTGACGCACGGCACCGACTACTTCGTCTGCGACCCGCTGACGGCGCACGGGGCCGATCAGGCCTATCCCGCGATCGCCGTCGGGGCCGACGACCGGCTCACGGTCGTCTGGCAGGACAACCGGCGGGGCACGTGGGATATCTACATGCGGACCTCGACCGACGGCGTCACGTGGTCGGCCGAACGTCGGATCAGCGACAGCGACGACAACCAGACTCGTCCGGCCATCGCCGCCGACCCGCAGTCGGCCGCCGGCGCGTGGATCGCCTGGCAGGACGATGGGGCCGGCCATCAGGACATCTATGTGGCCCTCTCTACCGACGGGTTCGCGACCAAGACCGTCTCGCGGGTCACCAGCCACGCATCGAATCAGGTCGAGCCGAAGATCGCCGCGACGGCCTCCGGCACGGCCTATCTCGTCTGGACCGACCGGCGCAACGGCTCCGACGACGTCTACGGCGCGGCCTCGAATGTGGGCCCCTGGACCAACGTGGCCGTGGCGACGGGTCCGGGCAGCCAGTCGGCTCCGGCCCTGGCGGCCGAAGCGATCGGTTCCCGGCTGCATCTGGTCTGGGTCGACGATGTCTCCGGCACCCGCAACGTCCTCTACGCCACCTCGGACGGCCTGCCTGCCGGCCCGCTGACGGGTGTGAACGTTGCCGATGAGTCGGGGGCCGACCAGGTCGCCCCGACGATCGCGACGGTGGGCAGCACGGGCGACGGGCTGAAGGTCTTCATCGCCTGGCAGGACTACCGCAACTACACCAACGGCAAGGACACCGACCTGTACTTCGTCGAGTTTCGCACGGGGACTGAGACGAACATCCTCGTCGGTGACGCCGGGTCCAACGCCGACCAGACCGAGCCGGTATTGGGGACCGATTTCTACGGCTATCCGTATCTTCTCTGGACGGACCACCGGAATCCTAACACCTTCGTGTTTTACGCCGGCAGCACGTACCTGGCGCCGACGCCGCTGTACGCGCAGTCGATCACTGCGGCCGGGGGCGGGTCGATCGGTGTTCCGCCGCCGACTGACCCGGACGACGTCGCGGTCGTGGTCCCGCCCGGGGCCTGCCCGCAGGATGTAACGCTGGAGGTTCGCGAGATCCGGAATCTGCCGTGGTGGGGCGTCGTGGCGTTCGATTTCGGGCCCAGCGGGCTTCAGTTCAACGTTCCGGTGACGCTGTGGATTCCGTATCGGCCGTCTGATTACGGCGATCTGCCGCCGGTTCCCTATTGGTATGATTCGCAGACCGGCATGATGAGCCAGCAGGGGATCAGCGACGTCGAGAGCCTGCATCTGAGTTCCGATTTGCGTGCGTTGCGGTTCCGGGTGACCCATTTCACGCCGTACTATCTTCTCAAAACGACCGAATCGTATCCGGGCGCGCCCGGTGGCGGCGATGGCGGCGGCGGTTGGACGGGCGGCGGCAGCAGCGGTGGTGGTGGCGGGGGCGGCGGCTGTTCGCTCTCATCGTCGGCCGACGGCGCCGATCCGGCTGCGTTCCTGGCGCCGTATCTTCTGCTGGCGGTCGTGATGGCCGCCCTGCGCCTGCGGGATCGCAAACGCTATTCGAAGCCATCGTAAGCGCAGGTGCTGTCGGCAGCGCGAGTGGTTGTCTCGCTCCAATTCCGGCCATCGCCGCGTTTTGAGGCCGATGGCGCACCCAGGTTCCGGCCGCAGAAAGAACCGTAATGGAGGTCTTTGCCGTGAAAAGAGCGTTCATCACCGGCATCACCGGTCAGGATGGGTCGTACTTGGCCGAGTTGCTGCTGGCCAAAGACTATGAAGTCTGGGGCCTGATCCGTCGCAGCGCATCGTTCAACACCGAGCGGATCGAGCACTTGTACCAGGACCCGCACGAGAACCCGCGTCTGCGCCTGGTCTACGGCGACCTGACCGACGGCAGCAATCTGTCGTCGTTGATCAACGAGATCCAGCCGGATGAAGTGTACAACCTGGCGGCCCAGAGCCACGTTCGCGTCAGTTTCGACATGCCCATCTACACCGTCAACTCCGACGCCCTGGGCACACTGCGTCTGCTCGAAGCCGTCCGCACCTGCAAGTGCCGGCCGAGGTTTTATCAGGCGTCGAGCAGCGAGATGTACGGCAAGGTGCTCGAGACGCCGCAGACGGAGGCCACACCGTTCTATCCGAGGAGCCCCTACGCCTGCGCCAAGGTCTACAGTTACTGGCAGACAATCAATCACCGCGAGGCGTACGGTCTTTTCGCGTGCAACGGCGTGCTGTTCAATCACGAGTCGCCGCGGCGGGGCGAGACGTTTGTGACGCGGAAGATCACGCGGGCGGCCACGCGGATCAAACTCGGACTCCAGGAGAAGCTCTACCTGGGCAATCTCGACGCCAAGCGCGACTGGGGCTTTGCCGGCGACTACGTCGAGGCCATGTGGCGGATGCTCCAGCAGGATGAGCCGGACGACTACGTCGTAGCTACGGGCGAGACGCATTCGGTCCGGGAGTTCCTCGACGAGGTGTTCGGCTACTTGGATCTGGACTGGCACGAGCATGTCGAGATCGATCCGAACTACTTCCGGCCGAGCGAAGTAGACCTATTGCTGGGCGATGCGAGCAAGGCGCGTCGCGTGCTCGGCTGGGAGCCGAAGGTCACGTTTCGGCAGTTGGCCGGCATGATGACCGATTCCGATATGAAGCTCGCGCAACGGGAACGGCTGGCCAAACAGAGTGAATCCGTGGGCGCTTGATGGGCAGGGAGCCGAATCGATGAGCGACTTCTTCGAAGAACGCCGAATCGTGGTGACCGGCGGGGCGGGCTTTCTTGGCGGCTACGTCATAGAGGGCCTTCGGCGGCGGGGCTGCGGGCAGATCTTCGTCCCGACGATCGAGGAGTATGACCTGGTCGACCCGGCCGATGTCGTGCGAATGTACGAGGACATGCGGCCGGATGTCGTGATTCACCTGGCCGCTGTGGTGGGGGGCATCGGGGCCAATCGCGAGCATCCGGGCGAGTTCTTCTACAAGAATCTGATGATGGGCGTGCAGTTGATCGAGCAGGCCCGGCTGCGCGGCATTGAGAAGTTCGTGGCGATCGGCACGATCTGCGCCTATCCCAAACATGGCCCGGTCCCGTTCCGCGAGGATGACCTGTGGGACGGCTATCCCGAAGAGACGAACGCGCCCTACGGCCTGGCCAAGAAGATGCTGCTGGTCCAGTCGCAGGCATACCGTCAGGAGTACGGGTTCAACTCGATCTACCTGCTGCCGGTCAACCTGTACGGCCCCGGCGACAATTTCGACCCCGCCACCAGCCACGTGATCCCCGCCCTGATCAAGAAGTGCGTCGATGCGATCGACAGCGGCGCCGACACGATCGAATGCTGGGGCACGGGGCAGGTCAGTCGGGAGTTCGTCTACGCCGCCGACGCCGCCGAGGCGATCCTGCTGGCCACCGAGCGCTACGACGGTCCCGAGCCGGTCAATATCGGCACCGGCGTCGAGATCCGCATCAAGGACCTGGCCGAGCAGATCGCCGAGCTGACCGGCTTCGCCGGGCAGATCCAGTGGGACCCATCCAAACCCGACGGCCAACCCCGCCGTTGCCTCGACGTCGGCAAGGCCAAGTCCCACTTCGGCTTCCAGGCCGCCACCGATTTCCAAACCGGCCTCCGCAATACCATTGACTGGTACAGGGCCGCGCGCCTATCACAGGCGTACTGAGTATTCCCTTTGCTGCGACAATCCATATGAAGACATATGACATTCTCGGAACGAATTTCACACTGCTGTCGTACAGCGATGTGATGAGCGTGATTCGGCAGTGGAGGCGCGATCGTGAGCGCCATTACGTCACGCTGACGCCTCCGCACAGCGTCCTGATGGGTTGCCGGGACGTGGATCTGCGGCGTGCCACAGAGCGAGCCGGCTTGACGCTGCCTGATGGCGTGGGCATCATTCTGGCGGCCAGACTGTTCCGCTACCCGCACCGCGGCCGGGTTACCGGTCCGACGCTGATGCTGCGGCTATCCGACTGGGGCCGAGCGGAGGGATTGAGACATTTCTATTATGGTGGCGCCCCGGGGGTTGCTGAGGCGCTGGCTGAGCGGCTGACGGAGCGCTATCGTGGCTTGGATGTCGTTGGGACCTACAGCCCGCCGTTTCGAGAGTTGACGGCGGCCGAGGACGTCGAGGTGACTCGACAGATCTGCGAAGCCAAGCCGGACATCGTCTGGGTCGGTCTGGGATCGCCCAAGCAGGAGAAATGGATGGCCGAGCACGCCGACAGGATCGACGCTGCGCTGATCGGTGTCGGTGCGGCCTTTGACTTCCACTCGGGCCGAGTCAAATGGGCGCCACGATGGATGAGGAATGCGGGGTTCGAGTGGGCCTACCGTCTCGCCACCGAACCCCGACGCATGTGGCGACGCAACGTCAACAGCATCGTCTTCCTCGCCAAGGTCCTGCGACAGAGGTCTTCCCGCACAGGCAACGGGCGGTCGAGCGGGCAGGGCGTCGAATCACCTGTCGCCGGAGCGACGGAAAAGACCGCGTGGGCCCTGTCGCCGAGCGGCTCGCGTCCATTGCCTTTCGGCAGAGATTGGGCCCCAGGGACATCGGGGCCAAGCTCCGTCCGCAAAGAGCAGATGCTGGTTCGGGACGTTCTGTCGGTGGATGTGGAGGAATGGTTTCACGTCTTGAACGCCCCGGCGGCGCCCCGTCGCGAGGCTTGGCCTTCTCTGGAGGGACGGATCGAACGAAACATGGACGAGATCCTGAGCCTGTTGGAGAGCCACGACGTCCGTGCGACCTTCTTCTGGCTGGGCTGGGTGGCAGATCGATACAAAGCGTTGCTGAGACGGTGTTCCGAGGCTGGACATGAGATTGCCAGTCACGGATACGATCATGTGCTGCCGGAGGAGGTCGGACCTCAGTTGTTCCGAGAGGACATCACACGCGCGAAGAGTACGCTTGAAGACATCGTCGGTCGTCCGGTGGAGGGGTTCCGGTCGGCGGGCTTCGCGATCGACGGCGCGACCCCGTGGTTCTTTGACGTGGTTGGAGCGGCGGGCTACCAATACGATTCGAGTGTGTTTCCGTCTCGACATGGTCGCGACAGCGAGCACCGTTTTCATACGGACCCGTATTTGGTTCAGACCGAGACGGGACTTCTGGTGGAGGTTCCGGTCTCCACCGTCACGATTCTTGGGCGCAAGGTCTTCTTGTTTGGCGGCGGATATCTCCGGCTTGCGCCTCTGAGATTGATCCGGTGGGGTGTTGGCCGGCTGCGACGCTCTGGCTCTTCCCTTGTGGTCTACATCCATCCGCGCGAGGTGGATGTTGACCAGCCCCGGATGTCCTTGGGCTGTGTCAGTGGTTTCCGATACTACGTCAACCTCAAGACAACGATGCCCAAGCTGCAATGGTTGTGCCGTCACCATGATTTCACTACGATGAAAGAGTTGATTCAGCAAGCTGGACTGGAACTGCCATCTGCTGTGTGTGTATCCGATGACGGTGCCACCGGGCACGGACACGGTGACAGGTGACGCACAAACCGCGAACAGATGCTTCGTTGCAGGGCGCTCCGTCTGGTTCTCTGTCACGGAGACCGAAGAGGCGGGCGGATATGCAGGTCCGGGTGATCGGGCAAAGTGACTTCGCGGCCTGGGACCGGATGGTGGAGGATCATCCTTGTGGATGCGTCTTTCAGACCTCGGCGTTCCGTCGCGTCATCGCGGAGACCTTTGCTCATTGCCGGCCGATCTATCTCGCTCTCGTCGACGACGACGGCGCCTTCAAGGCGGGGCTGCCGCTGTTCCTGGTCAAGAGCTGGCTGACGGGAACGCGCCTGGTCTCGCTGCCCTTCGTCAACTACTCCGACCCTCTCGTGCGATCGACCGAGGAACTGGAGCTGTTGTTCGATCGAGCCCTGGCGATCTATAACGAAGAACGTGCTTCATACATCGAGATCAAGGCACGAAACAGCACCGAAGTGCTCAATGGCTTTGAAAGCGTCACACCTGTTGTTCACCATAAGGCTCATTGGATCGATCTGACGGTTGGGCTCGATCGTGTGTGGCGCGGTCTCCACAAGACAGCGGTCCGTCAGAGGATCCGGCGGTCGGAACGCGAGGGGATCGCAATTCGCAGTGCTGTTTCCGAGCATGAAGTCCGAACCTTTTATCAGATTCTTGTGATGACCCGCAAGAGGTTGGGACTCCCTCCGCAGAACTATGGCTTCTTCCAACGAACGTGGGATTATCTCGAACCGACGGGCCAGGCCGATGTCCTGATTGCTGAGCGGGCTGACCAGATCATAGGAGGCGCCGTTGTGTTCCTCGACAAGAATACGCTTCATGTGAGCTATGTGGCCAGCAAGACCGAATATTGGCCGCTGGGAGTGGATCAGGCGCTTTTCTGGAATACGATTCAAATGGCGGTGCATAAGGGGTGCAGCGTATACGATATCGGCATGACATCGCTCTTTGATGAAGGGCTACTAACCTATAAGAGACGCTGGGGTGCTGTGGAAGTCAATGCCCCGTGTTTTTACTATCCAGAACCCAGAGGTGTATCCTCTCTTAATGATAAACGAAGATTGAGCCACAGGATCATGACCATGATGTGGCAGAAGCTGCCGGGTCCAGTGCTGCAAATGGGAGGCAAGGTGGCCTATCGCCACCTTGGATGAGCTGGACCCGTCTCGGGTAGATGACTGATATGGATGTTCAAATATGGAATATCGAGGAGGCCGAGTCCAATGGCTGGAACGAGATGGTGGCAAGTCATTCCCTTGGCTCTGTGTACCACCATACGGCATTTGGGCGAACGGTCGTGGCAACGGTTGGTCATGTCCGGCCTTACTACATTGCTTTGATAGATGCACGCGGTGAGTGCACTGGCGGGCTCGCGGTTTTTCTGGTTAAGAGTTGGTTGACCGGCAACCGACTGGTATCGGTTCCGTGGGCGTGTTATGGCGACCCATTGGTCGACTCGCCAGAGGAATTCAACGAGGTACTCGATAGGGCAGTAGGCATTGCCAGAGAGTGTAAGGCACGATATCTGGAGATCAGAGCTGGCAATGCGGCTTCTGTGTTGCATAGCGCGAACATGACTCCTGTGTATTCTGAGAAGAGACACTTCCTTAACCTGGCACAAGGGATAGATGCTATATGGGATGGATTAAATACGAAATCCATCAAACAACGTATTGCTAGAGCAAACAGGTGTGGAATCAAGGTGCGTTCGGATGTATCGGAAGGCACAATATCTTCGTTCTATGCAGTGTTTGTCGAGCATCGGCGAAGACTCGGTTTACCACCACAGAAGCCTGAGTATTTCCACAATATATTGCGGCATATGGTACCTCGTAACCTGGCACAATACTGGGTGGCTGATTTGCAGGGGCAGTGCGTAGGCGGCGTATGCTGTCTCTTGTTCAATGGCACCATGGTCATAACTTACACTGCGGTACACGAAGATTATCGCCGTTGCGGAGTTGGCCAGTACCTCTATTGGAGTGTTATCTGTGCAGCGTCACAGGGCGGTGTAAAAGTCATTGATCTCGGTAAGACAGCATCCAGCTCGAAGGGCTTGTTATCATTCAAGAGAGCTTGGGGGGGTGTGGAGGTGGATACACCAGTGTTCTACTATCCAGAGCTTAAAGGTGTGTCATTGTACAATGATGAGAAACGGTTATCGTACAGAGCCATGCGGGGATTTTGGCGTCTGGCACCTCGGAGAGTATCACAGATTGCCAGTAGGTTCTTCTATCGACATTTCTGAGGGTCGTTGATGCCGGGTGTCGCAGATCTCTGTTGCTCCTGTGCTCAGGAGTAGATGTCTGTCACAGAAACGAAATGGTCCAGCCGCGTTCTCAGAGCAGCCGTGCCGCACGTGACCACAGTGATATCGGTGGCCGTTTGCAGAGATATTCCATCGGTAAGATGGCTGTGTCACCGGTGACGATGGCTGATGCCATTGAGATACTTGCCAAGCAGATTCGCAGCCGGACGGCCGCATACGTATGTGTGGCCAACCTGTATGCAACTCTTCTGGCGCGGAAAGATGACGAGTTCTGCAGGATTCAGAACCAATCGCTCCTGACGGTACCCGATGGGATGCCCTTGGTCTGGTACGCATGGCTTGCAGGCGTCCCTGGTGTTGAGCGGGTCACGGGCCCGGACCTTCTCATGGAGGTCCTCAAAGTATCCGCTCGAGAAGGTTTTACACATTACTTCTACGGAGACACACAGGAAACCTTGTCCGGTATGGCGCAAGTGATTGAAAGCCGCTTCCCCGGAGTTGTTATCGAAGGGATGCATTCTCCTCCGTTTCGCGAGTTGACAAACGCAGAACTCCATACCACGATCGATGAGATCAATCGATTGAAGCCGTCGTTTGTGTGGGTCGCTTTGACATGTCCCAAGCAGGAAAGGTGGATGGCTCGGGTTTTACCTGAGATCGAATCTTCGGTACTGGTCGGTGTTGGTGCGGCGTTTCGATTCCTCACAGGGTTCTATCGCCATCCCCCGAAGCTGCTGCAACTGTGTGGACTGGAGGGTGCTTTCTGGCGAGCGCGGCACCATCCGCTGTACAACCTCTGGTGGTACGCATATCACACCCCGGTATGTGGGTTGCTGTTGGCGAAGGCATTGGCCCATAGGTTCCGGTATAGGAGGGGCGGCCCACCGCAGTCTCAATGAAGGCCCAGAATCGTGTTCAAATACTGACCTGTGAAGAGGCCCGGTCGAGCGGCTGGGATGAAATGGTAGCCGATCATCCGCTTGGCTCTGTGTATCATCACACGGCATTTGGAGAGACTATTGCTGCAACCTTCGGACACGCGCACCCCTGTTACTTCGCTCTTTCGGATCAGAGCGGACGCTGTCACGGCGGGATCGTTCTTTTCCTGATACGAAGCTGGCTGACCGGGACCCGTCTGGTCTCGATCCCCTGGGCGTGTTATGGTGACCCGCTGGTCCGTTCGCCCGAGGAATTTGGCGTGCTGTTCCGAGAGATCAAAGCGTTTGCCGATCGAGAGAGGGCTTCGTATGTCGAGATCAGAACGTGCGAGGCGGCTGCTCTTCTTCGTGCCGCCGACTTCATGGTTCCTGTCGACCATGATCGGGTCCACCTCATCGATTTGTCGGGAGGATTGGATGCTGCTTGGTCTCGGTTTCACAAGACGCGTGTCAGGGAACGCATTCATAGAGCGGAGCGAAGTGGTATCTCAGTTCGCCGGGCCGGGTGCGTGGAGGACGTTGTGTCATTCCACCGACTCTTCGCGCAGCACCGACGCCGACTGGGCTTGCCGCCGCAAAAACCAGAGTATTTTCAGAACCTATGGCGGTATATGACACCGTCCGGGATGGCGCACTTCTGGCTGGCGTCGGCGCGGGAGCAACTTGTTGGGGGACTCTGCTGTCTTCAATTCAAGCAGCGAATCACTTTGAGCTACATCGGGGTCGATGAGGCGTATCGACCGTATGGTGTCGGGCAGTGCCTGTTCTGGGCCTCATTTCGTGATGCGATGCAGCGAGGCATCAAGACTGCGGATCTGGGCAAGACGCCCGCCGGTTCCGACGGGTTGCTCTGCTACAAGAGGGCCTGGGGCGCACAAGAGATTGAGGCACCGGTCTTCTATTATCCCCGTCCCATGGGGGTATCATCACACCAGGATGAAAGCAAGTTCTCTCACAAGGCGGTGCGTCTCTTCTGGTGGGCTGCGCCTTCGGTGGTGTCCAAGGTCGCCGCGAAGTTCTTCTATCGGCACACCGGGTAATCGAAGACGCGGATATGCAGATCGAGATCGCCACAACGCCAACGCCGGATATCGCCGAGTATGTTTGCAGCAAGGACCACGGCCGGCTGTGCCATCTTCCCGAGTGGGGCCAACGGCTCGCCGAGGTTTTTGGCCACGAGCCCTTCTACTGTGTGGCCCGAGACGGCGGGCGCCTCTGCGGCGTGTTGCCTTTGACTCTCGTCCGAAGCAGACTGTTTGGCAACCGTATGGTCTCTCAGGCCTTCAGCAACTATGGTGGGCCGCTGACCGATGGACCCGATAGTCTGCATCCGCTTCTGGCCCGTGCGGTCGAGCTGGCCCAAGAGAACCGATGTCCGGTGGTCGAGCTTCGCAACAGTGAGCGTCTCGACGGTCCTTTCTCCGTGCGGGAGGACAAAGCCTGCATGGTTCTGCCGCTGGCGGGCGATCCCGATACCATGTGGGCGGGCCTGAAGGCCGAAGTCCGCAACCGAGTCCGCAAGGCCCGGAAGGCCGGCTTGAATGTACTCCATGGTGGCCGCGAGCTGCTGGACGATTTCTACGAGGTCTGGACCGTTCGAATGCGGCAACTGGGCACTCCCTGCTATTCGCGCCGCCTCTTTGAGGCGCTGCTGCGGGCTTGGCCCGACCGCGTCCGGATCTTTCTCGTTCGCCACGGGCACCAGGCACTTGCCGCTGGTTTTTTTCACCATTTCAATGGGCTGGTCGAGTGCCGCTGGGCGGCCTCCCGCCTCGAAGCCAATCGGCTCGCCCCGAACATGCTGTTGTACTGGTCGGCCATCGAGTATTATGGCCGAGCAGGACAAAAATCGTTCGACTTCGGACGAAGCACCATCGGCAGCAGCCAGTATGAGTTCAAGCGCCGCTGGGGAGCACGGCATGTCCAACTGCATTATGCATATTGGACATCGTCGTCAGGCCGTATGCCCTCTTTGCCCAGGTCCGACAGTCCTCGCTATGAGAAAATGGTTGAAATATGGAAACATCTGCCACTGTCTGTCACGCGTCTGTTGGGTCCACACGTCAGCCGCAGTCTTTCTTGACAGGCGATGAATCGTGTTGTGAAGTGTCGCAGGCCGCACGCCCTTGTTGTGGGCCTGACAGGTAGGGTCTTTTCGATGAGAAGTGATCAATCCAGTGACAAGTCCATTGTGGTCGCCGCGATCGTTGCCGGCGGCTTGATGCTGATTATGGGCCTGACGTATCGCGTCCTCGCCGGGCATATGTGGTCGCCCGCGAGGAAGCCCCCCCTTGCCCCTGAGGCATTGGATCGATTGCCCCTTCAGATCGCCGATTGGATCGGTCAGGACATCCCGGTGGACCCGCGCGTCATGCGCGCCGCGGGGACCGATGCCCAGGTCAGCCGTCAGTATGTCAGGCGGGGTGGTGCCGAAGCCGTCTCCCTCTACATTGGCGCCGGCACGAGAGTGGCGGATGTGCTGGTCCACAATCCACCGGCCTGCTATGTTGCGGCGGGTTGGTCGGTGGTCGACCGTCGTTCCGGGGAACTGTCGCTGGGTGAGGAGGGGAGACTGCCTTGCACGGTCCTCGAGTTTTCACGGGGGCGCGCGGACAAGGGCAAACTCATCATACTGCATTACATTGTGTTGGACGACCAGGTCTTTCGTGATATGCACGCGGTTCGCCAAGCGGTCAGGCCCGGCTTCCGCACGGTCGATTTCACGGCAACGGTACAGATCTTGGCATCCGGCGCGGGACTCTCGACTGATTTCGGAACGCAATGGGTCACAGACTTTGCGACGGATTCGGCCGCCACGATCGGTCAGCTCTTTGCCGAACTGGAACATGAGCGGCAAGACGCTCAAAGCGATCAGTCAATCGCTACGGAGTAGGCAGCATGAAACAAATCGCCATCACGCGTTCTGCTTTGCACCCCAAGACACCACCATCCGATACGCGCCCCATAGGGAACAATCACGTGGGACTGATCGCAGCGATATCGGTGCTGGCGGCAATCACGCTGTGGTCGTACTGGCCGGTTGTGGCGGATCTCTGGAAGGTGTGGCGGCACGACGACGACTACTCTGTGGGCCAGTTGGTTCCCTTGGTGGCGCTCTTTCTCGTCTGGCGAGAGAGATCGGCATTACGGCAGTGTCGACCAGTCCCGTGCTGGTGGGCCGGGGGGCTCATACTTGTCCTTGCCGAGGCCGCTCGGATTTATGGTGACGGGTTCTCCTGGCGTCCGGCACTGAGCCGATACGCCCTGGTGCTGACCATCTACGGTCTGGTCCTGATGGTCGGGGGCCGACAGGTCTTTCGTCGCGTGCTGTGGATTCTGCTGTTTCTGTTTCTGATGTTCCCGCTGCCGGGACGCATTCACAACATGGTCAGCGACCCGTTGCAGCGGCTGGCGACGACGGGGTCGGTGTTCTTTCTCGAGGCGTTCGGCGTGCCCGTGAGCCAGCAGGGCAACATCGTCATGCTCAACGACAGCATCCCCATGGCGGTGGCCGAGGCGTGCAGCGGCCTGCGGATGCTCACCGCCTTCATCATCGTCTCGGCCTTTGTCGCCTACATGGTCAAGCGGCCCCGCTGGCAGAAGGCCGTCCTGCTCGCCTCCAGCATCCCGGTCGCCGTCGTCAGCAATATGATCCGCATCTTCGCCACCGGCATCATCATGCTCTACGTCAGTGTGGAGATCGGCGAGAAGTTCTTCCACGACTTCGCCGGCGTGGTCATGATGCCGGCCGCGGTCGCCCTGATCTTCGCCCTGATCGGCCTGATGGACCTGCTGACAGTCCCCGAAACAGCCCCCTCCCGCGAAAACGTCATCGTCAAGGCCAGTCGCAGCGCGTCACGGCGAAAAAAATCTTCCCCCGGAGTCCGTCCGGATCGCGAGTTCTCCGCCTGATCCGCGACGTCGCCCCTCGATCACTCCTCTCTTAACTCCATTCCTCATAGCCACTTGTGGCTCCTCCCTCCCGGGCGCTTCCGCCTCCTTGCGCAAACCTAAAAGAATTTCTCCCCCATCGCACCGTTTTCCCCGACCCGACCGCCGCTTCAGGAGCTATAATAGCAGATGTAGGTACCGTTGAATGATTGCACTCGCCGGGCCACTCGGCTGCGGCGAGGTTCAGAGGCAGGTGATACCGATGCAGGGGCGGCGAAAGAGCCTTGTTGTCGGCCGCAACATCGACGGGGTGCCGGGTCTCGGGATGAGGGCCGGAATCCATGATGTGCGGCGTCTCGCAAGCGTCAATGCCACCCTTGCCAGTCGTTCAAGCGAATCTGCCATCGCTTCTGATGGATTTCAACGGCCGACCACGTCAGTTCGTTAGGACGTGTGCAAGCGTGTTTTTTTCGCGATGAGTGCAGATTGTGCTTGACAGGACGCTCGGCAGCGGTGACAGTACAAGCGATAGGTGACTGGACAGGGATTTGAAGCCGATGGTCACGTTCGGGAGATTCATTCTGTTGGCGTTGGCAACCGTTGGGTTGTCCGTCTCGGCCTATGCCGACATGACGCCGACCGCCGAGCGCGACACCGCCCTTGCGGCCGTCTGGTCGTGCGAGCAGACGGGCGTGTCCCTGGCCGATCTGGTCGGCGAGTTTGCCCTGCCTTCGGCGATCGACTTCGATTGGCAGGCGGCCGGTCTGGCGCCGGTGCCTCAGCCCGAGCCGGTCGCAGAAGGTCCGGCCGTGGTCGTCCTGTCCGATCGTCAGGACAGCCTGACGCTCTGCCTCTACGCCCTGATGGGCCTGGGCTTGTGCAAGTCGGCCCCGTGGGTTCGCAAGTTCTCCTTCGGCGTGGTCCCGCAGTGGTACCACGACGGCGGTCCGTGGCAGATCGGCCACAGCTTCGCCGCCTCGCCCGATGGCTGCTGTCCGGCGCCGGTCTGCTTCGTCCAGCCCGAAGCGCCCCATAAGAATCTCTCGCCACAATACGCCTGGGGGGCTGTGACGTCCCTCTGGCGGCATTCCCAAGCCACACCCATCACACTCGCCGGCCGAGCCCCTCCGGCCGTGTCATAGATCTCGTCTCCCGCTCGACATGCGGCCTTGCTGTCGCGATGCCGCAGGCAGGAACCGACCATGCCGTTGCGAGCGAGAAGGAGACATCGCAGGTGTTTTGCTGAATGAGATGTGTGACGTGAGAGAAAGGGATATGATCATGAGAAGAATCGTACTTATGGCCGTTGCGTGTGCGTTTATGGCCGCGCCGGCACTTGCCAGTTTTACAGGTGGCACCTTCTACTGGGGCGACGTCGAGCTCAATGCCGTTGCCGAGGTGAAACTTACCAAGGCTACTGACGGAACGGACGGTGGAGCGTTTAACGTCGAGTTGGTTAGTGGAGACTTGACAGGGTCCATCTACGAAGGCGCTGGACCGCAAGCAAACCTCTTCCAGACCTTCTGTATCGAGAAGGAAATCACGTTCTCCGTAGGCAGCACGTACTGGGTGAGCATCGACAAGGTCGCGTATTCCGGTGGCGTCGGGGGCACCGACGGCAATCCGGTGACGAATGTCAGCGAGTGGATTTACGACCAATGGCTGGCCGGCAACCCCGAGGGTTGGTCGCAGGGTGCGATCAGCAGCGCGATCTACTATGCCGAGGAGCAGCCCACCGGGACGGCAAACAGTGTTTATCAAGCTGCGATTGTCGCTCTCTACGGTGACATCTTGAGTGACCCTGGGCAGGGGAACCATGCCGACGCCGCCGACACCTGGGCGATGAACCTGTGGACCATCTCGCCAGGCGATCAAGAACGCCAGTGGATCGCAACGGATGTCCAGAGCCAGTTGATCAAGGTCCCCGTTCCGGGTGCGGCTTTGCTGGGGTTCCTGGGTCTGGGCGCTGCCGGGCTGAAGCTGCGCAAACGCGTCTGATGCAACGATTCGGACCGGCGGTTCGTCGGTTCGACGTGGGATTCGAAGATGCGGCGCCGAGGCCCTGGCGACAGGGCCTCGGTCCCCGTTTATCGCCGATCGTAGGATGTGAAGTTCGATGAAGACGGTACTGGCCATAGCGATGGTTCTCGGCGTGCTGGCCGCACCGGCCCCGGCCGATATCATCTACAGCAACGCCGAATACGCCACGGGCGACGGTCCAGGCCTTTCCAGTCTTATCTGGAGCACGACAAGCGAGCCGTATCCGTCGGTCGACACGGTGACCGTAATGGTTCCGTTTCAAACCGCCGGTGAAACGACAGACCCCGGCTGGCTTTTGAGAACCATCACGGTGTGGGGAACGCTGGCTGAAAATGCCACCGCTACCTTCACGATTTGGGAAGATGCTCCAGACGACCGGCCAGCAACAGTACAAATCGATATCGAAGGGTTTCCTACGTGGAATGCCTATGATATCACCAGGGACCATGGTCTGCAGTCCATCGAAGCTTGGTCAGTCAGCGCGGCGAATACTGACGTCACGACGACAGGGACATCAGGGCCTTACAGCCTCGCGAACTACACCTATACGTTGGATGAGCCGCTGGAACTGGATGCCGATACGATCTACTGGTTCAGTGTCGAGGCGACGTCGGCTGCTAATATTTCCTGGCGGTTTGCTCAGGACAGTTACGACCCCGCTGGTCTTGGCTCTGGCGTTACGGGGCATATGCTGGAGTTGCGGAGTTCGGTCGTTCCCGTCCCTGGTGCGGCGCTGTTGGGGTTTCTGGGCCTGGCGGTGGCCGGGCTGAAGCTTCGCAAGCGCGTGTGAGTTTTATTGACCGTTGGAAGCGGTGGTATTGGGGTCTCGCCGAGCGAAGAGGGCCCCGATCATGTTTGACCTGCCGGCAGCGTAGCTGACCCGGCCGCGCGGTCTCCAGAGTCCAGGGGACTCGCAAGGAGGTAATGATGATTGCGTTCAAAGAAGCAACGCGTTGGTTGTGTTTGGTGGGTGTGTTGCTGTTCGTGATCGGCGTCGTCCTGCCCACAACGGCCACGGCGGACTTCAGTGGGAATACGCTTTACGCAGGCACACTGACGGGTGCCGGCATTGTGGCTGCGGGTGGAGCGGGTCCGGATAGTAAGCACTGGGCCGACGACGTGACGATCACATGGGACGTCCAGCCCGGTGAGACGGATTGGGCAGGCGTTGGGGCTATGCCGTGGACATATTCATACACGTTTGCCACCAGCGGTCACGACCTGAGCCATTTCATCATCGAGGTCTCGGCGGGTGATTCAGACGACCCCGACGGACTGCCGGCCTTTTCGTTGGCCAGGCTCATGGATTTCATCAATACTCAGAGCTACGTGTTGGATGGTGACGAGCCAGAGGTCGTTCTCGAAACGTACACCAGTACTAGTCACGGCGACAGCAACCCTGGAATGCCCGATGACGTTGAGCTATATGGCGTGAAATTCGACAGCGCGCTCTTTGAGGAGGACGCCGGCGAATGGACGGTGACGTTCGACAGTTATCGCAATCCGATGTGGGGCGATTTCTATGCGATGGGCGGACAATCCTACGCCTATAACGCCGATTTCGGCGATCCTGACGGAATCTACAAGATCGCTGTGCCGGACACATCGTACGTTCCCGTCCCCGGTGCGGCGTTGCTGGGGTTTCTGGGTCTTGGTGCTGCCGGGCTGAAGCTTCGCAAGCGCGTGTAATGCAACGATTCGAGCCGGGTGGTTGTTCAGTTTTTGCCAGGCGATATTGTCAGTGGCCGGGCCCCCACAAAGGGGCCTCGGCCGTTGCTGAATGGCATTCGGCATGGTGGCCAGAGCATGTCGCCTCTCGCGTCAGAGGCTTGCGAGAGGGGTCGGTCGCCGAATGGGATTCGGATGGGCGCGTGGACTTCGTTCGTCACATCCGGAAAGCTGTTGACAGCGGGGTTGAAAGGCCCCATGAGATCGATCAACTGGAACCATCTTAAGAGCACGCAGGCAGGGACTGGATGTTGCGGAGGAAGAGCATAATTGTCATGGTTGTTGCGTCGCTGGTTGCGCCGGGGTCGGGATATGCCCGGATCTCGCCGCCCGCCGGGCGGGTCGGAACGGCCGGGATGCGGCCGGCCAGCAATACGGTGGCGCCGGCTCTGAACCCCCACGAATTGCAGCGGGTGCTGGGTTTGCCTTCGGCGATCGACTTCGACTGGCAGGCGGCCGGTCTGGCGCCGCTGCTGCAGCCCGAGCCGGCCGCAGAAGGGTCGGCTGTGGTCGTCCTGTCCGATCATCATGACAGCCTGACGCTCTGCCTCTACGCCCTGATGGGCCTGGGCCTGTGCAAATCGGCCCCGTGGGTCCGACGTTTTTCCTTGGGCGTCATAGCCGGATGGTATCACGGCGACGCTCCGCAGCAGATCGGCCACAGCCATGCTGTGGGGCCCGATGCCTACTGCCATGCGCGGGTCTGCTTCGTCCAGCCGGATGTGATGCCGCAGCGCCTCATGCCGATCTACGACCACGGCACGATACCGTCCCTGGCGCGCACCTCACAACTCATTTCCGGCGTACTTGCCTGCCGGGCCCCTCCGAACCTGTCATGAGCCCTGACGGCCTCGCCCGTTGTGCCGGGCGCGCCGTCGCCGATGTGAACCTTCCGATCTGGCGACCGGGAGGCACAGGAATCTTGATAGACTTTTCTGAGCGAGGGTACACTATGAAAGCAACGAAAGCGGTATTGGTTGTGTTCTTTGTCATTGGCACGATTTCAGGTAGTGCCGTTGCCGACATCGTTATCGGCCATGTCATTGCGTTGGATGGTACTCTGACGACGCCGTGGGCGGATCATTCGAGCGTGATTATCGACAACTTCGATGGTCCGACGCCAGATGGGTGGGGTTATGACGGCAACTACCATATCGTATCCGGCAGCAGTTCAGGCTGGTACGCGGCTCCCAACCCGAATGAAACCCAGTATTTTTCGGTGCCCCAGGACGATACGGACGATCCCGCGGACCAATCGGCCACGGCCTCTTTCGGCAGTGGCGAATACAATTATCTCGGTCTCTTCTGGGGCTCGGTTGATGCCTACAACACAATCGAGTTCTTGAAGGAGAATATCGTGGTTGCCTCGTACACTGGGCTGGACGTTGCGCCGCCAGCGGACGGGGACCAGACTAGCCCAGATACAAACCTCTATGTGAACTTCTTGAACATGCCTCTGTTTGACACGGTTCAGTTTACAAGCACCAGCTTTGCATTCGAGCTGGACAACTTGGCCGTCGGGTACGTTGTTCCGGTTCCCGTTCCCGGTGCGGCGTTGCTGGGGTTTTTGGGTCTTGGTGCTGCGGGGCTGAAGCTTCGCAAGCGCGTGTAATCTCTTGAGTGAATCGGCGGCCGGCCGCCGATGGATATGAAACACTGCGGCGGTGAGGTCCTGTGAAGGGCCTCGCCGCCGTTGTTCTTGCGCTGTGGCGGGGGCGGTTTGTCAAAGTGCGGCTAATGGCTTGTTTGCGGCTGGCCGATGATATAGGATAGGCCCCGGTTGCGGGCAGGCCCTGCGGGTCGCGGGCGCCGCGACCGAAGGGCCGAGCCGCAGACGGAGAGGCCTGGCTGCCGGCTCGATCGACGCGACGTCGCGTCGCCGACGGGGCTGCGAACGATGTTTGTGATGAGGGAATGCCGTATGTCTGGTCGAAGTGTCAGTGGAAAGGTCAACGTCAAGGTCCTGGTCGTTCTGATTGTGGTCGTCGCGGCGATTGGTGTGTCGCTCGTGATGGCCCGGCAGATTCGGCGAGGGATGCGCACCGAGCAGGCCCGGGTGGCGGGCCACGCGGCTTTCGAGCAGCAGGACTGGCCGGCGGCGGCGCGGAACCTTGGCCGGTATCTGGAGCGTCATCCGGACGATATCGAGGCGCTTCGGAAATACGCCGAGGCTTTGGTGTCGATCCGGCCGATGGATACGCAGGTGGTCGGTGCGGCGATTTCGGCGCATCGCAGGCTGTTCGAGATGGACCCGGCCGATGAGACGCCGGCCCAGGAGCTGGTGACGCTCTATACGGTGATCGGAAACTTCGATGAGCTGGCTCAATTGGCGCGGACGCGGCTGGAGCGCGCCCCGGACGACCTGGAGGCGCCGCTGTGGCTGGCCGAGGCCCTGATGCGAACCGACAAGCGGGCAGAGGCGGCCGAGGCATTGGAGGCGTTTATCGAGCGGCTCGAAACCCTGCCTGATCGGCACGGCCAATACGTTCAAGCGTGCGTCATGATGAGCCAACTGGCCGGCGAACTCGCCGAGCCGCAGGAACAGCAGGGCCAGCCGGATCAGGACGCCCCGGGACCGCCCACTTGTCTGGACTGGCTCGACAGAGCGGTGGCGTACGACCCGGACTCGGCCGAGGCGCTCGTCCATCGGGCGCGGTACCGACGGCAACAGGCGGGGGCCGAAGAGACGAGCGACGAGGATCGGCCGGGACTCATGGCGCTGGCCCGAAAGGACCTGGAGGCGGCTTCGGCGCTCGATACGGACGATCCGCGCGTGCTCTACTCGCTCGGCGCCGAGTGGCTGGCCCACGGCGACCCCGTCTGGGCGAGCGGGGCGCTGGAGGCGATCGACGCGCTTCCGGAAGAGGCACTGACCGAGCACTTTTTCGATTTGGGCGACTGGCACGTGGCGCGGTTCCTTCTGGCGTCGGAGCTGGCGACGCGTCAGGGCGATGCTGCCCAGGCGGCGTCGCTGGCCGACGAGACGTTGGAGGCTGTGACCGACCCGCGCCGTCGGGCGCAGGTCCTTCCGTCGGCGATCGTGCTGTACGTGGCCGCTGGCCGGGCGTCTGCGGCCGAGGGGCGGCTGGCCGAGTATGAGGAAGCGGTCCGGACGCTGGAGATGGCGGTCGACGCTCGGCGACTGGCGAGTCTTCAGGCGCTGGTGGCGAGCGTTTTGAACCGGCCGCACGCCGTGATCAGTGCATTGGGGCCGGTCGTCCGGGAGGATCCGGCCGATGCGAGATTCTGGCGGCTGCTGGCCGACGCCTACAGCCGGAGCGGCCAGACCCAGCGGGCGGCCGAGGCATGGAGACAGTACAGCCGTCTCAATCCACACGACGCCGAGGCGATGCAACAACTGGCCAGGCAATACTCCCGGCTGGGCGAGTGGGACATGGCCTTCGAGACGGCGACCAAGGCCGAATCGATGGGGGCAACCGACCTGGCGGCGGTCCTGCTTCGGATCGGTTCGGGTATGAGCGTGGCCGTCGAACAGGGCCACGGGGCCGACTCGACCGCTTTGGCGGGATTTGCAGGCGAACTGGCTCACTTGCGGCAACAGCATCCCGACAACGTGAACGTTCGCATCTTCCAGGCGATCCTCGCCGGCCATCTGGGCCGGCCGGAGGAGACGGAGAAGGAATTGAAGCTGGCCATTGAAGAGTGCAGCGAGCCGCTGCGCGCGCGGATGCAGCTCGTCCGCCATTACATGGCCACCGATCGCAGAGATGAGGCGATCGCTGTTTGCGAGGCCGCCTGCGCGCAGCACCCCGAAGCTGCCGAGCCGTGGCTGGCGTTGGCGGACCTTCTGGTGGCCGCCGGCGATTATGGGGCTGCTCGCGATCGTCTTGAAGAGGGGTTGGCGGCTGTTGAGGCCGGCCAGAATCGGTCGGTATCGATCAAGTTGGCCCTTCTGGAGTTGATGCACGGCGAGCGTGCGGCGGGGCTCGAGATCCTGAGAACCTTGGCGGCTGAGGACGAACACGAGGTCCAGGCCCGTCTTCTGCTTCTGTCGGCGCGTGAGATTCAGCAGACCCCGGCGGCCGCTGTGCTGATCGACGAGTTGCGGGCGGCCGAGGGCGAGGGCGGCCTCTGGTGGCGTCTGCACCAGGCGGCGCTGTGGCTGGGCTCGGAGGACTGGCGTGACAGGCAGCAGGGGATCACCGATTTGCTGGAGCATTGCCTCGCTGGCAATCCGACGTGGTCGGCGCCCGCGTCGCTGCTGGCCCAACTGTACGAGCGATTGGGGGATTGGCAGCGGCTCGAGCAGACCTGCCGTCGGGGGCTTGCGGCCAACCCGGCGGCGACGGAACTTGCCGAGCGGTTACTGGCGATGCTCCAGAGACAGGGTCGTTTCGCCGAGGCCCAGCAGGTGCTCCAGCAGGTTCGGATGGACCCCGCCGCCACGAGCGCCTGGCAGGTTCGCGTTGCGGTCGGCACGGGGGACGTGTCCCGGGCGATGGATGAGTTGAGGCTCAGGATATCGAACGACGACCAGGATGCCAGCGGTCGAGTGGAGTTGGCGCGATTGTTGTATGAGGAGACGCAGGACGCCGCACAGGCGCTGCGCTATCTCGATGAGGCCCGTGCCGTCGCGCCGCAGTTGCGGACGCTGGCGGCTGTGACGGCCTCGATCTTGCGGTCTGAGGGCCGGGATGCCGAGGCCCTGAAGGTGATCAACGACTACGTAGCCGATCAGGAGAATTTTGAGGCCTATTGGATGCGGGCGGTGTTCCTGGCCGAGCAGGGCGATTTCGAGCGTGCCGAGCAGGACTACAAGAGACTGACCACGTTCGACGAGAATCGTGCGGCCGGATACGAGCTGCTGGGCAACTTCTACGCCGGTTCGCAGAGGGTCGGCGAGGCTGTCGCGGTGCTGGACGAGGGCCTGGCGGCGTATCCTGAGAGCGTGCGTCTGCAACGGGCGCTGATGCGGCTGCTGTTTGCGCGGGCCGAGCCGGGTGATCGAGCCAGGGCGACCGAACTGCTGACCTTGCTCGAAGCGCAACTGCCAACCGATGCCGAACTGGCGACCATTCGCGCCCAGCAGATGCTGGCCGACCCGACGCCGGAGGCGATCCAAGACGCCATCAAGAGGCTTGAGGCCGCCGTTCGACAGGACCCGACCGCTGTCCATTCGCATCTGACGCTGATCGGCCTGGCCATGCAACAGGGCAGGTATCGGGCGGCTTGTGATTATGCCGTCGAGGCGCTCGAGGCCAATCCGAACAACCCCGCACTGCTGGTGGCCCGCGCGCGAGCCGAATTGGCGGCCGGATACGCCCCGATGGCGATTCAGTTGTCGCGTTCGGTGTTGCAGGCGGATCCGAACCACGTCGAGGCCCGAAACGTGTTCGTCGATGCGGCGATGAGCAGCGGGGAGGCGCGTCTGCTGGAAGAGGCGCGAACGCGACTCGAATCGGCCCTGGGTCGCGAGCCGGCCAATGAGGCGCTGCTGCTTTCGCGGTCGCGTCTGCTGGTCGCCATGGAGCAGCCGAGAGCGGCGATCCCTGAACTGGAGGTCTATTGCCGAAGCGAGGCAGGCAGCGGCCGCCTGTCGGCGGTATTGATGCTTGCCGATTTGTATCGCCTCGCCGGCGATGCCGAGCAGGCCGAACGGTGGATCGAGCGGGCTGAGCGGATCGCTCCAAGGAATCAGGCGGTGGTCCATGCCCGTCTTCTCTGGCGGGTCTCGCAGGAGCGATGGGACGAACTCAAAGGCGTCAGCGCCGCCTATGTGGCTGCTGAGGAGCAGAATCCGATGATGGTGCTGCGAGGGGCGGAGGTCTTGCTCTCGCGTGAATCGATGGAACTGAAGGAAGAGGGCGTCAAGCTCTGCGAGCACGCGGTGACCCTGCTGCCGACCTCGATGCAGGTGCGTTTGATGCTGGCCTCCAACCTGTATCAGGTGGGCGATGCCGAGCGAGCCGAGCAGGTCTATCGGGCGTTGCTCAGAGAGCATCCGGACGAGGTGCGGATCCTCAACGACCTGGCCTGGATCATCCAGGAGCGCCATCAAGCGTTTGCGGAGGCGTTGGAGCTGGCGAACCGTGGTTTGCGGCTGTCACCGGACGATTTGCACCTTCTCGATACGAGGGCGACGATTCTCTCCCAAATGGAGGGCCGGCGTGCCGATGCACGGCGCGACCTCGAGCGATTGCTGAAGCTGTCGGTCTCCGATACGCCGCGCCGCCAGGCGGTGACGCTGGTGAAGCTTGGTCGCGTGTGTGCAGATCTCGGCGACGCGGAGCAGGCCCGGCAACACGCCGAGCGTGCCCTGGAGATCGATCGAAGCGCCCAGGTTCTGACGCCGGCCGAACGCGCGGTCATCTCGGAAATCCTGGAGACCCAGGGCGCTCATTGAGCGCCGTGCCGATTCGGTCTGATGGTCCGAAAACAGGAGCCTGCCCTCGGTGGCGGGCTCTTTTCGTTTTCGCACCGTTCAACTCCCATGACTGGTTGGACGATAAGATGGTAGCAGGATTCTCGAAATGGGCAGATGCCCCCCGGTATGCGGTCCAGCGCGTGGTGGATCGGTCGGGAAGGGGCCTGCCGGACTGGGAGGTGAAGGCGAATGCGAGTGGGCGTGGTTGGCGTGGGGTATGTCGGGCTGGTGACGGCGGCGTGTCTGGCCGATTCGGGTACGGATGTGATCTGTGTGGACAGCGACGAAGAGAAGGTTGCCCGTCTCCGCGAGGGCGTCATTCCGATCTACGAGCCGGGCCTGACGGAGATCGTCGATCGGACGCGTGCCACCGGCCGTTTGCGGTTCACCACCTCGCTGGCCGAGGCAGTGGCCGACTCGCTGCTGCTGTTCATCGCTGTTGGAACGCCGAGCGGAGAAGACGGCTCGGCGGATCTATCGGCCGTGTTCCGCGTCGCCGGAGACATCGCCGACTGCATGGACGGCTACCGCATCCTCGTTGCCAAGAGCACGGTTCCGGTCGGTACGCACGAACGCATCGCCGAGATTGTGGCCGCCAGAACGAGGCAGCCGTTCGACTACGTCAGCAATCCGGAGTTCCTCAAGGAGGGCTCGGCCGTCGATGACTTCATGAAGCCCGAGCGCGTGATCATCGGATCGACCGATCCAAAGGTGCAGGAGATCATGCGGCATCTGTATGCCCCGTTCATGCGCCGTGGCAATCGGATGATCTTCATGGACCCGGCCAGCGCTGAACTGGCCAAGTACGCGGCCAACTGCATGCTGGCGACGCGGATCTCGTTCATGAACGAATTGAGCGTGCTCTGTGAGAAAGTCGGGGCCGATATCGAGTCGGTCCGTGCAGGCATTGGCAGCGACGGGAGGATTGGCAGCGCCTTTCTGTTTGCCGGCGTGGGCTTTGGTGGCAGTTGTTTCCCCAAGGATGTTCGCGCGCTGATCCACACCGGCGACAGCCACGCTTGTCCGATGGACATCGTCAAGGCGGCCAAGGAAGCGAATCAGCGGCAGCAGGAACGCTTCGCCCGGCACGTGATCGATTACTACCGGCCGCAGAGCCGGGAAACGACTCTCGCGGTCTGGGGACTGGCGTTCAAGGCGCGGACCGACGATATTCGTGAGTCGCCCGCCGTCTTTTGTGTCGAGCAATTCCTCGAGGCCGGCATTGCCGTCAAGGCGCATGACCCCGAAGCGATGAAGACGGCCCAGGCGTATTTCCGAGACCGGATCGCGTTCTGCGCCGACTACTACGACGCGCTGGTCGGCGCCGATGGACTGGTGGTCCTGACGGACTGGCAGCAGTTCCGCAATCCCGACTTCGAGCGGATTGCCCGAAGTCTGAATCGGCCGGTCCTCTTCGACGGCCGCAACCTGTACGAACCGTCCTACCTCAGGGACATGGGTCTCGAATATCACTGCGTTGGCCGCCGAGCACGTGCGGAGTCGTCCGGAGCCGATCTCGGTGTCGCAACAGCCCTTGCAGAAGGATAGAAACCGTGTTTCTGATCAAGTCGTTTGCCACGCCGCTTGTCTGGGTCCTCGTCTTGTTGTTTGTGGGCTCGGTCCTGATGAAACTCCCGCGTCGCAAGACGGCGCCCAAGGTCGGCTGGGTTCTGGTGCTCGTCGGGACGCTGCTGCTATTGGTGTTCAGTCTTCCTCCGTTCGCCAATGCCCTGATCTACTCCGTCGAGTCCCGCGTTCCCATACCCGATGCCGAGGTTCTTTCGAATCTCGATGTCCTCGTGGTATTGGGCGGAGGCGGGTTCCCGTCCGGCGGTTTCCGCACCGAGGCGGAGTTGTCCGCTCGGTCTTATCCGCGTCTCTATCATGGCGTGCGGCTCTTTCAGCAGGGCTATGCCGACGTGATCGCCTTCTGCGGCGGTGAGGTCCGAGAGGGCAAGGAGGCCGAGGCCGAGATCATGAAGGCCATGGCCGTGCAGATGGGTGTCTCGCCTGAAAAGATCATCGTGGAGGCGGCGTCCAGCACCACGCATGAGAACGCCAGCGGCCTGGCCGAGCTACTGCCGGCCGGATCGAACCGGCGCATCGGCGTCGTGACGTCGGCGACACACGCCCTGCGTTCGGCGCAGACCTTTGCCCGGCACTTCCCCGACGATACGATCGTACCGGTCCCCGTCCACCATCAGTACGATGCGGACCCCTGGCGCATCAAGAATCTCCGACCCAGCATCGAGGCGTTTGCCCAGTCCACGGGCGCCCTGTACGAATGGATCGGCCTGCTCTGGTACGGCATCCGGCATTGATGTCGGCGATGCGCCTCAGACGCGATCAGCCGTCCCGAATCCTTCCGCAGGATTGAGTGGGGGCCGCGGTGTGTGCCAGGGGGCATATACCACGGCTGTGGCTCTGGGGTGGGGCTTGCGTTTGTCGAGAAATGTGATGACAATAGGATGGCCCGTCGGGTCGCGGTGGGTAACAATGGACTCTGTGTGGATCGGGACCGAGTGACCTGCGATGTGACGACGGCCAAAGCTGCGAATTGTGATGGGAACGATGGTGACCCCCATGCCGTACCGCCATATGACAGTCAAGGAGCTGGCCCGGATGATGGGCGCCGACGCCCGCCGGCTCGAACGCATGGCCCAGCGGGGGGAGATTCCCTGCCGGAAGGTCGGTGGCGAGCTGCGCTTCAACCGGGCTGAGATCACCGAATGGCTCCAGAAGAACATGGGTACGATGACGGACGATCATCTGGCGGAGGTCGATGCGGGCATGACCGCCCAGCGGCAACAACTGCAGAGCGAAGCGATCGTTCGACCCTTGTTGCGGCCGGAGGCGGTGACGGCCCAACTGAAATCGAGAGGCAAGAACAGCCTGCTGCGCGAGCTGGTGGCCCTGGCGCAGCGGACCGGCTTGGTCTACGATGAGCAGGCCCTGCTGGAGGCGGTGATGGCCCGTGAGGAAATGCACAGCACGGCCATCGACGGCGGCATCGCGATCCCGCACCCGCGCCGACCTCTGCCGTATGAGATCGCCGACTCCGTGCTTGTGGTGGCCAAGGCCAGCGGGGGCATCGTTTTCGAGGCGCCCGACGGCAAGCTGACCGACCTGTTCCTCCTGACGGCTTCGCAGGACGATGTACAGCACGTGCACATCCTGGCGCGGCTGTGCCGCATGCTCTGTGACAGCGGCTGGGTCGAACGACTGCGCGCATGTGAGACGAGCGACGAAATGATCGAGTTGCTGACCGAGCGCGAGGCGCACGTCATCGCGCAGTCGGTGTGAGTACGTCCGAAAAAGGCCGCCGCCGGGCCCGGCAAACGGAGATGGCGACATCCACGAGCGACGGAGGCGGTCTCGCGGAAGGCCGGGAACGATGCGATGCCGACGCGGGATTGCAAACTTCGCGGAGGGGCAATAGAATGAACAGATACGGAAACCGGTTCGATCGGGACCCGTTGGACAGGACTGCCTCTGCTGTGTTCGTTTGTTGGGGATGACCATGACGATTCGTCGCGCACGCCATTGTTTTGCTGCTGCACTGGGCGCTCTCGCTCTGCTCGGCATGGTTGCCGGGTGCATGATCGACTTGACCAGGGGCCGGGACTTCGGCGAGCCCCCGGTCTGCCAGGTCCACGCTCGCGTGATGCGCAAAGAGAAGGTCCCGCTGATCTCCGGCTACGATCTCTACGGGCCCGACTGGGCCCAAGCCGAGCGAGGGCACTTTCCACATTCCGACAGCCCTCGCCGCTGGGACGGCGACCTGACCGTCCACGGAGAATACGGCATTGCCTACGTTTGCCCGGGCTGCAACGAGGCGCGCAACCTCTGGCTGATCCAGAACCGCCCCGGCGTCGCCCGCGCCAAGGGCCTGATGGATTGACATCCGCGTGTCGGATGGATTGATGTGACGGCCTGCGAATCGACGCGGTGAAAGGGCAAGGGCTATGGTGCGTATGCATGTTGGGTGAGGGCGTAATCATGAAGATGGTGCGATATGGTGTTGGCGTGCTGGCCGTCGTCGTATTCACTGGCGTTGCGGCAGGGCGGTGGCTCCGACCTGACTACATTCCGTCCGAACGCTTGATCGCCAACGCCGAGGCCTATATCGCTGAGAAGCCGAACGACCCCAGCGGCTATTACACGCTCGGACGGATTCACTATCTGGCGTTTGCCAACAAGGCCTTTCTCGTCGGCGCCTTCGACGAGAAGACTCCGCCATCCGTCATTCAGCACTGGTGGTGGGAGGATTATCTCGATGGTGCCCGGCGCGCCGAGGCGATGCACATCACGTTCGAGGAATTCGGCATCAAGTCCACGGCCGACCTGACTGATGCAAATCGCGCAGCCTTCTACGAACGCGCCGGGGCAATCGAGGCCGAGCTGATCGCCACGGAGTGGCGACCGAAACCACCGACGACGGACAGGCTCATCGAGCACGCGGGCGCTGCGCAATGGAGCTTCTATCGGGCCGCCTCGCTCGATCCGAATAATGCGCTGTACGTTCTGGGTCAGGCCAGCCTGAGTGAGCAGTATCTGGAGTTCTTCGTCGAGATTGGTCCGGCTCCTATGCCGTCGGGCTTGAAGACGATCGTCCTCAACGCAGTCAAGCAGACCTACCTTCTGGCCTATGAACTGTCGGTCCGAGACGACCTCGCGCTGGAGTGGCTGCCTGTCGAGGGCCTTCGCTGCATTATCAGCTACGAGGCCGGCCGTGCATTCGTCCGCCTGTGGAAGGCCGAGCAGACGATCCCCTCAGAGGTGCAGGAGAAGATCGACGAGATCGAGACCAATCTGGCGACGTTCGAGTCGCTGCCAGTCGGGGCGATTACGCCGATCGTGCTGAGCCTGGAAGGGGCGGCGTCGCTGGCGGATCTGCTGGCCCCGGCGACGACCGTCTCGTTCGATCTGGACGGCGACGGCCGCACCGAGCCGCGCCCATGGGTCAAGCCGACCACGGGTTTCCTGGTCTGGGACCCAGGCCGCAGGGGCCACATCACTTCCGGCCGACAGATGTTCGGCTCGGTGACGTGGTGGATGTTCTTCCGAGACGGCTACCGAGCGATGGACGTGCTGGACGACGACCGCAACGGCTGGCTCGATGGGGAGGAACTGACCGGACTTTCGGTCTGGTTCGACCGCAACGGGAACGGCCGGTCCGATCCCGGTGAGGTGGTTCCCGTTGCCGATCTGGGCATCGTCGGCATCGCGACGCGACCGGACGGCTGGGACGGCGAGTCACCCATGTGTACGGCGGGACTGAGGCTTAAGGATGGGCGAATCCTGCCGACCTATGACTGGATTGTCCCGAGCGTCCGGCCCGATTCGCTTCAGACCGAATCGCTGCGGTAGATTCTCCGGGGCTCAGGCGGGCTTCTTCTCGGCCTTTGGGGCAGGGGACTCGGTCGAGGGGGTCTTGGTCTCTTTCTTGTCTCCGCTCTTGGCGGAGGTCGAGCCATTGTCCTTCTCGGCGGCCTTCTTGTAGCTTTCGGTGCGGTAGTCGGTCTGATAGAAGCCGGAGCCTTTGAATAGGATGCCTGCACCGGTGCCGATCAGCCGTCTCAGGGCCGACTTGCCGCATTCGGGACACTTGCGAAGCGGCTTGGCCGTGATCGGCTGGAACTCCTCGAACTTGTGTCCGCAACGTTCGCACGCATATTCATACGTCGGCATCGTGGTTACTCCGTCTCTGTGCTCTGACCGTCGTCCGCGGAGGGTGTTTCGTCCGTTGCCTCGTCCGATGGTTTGTCCTGTGGCGGCGCCTCCGTGCATGCCAGCTTATTGACAATGACCTTGCTGGGCCGAACGACGCGCCCGTTGAGCGTGTAGCCTTTTTGGAACTCTTCCAGGATCGTGTTGTCCTCGCGGTCGGGGTCCTCCCGTCGCATCATCGCCTCGTGACAGCTCGGGTCGAACGGCTCGCCCAGCGCCTCGATGGTCTGGACCCCATGCGATCGGAGCGTGTCGAGCATCTGATCGTAGACGATTCGAACGCCGGTCAGGACGGCCTCGACGCTCTCGGCAGCCTGTGACTTTTCGAACGTGTGCTCGAAGTTGTCCAGCATTGGAAGGAGCGTCTTGATGAGCATTTCCTTCTCATAGGCGATTGACTCGGCGACCTGCCGGGCCGCCCGCTTCTGGAAGTTGGCGTAGTCGGCGCTGACGCGCTGGAGCTTGCCGAGCAAATCGTCTCGTTCCTTCTGCATCTCGTCCAGTTGCGTGCGAAGCGATTCGATCTCTTCGTGTGTCGGTTCGTGTTTGGGCTTGCTCTTCTTGTCTTTCATCCGTGGTTCCCGAAATGTCGCTTGAGTTTATCGAAGAAACCCTGTGACTTGGGGGACACGTCTACGTTTTCGGTTTTGGCGAACTCGCGAAGCAACTCCTCCTGGCGAGCGTTCAGCCGGGCCGGCGTCTCCACGGTGACCTGCACCAACTGGTCGCCTCTTCGCCCCGAGCGCATATCCGGCAGGCCCTGGCTGCGGATGCGAAAGAGACTGCCGTACTGCGTCCCGGGCGGGATCTTGAGCTGCTTGGTGCCGTCGAGACTGGGTACGTCGATCGTCGCGCCCAGTGCGGCCTGGGTCATGCTGATCGGGACCACCGCAATCAGATTGTTGCCGTCGCGTTCGAGGAACTCGTGATTCTTGATGCGGACGTAGCAGTACAGATCGCCGTTGGGGCCGCCGCTTTGTCCCGGCTCGCCCTCGCCGGCCACGCGAATGCCCTGGCCCTCGTGGACCCCGGGGGGGATCTTGATGGTGACGGACCGCTTGCGGGGCACGCGCCCGCTGCCGCTGCACTGCGAGCAGGGACGGGTGATGACCTGGCCGGAGCCGTGGCATTGCGGGCAGGTCGATACCATCTGGAAGAACCCACCGCCCTTGGCGACCTGGCCGGAGCCCCCGCAGACGGTGCACCGACTCGGTTGGCTGCCACGAGCGGCACCCGTTCCGTTGCAGTCGGCGCAGCGATCCTGTCGAGTGAACTCGATCGTCTTCTCGGCGCCCTGAGCGATCTCGTTGAGCGTCAGTTCGACGCCGGTCTCAAGATCGTATCCGCGCGTCGGGCCGGATCGCCGACCGCCTCGGCGTCGTCCGCCTCCTCCGCCAAACATGCTGCCGAAAAAGTCGTCGAAGCCGAACATGCTGAAGATGTCCTCGACGTTCATACGCGAGAAGTCGTGCATGCCCGAGCCGCGCAGTCCTTCGTGACCGAACTGGTCGTATTGCTTTCGCTTCTCGGCGTCGCTGAGAACCTCATAGGCCTCGGCGCACTCCTTGAACTTCGCCTCGGCCTCTTTGTCGCCCGGGTTCTTGTCGGGGTGATACTTGATCGCCAGACGGCGATAGGCCCGCTTGATCTCATCGGCCGAGGCGTTCTTCTCGACGCCCAGGACTTGATAGTAGTCGCGTTTGGCCATAAGCAATCCGTCCGGCGTCGCGGCTCATCGGTTGTACAGGCATTCCCGCTTGCCGTGTCGTCCGGGGACGCACGACCTGCGGGGATGAGCCGCGCGCCGGCGCTGTAACTATCGAACCGAACCGGCGATCGGTTCGGCGTCCTCATCCTTCAACTCGGTGACCAGGACGTTGGTCGTCAGCATCAGGCCGGCGACGGAGGCGGCCATCTCGAGCGCCGTCCGTGCGACTTTTGCCGGGTCGATAATACCGGCCTTGACCATGTCTACGAATTCGCCGGTGTTGGCGTCGTAGCCGACGTTCTTGTCTTTCTCCAGCTTCTCGAGCAACTGGGCCACGACCACGTCGCCTTCGGCGCCGGCGTTGTCCACGATTTGAGCCGTCGGGCCCTTGAGGGCATGGGCGACGATGTCGAACCCGATCTTCTCATCGCCTCTGGCCTTGGTGCGGGCCTTCTCGACCTCTTTGATGGCCTTGAGGAACGTGACGCCGCCGCCGGCGACGACGCCCTCGGCCGTGGCCGCACGCGTGGCGTGCAGCGCATCGTCGAGCAGGTCCTTGCGCTCCTTCATCTCGGTCTCGGTGGCGGCGCCCGCCTTGATAACCGCGACGCCACCGGTCAGCTTGGCCAGCCGCTCTTGGAGCTTCTCGCGGTCGTAGTCGCTGGTGGTCTTCTCGATCTGGGCGCGAATCTGGTCGCAGCGGGCCTGGATGTCCTTCTTCTTGCCGGCGCCCTCGATGATCGTCGTGTTGTCTTTGTTGACGACGATCTTCTTGGCCTGGCCGAGCTGCGCCAGTTCGATGCTTTCCAGCTTGAGGCCGAGGTCTTCGCTGATGACCTGTCCGCCGGTCAGGATGCCGATGTCCTGGAGCATGGCCTTACGGCGGTCGCCGAAGCCCGGCGCCTTGACCGCACAGACCTTCAGGACCCCTTGCAGCCGGTTGATCACCAGCGCCGCCAGCGCTTCGCCCTCGACCTCTTCGCTGATGACCATCAGCGGACGGCCCGTATGGACGATCTTCTCCAGCAGCGGAATCAACTCGCGCACGTTGGAGATCTTCTTCTCGTGCAGCAGGATATAGGCGTCTTCCAGCACGGCTTCGAGCGTGTCGGCGTTGGTCATGAAGTACGGCGAGATGTACCCGCGGTCGAACTGCATGCCCTCGACCACGGTCAGCTCGTTCTCCATGCCCTTGCCTTCCTCGACCTCGATCACGCCTTCTTTGCCGACGGCATCGATCGCCTTGGCGAGGATCTCACCGACGGTCGCATCGTTGTTGGCGCTGATCGTCGCGACCTTGGCGATGTCGGCGTGGCCCTTGACGGGAACGCTGGCGTCCGAGATGAACTTGCTGGCGACTGCGGTGGCCTTGCCGATGCCGCGGTTCAGGGCCATCGGATTGGCCCCGGCGGCCACGTGCTTGAGCCCATCGAGGTAGATCGCCTCGGCCAACACGATCGATGTGGTGGTCCCGTCGCCGACGACGTCGCTCGTCTTGCTGGCGACCTCATTGACCATTTTGGCGCCCATGTTCTTGAACGGCTGCGGCAGTTCGATTTCCTTGCTGACCGAGACGCCGTCCTTGGTCACCTTGGGCGAGCCCCAGCTCTTGTGCAGTACGACGTTTCGGCCGGTCGGTCCGAGCGTGACCTTGACGGCGGCAGACAGCTCTTTCAAGCCGTCGCGCAGCTCGGCCCGTGCGGCGTCGTCAAACATCAATTGCTTTGCCATTGTTCTTCTTCCTCACTTAGTCCGTTCTTCCCGGCGGACCGGGATGTCATGCCGTTGTGGGTTGCGTCCTACTTCTCGAGGATGCCCAGCACATCGCTTTCGCGCAGGATCACGTATTTCTGGCCGTCGATCTCGATGTCGTTGCCCATGTACTTGCCGTAGATGACCTCGTCGTTCTTCTTGACGGACATGGGGGCGCGCTTGCCGTCGTCCTGAACCTTGCCCGGGCCCATCCATACGACCTTGCCGATCTGGGGCTTCTCCTTGGCGGTATCGGGCAGGAAGATCCCTCCAGCGGTCTTGTCCTGGGCCTCCAACGGCTTGATCACCACTCTATCGTCCAATGGTTTGAGCTTCATATCCTGTTACTCCTTCACCAACAAGTTTTCAATGCGGTTGCTGTGGTTTCATTCGTCGCTCATAGCATGCACGGCGATGCCGGCCGGGGGCTACATCATGCCGCCCATGCCGCCCATGCCGCCCATGCCGCCCATGCCACCCATGCCACCCATGCCGTCCATGCCGGGGCCGCCGGGGGGCATATCATCTTCGTCCTTGGGCTTTTCGGTCACGAGGCAGTCGGTCGTCAGCAGCAACCCGGCGATGCTCGCGGCGTTTTGCAGTACGATGCGCGTGACCTTGGCCGGGTCGATGACGCCTGCCTTGACCAGGTCCTCATAGGCGTCGGTGTCGGCGTTGTAGCCGAAGCCGTTCTTGCCTTCTGCGACCTTGCTAACCACGAGGTTGGGCGTCGCACCGGCATTGTCGGCGATGTAGTAGCAGGGCATCCGCATGGCCTTGGCCAGAATCTCAGCCCCGGTCTTCTCGTCTCCCTTGAGCTTCAGGCTCGTCACTGCTTCGATGCAGCGAATCAAAGCGACGCCTCCGCCCGGAACAATCCCCTCTTCGATGGCCGCGCGCGTGGCGTGCAGGGCGTCCTCGATGCGGGCCTTGCGTTCTTTCATCTCGGCTTCGGTGGCGGCGCCGACGTTGATCTGCGCGACGCCCCCGGTCAGCTTGGCGAGACGCTCCTGGAGCTTTTCGCGGTCGTAGTCGCTGGTGGTAATCTCGATCTCGTCGCGAATCTGCTTGATCCGTCCGTGGATGGCCTCCTGGGTCCCGGCGCCCTCGACGATGACCGTGTTGTCGTTGTCGATCGTCACCTTCTTGGCCTGGCCGAGCTGCGAGACGCTGATGTTGTCCAGTTCGATTCCCAGGTCCTTGAAGATGGCCTCGGCGCCCGTCAGCACGGCGATGTCCTGGAGCATGGCCTTGCGTCGGTCCCCGTACCCGGGTGCCTTCACTGCCGCGACCTTCAGCACGCCCTTAAGCTTGTTGACGACCAGCGTCGCCAGCACTTCGCTCTCGACGTCCTCGGCGATCACCACCAGCGGACGCTTGGTCTGTGCGATCTTCTCCAGCAGTGGAACCAGCTTGGCGATCGTGCCGATCTTCTCCTCGTGGATCAGAATGTAGGGCTTCTCCAACTCGCAGACCATCTTGTCCTGGTCGGTCACGAAGTGCGGGGACATGAACCCGCGATCGAATTGCATCCCCTCGACGAATTCCACGTTCGTCTCGAAGCTCTTGCCGCTCTCGACCGTGATGACCCCGTCGCGTCCGACACGTTGGAAGGCCTCGGCCATGATCTTGCCAATCTCGCGGTCGTTGTTGGCCGAGACGGAGGCGATGTTGACGATGTCGTCGGTCTTGCCGATGTCCACCGGCTTGGCCAGCGTCTGCAGCTTGGCGACGGCGGCCTTGGCCCCCTCTTCCATGCCGCGCTTCAGTGCCATCGCGTCGGCTCCGGCCGCCAGGTTCTTGTAGGCCTCTCTGAACATCGCCTCGGTCAGGACCGTTGCCGTGGTCGTCCCGTCGCCGGCGATTTTCGACGTTTTGCTGGCCGCCTCTTTGACGAGTCTGGCCCCGAGGTTCTCGCCCTTGTCGCTCAGTTCGATCTCTTCGGCAACGGTCACGCCGTCTTTGGTCACGTTTGGGCCGCCCCAACTCTTGTCCAGCACGGCGTTGCGGCCTCGTGGGCCCAGCGTCGCCTTGACCGCCTTGGCCAGTTTCTCGACCCCGGCCAACAGGCTGGCTCGTGCCTCAGCTTCGAACGCCAGTTCTTTTACTGCCATAATTGCGTGCCTCCTTAATTTGCATGCGTCATAAACATACTCAGGCCATACCTACTGCGTAGATGCACCTGACCGTGCAAAAGATATACCAGCAGCTTCAGTGGTCTGGCCTCAAATTGTCATGTGGCTGATAAGTTCTTTTCTTTCTTTCGGTTACGGCCGATCGCAATCGCCGCGTCCCCTGACGAAGCGCCACAGCCGCCTGTTGCCGGTGCCAATTCCGGCAGATGCCCACCTCCGGCACACGCCAACTTGACAGCCGCTGCGGCAACCGATCGCCCGCCAGGCTGACCGCCGTGCCGGGTCTGCATGTCTTGTGGATCACAGGGGGTGATCGGTTCGAGGGCCGATGAGGCTTGAACGGGATTCGTGGGCTGCTACAATCGGGCCGTGAAACGGCTTTGGCCGACGAGATCCCAACGATTTTCAGGGGCTTACTGGGTTTGTGGGAGGTCCAACCGACATGGATCAAGAGACCGAGATGGGTAGCTGGAGACCTCTTCCATTGCGTGCCGTCCTGCTCTTCTGCCTCGTCCTCGCCGGTCCGGTTCCATCGGCCTGGTCGGCCGAGGCGATGACGATCGCCGAGGTGGAGGGGGCGTATCGCGTCGTTCTGGCCGGGCGGGAGTGCGTTCGGTTTTCGGCGCCGCAATTGGCGACGTGTGAACCGCCATGCGTGGACATCCGCGAGGCCGCCGACGGTTGGAGGCGCGTTCGCATGACGTGGGACGTGGCCGAGCCGGTGGCCCAGGACGAGCTCTCGATTCCCTTCGATCTGGCAATCGAGCCCGACTTCTGGTGGGCGCCGCATCTGGCGCCTGAGGAGGGGTACGTGGTCGCTCAGCATGTTTTTCGCGCGCCGGCGATGATCGTGCAGCGTGGATCTCTGACGCTGGTCGTTGTCCCCGACCTCGATGCCGTCGGTCGGCGGTCCGAGAACCCCTGGTTCATGGACTACGACGCGACGCGGAACAAGATGTGGCTGGGCATGACTCGCACGGTGATCCCCGAGCACGTGTTGTTCAAGAAGACGCCGGGGATGACGTTCACGCCGGGGCCGGTGGAGTTGAGCTTCTTCATCACCGCCTATCACGACGGGGGCGAGGTGCGGAATCCCTGGTCGAAGGTCGCCCGCTTTCAGTGGAAGCGGTGGGGCGGTCCGCTGCTGGCCAAGGGTGAGCCGCTGCCGGCACCGCTGGGAAACTACGTGCGTCATACGTACGACTGGGCGTTCGACGGCTGGGGCGATTTCGTCTGGCAGGAGTTCGAACTTGATGGCGTCCGGGTTGGGGCACCTCAGTTCATCGTCAACATCTCGCAGTCGCCCAACTATCCCGGCCCGTGGTATCAGCGGGAGTTTCTGTCGATCTGGAATCAGGCGTGGTTCTCGTCACTGCGGAGCGCCTCGGGCCTGTTTCGCTACGCCCGGCAAACCGGAGACGATGTGCTTCTGCGCAAGGCCCGCTTGACCAAGGCGCTGGCGTTGGCGGCGCCGATGAAGGATGGGCTTTTTCCGGCGGTTATCGGCACGGCCAACGAGACCGTCGAGATCGAGGGCCGCAGACTCCCGCGGTCGCGAGGGTGGGAGCATGCGTTCTGGAGCAATTCGAACCGCTGCCCGCACGACCACGGCATCTCCACGCAATGGTACCACGTGTTGGACGCCAGTTGGACGGCGCTGCTGATGTTGCGCTGGCACGAGCAGTTGGAGCCGGATGCGCGCCTGCTCGACTACGCGCGCACGTACGGCGACCGATTGGTCACGTTGCAGGACGACGAAGGTTTCTTCCCCGGCTGGCTGCACCCGGAAACGCAGAAGCCCGGTCCGGTGATGAACCGCACGCCGGAGAGCAGCATGAGCGTGACATTTCTGCTCAAGCTCGCTGACGTGACGGGCGAAGCGAAATACCGCGAGGCCGCCGTTCGCGCAATGGATGTTGTGGTGCAGGAAGTCGTTCCCGAGGGCCGCTGGGAGGACTTTGAGACCTATTGGTCCTGTTGCGGGTGGGGGCGCGATAGGTACCTGGGCAAGAAGATCGCGCGCAATGCGATGCACAAACAGAACAGTCTGTCGATCTTCTGGACCGCCGAGGCATTGCTGGCGACACATCGGGCGACAGGCCAGTTGCGATACCTCCAGTGGGGCCGGCGCACGCTGGATGAGCTGGCGATGTGTCAACAGGTCTGGCAGCCGCCGTTCATCTACGTGCCGGCGTTGGGCGGTTTCGGCGTGATGAACTGCGACGGCGAATGGAACGACTCGCGTCAGACGCTGTTCGCCGAGTTGTTCCTCGACTACTACCGCGAGACGGGGGAGCCGACCTATTTCGAGCGAGGCGTCGCGGCGCTGAAGTCCGGCTTCATCATGATGTACTGTCCGGAGAACCCCGCCGTGCAAGAGATGTGGGAGAAGGTGTATCCCTGGTTTGGCCCCGAAGACTACGGCTTCACGATGGAAAATTACGGGCACGGGGGGCGTACCAGCCCCGAAGGCGAGGGGATGGGCGTCTTCACGATCTACGATTGGGGCAACGGCGCGGCGGCCGAGGCGGCGACGCGGATCCTCGACCGCTACGGCCACGTCTATATCGACCGCTCGCGCGGGCGGGCGTTCGGGATCGACAAGGTGCAGGTTCGCCGTTCAGGCGAAGGATGGGAACTGGTCAACGAGACGGCCAAGCCGAGATCGCTTCGCGTGGTCTTCGACGACGGCGCCGTGCAGACCGTGCCGATCGAAGGCAGGGCGGTCATTGATCTGTCGGCCGTGCGGCAGGGGGCTCCGGCTCAACCGTAGAGCGGCCGGCTCACATCTGGGCATTGGCCCAGCGGATGGCGGCCCGCAGCAGTTCGTTGGCGTCCTGGAGGTTGAGCTTCTCCTTGATGTGGGCGCGGTAGGTCTCGATGGTCTTGACGCTCAGGTACAGCTTCTCGGCCATTTCCCGCGTTCCATAGCCCTCGCCGATCAGGCGGAAGACCTCGAGCTCTCGGTCGCTGAGCCGATCGACCGGCGAGGTGCCTTTCTCGCCTGGCCCGGCGGTGATCCTGCCAACCATCTTGGCGGCCATGCCCGGGCTGACGTAGACCGTCCCGGCCAGGACCCGGCGGATCGCGCTGACCACCTCTTCGGGCGCCTCCTGTTTCATAATATAGCCTCTGGCCCCGGCGCGCAGGGCCCGTTCAGCGTAAAGGGCCTCGTCGTGCATGGACAGGGTCAGGACGGGCAGGCTGGGAAACTGGGTCTTGATGTCCTTGATTAGGTCGATCCCACTGCCCGTCTTCAGGGAAACGTCGACGATGACCAGGTTCGGTTTCAGCGCGTGGATGGCCTGCATGGCCTGTTGGGCATCCTCGGCCTGCCCACAGATGTGCAGATCGTCTTCCTGGTCGATCAGTTGCACCAGACCCTGTCTTACGATGGGATGGTCGTCCACGATGACGATGCGATGCTGTTTCGGCCGGTTCGTCTTGCCTTGCGTCCTTAAGGCCATGCCTGAACTCCCCTTCGTTTGCTCCTGATCCCCAGAGCGGACCCATTATAGGTGCAGACGCGGCTCAATCAACAGAAATCGACGTCGGATTCGCCATCGGATATTGCGATGACCTTGTGGGATTGCGATGCGGCTCCATTGCACCCAAAAGCCTATCTGGGCATTGGGGTATCGGGGATTTCCCGATAGGTCAAGCAAGGCGAAACCGTATGGAGGAACCAGCGAATGCCCGATTTCCACAGATTCGCCATGTGCTACGATGACATGCAGATTTATTGACAACTAATAGAAGGGGTTTACTATGGATGATGTAAGGCTCTTGAGAAGCTATGCGGCCGGTGACGAAGGGGCGTTTCAGGAACTGATGAGTCGCTATCGCGACAGCGTCTATGCCTTTCTGCGTCGGTTTCTCAGCCGCTCCGATCTGATTGAGGACGTGTTCCAGGAGACATTCCTTCAGTTGTTTGTCAGTCGGGATACGTTCGATGTGTCCAGGCCGCTGCGGCCATGGTTGTTCACCATCGCGGCCAACAAGGCCAAGGACGCTCTGCGACGTATGCAGCGGAGCCAGATGACGCAACTCGGCAACATGTTCGACAGCGATGAGTCCACAATCGACGACGTGCTCAACACATTGGACCACGACGAGCGAATGCCGTACGACGATCTGCTCCGCGATGAGCGGGCCGCCTCGGTCAAGCGTGTCATCTCTCGAATGCCGGCCAAGCTGCGTGAAATCATCGTGCTGGCCTACTTTCACAAGTTCGCCTATGCGGAGATCGCACAGATTCTGAACATCCCCATCGGGACAGTCAAGAGCCGACTCCACACGGCCGTGGGGCGCTTTGCCGAAGATTGGGAGGCCGTGGCCCTGTGTGAGATGGCGACTTGATGGACCGTCTCGTCTGACCCGATGATGCCTGAGGAGAGTCGATGGAAGGATGCAAGGGGTCGTCCACGCTGTGGGGCTGAGGGATTGGGGGGGGTGTGAGCGAAAGGTGCTGGACCGCCGCTCATACCTCCAGCGGTCTCAATTTGGGTGGGCTGACAGCCGCCTGAGGATCTCGGACTTGTTGTCCCAGCGGTGCGTGTCGATCTCGGTCGCAGCGAAGAAATCGTCGGTCCACAGCCCGCACCACCATGTCCACAGCCTTTTCAGCGCTTTCATCGCTCGTTCCTTCCTTCCTCAGGTCCTCGGGTTCCAGATTTCCCCGTTCCGGCCCACGCCGGGAACTTCGGAGTGCTCTCTACCCCTTAGAGGCGCAAGCAGAAAGGGCGGTCACGCGGCATTTGGGGGATTCTGCATGCGCAAGTCCCCGACGGCATAGGGTGTCGGCTGTGCGTCCGTGAATGGACAGCGTGAATCCAGCCTACAACTGGCGCTTGATCGCCTGGGCGTGGATCGTCTCGAAGATGTCCTTGATGAACTCGGCGTCGAGGCCCACCTTCTCGGCCTTGGTGATGTGGTCCTCCAGCAGGTTCTCCCACCGCCCGAGCTGCAGGACCGGGACGTTGTGCTGCTGCTTGAGCCGGCCGATCTCCTCGACCCACTTCATCCGCTCGGCCAGGTCCTCGATGATCTTCGCGTCGATGTGGCTGATCTCCGACCGCAGCCGGGCCATGTGCCGTTTCAGGTCGCGGTCGGTCACGGTGGCGTCGCGGGCCCGAAGCCTCTCGAGCATGTGGCAGAGGTCTTTGGGCGTCAATTGCTGCTTGGCGTCGCTGAGCGCCTCGTCCGGGTGAACGTGCGATTCGATCATCAGCCCGGTGATGCCCAGATCCAGCGCCATCTGCGCCACCGGCTCGACGAGGTGGCGCACGCCCGCGATGTGGCTCGGGTCGCAGATCAGCGGCAGGTCGGGCAGCCGCCGCTTCAGCTCGATCGGGATCTGCCAGTTGGGCTGGTTGCGGAACTCGGTCTCGACGTACGCCGAGAACCCCCGATGCAGGGCCGCCAGCTTGCGGATGCCCACGTCGAAGAGCCGCTCGACGGCCCCCAGCCAGAGCCCTAGATCGGCGTTGACCGGGTTCTTCACGAGCACCGGGATATCCACGCCCCGAAGGGCATTGGCGATCTCCTGCACGCTGAACGGGCTGACCGTGGTGCGGGCCCCGATCCAGAGGATGTCCACGCCGGCCTTGAGGCACAGCTCGATGTGCTCGGTGTTGGCGACCTCGGTGGCGGTCGGCAGGCCCGTCTCGTCCTTGACCGCCTTGAGCCAGTCGAGCCCGACGGCGCCGATGCCCTCGAAGGCGTTCGGCCGGGTGCGGGGCTTCCACACGCCCGCCCGGAACGCCTTGACGTGCGAGGACTTGACCAGGCCTTTGGCCGTGACCAGCATCTGCTTGAGCGACTCGGCGCTGCACGGCCCGGCGATCACCCACGGGACCTGGTCCTGCGGTAGCCACGACTCGACCGGCGCAATCGCCCGGCTGAGCTTCTTCAAAGGTTCCATGCCGTCTTTCAAAACCGTCCTGACCTCACCAGAGGTTGTCCATTTCCAGCCCAAACTCCCACGATCGCCCCATTATACCCGCCCGGCCCCCCATGTGCCATACGAAACGTCGCGCCGGATGCGTAGAAGCGTCGTTCATCGTGGGCTCGTAAGAGCCTTGTCCCTTCAATCCGGTTCAGGGCGGGCTCTGAGCGCCGCTGAAGGGGTCGGCCTGGCTCGTCAGGTCTGCGCACGCCCCTGTGCGTCTTGGGCTCATCCGGTTTTTGGGTACATCTGAGTTGAACGATATGGACAGGCCGACTTATCCAGAGGTTCTTCAAGGGATTTAAGGATAGCAGTCAAGCATGTCCACGAGCTTATGGTATCATGGGTTTGGGATTCGCGGCTACCCGATGCCCGATCTTCCGATAGGTGTGTTGCATCGAACGATGGAGAAACAAGTGAAGACCAAAGGACAACTGGAGGCCGAGATCAGTGAGGCCATCATCAGGTTCGAGAAGGAGTACATGGGCCGCGGTCCTGATGAGACCAAGACCTACATCCTCGATGATATGGTCTTGGTGCGATTGCGCGGTGTGTTGACACCGGCGGAGAAGAACCTGGCCCGGATCGACGGCGGCAGCCAGGGACGTGCCCTGATCAAGCAGGTGCGCATCGAACTACTGGAGAAGGCCCGAGCCATGCTGGAGGCCCTCATTCAGGATATTACCGGGTGCAGGATGCGGAGCCTGCATACCGACATCAGCACCACGACCGGTGAGCGAGTTATCATCTTCACACTCGACGGTCCTGTGCAGTTCGAGGATCGCGAGGGCGGGCCGCAAAAAAACGGGAAAGATGCTTGACAGCAGGTATCTTGCCGAATAGTATACGGTTCTGTGCTTTTCGACAGTACAGGCAGATTGACAGGGGGCCGCGCTGACGCGGCCTGCTGAAGAATAGGCCGTCAGGGAGTCCAGGATCGGGCTGCTAGCGGTTTTTTTTGTTTGCCTGCCGAGGCCTCAAGCACGTTGACGGCGGCCCGCACGGGTGGCCGGTCGAATCGCTGGTCCGCGAGTGCCCTTGTCGGGGTACATTCGCCTTCCTATGGACCATTCCCTTTGGAACGCATAAGCACTGGATGCCCGGGCTTTCTCCATAGCATCGTCTGGAGGTGTGCGTCGGACTCCGGATGAAGGAAAGGTAATCTCGTGCGCAAGGGCTTGGAAGAACAGCAGCAGATCGAAGAGGTGGTGACGCGGTTCGCTGGCGACTATATGTCGGCACGGCCGGAGTCGGTCCTGGTGGACCTGCATGACAGCCACGTGCTCGTCACCTTGCGGCAAGTCGTCTGCCCGGCCGAGCGGGAGTATGCCCGGGAACGCAGCTCGCGAGAGCGCCTGGAAAGGCTGTTCTCGGAAACGTTTGACACGGTCAAGGCCGAACTGGAGACGGCGGTGGCCCGGATTGTGGGAGGCACGGTTCGGCAGTCGCGCCTCAGTGTGGATGCGTTAACGGGTGACGCAGTCGTGGTGTTCTTCATGGAGCAACCGACTTCACCAAGACCTGAGAATCAAAGCAATGGATACGGGGAGTGATCCGAGATATGGACAAACAAATACTTGAGAGGTTAACGCTTCCGGCTTCAACGCGGGAGGTTCTTGAGAAGGCTCGGTCCGTCAGCCTTGCGTCGAGCATACAGGAACTCGAGGATATGGCCTGTGGCGGCCGCGACAACCGTGAATGGACGGTTTCGTACACGCTGGCGGACGGCCGGAAGGTGGATGAGGCCACCGTTGTGCGTGTCAAGAACGGCATCTCCGCCAACTACACGGAGCCGTACATGCGGCGTCGGGATCCGGACTGCATGGTCGTGGCCGACGCCAATCCATCCGATAAGCCCCGTTTCCACGAGCGGTACGGCTACTCGTTTGAGAGAATACGGCTGGAGACCTTCGCCTGGCTGGTGGAGCAGGATCTGGCGGTGTTCGCCTTTGAAATGGGATCGCCCGGTCTGGGCGGCGACGCGCTGGCCATCTGCCCGGCCAACGCGGGCTTCTTCGCCTTCGGCTTGGGGCTCTTGCAGCGGGTCGCCAACATCGCGAAGATCACCCGGCCCTTCAAGCCCTCGTTCATCATCTACGTGGCGCCGCCGTTTCGCCATACCCACTTCGACGGACGCCAGGTTGTGGTGCACAACCGCACGGAGGTGCACGAGATGTTCTCATACAACCTCTATCCCGGCCCGAGTGCCAAGAAGGGGGTCTACGGGGCCCTGATCGAGATGGGCGTCCGGCAGAACTGGGTCACCGCCCACTGTTCGGCCGTCCAGGTCGTGACGCCCTACGACAACATCGTGACCTTTATGCACGAAGGCGCCAGCGGCGGGGGCAAGAGCGAGATGCTGCAGCAGCCGCACCGTCTGTCGGATGGACGGATTCTGATCGGCCGCAATGTGGTGACCGGCGAGGAGCGATTCCTGGAGATTCGCAGGACCTGCGACCTGCATCCGGTCTGCGATGACATGGGGCTGTGTCATTCGGCCCTGCAGGAAAACGACGGGAAGCTACGGATACTGGATGCCGAGAGCGCCTGGTTCGTTCGTGTCAATCACATCGCCGGCTACGGTACGGACCACGATCTGGAACGCCTGACTGTGGCCCCGCCTCGCCCGTTGTTGTTTCTGAACGTCGATGCCGTGGCGGGCAGCACCGCATTGATCTGGGAGCATGTGCAGGATGAACCGGGCGTGGCCTGCCCGAACCCCAGGGTCATCGTGCCAAGGGAAATCGTGCCGGGCGTTACAGGAGAAAAGGCGGCCGTTGACATTCGTTCCTTTGGCGTGCGCACGCCCGCGTGCACGAGGGAACGGCCCACATACGGCATCCTCGGACTGTTCCATGTTCTGCCGCCTGCGCTGGCCTGGTTGTGGCGTCTGGTGGCGCCGCGCGGCCACTCCAATCCGAGCATCGTTGACGAAGGTGCGATGAGCAGCGAGGGCGTGGGCAGTTACTGGCCCTTCACCACGGGGCGAAAGGTGGATCAGGCCAACCTGTTGCTACAGCAGTTCGTCGATGCCCGCCACACTCGCTATATCCTGACCCCCAATCAGCATATCGGGGCGTGGGAAACCGGCTTCATGCCTCAGTGGATGGCGAGGGATTATCTGGCGCGACGGGGACACGCCCGGTTTCTTTCGGACCAACTCGTGCCCTCCCGATGTCCGCTCCTGGGCTATGCTCTGGAGAGCATCCGCATCGAGGGCATCATGGTTCCACGCCCGTTCTTCCAGGTCGACAGCCAGCCCGAAGTCGGTGTCGATGCCTATGACGCAGGCGGCCGGATCCTGACCGCGTTCTTCCTGGAGCAGATCCGCAAGTTCCTCCAGCCGGATCTGCATCCTCTGGGCCGAGAGATCATCGAATGCTGCCTGTCCGACGGCACGGTGCAGGACTATGAACCGTTCATTGCCGCCGACCATTTGTGAATCCGTATGAACGAAGCGTGTGAGATTATCTGTCCCACTGTTGCGAGCGAAACGTGAGATGACGGAATCAGGCACAATCCCGGCAGTCTTCCTGGACCGCGATGGCACCCTCATCGAGGACCGTGGGCACTTGCGCAGCCCGTCGGAGGTCGTGTTCTTCCCGGACACGATCCGCGCGCTGCGGCTGCTCCAGAAGACCTTCAAGCTGTTCATCGTGACCCATCAGCCGGGCATTGCGGAAGGGACCGTCCAGGCGGCCGAGGTGGCCCGGGTGAACGACCATGTCGTGAGGCGCCTGGCTCGGGCCGGCATCCGCATCGAGCGGGTGTACTGCTGCCCGCATCGGCGTTCGGACAACTGCGGGTGCATCAAGCCGAACGTGTATCACTTGGGCATCGCTGCCCGTGAATTCGGCATCGATCTGGGCAAATCGTTTGTGATCGGCGATCATCCACACGACGTGGAACTGGCCCGCAACGCCGGAGGGACCGGGATCTATGTCCTGACCGGTCATGGGACCAAGCATCGCCAGGAGTTGCCGGCGGGGGCCTTGGTGACCTCGGGGATTCGGGAGGCTGCAACACTGATTCTGGAGACGTCCGGCTGTGCGAAACGCCCGTATAGGCCGCCCAGCCAGACGAAGAGGGCCGCCGTCATTCTTCGGAAGGGAGGCGTGGTTGCCTTTCCGACCGAGACGGTCTATGGCCTGGGCGCCCATGCCTTCAATGCAAGGGCCGTGGCCAGGGTGTTCGAGATCAAGGGCCGCCCGCGCTTCGACCCACTGATCGTCCACGTCTCCAGCTTCGAAGAGACGGAGGCGGTTGTTGCCGATTTCCCGCCTGTGGCGCGGGAACTGGCCGAACGGTTCTGGCCGGGCCCTCTGACTCTGGTCCTGCCCAAGTGTGCTCAGATCCCAGACATCGTCACTGCCGGACTGCCCAACGTGGCCCTTCGCATGCCGGATCACCCGTTGGCGCTGGCCCTGATTCGCCAGGCCGGCAGGCCGCTGGCTGCGCCCAGCGCCAATCCGTTCGGACGGATCAGTCCCACGACGGCCGAGCATGTGCGGAAGCAACTGGGCCAGGAGGTTGACATCGTGCTCGACGGCGGGCCCTGCCGCGTGGGCATCGAGTCCACCATCCTGTCGCTCGTCGACGGCAGGCCTGTGCTTCTGCGAGCCGGAGGCGTCGCTGTGGGGGATATCGAGATCGTTGTGGGCTCGGTGCTTCGGCCGCATTCGGACCCTGATCGTCCCGCGGCGCCGGGGCAACTCGCCCGGCATTACGCTCCGCGAACGCCGCTGGTCTTTCGTGGCGAGGCTGACCCGTCGGCCGGCACACTTCGGAGTGGGCTGTTGTCCTTCCGGGAGCCTTCCAGGACAGAGGGATTCGCAACCGTCGAAGTCCTCTCGCCCGGCGGCGACCTGAGGGAGGCGGCCGCCAACTTGTTTGCCGCGCTTCATCGGCTGGACAGCCTAGGGCTCGACCTCATCGTGGCCGAGGCCGTTCCCGATACAGGTCTCGGCCCGGCCATCAATGATCGTCTCCGCCGGGCTTCCCTTGGTTCCGGCCCCACGGAGAAGGTGACGACGGGGTGCGGGACGGACCGCAGACTATAGGCAATGTGACTTGGAAAGGAAACAACAGAAATGGCAGCTCTCGTATCGATCGTCATGGGAAGCAAGTCCGACCTGGAAGTCATGTCCGAGGCCGCAAAGGTGCTGCGGGAATTCAACGTGCCGTGCGAGTTGCGCGTGATCTCGGCACACCGCACGCCGGATCGAGCGCATCAGTTCGGTCGCTCGGCGAAAGCGCGAGGCGCAAAGGTGATCATCGCCGGCGCCGGCAAGGCCGCTCACCTGGCCGGGGTCATGGCGTCGCTGACCACGTTGCCTGTGATCGGCGTGCCCATGACGACCTCGGATCTGGGAGGGTTGGATTCATTGCTCTCCACCGTGCAAATGCCGGGCGGTATTCCTGTCGCCACCACCGCCATCGGCAAGGCTGGCGCCCAGAATGCCGGCTTGCTGGCCGTCTCCATCCTGGCCCTGACGGATGACAGGCTGGCCTCTCAGCTCGATGCCTATCGGGAGAAGATGAGCCGGCAGGTTGAGCAGGCGGATGCCGACGTGCAGGGGACGAGCAATGAGGCATGACAGACGTCCTTCGGTTCGGATGGCGGGTATGCTCCGAAGCGTCCGCATAGCCAATCGCGGCGAGATTGCGGTGCGGGTCATTCCGTTTCATCAGAAGATCCGGGAGCACGAGTGCTCTGCCAAAGGACAGTACTCGACGAAGCTCGTGGAAAGCCGGCTTCTGTGTCAGGACAAGAAAGGATGAGCACATGCACATGCTCTTGAAGGATCGTGTCGGCGAGCAGGTCCTCCTGCTGGGCAACGAGGCCATTGCCCGGGGGGCCCTGGAGGCCGGGGTTGCCCTGGCCGCGGCCTATCCGGGGACTCCCTCTTCGGAGATCGCGCTGCAGTTCTTCCAGATCTCTCAGGAGAGCGACCTCTATTTCGAGTACAGCGCCAACGAGAAGGTTGCCCTGGAAGTCGCGGCCGGCGCCGCCATGTGCGGCCTCAAGACCATGGTCACCATGAAGCACGTCGGGCTCAACGTCGCCTCGGATGCCTTGATGACCCTGGCCTATACGGGAATTGTGGGCTCGCTGGTGCTCGTTGTGGCCGACGATCCGTTCATGTTCTCCAGCCAGAACGAACAGGACTCCCGCTGGTATGGCAAGCTCAGCGGCCTGCCGATCCTGGAGCCCTCCACGGTGGCCGAGGCCAAGGACATGGCCGCCTACGCCTTCGAGCTGTCAGAGGAACTCAAGCTGCCGGTGATTCTGCGCACCACCACGCGCATCAACCATTCCAGCGGCATGGTGACTCTGGGCCGCCTGCTCCCGAGGGTCACCCGGGGCCAATTCGAGAAGAACCCCTTTGCGTACGTGTGCATCCCGGCCGTATCACGCAACCTGCACCCCAGGCTGCTGGACAAGATGGCACGGGCGACGGATGTCGCCGACAACAGCCCATGGAACCGGATCGAAGGCGACGGCGCCTGGGGCATCGTCTGCAACGGGGTCAGCTACGGCTACGTCAGCGACGCCCTTGATAAGTTGGGCATTGGCGATCGGTTCCGGGTTCTGCGCGTGGGCTTTTCGCATCCTTTCCCGGAGCAACTGACGCGGCGATTCTTGGAAGGGTGTGAGAAGGCGCTGGTCGTCGAGGAGGGCGAACCCTACCTGCAGGAGGCCGTGCGAAACTGCGCCCAGCGGTCCGGCCTGATGCTGCCGATCCAGGGCAAGGGGGAAGGGCTCTTCTCCAGGCTCTACGAATTGGACCCGGCGATCGTGACGAAGGTCGTCGCTGCGTTCTTCCAGCAGCCGTACACGCCCGCGGTGCCAATCCGGATCGATGACCTGCCAGAAGCCCCGGCCCGACCGCCCAACCTGTGCCCTGGATGTCCGCACCGGGCCACCTATGTCGCGGTCCGCGAAGTCTTCGGGGATGAGGCGATCTACCCCACGGATATCGGGTGCTACACGTTGGGGCTTCTGCCTCCGCTGAACATGGGCGACTTCCTGATCGCCATGGGCGCCGGCGTCGGTACGGCGGGCGGGTTCGCACGGGCCACGGGACGCAGAGTGGTGGCCTTCATCGGCGACTCCACCTTCTTCCACAGCGGTCTTTCGCCCCTCGCCAGCGCGGTCTACAACCAGCACGATTTTCTCGTCGTCGTGCTGGACAATGGCACCACGGGCATGACCGGTCACCAGCCGCACCCGGGTGTGGATCTGGGCCATCTGAACCTCCCCAGGAAGCCGATCTCCATTGAGGCTGTGGTGAAGGGACTGGGGGTGGAAAATGTCCTGACGGTCAACCCATTCCACTATCGCAAGACCGTCGAGGCCGTGCGACAGCTCGCCGACTGCCGTGGCGTATCGGTTCTCATCGCCCAGGCGGGCTGCCCCCTCTATGACCGGACTCTTCCCGGATTCCGCAAGAGGCGACCATTTCACGTGAAGCCCTACAAATGCCGCAACCACCAGGTCTGCACCACGAAACTGGCCTGTCCGGCGTTCTTCGTGCACGACGGGCGGGTCGAGATCGATCCCGACCGCTGTACGGGCTGTGCGTTGTGCGCCCAGATCTGCCCGGAAAAAGCGATTGCCGCGATCTCTGGAAAGGAGGTGGACCGATGAAGACAGCTCGTATCATGATCGTGGCGGTGGGAGGACAGGGCAACATCCTGGCCGCCCGTGTGTTGGGCGAGGCCGCGGCCGCCGCCGGTGTCACGCCCCGCATGTCCGAATTCCACGGCATGGCCCAGCGAGGCGGCGTGGTCGAGTCCATGGTGCTGCTGGGGGAGGGTAAGGGCTACTGCATCGCCGATGGGACGGCCGACGTGCTGCTGGGTTTCGAGCCTGCGGAGACGATCCGGGCCGCGAAGAAATGCGGCCCCCAGACCGTGGTCGTCAGCAACACGGCGCCCCAGCCGCCTTTCACCGTGGCCATGGGAAAGGCCCGCTACCCCCGGATCGATTCCGCCCTGGCGGCGCTGGCAAGCAGAGTCAAGCGCCTTGTGGCCTTTGATGCGACCGCCCTGGCGTTGACGGCCGGATCGCCCCTGTCGATGAACATGGTCATGCTTGGCGGGCTGGTTCAAACCGGGGTTCTGCCGATACCTGCCGACGTATTCCGCCGCGTGATCGCAGAGAAGACCAAGCCAGCCTTTGTCGCGATGAATCTCCAGGCTTTCGATCTCGGCATGTGCGCAGCGGAACAAGGCGTCGTACCGAAGGGTGGAGGCGTTGATGCGTAGAAGCGTCGTTCGTCGCGCCGGATGCGTCGCTCGTATCTCGCCTCCAGCCTCCGGCCTGCGTTGCGTGGAAGCGTAGATGGGTAGATGCGCAGATGGGTACAAGCGGGGAACCGAAAACTGGCAACGAACAACCGTCAACTGCGAACCGTCCTCATAAGACCTTCCACCGATACCAGATCTGCTCCGAAACGCCATGTTGCTTGCACATTCCCGCCCCCGGCACCTGTCTCGACCCGCGCCAGGGGGCGATTCTCCCCCTTGTCACGCCGGTGATGCGCGAATATGATAGACAATATGGCAAAGCGAGAGACCATCTCGTTGTATGCCGACACCTCCGTATTCGGCGGGATGTTCGACGACAAGAATCCGCATGGGCCCAAGCCCATCCTACCAGGTTGGACTGTATGAGCACGTGTGTTTTGCTGGAATGGCAGTTCTCGCCTCCTGATTATTTTGACGAGGCAATCGAGATTTCTCGCCAGGATTACACAATGACCGTCGCAGGTGGACGAGTGCAGGCGAAAATCGATTCCGCAATCTTTGAAGCAGATCCAGAGATGAGACAGCGACTGCACGATGGTCTAAATGACAGGTTTATAGGCGTTCAGCTTCTCACTCATCTTCCGTACACACTCTCACGATCGACGAAGACCCTGATCCACCCAGACGGACACAGAGACATCTTTGTCGAGCCTGAACCGCTGCGGCTGAAGCTCTCTGTTGGGGCCGCGGATATTCAAATTACAGACAAAGAGGGTAAAATAGTCGCCGACTCAAAGCGAGATCGTATCGAGAGAAAGAAGAGTCTTGCGGAGCGAATCAGCTTGCACCGACCTAATGATTCGTTATTGGCTTCATTGCTTAAGAGCCAAACAGCGGCGGTACGAGATCCGAATAACGAACTCGTGCATCTTTATGAGATCCGGGACGCTCTCTCTGCGAACTTCGGTGGTGGGAACTCTGCGCGGGCAGCCCTTGACATCGGCAGCGCCGCGTGGTCTCGCCTGGGACAACTCTGTAATGACGAGCCGCTACGACAAGGACGTCACCGGGGAAGAACTCGTGGCGTTCTGCGAGACGCCACTGAAGCCGAACTGACTGAGGCAAGAGGTATCGCTCGGGCCATGATCGAGGCTTATCTTCGGTACTTGGAAGCCAAGGTCAACCCATGATTATCGCTAACCTCGCTGCCCCAGAGGGACGGCGTAAAGCGCGTCACCCCTGAGCAGTCTGCTCGACAGGCATGACCGCGTTCTTGACAGCGCCGGGGCCGCTCTGCGCCGCAAATGGCCCGTTTGCGGTCGGTGAGGTCGCGCGGGCGGGCGTCGGGCGAAAGCGTTTGGGCTTCTGACCATTGGGTCTGTTTTGGGTTTTTGGGATTCCGCCTTCGCGGTTCTTCGGTTTATCCTTCGATGGGGATGTTCAGTTCGGCGAGGGTTTGGCGCATCCAGGCGAGGGATTTTTCGATCATGGGGCCGAATCCGAGGCGGTCATATCTTACCGGCCGCCACGAGGTGAGCTGTCACTGCTCGTACAAACCGATCCGCCTGATCCAGGACCTGTGTCGCTTGGTCCTGAGCCGGCTCCATCTGTTCGCGGTAATCCCCCCGCTGCCGTAGCTCGAAGGCCTTGCCCAGCCAAAGGCCGAGAGATTTGTCAAAGACTCCGCCTTTGACGAAACGGCGGTTGAAATAACTCAGGACACCGCTGTGCTTGGAAGATGAGAATTCCTCGTAGACAAGCAAGGCCAGGACGGCGTAGAACATAGCGTAGTACGCTCGGTTGATGACCGAGCGGGGACTCTTGCCACCGGCCAGGAGAAAACGGGCCTCATCGAGGCTCTCCTCGGCCTGTTGCATTCGATACCGCGCCAGCTCCTTCTGCTTCTCCCAGCCCGTCACACCGGCACCCCCTCCGCCAGGATTCGCTTGTAGAGCGGCGATTCTCCGAGTGGCCCTTCCTCCAGTTCCTGCCGGCCGAAGATCACTACCGAGATCAAACAGTCGTGGGCCAGGTTGATCCCATAGACTGCTTCGTCCAGGGCCGATTCGATCTGGGGCGTGTAGTCTTCCAGCACGACCATGACATCGATATCCGAGTCCGGGGAATCGTCTCCTCGGGCCTTGGAGCCGTACACGACCACGGACGTCGCACCGCACCGCTCCTGCAAAACCCGCTTCAACTCGTCCAGAGCCGTCTTCTCTTCCAACGTCATAGGTCCACCCGTTTTCGCCCAGGACATCGCGTAGCCCGCATCGCGTTCGGCCATGCGAGGGTTCTTTCGTCTTCCTCCTCAAGATACAGGTCAGACATCCGTTCGTCAATGATCTGGCCGGACGCACGAGGGATGCAGCCCTTGTGGCAAGCATTGCGAAGCACGAGGTTCAGCACGGAACCCCTATTGCTCAATGGGGATGCTCAACTCGGCGAGGGTTTGGCGCATCCAGGCGAGGGATTTTTCGATCATGGGGCCGGCTTGGCCTTCGCATTCCATGCTGAGGACGCCGTTGTAGCCGTGGTCGCGGAGGAGGGCCAGGCACTGGCGGATGTTGTCGGCGTTGACGCCGTCGCCGATGGCGCACTGGCTGACGGCGATGCCCGTCTGGTTGCCGCGCACGGCGGCGGCCAGCGACTCGGAGACGTCCTTGATGTGGACGTGCCGAACGCGGCCGATGAACCGCTCCAGGAAGGCGACCGGGTCCTGGCCGGCGATGTACGTATTGCCCGTGTCCATATTGAGGCCGAGATACGGGCTGTTGCAGAAATCGAGCATGCGGGCCATCATGTCGGGCTTGGTGGTGAAGTAGCCGTGCGGCTCGATGTTCACGACGATCTTGTGCGCTTCGGCGACCTCGACGATCTGCTCGTAGCTGCCTTTCATCGCGTCCATCGCCTCGGCATCGGTCAGACCCTCCGGCGGCTGCATCCCGTCGGTGGTGTCCACGCAGGGACAATCGATCAGGTGGGCCCACTGGATGGACTTCATCACGTACGGCACGCCGCGCAGGGGGCCGTCCTTGCCGGAGAGCGGATAGGCGGCATCGACCTGTGAGAACCGCACGCCGTACGAGTCCATCTTCTTTTGCAGCAGCAGCGGGTCTTCGTAGAGCGCCACGTGCGGCTGATAGCCCAGGCCGTGAATCCAACTGACCCCGTCGATCAGCCCGCACTCGATGTAGTGAACGCCGTTGGCCTGCGCCCAGCCCAGACACTTTTCGAAGCTGAAGTACGCGGTGTTGAACGCATCCGTGTGAAATCCGATCTTCATAGCTGCCCGTCCCTTCCTGCCCCCATGTTCGCAAAGACGCCCTGCCCCATCCTCCGTCCGAGTGCCAGCCTACCACAAGCCTCCACCGCCCGCAACAGGGCGATCACCCGATGCAGAGCGCGGCCGGGAATTCGGCTTTCCGGCTCAACCGACGCATGTTTTTGGCCGATATGGCAGCAGAGCCGTTCGGCGGACGGATCCGTTCCGAGGGCCGTCCTGTAATGCGGGGCGGCGCCTCGGGTGGAGGAGGATACTCTCAGAGGTGCAAGCGGTTCTGCCGCATGGAGTCGCTGCGGCTGTCTTGGCGAAGAGATGCCATGTTTTCGGACGCAAGGAAGAATTATGCGAATTGCCTGCGGGCGTTGGCGTCACGGAGGATGCCCGAGAAGAACGTCCGAGGATGGAAGTGATGAATCGACCGTTGATCAGCACCTGTATCGTGACACAGAACAACGCGGCGTATCTGCGCAGGGCGATCGCCAGCGTGGAAGGTTTCAGTGACGAGATCGTCGTCGTCGACGGCGGCAGCGCCGACGAAACCGAGGCGTTCGTGCGTTCGCATCCGAAGTGCCTCTATCTGCGTCGTCCGTTCGACGGCAACTTCGCGGTCCAGAAGAATTTCGGCTTCGATCGTGCCTCGGGGACGTGGATCCTCGAACTGGATCAGGATGAGGTCGTTTGCGGGGCGTTCGCCGAGGCGATTCGCCCGCTGCTGGTGCGCTCGCGCGAGTTGGGGTACGCCATCCGTCGGTGGTGGATCTGCTCGACCGATCCACTACGCTACGTCAGCACGTATCTGTTCGAGACGGCGTGGATTCCGCGTCTGTTTCGCAACGAGCCGCAACTGCGCTACGCCTTTCCCCTGCCCGGTCCCAACAGCGGCGTGATCCACCACGAGTTCAGCCCGGCCCTTCAGGCGCGGTTCGTACGCATCGACAGCTGGCGGCTTCTGCACTTCCATTATCTGATCCACGACCGGACCGATCGCGAGCGCCGTTTCGCCTGGTTCAACCGGGTCGATCCCCGCTGCACCGAGATGAACGCCCGCTGCTATCTGTACGAGAACTTCTCGCATCGCGTCCAGCCGTGCCCCGCCCGGTGGCGTGACGGCGTGTCCGTCGAGGCCCTGCCGGTGCCGGTGTGAGATCGCACCCGCGAACGAAATAGGAGCCTGCCGGAGCAGGTTGCCCCCGGCAGGCCCGACAGGTAAGGTGTTTCTATGGGTTTCGCCTGCGCAACGGGCGAACGACTCGGGTCCCGGTGATCGTCTGGCTGCCCATGCCGGTGGTCATTTCGCCGGTGAGCTTGCCGTCCTGAATCTTGCCCCGGAAGTCCATCTCGAAATCCCTGTCGCCAAACGACATGACGATCTTGAAACGTACATTGTCGCCGTCGAGGGTGACATTCTTGACGGGCGTAGCGTTGTAGAGGGCGGTCATATCGGGATAGACGACGAGCCGCTGTCTGCGGGTGCCCCAGTCGGCCGTCGCATCAAGGTTCCACGTGCCGATCAGAGAAGTGCCGCGCCGCGTGCCCTGGGCGGCCATCTCGCCTCGCTCGGACCGAATCGTTCCGGCCAGACCGTCCTGCCGGAGCTGCCCCTCGAAGGTCGCCTCCCACGGCCGGTCCGGATTGTCGCTCTTGAGCGCCATGGTCAGGGTGTTGCGTTCGAGTTCGACACGGTTGACCCTCATCTCGCCTCGTTCGCTCCTCCACGTCGCGGACAACCGGCCTTCGTTGTCGGCCTTGATTTCGAGCGTGACGGGGAACTCACGGTCTTCGCTCCTGAGGGTCATTTCCCAGGTCCCGGCCACTCGCGGCGCGCGCGGAGCCCGGCGGCCTTCGAGGGCATATTCGCCCCGGTTGCTGGACACCGTTCCACTGAGCCGCCCGTCTTCGACCGTGCCGGCAAAAGTCGACGTCATGGTCTGGCCTTCGCGGCCGCGCATCTCACGGGTGAAGCGGACCTGGCCGTCCTCAATCCGGACGTCCTTTAGCTCGGTCACACCCCCGAAACCGATCCACTGACCAATCTGGTTGCCGTCCTGGTCGCGCGAAAACGACAGGATCGACTCCATCGTCTGTCCGCGGAATTCGCTCTTGACGATCCAATCGCCGAAGAGCCCCCCTCGGCCTCGGCCGGCCGGCTGGGCCAGGGCCGGAACCGACAGGGCCACAATGGCGAAAAACACGACGGCCTTGAACAGTCTTTGATCTCTCATGCGATGTGCCTCCAAAAGAAAGATTGCCGTTGCATCTGTTCGATATCTCCGCAAACGCACATGGCAGGCTGAGTGCTCCGCCCACGCATGATCTGAGGGTGGGAAGACCCGCCCGGCATCAGACGGATAAGACGCCGCGGCAGCCGGGCCGATTTCAACAATCTGGCGATTTTCATCGCGATGGGACAATTCTGTGACTGGGCGACGGTCCGCACGAAGACGGCGATTGAAAACCGTCGAAGACGCCCGTAGAATGCCGACGGCAACGACTTCCATCCGGGAGGCGCCGGGTGGCCGCTTCCAATGCCGCAAGCGGACTGTTCTGTACTGCGCCGGCCCCGTTTGTCCGGAGTGTCTTGATGAAACGCCTGTCGCCTGAAGAGCGCAAGTATATACTGCACCAGACGCTGGCGCGTCTGCGAAAGGACTGGACCTGCCGCTACGGGCAGTGGAACACCGCCAAGATGATGCGGGAGATGCGTCGCCTGCTGCGGACGGCCCACGAGCCGAGTGGCCTGGATGTCCTGGAAGTTGCCGAGCCGGTCGCCTCAGTCGGTGAAGAGGATCTACCCCTGTTCAGTGAGCGATAAGGGTCGGCGGGCAACTCTCAGGGTTGTGATTGGCGGATTGTATGAGAGATTTCGGCAAGACAAAACGGGTGGTCATCAAGATCGGCACGCACACGCTGACCAAGGACGCCGGCATCGACGCCGCCTACTTCCGTCGGATCGCCTCGCAGGTGGCCTCGCTGCTGGAGACGGGCCGACAGGTCGTTGTCATCACCTCCGGCGCTATCGGCATGGGGGCCGGACAACTGGACTTGGCCGGCAAGCCCAAGGGCATGAAGATGCGCCAGGCCTGCGCCGCCATCGGCCAACCCTTGCTGATGCAGGAGTATCGCAAGGCCTTTCTCCGCCACGATGTCACGGTGGCCCAGGTGCTGCTGACGGCCGAGGTGCTCAGCCAGCGCAAGACGTACCTGAACCTGCGCAACGCAATCGAGACGCTGCTGGGTCTGCGGATCGTCCCGATCCTCAACGAGAACGACAGCGTCAGCACCGCGGAGATCGGCACGGCGTTCGGCGACAACGACCGGCTCAGCGCCCTGGTGGCCAGCAAGATCGACGCGGACCTGCTAATCATGCTGACGGATATCGACGCGCTCTACGACAAGGACCCGCACCGCCACGCGGACGCCAGGCCGATTCCGACGGTCGTCGAGATCACCGACGAGATCGTGCGCAACGCCGGCGGGGCCGTCAGCCGGCACGCCACCGGCGGGATGAAGACCAAGATCGAGGCGGCGCGGATCGCCTCGCAGGCGGGCTGCCGCATGGTCCTGGCTAACGGCCGGGCCAGGAATGTGGTCGCGCGGATCATGGCGGGCGAGGAGATCGGCACGATCTTTCTGCCCAAACGCAAGCTCAGCAACCGCGCTCGGTGGATCCTCAACAGCCGAGCCGCCGGAACGGTGCGAATCGACGACGGCGCGATGCGGGCCCTGCGCAATCACAAGAGCCTGCTGCCGTCGGGCGTCGTGGCGGTCGACGGCGATTTCCAGGCCGGTGACGTCGTCCTGCTCAACGGCGCCGCCAAGGCCGTCACCAGCCTGTCCGCCGCCCAGCTCAAGACCCTGGCGGGCAAACACAGCACCGAGATCAAGACCCTGCTCGGCCCCGGGCACCGCGACGTCGTCGCCATCCCCGAAGACATCGTCTTCATTGATTGTTGATGATTGGGATGAAGGGGCGGCAGCCTCAACTCCGCAGGAGTTGGGGATGGCTCCATGGGGCTCACCATCCCCAAGCCCTCTGGGCTTGAGGCTGCCACCCAGCGTATCCAGCGATCACGCGCTGAGGGCTTCGTTCATTCGTGCGATGGTGTCGTCGACCTCTTCGGTGCTCAGCATGCCGATCGTGACGGCGTCGACCAGGTTGTTCTCGAAGACGAACTTCAAGGATGCGTCTTTCTGCTCGGCACTGGTGAGCTTGCCGGCGCCGAAGAGCTTCATACCGAGGATCACCTTGCCGTCGGCGCGCGCCTGCTTGAGGACGGGCACCACCTCTTCGACCGACGCATCCATCCCGGCCTCAGGACCCACGTTGTTGATCCGTGCCAGAATCACATCCACCCACGGATGGGCCGCCGCGACTTTCAGGGCGCCGAAGTTGTGGCAGGAGACGCCCACGGCGCGGACCGCTCCCTTGCTCTTGAGTTCGTCGAGCTCATCCCGGATGCGCTCGTGCTGCTGGGGCCAGTTTGCATTGGTCATGCAATGAATCAGACAGATGTCGATGACGTCGGTATTGAGCTCTCTGCGGAAGCGATCCACCTCGGCCTGGGCGCCGCCGGAGGCGGAGTTCCAGTACTCGGTCCGGGGCCAGATCTTGCTCAGGTAGACGATGTTGTCCCGTGAAGCGCCGGCCAGGGCATGACGAACGTAGGCATGGGAGCCATAGAGGTCGGCCATATCCATCAGGGTGATTCCGCGTTCGAGGCCATGGCGGATCAGCCGGTCGAACTCCTTCTCCCCCAGCCGGGTATGGGCCGACGAGCGGCCGCTGCCGTTCCAGCCGGTCCCCTGGGCCAGGCGAGACGCCTTGATGCCTGTCTTGCCCAGCGTCACGATGTCGCAGGCGGCGCGTTTGCCACCGGCTGCCATCGCCGGGGCCGACGAGAGCCACTGCGATCCGGCCGCCAAGGCTCCAGCCCCGGCCAACGCAGCACCGAGGAATCGCCTGCGGCTGCAATCGTGATCGATATCTGGTGCATGTGACGGTTGCTGCTTCATCGTCTTGTTCCTTTCACGAAGTTTGCCTCGAACCGGCCCTGAGCGAAATAGAATGGCCGGACGTCGTTATGCGCTCCGCAGGACGATTCGGGTCGCGCCTCGGGCGTCACTTAGAGCGTTTGGTGGCAAGGATATAGTCGAGCCCGAACATGTGGCTCTTGACCGCCTCCGGGTTCGAGCCCAGGATGGTCACTTCCAGCCGATTCGTGCCCTTGCGGAGCCGGCACACCGGCAACTTCACGTCTACGGCGATCACCGAGCGGTTGAAGCCATCGAAGGAATCCATCTTCGTCTCGCCGTTGATGGCGATGCGGACAATCCCGTAGTCGATCGCCTTCGTCAGGCCGAGCGTCACGTCGTAATCCCCCGCCTCGTCGATGGGGAATTCCACCACGAGCCGGTCGTTCTCCCCGGCGTGTCGCCACCAGAGTTGGCGGTTGCCGCTCCAATTGTGCTGCGGGATGTCCTGGATCTCGGTGACGCCCCCGGTGCGTTCGGCGACCTTCAGCGTCTCGCCTTCGAGCGCGCCCTCGACGCGTCGCGGCTTGATGATGTCCTCGACGATCAGCGCGATCGACCGGCGGGCCTCTTCGACGTTCGGCTCGACGTCCCACGTCGCACCGGGCCGGGCGTACCAGAACGTAGCCGGGGCGTAATCCATCTTCGTCCGCGCCCAGTGCCAGAGTTCCATATCGAACTGGATGGATTCACGGAACGGAATGGCATCCAGGGCGCGGTAGCGGCAATTGACCGAGAAACCGGCGACGATGTTGCCGTCGCCGCTGGGCTGAGCGTGAAACGCCGACTCGAAGAATTCGGGCCGGCACCAAGCGTAGCCATAGTAGTCCTCCGTGCCCGTGCCGATATGCGACGGGAACGACTCGCCATCGACGTAGATCTTCTCATCACCTTCGCCCCACCAGGCGTTGGCGGTGTTGAATAGCGTCAGGACATCGCCGACGTACGTGCCCCGCCCCTGGACGGTGATCCAGTTCAGATCGAAGGCCCCATGGTCGCGGGCCTTTTCGTTGGATTGCGTCTCGATGCCCGACCACTGCTTCCACGCGGCGTGGAAATAGCACGAGCGCTCGTCCCACTCCCACGGCCCGCTCTGGACGCGTCCGTACGTCAGCTCGACGCGCTGCGAGCCGAGGTTGCGGATCGCGATCTTCGCCTGTTTCTGGAACGGCATCACCCACCGGCACGATAGAATCCGGTTGACCGACACGTCGGTGTACCAGGTCGTGTGCGGCCGGATGTGGTAGCCGGTGCCGAAGAAATCGCCGATCGGGCACCAGACGGTCCGCGTCCCGTCGAAGGTGATCTCGATAATTGTCGAGCGCAGCGCCTGAGACAGATCGTCGGCCTTCAACTGGAACTGAAGGCCGCGAATGGCCTTGGCGCCCTTGATCGTGATGGAGCGCTCTCGGCCCGGCAAAAGGCGCCCTTCGAGCGTGCCCTCGTCCAGGTCGTCGAGGCCGAACGGTCGGGGCTGACTCAGCATCGCCTGCGTGCGCCCGATGGCCCCACGGGCCCGCCGCAAGATGTCGGACGAAAAAGACTCGACCTTCGTCCCTTGCTCGTAGGTGCGGTAGTTGATCTGGTAGTAGAGCGCCTCGCCCTTGTGCGCGCCCTCGTCGATGAGCACGTCGGTTTCGTAGGTGATCTTGCAGCGTTCGGCGTAGGGAATCGGCAGGTACAGATTGTGCCCGCGATTGCGGTACGGGGTCTGCGGCGAGACGCCCCGCGACAGCGGCTCAGTGACCAGCAGGCCGCCGCTGATCAGGTCCGCGATCGGTCCGGTGATGGCCGGCTCGGCCTTGCCGTCGAGATAGACGCGCATCGTGCCGTTGCTGAACTCACCGCCGCCGGGCCCGTGCCAGGTCGCCCAGAACCGCACCACCGCGCCGGGCCCCTCGGCATTCATCAGCACGTGCTCGGTGCGGCCGTCGTTCTGTTCGACGCGAACGAAGTAGCTGCGGTCCATGTTGGCCCACCACGTCGGCGAGCCGGGCTCGGTCGAGTGGCGGTCGTAGCTGCTGGCCTGCTTGCAGGTGTACGCCGGGCTGGGCAGCCGGGCAATCGTGTCGCGATCGACCATCTCTTCCAGAAGGGATTCCAGTGTGATCGCTCCCGACGCAGTGCTCAGGACGATGAAGGAGATGGATAGTCCGATGAAAGCTGTCTTCCAGTTCACGCTTGTCGCCTCTCCAAATGAGTCCTGCCGTCAGTTCCCTGGGCAAAGCCCAGCCATCCATATGAACGTGAGAATCATAGCAGATCGGCAGTGGATTCGCCAACGACAATATTGTATGATGGAATTGTATGCTTGGCCGGTATCGCCGAGTATCCGAAAGGAGGCCGTGGCACCATGGCAGACAGAGACGCGCGATCGTGTTGCCCCCGAAGCGGCAGACCTCTGCGACCGAGGCGAAGCGGCCATTGGGTCCGATGGATCGCTCCGGCCACGGGACTGGCCGCCCTGGTCTGGTTCCTGATTCGCGTCGTGCCCAAACCCTCTCGCGCCGCCTATCCATGTCAGCGCACGGCCATGCCGCTGGCGTCGGGTTTCGTCGTCTGGCTGCTGGGACTCGTCGGCTCGGTGACAGTGTTCAAGAAGGCCAGGCAGTCGTTAAGGGAATCGCGTCTGGTGTGGGCGTGCGTGTGCCTGATGGTCGCGGCGGTGATGGGCGTGGTCTCGCTGGCCCATCTGCCGGAGCGTCTGGCGCGAGCCGGTCAGCCCTGGGGGCCCCACGAACCCCTCGGCCAAGCAAAGGGGATTCATCCCGGACGGGTCGTCTGGGTCCACGATCCCGACGCCACCAATTGGGACGGCTACACGTCGCCCGAGCACTGGTGGCAGAGCCACTGCACCAACCTGGCCGTCGTGGAGAAGATGGTCTCGCAGGCCGTGCGCGGCGTGGCCGGCAGGAACAGCGATGCCGCCGCGTGGGACGCGATCTTCCGGCACTTCAACGGCGAACGCGGTCGCGGCGACGTGGGGTACCAGGCCGGAGAGAAGATCGCCGTCAAGATCAACCTCACCACCTGCAACGCCGGCGGCGAGCAGGTTGATCCGGTCACCTACAACAAGAAGCCGGGCATTATGAACCGGATCGACAACTCGCCGCAGATCACGCTGGCGCTGCTGCGTCAACTGGTGCACACCGTCGGCGTCGCCCCTGAGGACATCACAGTCGGCGATCCGACGGGACTGTTTGCGAACTACTACCGGGACATGCTGTATCCGGAATTCCCGACCGTGCGCTATCTCGACAACTACGGCGGTTCGGGCCGGACGCGCGCGGAGTTCTCCGACGTGCCCCTCTATTGGAGCACCCCCGAGGCGCGGCGCACCGTGCAGGACTACGTGCCCGTCTCCTTTGCGGAGGCGCACTATCTGATCAACTTCGCCATTCTCAAAGGCCATTCCTCCGGCGTGACCCTGTGCGCGAAGAACCACTATGGCTCGCTCATCCGACTGCCCAGCCAGTACCTGCGGCCCCCGTGGCCCGGCCGGCCCGGCAGTGGAAGCTACCTCAATTACTACAACATGCACTACAGCCTGCCCAACGCCGGACAGAGCCCGCCGTGGAGTCCGGGGATCGCCCGATACCGATCCCTGGTGGACCTGATGGGACATTCCGAGCTGGGCGGCAAGACCCTCCTCTATCTGATCGACGGGCTCTACGGCGGCTACTACTGGGAGGCCCGGCCGTACAAGTGGAACATGCCGCCCTTCAACGGCGACTGGCCTTCCAGCATCCTCGCCTCGCAGGACCCGGTGGCCATCGATTCGGTCGGGTACGATTTCGTCAACGGCGAATGGCCCGATGTGGTTCGCTATGGTCGTGCCCCCGCCGCCCACTACGACATGGGTGGCGGCGCCGAAGACTACCTGCACGAGGCCGCCCTCGCCAATGACCCACCCTCGGCGACCTTTTACGATCCGGACCACAAGGACGACGTGATCCGCCTGGAGAGCCTGGGCGTGCACGAGCACTGGAACAACGCGATCGACAAACAGTATTCAAGGAACCTCGGCGCCGGCGAAGGCATCGAGCTTGTGCTGCTGCGCAGCGACGCCATCGCCGGCGACATCGACAGTGACGGGGCCGTGGGTTTAATCGATATGGCTCGTCTGTGCGAAGTCTGGCTCCGGTCCGGCGACCCGGAGAACCTGGAGGCCGACCTGAACGCCGACGGCATCGTCGACGCGCGCGACCTCGCCCAACTGGCCGCAAACTGGGGTACCGTCACCACTCAGTAATACACCTGTCTCCAAGATCCTGTAGTGCGGTGTGCCTATCGAAGCCATCGCGCCGTCAGCCCCCTTCACCTTCCGGGCACGACAACGAGTTCGGCCAGCGCGCGAATAGGACTCGATATCCCGGCCCGAGAGAGTATATTCTATGGCTGTCCGGTGCGTGAGTTCGGCAAGCTCGACGGGTTGATCCGGCGAATGGACTGTTCTGTCTATGGCATTACCGATTGACGAAGAAATCTCACTGGCGTCGGAAGAGAGGCGGAGTCGATGGATGCACCGTCGCCTTCTGATCTTCTGCGTCGTTTCGATGGCGGCCGCCGGCGTCGAGGTGGTGGTGCAACTGGTCATGCTGCTATGGAAAGCCGGCTCCTTCTTCGATCACCTCGTCGCCGATTACCATCTGTTGCCCGGCTCGGTCACCGTTCTCGTGTTCTTCTTCGGCTACCGACGCGCCAAAGACCGGCGTCTGGATCGCGCCGCCGTGATTCGATACAGCTTCTGGCTGATCCTGGCCAGCGGCGTCCTGGCCTTTCTGGTCCGCCCGCTGTTCGTCGCCTTTCCCATCCGAACCCTTGTGACGGACCTGCCGCCCGAGCAGGCGCACGCCCAACCCTCGCTCGTCGGCCGCGTCCTGATGATCCACATGGTCGGGGCGCTGTTCATCCCCTGGACCGTTCGCGAGGCGGCTCGCGTACTGGCAGCCCTGTGCGGCCTTGCGCTGCTTTCCAATATCCTCTTCGTCCAGGGTTCGCTCGGATATCGCATCGTCGAGGCGGTCTTCCTGCCCACAGCCGGCGTTCCCGGCCTGTTGTACTGCTGGTTCCGGTACAGCCGGTTCCGCAGCCGGTTCACGCTCGAACACGTGCTCGGCCGCTACGGGCAACTCCAGCAGGAGTTGCAGCAGGCCCGATCCGTCCACGAAATGCTGTTTCCAGGTGAGATCACTGAGGGCTCCTGCCAATTCCGGTACGGCTACGAGCCGATGCAACAACTCGGCGGCGACTACGTTTACGTCCGCCGCGATGAGGCCGACCGGCTCAGCGTGGTCGTGATCGATGTCACAGGCCACGGCATCACGGCGGCCCTGACGGTCAACCGGATTCACGGCGAGCTGGACCGCCTCTTCGGCGAGCGGGCCGACCGGCCGCCCGGCGAGGTGCTGACGGCGCTCAACCGTTACTTCTGCGTCTCGATCGCCAGGCACGGCATCTACGCCACCGCCGTGGCGGTCCGTCACGATCCTAAGTCGGGCCGACTGGAATGGGCCAACGCCGGACACCCGCCGCCGTTCGCACTGGACGGCAGGGGCCAGTGCGTCGCTTTGGACTCCAACGCCGTCATGCTGGGCGTGATCGATGAGCCGCTCTACGAATGCCAGACACAGAGGCGAACCTTCGCCGACGGCGATTGCGTTGTCATCTACACCGACGGCGCGATCGAGGCCCGCGACCGCCGTGGCGAACAGCTTTGCATCGAGGGATTCCAGCAGGTCGTGATCGAGAAGGCAGCCGCCACAGATGGCGCGCCCCTCTCGAGCGACCTGCTGACCGAGGTGCAGCGCTTCCGCAGCGGGCCGCCCGACGACGATACTCTCATCGTCGAACTGACCTGCGAGACAGCCAGCGGCACATAGGTCCGCCGCGGCGGCGCAGGGAAGCGGAAGATCTTGCCTGATAGGGGATCGATTCCTCGAAGGGGTTGCGGTATGCTATGGGCTGAAGGACATTCGACCGGTCAAGCCGGGCCGACACGAAAGTACAGACCGGATGGCGAAAGGAGAGGTGGCATGCGGATGAACCGTCGTGCGTTTCTGAAGGCGGCCGGGGTGGGCCTGTGCCTGGCGGGTGCGAAGAGCCGAGCGGCGCTGGCCGACGTGGCCCCGAAGAAACCCAACATCGTGCTCGTCATGGCCGACGACCAGGGCTGGGGCGACATGGCCTACAATGGGCACCCGACGCTCAAGACGCCGAACTTCGACGAGATGGCACGCGCGGGCCTGCGATTCGACCGCTTCTACGCAGCGGCCCCGGTCTGCTCGCCGACGCGCGGCAGCGTGATGACGGGCCGGCACCCGAACCGGTTCGGCTGCTTCAAGTGGGGCCATTCACTGCGGCCGCAGGAAGTGACGATCGGCGAGGCGCTCCAGGTCGGCGGCTATACCACCGGCCATTTCGGCAAGTGGCACCTCGGCTCGGTGGTCAAGGGCAGCCCCGTGAATCCGGGGGCCAGCGGGTTCGACGAGTGGCTGTCGGCGCCGAACTTCTTCGACAACGACCCGATCCTCAGCCGGGAAGGGGCCGCGGTTCAGATGCATGGCGAAAGCTCGATGGTCACGGTCGATGCCGCCATCGAATTCATCCGCAAACACGCCGATTCGCCCTGGCCGTTTCTGGCGGTGGTGTGGTTCGGCTCGCCCCACCTGCCGCACGAGGCCGTCGAGCAAGACCGAGCGATCTACGACGATCTGGACGAGAAGCTCCAGCATTTCTACGGCGAGATCACCGGCATGGACCGCGCCTTCGGCAAGCTGCGCGCCGAACTGCGGACGCTCGGCATCGAGCACAACACGATCCTGTGGTATTGCAGCGACAATGGCGGCCTGCCCGGGATCGGGGCCACCGGCGGGCGGGGCAAGAAAGGCGATATCTATGAAGGCGGCTTGCGCGTCCCGGCCCTGCTCGAATGGCCCGCCGCCATCCCGGAGCCTCGCACGACCGATGTCCCCTGCAACACGTCGGACATCTATCCAACCGTGCTCGAGATCACCGGCATCACGGTGGACAACCAGCCGCCGCTGGATGGGATCAGCCTGGTCCCGCTGATCGAGGGCACGATGGCTTCGCGGCCCAAACCGATGGGTTTCTGGAACCACCCCACACCCGGCGTGCGGACCCCGAGCAAAGAATGGATGACCAGCCTGCTCGGGGCACAGAAGGAAGGCAAGGCCGTCGACGATCCATCTCGCTTGCGACTGGACGCCGGCGAGATCACCCGGAAGCATCCTGAAGACCGTTTCCCCGGCCACGCCGCCTGGCTCGACTGGCCCTGGAAGCTGCATCGAATCGAGAAGGACGACCACGTGATGTTCGAATTGTACAACCTCGCCGACGACCCGCAGGAACGCGAGAACCTGATCGAGCAGGCGCCCGAGCGGGCGGAGGCCATGAGGCTCCCGCTCGAAGTATGGCTCGTATCGGTCGTGCGGAGCCTCAACGGCGCCGACTACAAATAGCAGTAGAATAGCCAAGGGCAGGAAAGCAGGTAGATCCCAATAGAGGTATCCGCAGACCCTTGGCCTTACGTGGAGCGTTCATGGAAACTGGAATGTGGATCAGAAGAGGCCCAGGGGAAACGAACTTCTTTCATGCCGAAAGCCTTTCTGCGTCCAAAAGGCCGAAGGACGATACCCGCCGCCCGACACAAAAGAGGAAACTGCGGCGTTTTCTGCATCCAAACACGGTTTTCGACGCGTTGAGGAGCCCGAGCGGCTCGGGCAGGCAACGGATACAACAAACGAAAGAATTCGCCAATCCAAGCATTTTCCTGGTAGCACCGGCAAGGAGCGGGTGTTATCATAGTGGCAAGGTGAATTTGCCTCTAAGCCCCCGCATAGTCTCGCTTCCTCTCCCTCATCAAATTGCGGGGGCTCTTTTCTTCCCGGCCGGGATCAAGAAACGTACAAGTGGAGACTCATTATGACAGCTCAAAAGACCGATCCACACCGCATGCGAGAACCCATCACCCGTCGGAACCTCTTGGGCGCGGCCGCAACGGCAGCGGCGTTCACGGTGGTCCCCCGCCACGTTCTGGGCGGGCCGGGTCATACGCCGCCCAGCGAGAAGGTCAGTGTTGCCATCATCGGGACCGGCGGCCAGGGCGTCGTCAACATGAAGCAGTTGTTCAACGAGCCGGCCGCCCGTGTCACGACCCTGTGTGACATCAATGAAGAGAGCGACTACAGCATGTTCTACTACGGCGGCACCGCCGGGCTCAAGCCCGCCGCCGATCTCGTCCGCCAGCGGTATGGCGAGCCCTGCCCAACCTACCACGACTACAACGAGATGCTCGACAAGGAGGACATCGACGCGGTCCTGCTCGCGACGCCCGACCACTCGCACGCCGTTATCTCGCTGGCGGTGATCGCCAAGGGCAAGCACCTCTACTGCGAGAAGCCGCTCTGCCGCACCGTGTATGAGACGCGCGTCGTCACCGAGGCCGCCCGCAAGGCCGGCGTCGCCACCCAGCTCGGCAACTTCGGACACTCCAGCGAAGACATTCGCCTGACCTGCGAGTGGATCTGGGATGGCGCGATCGGCGAAGTCCACGACGTCTACTCGTGGACAACCACCGGGGCCAACCGCTGGACCCCGCTGACGGAACGTCCCAAGGAAACGCCGCCGGTGCCGGCCGGTTTTGACTGGGACCGATGGCTCGAACCGGTGCCGCCACGGCCATACCATCCCGACTATGCCCCCGTCCGCTGGCGGGCCTGGTGGCAGTTCGGCTCCGGCACGATCGGCGATTTCGCCTGTCACCATCTCGATCCGGCCTTCTGGGCGCTGAGGCTGGACGAGTGCGAGCGGTTCAGTGTCGAAGCCAGTTCGTCCGGTGCGACGGAAGAGACATGCCCGGCCGCCTCGCTGATCTACTTTGACGTCCCCGCCCGTGCGGGCATGGGCCCGGTGCGGATCACGTGGTACGAAGGCGGCGTGATGCCTCCGCGCCCGATCGAATTGGAAGCAGGACGCAGCCTGGGCGAACACGGTGTCCTCTTTGTCGGCACCAAGGGCTCCATTCTCGGCGAAGGCTGGGGCCGGTCGCCCCGGATCATCCCCGAATCGAAGATGCGCGCGTACAAGCGGCCGCCCAGAACGCTGCCGCGCGTCACGGGCCACCACAGCAACTGGCTCGACGCCTGCCGGGGCAAGGCCAGGACGACCACGCACTTCGACTACGCCGGTCCGCTGACGGAATTCGTGCTGATGGGCAACGTCGCGCTGCGAGCGGGCAAGAAGCTCGACTTCGACTGGAAGGCCATGAACGTTACGAACGCCCCTGAGGCCAACGCATTCATTCAGCCCGGCTATCGCGAGGGACGCACTTTGTAGGAGGCACACGATGGGGATCGTGCGCGTCGGCATGTGTCAGACCGTCTGTCTGGACGGCGATCGCAAAGGCAACCTCGCTCGCGCCGAGCGGGCGGTGGCGGAGGCCGCGGCGGGCAAGGCTGAGATTGTCTGCCTGCCCGAGATGGCGATCTACGGCTGGGTCAACCCCGACGCCCACGAGAGGGCGCATCCGATCCCCGGGGCTGATTCGGACCGGCTCTGCGAGCTGGCGGCCAGGTACGGCGTCTTCCTCTGCGCGGGACTGGCACAGAAGAACGGCAAGCATCTGCACGACAGCGCCGTTCTCATCGACCCCAAGGGGCAGATCCTGGCCGGACACCGCAAGATCAATATCCTGGTAGGATTGATGACGCCCGCCTATACGCCGGGCCGTGACATCACCGTGGCGGAGACGAAGTTCGGCAGGGTCGGTCTGCTGATCTGCGCCGATACGCACAGCGCCGACATCCTGGCGAGCATGATGGAGCTGCGTCCGTCGCTCGTCATCGTCCCCTACGGCTACGCCGCCGTCGAGGACGCATGGCCCGAGCATGGCAAGGCCCTCGAAGAGGTCGTCGCGACCGCCGCAAAGACCATCGGCGCACCGGTGGTCGGGACCAACCTGATCGGACAGATCACCCACGGTCCCTGGACCGGCCAGACCTACGCCGGCCACAGCGTCGCCGCCGACAGGACCGGCAAGATCGTCGCCACCGCCAAAGACTTCGCCCCCGAGACCCTGATCGTCCCTCTGACCATCGACTGATCGCGCCCTGCGTCGTAAGCGCCGGCCCTCTTACCTGCCAGGATGGCAGATAGAAACCGGCCAATCGCGAGGCCAGAAACCAAACCTATCTTCTTGTTCTGGCTTGAATTAGGGACAGTGAGGCCGGATTGGCACATCCTTTGCATCCCTTGTGTGTGACGACGGCCCAAACCACTTGGGCCGGCGTTCGTAGAGTACAACAGAACGGTGCACATATGAGCCGCGTTGGCTGAGGACGATCGATATGTATAAGCTGATGAACAACTTCAAGACGACATTGCTGCTGTCTGGGCTGATGGGCTTGTGCCTGGCGGTGGGCTATCTGCTCGGCGGCCAGGCGGCGCTGCTGCCGGCGCTGGTGATCGGGGCGGGCATGAACCTCCTGGCCTATTTCTTCAGCGACAGGATCGCATTGGCGACGATGCGGGCGGTCCAGATCGGCCCGAACGACGATCCGGCGCTCTGGCAGATCGTTCAAACGCTGGCCGGCCGCGCGGGTCTGCCCATGCCCAGGGTCTATATCTCTCCGACGCCGGCGCCCAACGCCTTCGCCACCGGGCGCAATCCACGCCACAGCGCCGTCTGCGTCACCCAGGGCCTACGGCGAATGCTCTCGCGCGACGAGCTGGAAGGGGTTATCGCGCATGAGCTTTCGCACATCAAGCACCGGGACATTCTCATCAGCACGATTGCCGCCGTGATCGCCGGCGCGGTGACGTGGCTGACGTACCTGGTCTTCTGGGGCGGCAGTGGACGTCGGTCGAACCCGCTGGTCGCCCTGATCCTGCTGATCTTGGCCCCTCTGGCGGCCGGTCTGCTCCAGATGGCGATCAGCCGCAGCCGTGAATTCGAGGCCGACCGCCTCGGCGCCGAACTGACCGGCAACGGACGGGGCCTCGCCCAGGCGCTTCAGAAGCTCGACGCCATGAGTCGTCGCATCCCGCTGCCCGTGCCCGACGCCCAGAGCAACATGTTCATCGTCGCACCCCTGACCGGCAGCGATATGGCCAAGCTGTTCAGGACACACCCGCCGACGAACGAGCGCATCGAACGCCTCCTCCGCATGGGCCGCTGACCCGGCTCATCGGTCTCATTCGTCCTCTCCGTCCAATGGAGCACAGGTGTGCTCACTACTTGAGGACCGGCCTCAGAACGATGTTGCGGTACTGAACGGCCGTGTGGTCGCCCTGGAGGTAGATCGGGCCGGGACGGGACTCGTCAGACCACATCGCGCCGCCCGTGCAGCCCAGCAGCGGCTCATTGTCGATGATCGTCGTGCCGTTGAGCTTGACGGTGACGTGACGATCCACGAGCGTGATGTCCATCGTCTGCCACTGGCCGGCGGGCTTCTCGGCGCTGACGCGCGGCGCAATCCGGCTGTAGATGCCGCCCATGTGATGCGCATCGAGCCCTCGGCCGTAGGTGTCGGCGACCTGGACCTCGTAGATGCCCCGCAGGTAGATGCCGCTGTTGCCGTTCTTCGGGACGTTGACTTCCAGCGTCAGGTTGAAATCTTCGAATTCGGCCTTGGTGCGCAGGTTGCCGTAGGAGATGCGGCGTTCGCCTCGGCGCTGAGCCGGATCGTTGACGAGCAGCCCGTCGGCGACCGACCAGCCGTTGGTCTGGCGCGGGTTGGTCAGCTCCCATCCGTCGAGGTCCTTGCCATTGAACAGCGTGATCGGATCGCCGAACTTCACCTTCGACAGGTCGGGCCTGGGCGGCAGCGGTGCGATTCGCTTGCCCGTAAACTCGCGCTGATCGATGCCCGTGCCGTCACGTCGCGGCTGGATCTGTGTCAATTGCATCGTGTCGCCGTAGACGTTGGCCACGATGGCCTCCGGGAAGGTCTGCGTGCGGACCACGTTGCCCGCTGAGTCCTTGCGCTCGACTCTGTGCAGACGAACCACGTACAGGCTGCCGTCGGCCAGGAAGACGCTGTCGACCGGGACCACGCTGCCGCCGCCCCAGAGGATACTGGCGTCGAGATACCCGTCCTCCTGCGTAACACCGAGCCACCCGGCGCCCCCGCCGGGGATGGTCAGGGCCCAGCGCCCGATGTAGGGAGCGACCTCACCCGCCCCCAGAATCGAACTGCACCCCGCCAATACTGCCAGGAAGACCAATCGGGAGAGGATACTTCTACCCATAAAAACCACCTTTCATCCTGTATGAGAGTTGCCGAAACCGGGCCTCACGCCCATGCAATCCACTATGGCGACCATTCTAACACCCGGCAAAGCCATCGGCAACCGCCAAACCAGGCCGGTGACATGGAGCCGAGCGCTCCGTCGCAGGCAGGGAAACGGTCGGTCTTTTTCGACTCTTGGCTTGAGTTCCGGTCACCTTGCCCCGATACTATCGTTGGTAGGCTCACGGAGGAAATCACTTTGGACTGACACCGTCTTCACCGTCCCAATCTACGGAGTCTACAGATGACAGAGTGCCTGGTGAAGCAAACTGAAGACTGTGACAACATAGACGCTCGGTATGAATGCGACCTTCCGGCGACGTCGGCGCGTCCGCGCCCCCGAGTCGGTCTTCGGCTGGCCGGCGCAGTGGCGAGTGTAGCGATGGTCTGCCTCTGTCTTCGCTATTGGGTGCTCGGCATTGTGACACTTTCGATTGCGGTCGGGCTGTTCCTGCTGTTCTATGCCGTAGACGACTACGCGCCTCAGGAAACCCGGCCCGGCGAGCAATAGCCCCCGAACGAACGGAACCCGTCACCGCTTCAATCGGCTGACCGCCTGGTGGGCCAGACGGGTCGGCTCGGGCAGGCGGTATCTGGTCGTGCACGCGAGTGTCACACGGATGGCGTCCTCCAATCGACAGCGATGCCCTGTGGAGACGAACAGAGGCTTGACGTTCGCGCGCGTGCGAACGACGGCCCCGATCACCTCGTCGCCGTCACACAGCGGGCTGTGCGCCCCCTTCTTCGCTGTGGGTTCGGCAAACGTGCCGATCAGGCGGCTCTTGGCGCAACCGATGGTCGGCCTGTCGAGGAACAGACCCAGGTGCGACGCCAGTCCCAACCGACGCGGATGGGCAATGCCCTGCCCATCGACCAGAAACACGTCGGGCTCGGTTCCAAGCTTCTCGACGGCCGCCAGACACGCCGGGGCCTCACGAAACGACAGCAGCCCTGGAATGTAGGGAAACGTGACATCCATCGAGGCGTCGGCTGCCTCGATCAGTTCGAATGACGCCATCCCCAACGCCTTCGGCGTTGAGGCTGCCACCCACCGAAGGACCACCACAGCCGCAAGAACGCGCTTGCCGTTGTCGCCGAACGCACAGTCGAGCCCCGCGACGATCTCCGGCTCCTTCTCCAGCCGCTCGAACCGCACCTGCCCGGCCAACCGCAACTGAATCTCACGCGCCTCGGTGTACGTCAAACCCCAGTCGTGCAGACTGCGAATCCGCATTGCCTTCGTCGGTCTCCTCTCGCCTCTTCTCAATATAGCTGTCAATCCGCCACAGGTCGCGCGCATCCTGCGGAACAGAGACCGCGCGCGTGGCTGACACATCAAGATCGGATCGTCCACAAGATCGCAGGCCATTGTACCGACCACATCCGAGAACGTCGATGGGAAGAAGCGAGATACGCGTTCAGGCCGGAGGGACCCCGCCTCTATGCATCTACGCTCCTGTCTTCCCAAGAGTGAGTCCCGCATCGCCACGCCGGCCCAGCGCCTATCGCATCGTCCGCCGACAGCGGCCCGACGGCCCAGCAATACCGTCGTCGTGGTGCTCTGACGCCGAACGCGGAAGACGTCGCTTCCCTCAATTTCGCTCGCGGACGGGAAACCGGGAACGGACAACTGAGAACTGACAACTGAGAACCGGCAACTGAGCCTGGTAGCGACTGTATTGTGGATCAAGCATAATTTGGGTTCCAGGGTTCATTTTTTGCGATCATGAGATTGAGGATGGTCAGGAGTTTTCTCATGGCGGCGACGAGGGCGGTCATCTTGGTCTTGCCT